>Ga0081455_10007784_pt1 | contig 11225 bp, 7 predicted proteins | sample TabmetS3T2R1_FD_70207 | JGI IMG/M metagenome (GOLD analysis project Ga0081455, IMG submission 70207) | Tabebuia heterophylla rhizosphere microbial communities from the University of Puerto Rico - S3T2R1 | ecosystem: Host-associated > Plants > Roots > Rhizosphere ... | reverse complement strand
GTTCTTCCGACTGAGGACATGCTACGGCTCTGGTGAATTCGACCGGCACTTCCGCGGCGGCGGCCGAGATGGCGTCGGCGTTCACGAAGCTCCTGAAAATTCTTTCGCGCGCGACTTGGGCCAAAACTTTCGCCCGCTGCGCGCGCGCCGGTTTAATTGATTCGTTGATCATCAATGAGACCTCCGCTGATTCGATATTCAATAAGCTCCAAAAGTGGCGCGCGAAGTCCATCTCGCCGTACCAGCAGACCACATCGAGCTCCCCTCTGTCCGCCGGCCTTCCGTTCACGCTCTGAAATTTGATCGTCAGCGGCAGTATGGGCGCATGCGCGCGGACGGCCGAGGCGAAGAAAAGTCCGTTGAACGGCAGAACAGTCGAACCGTCGCCGGTCGTGGCCTCGGGGAAGACCTGAACGTCGACGCCGTCGCGCAGCGCGCGGCTCACGCGGTAAGCGCACTTGACGCCGCTGCGCGCGTCTTCCCGGTCGACAAATATCGTTCCGCCGAGCTTTGAGAGCCATCCGAACAGCGGCCAGCGGCCCACTTCAGCCTTCGCGACGAACAGCGTCGGAAAGACCGAGGCGATAATGACGACGTCCAGATAGCTTTGGTGATTGCTGACGAACAGGCTCGGTGTTGAATGAAGACCGCCGGAGAGCCTGTGGAGATTGATCTTCAAGCCGAGAATCTTCAAGCAGGCCTGCGCCCAAAGTCTGACGCTCCCGGCGAGGAACCGCATCCGCGCCTGTCTGGAAAAGCCGAGAAGGACGAGATGCGAGGCGGCCACGAAAACCAGAAAGAACAGGCAAACGGCGAGAAACCCGATGAGTCTCGCGACGCGCCTCATCAGTTGACTCGCCCCTCCGCCCCGACGGCGTAATGCTGTTTGTAGCGCCCGGCCATCTTCTCTATCTCCAGAATCGCCAGGACGTCCGCCGTGCCGAACTCCGCGTCGTAAGCCGGCGCGCCGCAGATCATCGCGCCGGCCCGCAGATAGCCCTTCAGGATCGGCGAGAGTTTGCGCAGCGCCGCGCGCGACGAGGCGCCGTCCACGGCGTCCTCGCTGATCGTCATCCGGCAGGATTCGACCGGGTAGACTCTGTACTTCTCCGGCGCGAAGTGGTTCTCGCGCAGATAAGAGTAGACCGGCTGAACCTCGCTCGGCTCCGAGACGTGCAGGCTGGCGCAGCCGAACAGTCGCCTGAGATTGCGGTCGATCGCGTATTTCGTGATCGCGCTCCACAGCAGGTTGAGCGTCGCGAATGAGCGATGAGTGGAGGCGATGCAGGATCGCCCCAGCTCCAGCCCCTCGCCTCGCAGCCGCTTCAAATTGCTCAGGTCGAATTCGTTCTCGGAGTAAAAGCCGATGTGTCTATCGGCCTGGCTGCCGCGAAGCAGACGGTAGGTCCCGACGACCTCGCCGCTCGTCGTGTCCTTGACGATCAGGTGGTCGCAGTAAGCGTCGTAAGCGTCCGTGTCGTAGCCGCGACCGTAGGACGAGGCCAGCCCTTCCTGAAGCTCAAGGTTGAAGACCTCGAACCGCAGCCGCATTGCGGCGTCGAGTTCGGTCAAATTCGACGCGAGCTTGACTTCGAGGTCCCCGGCGCGAATCGACAGGGCGCTCTGTTTTTGAATTATGGTGATCATAAATTTCAAAGGTGAAGCGGGTCTGGTCAATGCTTTTACAGCTTCGCGCAAAAAGATACACGTCGCGTCTTCAGTTGGAGTTAGGTAGGTGTTAGCGGCGCGTTATGATTGTGTTGTGAAAGAGTCAAATGTGCCGCGCGCGTGTGCTATCTTTATAGAAAATAACCGGCCGTGAGTGGCGAGGACGGGGCCTCACGGCGCGAGGCCATTGGGCATTGGCTATTGAAAATCGGTTATTGAAAAGAGGAAAGAAAACGCTTTTCCATGAAATAACTTTCCGAGCCGTGTGACTGCGTTTTTGAGCCGGAACATCGCAAAATTGAGTGACGTAAAAACAGGCGAAATCCGAATACTCACATAGCTCAGGGCAATGCGCAGGAGGTCATTATGGGCGCAGAGTACGGGGGCGCGATGGGGAACACCAGCGTCGACCACGACTTGACACGCATTGTGGCGGGCGAAGCCGATTACGCCTCACCGCCGACGCCAACGCGGGCTATAAAAATATTGCAGGAGGTCTGCTCTTTATCATAGTCGGCGCGCTGATACCGCTGCTGGCGCCGCTGCTGACCTACCTCTTCAAGCACGACGTAATGAGCGCGGAGAAGATACTGAAGATGGCGGCGCTTTGCCTTAGCTTGGTCAGCGGAATTGGACTGGGCTATCTCATTGCGGGGATGCGGCGGCTGGGCAAAATGGTCGGGCGCAAACCGGAACATCATGAGACGCCTTCGCCATCCCGCCGCGACGTCGCGGCGCCGGGCGCCGGGGCGCTGCCGCCTCAATCGATTCAACACCCGGCTGAACACTCGGTCACCGAAGCCACCACGGGGCTGTTGCCGCAGGAAGTCAAGCGGACGAATGAGCTGAAATGAGAATAAGTCTTGCGCCAGCAATGGGGAATTAATCCGGATAAGCCTTGGGCATTTCCCGCGCTCCTCGTATAATTTCCCGGGTCTCATCAGACCACTTTTCCGGTCGCCCCACTCGTCAACTCGGCTTTTATTTCGAGGCTCCTTATGCCCGCCAATATCACTTTTCGTCTGCTCTTCGTCGCTGTAATGCTATGGCTTTCGGCAGGTTCAATCGTCGTCGCCCAGAAGGGAGGCGATCCGCTCGAACCCGGTAAGACAATCGAGCGCGATCTGGCCGGTGGCGAGTCTCATTCTTATCTAATCACGCTCGCTTCCGGGCAAGTTCTGCAGGCGGTCATCGAGCAGCGTCAAACGGATTTGACGGCGACGCTCTTTGCGCCGGACGGCCGGCAGGTCGGTCAATTTGACGGCCTGTGGTACGGGCCCGAGCCGGTCTGTCATGTCGCCGAGGCGTCGGGGAGCTATCGACTCGAGATTCGGCCTGTCAACCAGACCGCCACTCGCGCGTCCTATCAGTTGAAGGTTGAAGGGCTCCGCGCCCCGACGCCGCAGAACCGGACGCTGGTCGCCGCGATCAAGGCTTCGACAGAAGGTAAGCGATTAATCGACCAAGGGGGCGCGCAGTCATTCAGACTCGCGCAAGGGAAGTGTGATGAGGCGCTGTCCCGTTGGCGCGAGATCGGGGGTCGGTTCGAGGAGGCGCAGACGCTCGACAACCTCGGGTTTCTACTCTGGCGGTTGGGCGCGCCGGCGAAAGCGATCGAGTATTACGACCAGGCGCTGACGATCAGGCGGGAGATCAAGGACAGTTATGGGGAAGGCGAAAGTCTTAATAATATCGCCGTCGCGTACTCGGCCCTCGGCAAGAAAGAACAGGCGCTCGAATATTACAATCGCGCCCTTCCGCTTAGGCGAACCGGCGGCGACCGCGCCGCGGAGGCGGCGACGCTGGGCAATATCGGCCTGATCCATTCTCATCTCGGCGATATGCAAAAGGCGAAAGACTACTGCCAGCAATCGTTGCGCTTATGGCGCGCCGCCGGGCGCCGGGACGGAGAAGCCAGCGCCCTCATCGGCCTGGGCACAATTTATGGATATACCGCCGAGACTCAGCAGGCGCTCGATTACCTTCATCAGGCGTTGAGAATCAGCCGCGAAATCAACGACCGCCGCGGCGAAGCGTTCGCGCTATACAATATCGGTAAGCTTCAAGGGTGGTTGGGCGAGCGTGAGAAAGCGCTCGACGTTTTCGCCCAGGCGCTCGATCTGTTCCGAGCCATCGCCGACCGCAATAGCGAAGCCATGACGCTTAATAGTCTGGGCGCGCTCGAAGCGTCATCGGGCGCCAGGCGGAAAGCGCTCGACTGTTACGAGCTGGCTCTGTCAATCTGGCGCGCCACGGGCAACCGTTATGGCGAGGCTCACGCCCTTTTAAACATCGGCGATCTACGTGGCGAATCGGATAAAAAGCAGATTGCTCTCGACCATTACAACGAGGCGCTCGCGCTCTTCCGCGAAGTAAAACACCCCCGGGGCGAGGCCCTCACCCTCAACGGCCTGGGAACGCTTTACGCCTCTTCGGAGGAGAGTCGAAAGGCGCTCGATTGTTACCGTCAAGCCTTGCCCCTCTGGCGGAACATCGGCGATCGGAGCGGCGAAGCGGCGACGCTGGCCAACCTCGCGCGCGTCGAGCGCGACCTCGGCGATCTCAATGAATCGCGGCGACACATCGAAGCCGCGCTCGACATCACGGAGGCGCTGCGCATGAAGTTCGCCAGCCGGCAATTGCGCGCCTCTTATTTCGGGGCCACACAACAACATCACGAGCTTTATATTGATGTGTTGATGCGCCTTCACCGTCTCCGGCCGGCGGAAGGGCATGACGTTTCCGCGCTCGGCGCGAGCGAACGCGCGAGGGCGCGCGGACTGCTGGAAATGCTGGCCGAAGCCAGCGCGGACATCAGCGAGGGCATAGACGCCGCGCTGCTCGACCGTGAACGCTCGTTGCAAAAAAGGATCAACGCCAGCGCCGAATACCAATACCGGCTGCTCAGCGAAAGGCACACGCGAGAGCAGATAGAGGCCGCGAAGCGGGAACTCGATTCGCTCGTCGATGAGTCGCGGCAGGTCGAAGCTAAGATCCGCGAGACCAGCCCGCGCTACGCCGAGCTGAAATACCCGCAGCCGCTCGGCCTGCCGGAGATTAAGCGAATGCTCGACCCCGAAACCTTGTTGCTCGAATACTCGCTCGGCGAACAGCGCAGTTATCTCTGGGCCGTGACGCCGACCCGGGTCGAGAGCTTCGAGTTGCCAAAACGCGCCGAAATCGAAGCGTTGGCGCGCCAGTCTTATGAATGGTTGGCGGCTGGGGAAACAGGCGCTCAGTTGAGGGCGCGCCTGGCCCGGCCAGCCGCGAAAACTCCGGAATGGGCGGACGCTTTAAGCCGAATTCTGCTCAGCCCGGTCGCATCGCAGTTGGGCAAGAAGCGGTTGGTAATCGTCGCCGATGGCGCGCTGCAATATATACCGTTCGCCGCGCTGCCGTCTCCGGTTCCCGACAGGACTTATGGGACTCATAGGACCTTTAGGACTAATAAACCTTCCCCACTCATCGCCGACCATGAAATCGTGAGTCTGCCGTCGGCGTCGAGTTTGGCTGCGCTGCGGCGCGAGCTTGCCGGTCGCGCTCCGGCGCCGAAGACCGTGGCGGTGATCGCCGATCCGGTATTTGAAGAATCCGACGAGCGGATTAAAAAGAACGGCGGGAATGTCTCAACGCCGAATGACAAACAGGCCGAACGAGGGGGCGCCGAGCAGGAAGTCTTCAGGTCGGCTCTTGAAGTCAGCCCGGCCGACGCGCAGCAGCGGCTCCAACGGTTGATATTTAGCCGCAGCGAAGCTGATGAGATCACGGAGTTGGCCGGCGCGGGGATGAGCTTCAAAGCGCTCGATTTCAAGGCCAACCGCGCGACGGCGCTCGGTCCGGATCTCAGCCGCTATCGGATCATCCATTTCGCCACGCATGGCCTGCTCAACAGCCTGCATCCGGAATTGTCCGGCGTCGTACTCTCGCTGGTTGACGAAGAAGGGCGCTCGCAAGACGGCTTCCTGCGCCTGCACGACATTTACAACCTGAAGCTCGGGGCCGATCTGGTAGTCCTCAGCGCCTGTAAGACCGGATTAGGTAAAGATATCAAGGGCGAGGGGTTAGTAGGCCTGACACGCGGCTTCCTCTACGCCGGCGCGCCGCGCGTGGTCGCCAGTCTATGGAAAGTAGATGACCGGGCGACCGCTGAATTGATGAAGCTGTTCTATCAGCGCATGCTTCGCGACGGTTTACGCCCGGCGGCGGCCTTGCGAAGAGCTCAGATCGACATGCAGAAATACCCGCGGTGGGCGGCGCCGTATTATTGGGCTGGATTTACGCTCCAGGGCGAGTGGAAATAAAAAAATGGGGGTTGACGCATCCCCACGTAGCGTCACCCCCAGCGAACAGGAGACGAATCCCCTCGTCTCCCGCTCCTGATGGGACAACGACTGAGGGAGGCCATAACTCGCAGAGTGCCTCCGCGTAATCCTGACACCTTGCCTATCACGATCCTACGCGCTCCGCAGAATTGATGGTTTTACCGCCGTCCCATCAGAAACCATGCTCTTCACTCAAAGCATGCTCTTCACTCTGATTATGAAGATCAACAAAAAATGTTACACATTTTTTCTTTTGTGCCTTTACGAAATATTTTTTTTCAGCTTGAAGCGATATTGAGTGGCGGAGGCGGGGTTATTAAAACCGGAGGCGCATTCCAGCCTCATCACATAACCGGCGTTCTTCAAGTGGCGGGCGGGGATGCGAATTCGCGTCACTTTTAGCATTGAATGGTCGCGCCGCGCTCGCAAATTCTCCCATCGCTGAAGTTTCTCGCCAGATTCCGTTTGCAATACCGCCGAGTAGACGGCGCAGTCATCGGTCGGCGGTTCGAGTTCCAGTTGGACGGTCTCCGTGCTTGTGGAAATCTCCAGTGTCGGATAGTTTTCTTCTCCTCTGGTCGCTGCCGCCAACAAAAGAAATGTAGCAGTGGTCTTGGCGCCAGTTCCTGGCGCCGGTTTGCTCTGATCGGACTGCGATGTGGCGACTTTTTTGCCCTCAGCCGGCCCGTCATTCGCGTAGCGCTCAGATCCTGGCGATCGCTGCGAATCAACCGTCGGCCGTGCGACGCCGCCAGGCTCCTTTTGCTCTTGGGTTTTGGCCTGCTGCGAGCCTGCGGGATTCTGGCTCTCAGGCGCCGTCAATCTGGACCCCGGGCTGAACCCTGGGCCGAACCATGCGCCAAGGGCGCCGAGGGCGATCAGCGCGGCGACGCTCACGAGCATGAGTCGAGGCGCTTTGAAGAACATGGCGGATAGCCGCCACTGGCGCCAGCCGCCAGCGACTGGATCATCGCCTTTAACCTGTCCGGAGATTCCCGCATTAATTCTGGCCGCGTAGTCGCGGAGCGCCTTTTCATTCTCGAACATTTCGCGCAACCCGGGCGAGGATCGCAACCTTTGCTCGAACCGTCGCGCTTCGCTCTCGGGGAGAACGCCGCTCAATCGCTCTTCGGCCATCTCGCCAAACGCCGCCCAGACTTCATCAATAGCCTGATCGTTGGCGAAGTACCATCTCTCGATCAACTCCACCTCTGATTCCGGCAGATCGCCCAGTAGATATTTCCTGATTGTCGCAATATCGCTAATTTCGTAAGACATAACCTCTCTCAACCGAAGCCCAATGCAAGACCTGGAAGCAGGGGTGTGAAGTGGGCGCGGCGTACAGCCTGGAGTGTAGCGTCAGCGAAACTCTGGGGAGAAGCTAACAAGATGTCCGGCAAGATATCCGGCATGTGAAACCGGCGTCAGTCCATATGCTGTCGACCGTTTCACGGGTCGGACGCCCCAGGCCTTATGCTACAGCCTGCGAAGCAGGCTGTAAGCCGAATTTTCCAGAAAAACTCCTAACCGGAAATGAATAAATCGCAGATTCGTTACACGTGTTTTTCTCATCTGGAGGTCAGGATGGGCGGCGGGAGCGCTGGCAAATAGCTACGCATTCGGCTAGTCTGCCCCTCAATCGCGCGACCTTTTGTCTGAGAGTGTTGCTCGACAGTCCCAGATCCGTGGCGAGTCTCTTCCTGTTTTCGACCTTCTCGCCGCCGCTGAACTGGTAATAGGAGATGATCAATTTGCAATCATCCGGATCGAGTCGCGCCAGGCATTTTTCCAAGCACTCGTGCCTGATCTCGGTTTCGATTCGCTCGCTGGCGCTGAGGAGCAGGTCATACGGCGTGGCCTGAGCGCTCTCCGCAGGGTTGTCATCTGACAGAGGAATCAAGACGTTTCCCTTGGCCAAACTCTCGCGCCAGACGTTGCGGGCCACGCCGTAAAAATAATTCGACGGGCTTTCAGTCGTGATCCGCTCCCCCTCGCTCAAACGCCGGGCCCCCCGATTGATCGTTTCGTCCGTCATCTCGTCCGGACTCGCCGCGCCACGCGTCGCGAAAAAAATGAACAGAGCGCGGCGAAGATCGAGATAGGCCCGCGCCGCGCTTTCGCGATCCGGACCGAGTTGGGCGAGCAGACTGTCGAATGACGCAGAGGTCAGGCTGTTGTCTATCATATGACTAGCGTTTAAGGCTGCGCTGGTACCGGCGGCGACAGAATAGAGTGATCGAACGAGCGCGTCAATATTAAAACCGCAGAAAAATACAGAGTTCCTGAATTCCTGTCATCCGGTTGACCTGAACCAAACTCTACTTTACACTGCCCGCCGCCCGGATCGTAGTCTAACTGCAAAATTCTTTGCCCCAAGACACACCAACGCCTGGGAGCATCAGGAATCGGGCTTATAGGACCTATGGGACCCATAGGTCCCACTAAATCCTATGGGTCCCATAGGTCCTATAAGCCCGATTTACAATTCTCCCGGGGGATTAGGAGGAATCACCATGCGGAAGCGAACAAGTCTCGGTCTCATGCCCTGCGGCCATCCATTTTGGATTGTCCGTCTTTCTACTCTGCTCTTAATCTGGCTGTCATTGGCTTCGGTCAAAGCGTCGGCGCAGAGCGTCAGCCAGTACCGGGCTTTCTGGGTAGACACTTTTAACACCACGCTCAACAACCACAATGACATCGTCGCCGTCGTGAACAACGCCAAAGCGGCCAAGGCGAATGCGATCGTCGCGCAGGTGCGGCGGCGCGGCGACTCCTGGTATCTAAACTCTCTTGAGCCGCCCCCGGACACCGTGCCGATCGCGGCGGGCTTCGATCCACTCCAGGATTTGATCACCGAAGCGCACGCCAACGGGATCGAGGTTCATGCCTTCGTCATCGTCGGCGCGGTCTGGAACCGGACTCCGAGCGCCACGGGAGGGTTGCCTGCAAGTCCGAACCACGTCTTCAACCTTCACGGCGGTTACGACCCGGGCACGCGGCAGATCGTCCAGGGGCCGAACAACTGGCTGACGCGCACGCTCTTGCCCGACGCCGGAACCACCATCAGCTTTCAAGGCCATCGCTTCGGCTCGGACTTCTGGCTCGATCTGGGGCACCCGGACGCGGCGGCTTACACGGCGGAGGTCTTGCTGCATCTAGTGCGCAATTACGACATCGACGGGCTGCATCTGGATCGCATTCGATACCCGGACATTTCCGTCACCGGCCAAACGCCAACGACGGGGACGAGCATCGGCTACAACGAAACCAGCGTGGCGCGGTTTCAGCGGCGCCACGGCATCGCCGCCGGGTCGCCGCCCGCGCCAAACGACCCGCTCTGGAACCAATGGCGCCGCGACCAGGTCAGCAACCTGGTCCGCCGCGTCTATCTCAACTCCGTCGCCGTCAAGCCCAATCTGAAATTGTCCGCCGCGCTGATCGCGTTCGGCGGGGGGCCGACGACCGAGGCGGCATGGAATTCGGCCGAAGCCTACTGGCGAGTCTATCAGGATTGGCGCGCCTGGACCGAAGAGGGCATTCTCGACATCGCCATGCCGATGAATTACAAGCGCGAGGATACCCAGATCACGCTCTACAATACATGGAATGAGTGGGCGAAGAACCATCAATACAATCGAGCCGTGGTGATCGGGAACGGCGGATTGGTCAACGGTATCGAAGGATCATTGCGCCAGGCGCGGCGCGCGTTGGCGCCGTCGAGCGCAGGAAACAGCGCGCTCGGAGTGATCTTCTACTCGATGGCGACCTCCAACGTCGCGGTCACCGCCAATCCGTTCTCGATCCCGGCTGGGCAGAACACGCCGGCGCGACCGTTCGCAGAATTCGCTTCGGGATTGACCGCCGGCAAGTCCGTCGACGGCGCCACGCTTTACGAAGACCCGGCGACCAACCCGACGCCAGTTTTCGCCCTCCCCGCCACAATTCCGACGCTAGCGTGGAAAGCCTCGCCCACTGTCGGCCACTTGATGGGCTTTGCTAAGCGATCAGATGGGACGCCGCTCGATACCGCGACAGTTACGATTGAAAATCTCGACACTCACGCCACACGCAGTGGGGCGACCGACGGCGGCGGCTTCTACGGCGGCGTGGATTTGACCCCGGGGCCATATCTGGTGAAGGCCGAGTTGGGCGCCGACGTCCTCTATTCATGCGCCGCCACAGTGACGGCGGGGGCGGTAACGACCGCCGACCTGGGCTTGGAGAGCGTCGCGCCCGTGACCACCGCGACATCCACGCCCGCCTCGCCCGACGGCGCGAACGGTTGGTATAGAAGCGCGGTTACAGTGACGCTGGGCGCTTCGGACAATTGTTCGGGCGTGGCCAGGACCGAGTTTTCAACCGACGGCGGAGCGACTTGGGAGCCTTACACTGGCGCCCTTGCGCTCGTCTCCGACGGGGTCAAGACCATTCATTACCGCTCGGTCGATAACGCAGGCAACGTCGAAGCGGCGCAAAGTCTGACGGTCAAGATAGACCAGACCGCGCCGACCGTCAGCCTTTCCGCCGACCCTTCGGTCCTCTGGCCGCCGAACGGGACGACCGTGACGGTCGCCATCAACGGCGACGGGGCCGATGCGGTTTCCGGCCTGGCCGAAGTGAGCTATGTCGTGATGGATGAATATGGATCGCCGCTCAGCATCCCGTCGCGCTCGTTGAAGGGCGTTTCCGCCGCGTGGGCCGATCAGTTGGCGGTGGAGGCCAGACGCCGCGGCTATGACCTCGATGGCCGCGTCTATCAGGTGGTGGCGACTCTTGTTGATGTGGCGGGGAATACCGCCACGGCGACGGCGATTATCAGGGTCCCGCACGATCAAAGATGATCTGGCCTGACGGGAAAATGCGCGACCCGGGCGACTGGGTTTAAATTGAAAGCAGGGATTTTTCAGCCTTATCCGCTTGCGCGGGTTGAAATGTTTTGGGCCGCCTGACACAGGCGGCCCGTTTTTATGACGACAGTATTATCACTGCCGCCTGTTGTTGTGTTTGTCGCGACGGATTTCGCGGCTCGTGTGGTTAAGCTCGCGGTTGAGCTTCGCTTTCTCACGAGCGGTGACGACGCCGTCGGCCTTGGCCTTGGCCTCGTCTCGCTGAATCTTCGATTCGTCCCTTTCGATCTTTGCGGCTTCGCGGCTCGTAATCGATCCGTTTTTCAACCCGTTGGCGACGCGGTTCTGTTGGTTCTGCTCGCGGCGGTCAACGCCCGGCGTATTCTTG
>Ga0081455_10007783_pt1 | contig 11228 bp, 7 predicted proteins | sample TabmetS3T2R1_FD_70207 | JGI IMG/M metagenome (GOLD analysis project Ga0081455, IMG submission 70207) | Tabebuia heterophylla rhizosphere microbial communities from the University of Puerto Rico - S3T2R1 | ecosystem: Host-associated > Plants > Roots > Rhizosphere ... | reverse complement strand
TGCGTCTTCTGAGCCGTCACTACGGGCGGCACATCCCGGGCAATCCACGATTCAATGCGATCAACCAGCCTGGCGCCGGCGGATTGCTGGCGATCAACCATGCCGCCATGGTGGCGCCCCAGGATGGGACGTTTCTGTCGGTTGCAAGCCAGGGCCTCTTGATCTTCGAGGCGACCGGCCAGCGCGGCCTGCAAACCTCGATCGGCAATTTCAAGTGGCTCGGCAGCTTCACGCAGTCGAACAATGTAACGGTCACCTGGCATACATCGAAGATCAAGACTCTGCAGGATGCGATCGCCAACGAGGTTACGGTCGGGGCGAGCGGTGCGGCCGGCGGCTCAGTCATTGGGCCCTCGATCTACAATGCCGTGCTCGGCACCAAGTTCAAGATTGTCTACGGCTATCAGGGCGGCGCGCATATCGATCTCGCCATGAAGCGCGGCGAGGTCGAAGGCCGCGGCAACAACACCTGGGCCGGCTACAAGGCGACCATGCCCAACGAGATTCGGGACGGCATGCTCAACGTGCTGATCCAGACCGGGCTGCGCAAGGATCGCGATCTGCCGCACGTGCCGCTGTTTCTCGATCTGGTGCGGGGCAATCCGCGCGGCGAGCCGGTCGCGCAATTCATGTCGCAGGCGGTCGCGATCGCGCGGCCGGTGACGGCGCCGCCCGGCGTGCCGCAGGAGCGCGTCGAGATTTTGCGCCGGGCGTTCGATGCAACGATGCAGGACCCGGCCTTCCTGGCGGAGGCGAGCAAGATCGGTACGGAGATTGATCCGCTGACCGGCGAGCAGGTGCAAGACATCGTGATGCGGGTTCTGGCTACGCCGAGGCCGGTGATCAATCAGATCCAGGCTGTGATGGGACTGCCACAGAATTAAGTTGGTGGATCTGTAAGTCGGGTTAGCCGTAACTCCGTAGGGTGGGCAAAGGCGCTGGCACTGCCGTTCAGCAAAACAAATCTATCGTGCGCCGTGCCCACGCGTCACGGATTGCAGCAGATCACGCAAGACCGCGTGGGCACGGCGCACGAGAAGCCTTCCTCGTCGAATGGCAGTGCCAGCGCCTTTGCCCACCCTACGACTGAAGAGCCGCGGTGCGCTACGCCCACAGTCGTTTCGACGCGAGCCGCGCGCCTTCGACCAGCGCGGTGAGCTTCGCCCAGGCCACATCGGGATGCACCTCATCGCCGGCCGCAGAGGTCGCAAAGCCACAGTCGTTGCCGGCCATGACGTTCTCGCGCCCAACGACGCTTGCGAAGCGCTCGATGCGCTGCGCGACCAGCTCCACGTGTTCGACCTGATAGACGCAGTGCGAGACCACACCCGGAATGAGGATCTTTCCAGGCGGCAGCTTCATGTCCTGCCAGACCTGCCATTCGTGTTCGTGGCGCGGGTTGGCGGCCTCGATGGAGTAGGCGTGCGCCTTGATCCTGAGCATCAGGTCGACGTAGTGCCGGAGCTCGAGATCGTGGACGCGTGGCGCCACGTTGACGCTGTAGCAGGTGTGGAAGCGCACGCGGTCCTCGGGAATGCCCTCGAGCGCGTGGTTGACCGCTTCGACCCGCAGCGCGATGAACTTGCGGCACGCCTCGATCGTCATGCCGGGCGTGCGATTGTAGTGCGTGATCAGGCGCGGGTCGTCGATCTGCAGCAGGAAGCCGGCCGCGACGATCGCGCGATATTCCTGGTTCATCGCCTGCGCCAGCGCAGCGAGATATTCTTCGTCGGACTTGTAGTACTGGTTCGCGAAATAGAGCTCCAGGTTGGTCGGCGAGATCGCGGTGATGAATGCTTCCGCGGCAGGTGCGTCGCCAAGCGCGGATTTCAGATTGTCGATGTCGGCTTTGAGCTCCGCGTGTCCGACATAGGTGATCGGCCCGGTGCAAATGAGCCGGCTCATGCCCTGCGGGCGCTTCGTCAGCGCGGCGCGTGCCGCGAACATCACCTTCATTTCCTCATAGACACCCGGGAACGCGATGGCGTCGCGTGAGGTATCGGCCAGCCGCTGGCGTGGATCATCCGATACGGTGAGGCCGCCGATGCGGGTGCGGGCGTAGTGCGCAAAGCTCGACTTGCTGTGCTCGCCGTCATTGACGATATCGATGCCAGTCTCGACCTGCCGGCGCACCACGTCTGCCACCGAACGGCGCACGCCGGCCGCGAGCGCGTCACGGTCATGCGGCAGGCCCGAATCCTTGGCATGGAGCGGGGCAAGCAGATCGCGCGGCCGCGGCAGGCTGCCACAATGGGTGGTGAGGATTCGATCGGTGCTCCGATGCACGCTCGGTCTCCGGGAGTGTCACTGTGACTTAGATTTGATGCGGCGCGGCGGGTCAAGGTGAGGGAACGGGTGGCCCGCCTGGATCGTTGATGTCGTCGGGGACCGGAGGACGGCATGGCGTTGGCCGAAGCGAGGGTGGAGCAAGCGGCTCCTGGAATCGTGGAGACCGATATCCCGGCGCGGCTCGACCGTTTGCCTTGGGGGCGCTTCCACACTCTGGTGGTGGTTGCGCTCGGCATCACCTGGATTCTTGATGGGCTCGAAGTGACGCTCGCGGGGGCGGTGTCGGGCGCCCTCAAGCAAAGCCCGCAGCTCCAATTTTCGAACGCAGATGTCGGCATTGCAGCGAGCGCCTATCTCGCGGGCGCGGTTCTGGGCGCCGTGTTCTTCGGCTGGTTGACCGACCGGCTTGGCCGCAAGCGGCTGTTCTTCATGACGCTCGCAGTCTATCTCGTCGCCACCGCCGCAACGGCGCTGTCGTGGGATATCTGGAGCTTCGCTCTGTTCCGCTTCGTGACCGGCGCCGGCATTGGCGGCGAATACACGGCGATCAACTCGACCATCCAGGAGCTGATCCCGGCGCGTTATCGCGGCTGGACCGATCTCGTGATCAACGGCAGCTTCTGGATCGGTGCTGCGCTTGGTGCGGCAGGCGCGATCGTGTTGCTCGATCCGGACCTGTTTGCCCCCGACACCGGCTGGCGACTTGCCTTCTTCATCGGGGCGGCGCTCGGCGTTTTCGTCTTTATCATGCGGTTCTGGATTCCGGAATCGCCACGCTGGCTGATCATTCACGGCCGTCAGGCGGAAGCCGAGGCGATCATTGCGGGGATCGACCAAAGCTTCCGCGAGCGCGGACATGTCTTGCGTGAGGAGATCCTGCCGCGCATCCGGCTGGCGGCGCGCCGCTTCACGCCGCTGCGCGAGGTCGCGCGAACGCTGTTCGTCTTCCAGCGCAAGCGCACCGCCGTCGGCCTCGTGCTGATGGCGGCGCAGGCCTTCTTCTACAACGCGATCTTCTTCACCTACGCTCTGGTGCTGACCGACTTCTATGGCATCCGCGCCGACCACGTCGGCTGGTACATCTTGCCGTTCGCAGCCGGCAACGTACTTGGTCCAATCCTGCTCGGCCGACTGTTCGATACGATCGGGCGGCGGCCGATGATCGCCGCAACCTATGCAGTGTCCGGCGTGCTGCTCGCGGTTTGCGGCTATTTGTTCGCCATTGGCTTGCTCTCGGCGACCCAGCAGACCATCGCCTGGATGGTCATCTTCTTCTTCGCGTCGACCGCGGCGAGCTCGGCCTATCTCACCGTGAGCGAGACGTTTCCGATCGAGATCCGCGCGCTTGCCATTGCCTTCTTCTACGCCATCGGCACCGGCATCGGCGGCGTTGCCGGCCCGTGGCTGTTTGGTCTCCTGATCGATACCGGCTCACGCTGGAGCGTGTTCGGCGGCTATCTCTTTGGGGCGGCGCTGATGGTCGTCGCTGCGTTGGTCGCGGCGCGCTGGGCCGTCGCTGCCGAGCGTAAGCCGCTCGAGGCCGTGGCGCGGCCGCTCGCTGCGCGGGATTGAGCATCTGCCGGACTCTCGTGTGGCGATGTGCTAACATGAAAGGGTGTCAGGACTGACCGTCTCGTCCGCGTCTGGCGTGCCCAGTCGCGTGCAAGAAGAGGAGAATGACACCATGCGGATGCGAGAAATCGACGTGCATGACTACGCGCGGCAATTGTTGGAAGCCCATGGTGATGGGGCCGTTGCCGAGGTCGCTCAAAAGGCTTGCACCTGCGAACAGCAAGGCCAAGCCGAAGATGCAGAAAGCTGGCGACGCATTGAAGCCGCGATGAAACTGATGCGCGGGCCGCACGCGAGCTGAGCGCGCTGCCGATCGAGAAGACGTTTTTTGCAAGCGAATATAGCGCGTCCTGAAGGGCGCTTCCGCCGCTTTCATGACGCGCGCGAACGCGGTTGCTGATGCAGGGTGTCTCCTTCGCGGAGATGCCAGGCCATGCATGCGTTGCAAAACGGGAGGTCAGGCAATGTCGTCTCTCAAGTGTGCTGTAGCCGAGGATGTTCTCAAGGCCGTCAAGGACAACAAGGTGCAGATGATCGATTTGCGGTTCACCGACCTGCCGGGCACCTGGCAGCATTTTTCCGTTCCGCCCAGCGCGGTCGATAGCGATGCGATGAACGAAGGCATCGGCTTCGACGGGTCGTCGATCCGTGGCTTCCAGGAGATTCAGGAAAGCGACATGCTGGTCGTGCCCGACCCGACCACGGCTTTTCTCGACCCATTCACGCCGGCGACAACGCTGGTCATGATCTGCAACATCAGGGACCCGGTCACCGGCCAAGCCTATAGCCGCGACGCCCGCTACATCGCTCAGAAGGCCGAGGCCTATGTCAAACGGATCGGCGTCGCCGATCTCGCTTACTTCGGACCGGAGGCCGAGTTCTTCGTGTTCAACGATGTGCGTTACGGTCAAGGCATGAACTTCGCCTATCACGAAATCGACTCGGATGAAGGCATCTGGAATTCGGCGAAGGAAGAGACGCCCAATCTCGCTCATAAGCCGCGCCAGAAGGAAGGCTACTTTCCGGTTCCTCCGGTCGATAGCCTGCAGGATTTGCGTACCGAGATGGTCCTGACCATGGAGTCTTTGGGCATCGCGATCGAAGCCCATCACCACGAGGTGGCGACGGCAGGCCAAGGTGAAATCGACATGCGGTTCACCACGCTGACGCGCATGGCCGACAATCTGATGCTTTACAAGTACGTGGTCAAAAACACTGCCCGCAAGAACGGCATGACGGCGACGTTCATGCCGAAGCCGCTGTTTGAAGACAACGCCTCAGGCATGCACGTGCATCAAAGCCTATGGAAGGACAAATCCAACCTGTTCTACAGCGACAAGGACTATGCCAACCTGAGCGAGCTCGGGCGCAGTTACATCGGCGGTTTGCTAAAGCACGCCTGGGCCCTCTGTGCGTTTTGCGCGCCAACCACGAATTCCTATCGGCGCCTGGTGCCGGGCTACGAAGCTCCGATCAATCTGGTGTATTCGCAGCGCAACCGCTCCGCCTGCTGCCGGATTCCGATGTACTCGCCCAATCCGAGGGCCAAGCGGGTCGAATTCCGCACGCCAGATCCCTCTTGCAACGGCTATCTGGCGTTCGCGGCGATGTTGATGGCCGGGCTCGACGGTATCCAGAATCGCATCGACCCGGGCCAGCCGATCGACAAGAATCTCTATGATTTGCCGCCCGCGGAAGCAAAGCAGGTGAAGTCAACGCCGGGCTCGCTGCAGCAGGCGCTCGACGCGCTGGAGGCCGATCACGCGTTTCTCTGCCGCGGCGACGTGTTCACCGAGGATGTGATCGAAACCTGGCTGAGCTACAAGCGGAAGAAGGAGGTGGACGCCGTTGCGCTTCGCCCCCATCCTTATGAATTCCATCTGTATTACGACGCCTAGCGCCGCTACACCGCCTCGCGCAGCCGTACCGCGCCTTCGAGGTCGACCGACACAAGCTGCGAGATGCCGCGCTCGGCCATGGTGACGCCGTAGAGCCGGTTCATCCGCGCCATGGTGATCGGGTTGTGGGTGATGATGATGAAGCGGGTGTCGGTCGACTTCGTCATCTCGTCAAGAAGGTCGCAGAAGCGCTCGATGTTGTGGTCGTCGAGCGGGGCGTCGACCTCATCCAGCACGCAGATCGGCGCGGGATTGGTGAGAAACACTGCGAAGATCAGGGCGAGCGCGGTCAGCGCCTGCTCGCCGCCGGACAGGAGCGAGAGCGTCGCGGGCTTCTTGCCGGGCGGCTTGGCGACGATCTCGAGGCCTGCTTCGAGTGGATCGTCGCTCTCGACGAGCTGCAGCTCGGCGGTGCCGCCGCCGAACAGCTTGGTGAACAGGCGCTCGAAATGCGCTTTCACGACCTCGAAGGAGGCGAGCAGGCGCTCGCGCGCCTCGCGATTGAGGTTCTGGATGCCCAGGCGCAGCCGCTTGATCGCCTCGACCAGATCGTCGCGCTCGCGCGTCAGCGTCTGGTGCTGGGTCTCCACCTCGGCGAGCTCTTCCTCAGCACGCAGGTTGACGGCGCCGAGCCGCTCGCGCTCGCGCCGGATGCGGTCGAGCGTCTTCTCGACTTCCTCGACCTCCGGCAGCGGCGCGCCAGGCTTGATCTCGGCAAGCTCGGCGACAGCCTCCGGCTCGATCTCGAGCATCTCACGGATTTCGTGGGCGATGTCGGCAAGCCGCCGCTTGGCGCCGCCGAACCGCTCCTCCGCACGCGCAGCCTCCTCGCGGGCGCCGCTCATCGCCTCGAGCGCCGCGCGTGCGTCGCGGTCGGCATCGGCGAGCGTGTTCTCGGCCGCGGCGAGCTCATCGGCAGCGGCGCGGCGCGCCGCCTCCGCGTTCTCGATCTGCCCGATCAGCGCGTGGCGCTTCTCCGCGAATGCGGCCGGCGCGCCCTCGAGGTCCACGCGCTCGCTGCGGGCCTCTTCCGTGCGCTCGTTCAGGGTCGCGATCTGGGAGGTTGCGCCGCTTTGGCGCCGGCCCCACTCCGCGCGCTCCTCGGCGATCTGGGCCAAGCGCCGCTCGGTCAACTCGGCCTCGCGGGCGAGCGCCTGCGCTTCCGCGCGCACCTCGGCGAGGTGGCCACGATGCTGCTCGATCTCGGCGCGCACCTCGGCAAGCTTGGTCTCGATGCCTTGCGCGGGTGGCAGCTCCGCGATGGCGCGTTCGGCGTCGTTGCGCGCCGCCGCTGCCTCTTCGCGATTGGCCGCGATGCGCGCCTGCGCTTCGGTGAGCGCGGAGCGCTTGGCGACGCTGCGGCTCAATTCGCGCTCGGCCGCGGCGTGGCGGTCGCGCGCGGCATCGGCCTCCCGCTGCAGCTCGCGCCAGCGCGAGCGGGCGGCGGTCTCTTCTTCCGACGCGGCGGCAACGTCGGCTTCCGCAGCTTCCACCGCCTGTCGCTTGTTCTCGACGTCGCCGCGCGCCGCCTGCAGCTCGGCCTCGATATCGGAGAGCCGGTTCTTGCCGGCGAGGCGTCGGGCCGCTCCGGTCGGTGCATTGGCAGCGACCGAAAAGCCGTCCCAGCGCCAGAGGTCGCCTTCGCGCGTGACCAGCCGCTGGCCGGGCTTGAGCAGCGGCGTGAGGCTCGGCGCTTCGGAGCGCTCGACCACGCCGATCTGTGCCAGCCGGCGCGCCAGCTCCTTGGGCGCGGTGACGTACTGGCTTAGCGGCAGGGCGTTGCCCGGCAGCGCCGGATCGCTCGGATCGATGTCGGCGCCAGCCCAGCGCATCGGGGCGGAGGGCTCCACCGGCGCCTCGAGATCGTCGCCGAGCGCCGCGCCGAGCGCCGCCTCATAGCCCTTCTCGACAGTCAGTTCGTCGATCACCGCCGGCCAGAGATTCTTGGTGTCCACGTGGAGGAGCTTGGCGAGCGTCTTGGCCTCGGTGTCGAGGCGCTGCACCTTGCGCTCGGCCTCGGCGAGCGGCTTGCGCGCCACGTCGAGCGCTTGGCGAGCGGCCGAATGCGCGGCTTCGGCGCGCGGCGCCGCCGCCTCGGCTTCGGACACGGCGGCCTGCGCCTGGTCCACGATGCCGGAAAGCGCGGGCAGATCGACCGTACCGGTGTCGCTGTCAGCCGCCTGGCGCAGCTCGGCGCTCACACCGGCCATCTCGGAATCAAGTTTCGTGAGGCGCTCACCATGCGTGCGCAGCGCCGCCTCGAGCTGGGAGCGGCGTGCCGTGAGCTCGGCGAGCGTGCCGGTCAGCGTGCCGAAGGACTGCTCGGCCTGGGTCAGCGTCGTATCAGCGGCGGCGACGCGCTGATTGGCGCCGGTGCGCTTGTCGAGGCTCGCCTGCATCTCCGCCTGCAGGGAGGCTTCCTCGATCGCGAGGCGCGAGAGCGCGCTCTCAGCGTCCGCAGCCAGACGCTGCTCGCGCTCGACGTCGCCCGTGAGCTGAATAAGGCGCTGATCGAGCTCGGCCATGCGGTTCTTGGCGCGCGCCTCCTCCTGCTCCAGCGTCTCGCGGGCGATCATGAGCCGCTGCAGGGCGGCCGCGGCGCGCGCCTCGGCTTCGCGCAGCGCCGGCAGTCCGGCCGCTGCATTGGCCTGGCGCGTGGAGGCTTCGGCCTGCGCGCCGGTGCGCTCGGCGACCAGGCGGATCGCCTGATCCTTCACCTGCTCGGCCTCGCGATGCTCGGTGTTGGCGGCGACCCAGCGCAGATGAAACAGCGTGGCCTCGGCCTTGCGGATCTGGCCGGCGATATTGCGGTAGCGCACCGCTTGGCGCGCCTGCGTCTTGAGCCCGGCGATCTGCGTGGCCAGCTGATTGATGACGTCCTCGAGCCGCAACAGGTTCTGCTCGGCTGCGCGCAGCCGCAGCTCGGCTTCGTGGCGCCTGGCATGCAGGCCGGAGATGCCGGCGGCTTCTTCCAGCACGCGCCGGCGCTGCTCGGGCTTGGCCTGGATGATCTCGCCGATGCGGCCCTGATGAACCAGCGCGGGCGAGCGCGAGCCGGTCGAGGCGTCGGCGAACAGGATATGCACGTCGCGGGCGCGCACCTCGCGGCCATTGATCCGATAGGTCGAGCCCTGGTCGCGCTCGATCCGGCGCGAGACGTCGAGCGCCTCGTGCTCATTGAACTGCGCCGGCGCCCTGCGGTCGGCGTTGTCGATGTGCATCGCCACTTCGGCGTTATTGCGCGCCGGGCGGCTGTTGGTGCCGGCAAAGATCACGTCGTCCATGTCGGCGGCGCGCAGGGACTTGTGCGAGGTCTCGCCCATCACCCAGCGCAGCGCCTCGACCAGGTTGGACTTGCCGCAGCCGTTGGGGCCGACCACGCCGGTCAGGCCGGGCTCGATCAGGAAATCGGTCGGCTCGACGAAGGACTTGAATCCGAGCAAGCGAAGCCGTGTGAGTTTCATGGAGTCATCAGTCCCGGCTACAGGCGACGATCACGTCGCATTGAGCACGGCACAGCCCCGCCCGCGACCCGCTCCCCAATAGCCGGAGTGAAGCGAATCGAAAAACGCTCGTTCCCAAGGCCTGGGTCGAGGGGTGCCGCATCGCTCCGAGAATGAATTGGCGGATTTGATTCCGCAACCCAGAGAGCGGCGTTGTCCCATCCTGAAATGAGTGAGGGGCGACCAAGCCGGCCACCCCTCGGCAAATGGAACTCCGATGAGAGGACAACTCCTGGTCATTCCTTTATGTATTGGGCCATCTCCTTCTCGAACTCCGCGAGCGTGGCGGAGCCACGGAGCAGCTTGCCATTGACGAAGAAGGTCGGCGTGGACTGGACGTTCAACTTTGTCGCGCCACGCTGGCGCACCTCTTCGATGCCGTCGAGGATTTGTTGGTTCTTGAGGCATTCGTTGAAGCTTGCCTCGGTGAAGCCGGCCTGCTTGCTGATCGCCAGCAGCGGCGCAAGCGGCCGCTGCACCGCCCAGGTGCGCTGCTGCTGGAACAGCGTCTCGATCATCGGGAAGTAGCGGTCCTTGCCGCCGCAGCGCGCCAGCATGAAAGCGGCGGCCGCGAGCTGGTCGAGCGGGAACTCCCGGAAGATGAAGCGCACCTTGCCGGTGTCGATGTATTTTTTCTTCAGCTCCGGATAGGTGGTCTCGTGGAAGTTGGCGCAGTGCGGACAGGTCATCGAGGCATATTCGATGATGGTCACCGGCGCCTTCTCGTCACCAAGCGACATTTCCCCGAGGGGCCCCGGCTGCATCAGCTCGGCCAGGGGCGGGTTCTGAGCCAAAGCAGGGCTCCGCATGTCCGCGACTGAGAGGCCGACCAAGGCGCCGACGCCGATCAGTGTGAGCGCGCCGGTACCGATGGCGAATTCGCGACGAGTGATATGCACGGGAGGCTCCGTCCGGTTGCGGACGGCCGTTGCCGTCCTGCTGGCCTTTAGTAGCAGACAATGTGGCAAGGTCGCGCCGGGCTGCCAAGCCCCAGGGCGCCAGTCACGCCAGTTTGATTGGTGAAAATCGCTGGTAACGCGGCCAAAAGTACAGCGCTCGCCACGAGTTGCGTGGGACTTCGGCAGCCAAGGTCCCCGTTGTTGATCATGACGAAGATTTAATGCCGCCACGATTGCCGCGATGTTCCATTCAGCCGCGCTTCACCGCCGCGCCGAGCCGCGCCAGCGCGGCGCGCAGGCCGTCGTCGGCCACTTGCGAGAGCGTTGCGGCAATGCGCGCCTGCTCCTCGGGGTCAGGAGCGGGCGGCGCGGTCGTTGTCCGCCGCGACAACGGCGCCTGCCGCAGGCGCAGATCGCCGACCGCCTGCCAGCCGAAGAAGCGGTTCACGCGCTCCAGGATCACCTTGACCTGGTGCTGGATCTCGATCGCGGTCGGTCCCTCGACCCGCAATACCAAAATGCCGGGTTCCGGCATGTCGGTGCCGAACGGGCGCGGCCATTGAATCTTCTCCGGCTCGCTGTGCGCCGCGATGTCCGCGCCGACGATCTCGCCCCAGCGGGTGACGAGCTCAGTCGAGGCGAAGCCCTGCTTGGCGAAGGCCTGGTTGAGCGTCTTGCGCAACAGGTCGGCGAGCGGCCGCGCTCGCGGTCGGCTGGGCTTGTTCATTGTCACGTGCTCTGCCACATCGGTTGGCCATGACGGTAGCAAGCCTGCAAGGCGGAAAAAAGCAGAAGGTCGTAACGGCAAGTCCTGGGGCGCTGCTCGCCTGGTATGACCGGCATCGTCGCGTGCTGCCCTGGCGGGCACGTGCGGGCGAGACTGCCGATCCTTATCGCGTGTGGCTCTCCGAGATCATGCTGCAGCAGACGACCGTGAAAGCGGTCGCGCCTTATTTTATCAAGTTCGTTGCACGCTGGCCGGACGTGGGCGCGCTCGCGGCGGCGCCGCTCGAGGATGTGCTCCGTGCCTGGGCCGGGCTTGGCTATTACGCGCGCGCCCGCAATCT
>Ga0081455_10007781_pt1 | contig 11231 bp, 7 predicted proteins | sample TabmetS3T2R1_FD_70207 | JGI IMG/M metagenome (GOLD analysis project Ga0081455, IMG submission 70207) | Tabebuia heterophylla rhizosphere microbial communities from the University of Puerto Rico - S3T2R1 | ecosystem: Host-associated > Plants > Roots > Rhizosphere ... | reverse complement strand
GGAATCCGGCCCATCCGGGGTAGGGCGGCTCGAGGTCCGCGGCGGACTGGAAGTGCCGCTTGCCCCAGTGCGGCCGGCCGCCGTAGGAGATCGCGATCTCCTCGACGGCGCGGAAGTAGGGCGCCCAGTCGAGCTTTCGGTCTTGGTGGACGGCGATGTAGCACGTGTCGCGCCCATGGGAGGGGCTCAGCAGCGAATCGTCGGCGGCGACGAAGCGGACCTCGATCGGGAAGGCGACGCCATGCTCCGGCCGGCTCGCCTCCGCGATCACGCGCTCGATCGCGTCGCGCGCGCGCTCGCGGGGGATGCCCCACTCCATCTCGGTGAAGCGGATGCGCCGCTCGGAGGCGAACACCTCGAACGATCGATCGACCTTGCGCGCGCGGCCCACCCCGCGCGAGGCGATTCGCGAGAGGCGGGGCGCCTGGGAGGGGAAGCGCCGTCCCGCCCAGACGAAGAGCTGACCGACCCAGTTCTCCAGCGCGACCTCCTGAGCGAAAGTGAGCGCCCGGTGCCGCGGTCGCGGCGGCTCGTCGCTCCGGCGGCTCTCGCGGCAGAGCGCCACCTCGGTGTGCGGGAAGACGTAGAACTCGAAGTGATCGCAGCCGGCGTTCAGCTCGTCGAGGCGCTCCAGCGTCTCGGAGAGGGGCCGCGGGGAATCGATGCGGTCGATCGTGAACGCCGGGACCGTCCGGACCGTCACCGCGTAGACGATCCCAAGGGCTCCAAGGCCAACCCGCGCGGCGCGCAGCAGCTCGGGATCGGACTCATCCGCCACCACCAGGGAGCCGTCCGCCACCACGAGCTCGATCGCCGCGACCTGCGCCGAGACGTTCTGGAGGCGCTCGCCGGTGCCATGGGTCCCCGTCGAGATCGAGCCGGCAATCGTCTGGCGGTCGATGTCCCCCAGGTTCTCGAAGGCGACGCCGTGTCGATCCAGGGCCCGGTTCAGCTCGCCGAGGACGATCCCGCCCTCGACTCGGAGGAGGCCCGAGGAGGAATCGAAGTCCAGCTCGCGATCCAGCCGATCCAACCGGACCATCACCCCATCGGTGAGGGCGATGTCGGTGAACGAGTGGCCCGAGGCGGAAGCGCGTAGCGTCGTCCCAGCGTCCGTCGCGCGCGAGACGACGGCACGGAGCTCATCGAGCGAGCCCGGGCGCTCGATCGAGCGCGGCGCGCAGCGCTGGTCCCCGGTCCAGTTGCTCCAAGTTGCGGCCATGCTCAGATCATCGCGGGCGGCTCCGCCCGGCGACCCTACGGCTGGCGGAGCGTGTCGCTCGGGTCGCAGACCACGGTGTCGGAGTCGGTGAACGGGACGCCGCCCTCGCCGAGCCCGGCCGGGAGCGGGCGGTCGTTGGTGCCCGGGCAACGCTGGTCGAGGTTGGTCTGGACGATCCCGAGGCCGAGGAGGTCCGAGGGGGAGACCGGGAGGCCGAGGTCGGGGATGCCGGCCGCCGACGGCGTGAACTGGTTAAAGGAGACCCCGATCCGGCTGGACGCTCCCTCCGCATCGAAGTAACCGACATGCGAGAAGTCATCGAACCACCCGACGAGCTCGGGGGAGTAGGCGCGAAGCTGGGCGAGGACGGGGTTGGAGTTGCGAAGCGCGCAGGCCGACTCGCCGAAGGCGCCCTGGTCAAAGTCGTCGTCCTGGGCGGAGGCGAAGTCGGTGGTCGGGTCCGCCCCGCACTCCGGGGCGCCGGAGCCGACCGCGCGGCGGTTGAGCCCGACCTGCTCGCGGGTGATCTCGACCAGGTCGTTGTCGGAGCCGGGGCGCTTTAGGATCGCGTCGAGGTCGCGGATCGTCGGCACCGCGTCGGCCGCCGCCCCCCGCAGGGCGGCCATGAACGGCTGAAGCTCGCGGGCGGCCGGCTTCGAGGCCGTAACCAGGGGGTCGACGTCGTCGAGGGCCGCTCTTAGGTTGACGAAGGTGGTGTTGGCCTCGCGCATGAAGCTCGGCAGCTTCGAGACCGCCTCCGCGAGCGCCTCCTTCTCAGAACCTATGGCCCCCATCATCTGGTTCAGGTTTGAGACCAGGGCGGAGACGTCGGGGGCGCGTTCGGCGAGCGCCCCGGAGAGCTGGGAGGTGTCGACGATCAGGTTCGAGAGGGCGCGCTTGTCGTAGGCGAGCTCTCCGAACAGGCCCCGGGAGGTCGAGAGGAAGGGGTTCAGGTACCTAAAGCCCCGGTTGGCCTGCGGGCCGACCCCGTCGTAGGAGATCTCGAAGCCCTGGATCACGTGCTTGAAGTCGGAGACCGTCTTCGGGTCGAGGGTGTTGAAGACCTCGTCGAGGTCGACCTCGGAGACGGTCTCGGCCTGGCTGAGGGAGCCGCCGTCCCTGATCTCCTCCCCACCCTGGCCGTCGGCCGGGAGGGTGAGCTGGATCTGGCGGTTGGCGATCCCCGAGAGCGAGTAGGAGCGGACGGTCGCCGTGGTGCCGCGCTCGAGGGGCGCGTAGTCCTCGTCGACGCTGAACGTCACCTCGGCCTGGCCGTCGGGGCCGAGCTCGATCGTCTTCACCGAGCCGGCGCGCACGCCCCCGACGACGACCTCGTTGCCCGGGACGAGCTGGCTGGCGTTCTCGAACTCGGCCGTGACCTCGTACTCGTCGCCGCCACCTGACAGCAGCAGGACGATCGCGATGATCGCGACCCCGAGCGCAACAAGCGCGGCGATGCGGCTAAGCGCGGTTGACCCTCTCAATGTTCCCGTACCTGGACACCTCTGGACAGGTCCTCGTGCGCGCCGGGCCCCCCGTGCGCGTGGCGAACCTAGCAGTCGGCAAAGCCGGGTGTCAAAGCGGAACCGTCCCCCAAAACCCGCTTGGCAATGCGATATTCGCCCCGATGACGTTGAGTTGTCGTTAAGAGGGGGTCTAGCCCGCCCGATCGAGGCCAAATCCACCGATCGAAGGAGGTGGCGTGGGCCGTTCGGGCCACTGGTAGATTGACCCGCTCGATGGGACGGGGAACTCGGGTTTTGGCATGCCTCGGCGCGAGCGCGGCGGCGCTGGCGCTCGCCTCAGCGGCGTCCGCTCACCTCGAGCGGCCGTCGTATTGGCCCGACCCGGCGCCCGATTGCGACGTCACGCCGTGCGCCGGCGGAAAGGTTCCGAAGGCACGCTCGCTGGCGTCGGCGGTCACCGGCAAGGGACCGGGCGAGGTCCGCGTGGTCTGCAGGGGCCAGGGCGGCCGCAAGTCCCTCGGGCTGTTCGCCCGCTCGCTTCGCAAGGCCACCACGAGGGGATACCGCCTTCGGCCCAGCCTGTCGCGCACCAAGCTCTCCGGCCGGAGGGCGCACCGGCTGCTGCGCGAGAACCTCGCCTTCGCGAGCCGGTGCTCCTACCGCTCGGTCCAGGCGGCCATCAACGACTCCAACAACAACGACCGGGTCGTGATCATGCCCGGCCGCTACACGGAGCCGAAGTCGCGGAAGGCCCCGGTAAACGACTCGACGTGCGATCCCTCGCTGCTCCAGGAGGACCAGCGCGGCGCCCTGACCCCGAGCTACGAGTACCAGGCCACGTGCCCGAACGATCAGAACCTGATCTACGTACAGGGCCGGGCGGTGAAGGGCGAACCCCTCGAGGCGCCGGACCCGGACCGCCACGGGATCCCCGAGCAGGAGCTCGGGCGGTGCATCCGCTGCAACCTCCAGATCGAGGGCTCGGGGCTGCGGCCCGAGGACGTCATCCTGGACGCGGGCAAGGGCTACGCCAACGCGCGGAACCCCCGGGCGCGGCCCGGCGGGGACACGCCGGCGGAGGAGTGCCTCGAGGCGCCCGACGGGACCGAGAACCCGTGCTTCGCGAAGCACGTGGTGCTGCGCTCGGATCGCGCCGACGGCTTCGTCGGTCGCAACTTCCTGGTTCGCGGCGCCAAGGAGCACGGCTTCTACACCGAGGAGACCGACGGCATTCTGCTGGACCGCGTGAAGTTCTTCTGGAACGCCGACTACGGCCACCTCTCGTTTACGACCGACCACAACGTGGTCAAGAACTGCGAGGGGTTCGGCTCCGGCGACGCGGTCGTCTACCCGGGCGCGGCGCCGCAGACCGGCGAGTTCCGCGACGAGTCGTTCTATCCCAAGCAGCGCTTCAACACCGTCATCAAGCGCTGCGACCTCCACGGCTCCTCGATGGGCTACTCAGGGTCGATGGGCAACTCGGTCAGAGTGACCCACAACCGCTTCTACGGCAACGCCAACGGGCTCACGAGCGACACGATCTCCGCGCCAGGCCACCCCGGCTTCCCCTCCGACGGGCAGAAGGTCGACCACAACTGGTTCTACTCGAACAACCTGAACGTCTACCGGCCCGACAATCCGTTCAAGGCCCTCGTGCCGCAGGCGGTTGGCACGGGAATCATGTGGCCGGGAATGAACGACGGCGAGTTCTCCCACAACCGCGTGTTCGACAACTGGCGGCACGGGACGGTCCTGCTCGCGATCCCCGATGCCGTCGCCGGCGACGCGGAGGGGAACGTCGACAGCGAGATCCACTGCCCCACGCTGCCGGTGAGCGTGCCAGGGCTCGGCAACGCGCTTGAGTCGACCTCCTGTGCGAACCGGTACCACGACAACGTGATGGGGCAGGTGCCCGCTGGCTTCAGGCCACATCCAGGTCTCGGGATGTTCGGTAACGAGAGCGGCCTGCTCGGCGACGACGTGCCCGAGACGCTGCCCAACGGCGTCGACTTCTGGTGGGACGAGTCGCCCGTCAATCCGGGCAACTGCTGGTTCGACAACGTGGGGCCCGCGGGAGATCGCGCGAGCCTCACCGCGGATCCGCCCCTCAATCCAGTTGAGGGCACGGCGATCCCCGGCTTCCTGCCCGAGGATTGCGGGTCGAGCCTTGGCGGAAGCGCCCTCGGCTACGCGGTCAAGGCGGTCATCGAGCTCGACTGCTTCGCCGAGTTCGAGCTGGAGGCTCCCGGCGAGGGGCTCTGTTACTGGTACCAGATGCCCGCGCAACCCGAAAGCGACGCGGCCAAGCAGCAGCTCAGGGCACAGGGGCGCATGGAGCGCCGTATCGCCGAGAGCCCGGAGGCCAAGCGCATCGCCGCCCACTTCCGCGAGCTGGCCGGTGAGATCGACTACGGCCCAACCCGCTAGACGGCTGGGGCAACTCGCCACCGTGGCGGCGGCGCTGGCCGCCGTCGGGTGCGGCTCGGACTCGAACGTCGCCCCGGTCGGGCAACCGCTGGCCGGGTCGGTGTCGCAGCTGGTGCAGTGCAGCGACTGGAACGACGCGAGCGTGCCCGAGAAGCTCACGACCATCGAGGACATTCGCAGCCACGTGAACCAGGAGGACAGCGGGGTGACCGCGTCGGAGCTGACCGACGAGGAGGCCCTCGACGTGTTCGACCACGGGTGCGCTCGCCCCGCCTCTGACAGCTTCCGGCTCAACGTGATGTACGCGCGCGCGGCGGCGTTCAAGCCGCTACAGGAGGTCGCCGAAGGGGCGGCGAACTAGGCTGGGGGCGATGGCCGACCCAGTCGAGAACCGCCGCGGGTCGTTTGATTTCGATTGGCTCGTCGTCGGGTCCGGTTTCGGCGGCAGCGTCGCTGCGCTGCGACTCGCCGAGAAGGGCCATCGGGTGGGCGTTCTCGAGTGCGGGCGCCGCTTCCGCGACGAGGACTTCGCTGAATCGACCTGGAATTTCCGCCGCTACTTCTGGATGCCGCGTCTCGGCATGCGCGGGATCCTGCGGCTGACGCTCTTCAAGGACGTCTTCATCGCGTCCGGCAACGGTGTCGGCGGAGGCAGCCTCGGGTACGCGAACACCCTCTACCGGGCCCGGCCGGCGTTCTTCACCGACCGCCAATGGGAGGGCCTGGACGACTGGGAGGCAGAGCTCGCCCGGCACTACGACACCGCCGAGCGCATGCTCGGCGTCGCCGACTACGAGGGCATGACCCCCGCCGACGAGCTCCTGCGCGAGTACGGGGAGGAGATCGGCGTGGGCGACACCTTCAAGCCCACCCGCGTCGGCATCTTCTTCGGGCCCGCGGGCAAGGAGGTCGAGGATCCCTACTTCGGCGGCGAGGGCCCCAACCGCACCGGCTGCCTGCGCTGCGGGTCGTGCATGGTCGGCTGCCGGCACGGCGCCAAGAACACGCTCGTGAAGAACTACCTGTGGTTCGCCGAGCGCCTCGGCGCGACGATCCTGCCCGAGCGCGAGGTCACGCGAATCCGGCCGCTCGGCCCCGACGACGGCTCGGAGGGCTACGAGCTCACAACGCAGCACCCGGGCGCGTGGGTGCGCAGGCGCCGGCGCAGGTTCACGGCGCGCGGCGTGGTGATCGCCGCCGGCGCTCTCGGCACGAATCAGCTCCTGGCCTCCTGCAAGCGGGCGGGTGCGCTGCCGCGCGTCTCGGACCGCCTCGGAGAGGTCGTGCGCACGAACACCGAGTCCGTCCAGGCGGTCACCGTCCGCGACGATGACCGCGACTTCACTCGGTCGGTGGCGATCACCTCGAGCATCTGGACCGACCCCCACACCCACATCGAGACCGTCACCTACGGCAACGACGGCGACTCGATGAGCGCTCTCTACACCCTTCTGACCGGCGACGGAACGAAAGCTACGCGGCCGCTGAAGCTGCTCGGCCAGATCCTCCGCCACCCGGTCAACTTCGCGAAGATCATGCGCCCGAAGGGGTGGTCGCGGCGGACGATCATCGTCCTCGTGATGCAGACCCTCGACAACGCGATCGCCCTGCGCCCGAAGCGCAAGCGCAACGGCGACGTGCGCCTGACCACCGAACAGGATCCCGAGAAACCGAACCCGACCTTCATCCCGATCGCCAACGAGGCGGCCGAATGGCTGGCCGAGCGGACCGGCGGGATCGCCCAGAGCTCCTTCTCGGAGGCCGCCTTCAACGTTCCCAACACCGCCCACATCCTCGGCGGCGCGGTGATCGGCGCCTCACCCGAGGAGGGCGTCGTCGACGCCAAGCAGCGAATCTTCGGCTACGAGAACCTGCTGGTCTGCGACGGCGCCGCGGTGCCTGCCAACGTCGGCGTCAACCCCAGCCTGACGATCACCGCCCTGGCCGAGCATGCGATGGCCGCGATTCCCTGTGCCGCGGACGGGCGCGAAAACCAAGCAGGTCGGGGGATGCAGGTCGGCCGGTGAGGGGAGCGCACAGTTAGTGCGTGACCCGACTCCGACCGACCGAAGACCCCGAGATGCGCCGGTTTGCAGCGTCCGTCAGCCGGCGAAACGCGACGCGACGTAATCCCAATTGACGACGTTCCAGAACGCGTCGAGGTATTCGGGGCGTTTGTTCTGGTACTTGAGGTAGTAGGCGTGCTCCCAGACGTCGACGCCGAGTAGCGGCGTCTGGCCGCTCGAGACCGGCGAGTCCTGGTTCGCGGTTTTGGTCACCGCGACGCTGCCGTCGGAGTTCTTCACCAGCCACGCCCAGCCGGAGCCGAACTGGGTGATGCCGGCTTCTTTGAACTCGCCCTGAAAGGCGTCGAAGGAGCCGAAGGCCGAGTTGATCGCGTCGGCCAGCTCGCCGCTCGGCTCGCCGCCGCCGTCCGGGCTCATCATCTCCCAGAAGAGGCTGTGGTTGTAGTGGCCGCCGCCGTTGTTGCGGACCGCGCCCTGCTTGTCGGCGGGCAGTGCATCGAGGTTCTGCAGCACCTCGACGACGTCTTTGTCGGCCCACTCGGTGCCCTCGAGCGCGGCGTTCGCTTTGTCGACGTAGGCCTGGTGGTGTTTGTCGTGATGCAGGTGCATCGTCTGCTCGTCGATCGTCGGCTCGAGCGCGTCGTAGGCGTAGGGCAGGTCAGGTACCGAAAAGGCCATCGGACTGGTTCCTCCGTTGTCGGGGTCGAAAGAAAGAAAGTCTCTTCTCAGCCTATTCCTTCCCCATCGCCGGCCCCTTATTCGGATTCTTCTTCTGCTTCGCTCAGGGTCGGTCCGAAATGTGCCCGCGGGACGATCCCGGGGTCGCCCCCGGTCCAGGCGTTGAAGCGGTACCAGGCCGGCTTCGCTTCGCGCTTTTCGGTCAGCAGGCCGGCCGAGGCGCAGAACAGGCAGCTGCCGCCTTCGTCGGTCCAGGTGAACCACCAGGCGCCGCGCACGTTCCAGCGGACCCGGTTGGCGGAGAGCAGCTCGAACGACCGCGAGAGCTCGTTGGCCTGGCCGCTGAGGCCTCGCTCCCAGCGCGTCGGCCCAGCGCTCGAGCCCCAGCCGAGCTCGGTCACGTACAGCGCCGCCGCGCTATCGGAGTGCGAGTTCATGATCCGCCGCAGCTCGGTCAGCTGCCGGGCCATCCCGTCGGCGTTGGGGACGTAGGGGTGCAGCGCGACACCGTCGAAGTAGGGCTTGACGTTGCCGGCGTCGTAGATGCCCTGCAGGTAGGCCCCGGAGCCGACGTTCGGCGGGATCTGCAGCGGCTGGCCGAAGAAGCCGCCGATCAGCACCTGGGCGCCAGCGTCGACCCGGTGCAGGGTGCGGCCGGAGATCCGGATCAGCGTCGCGTATTCGGTCGGGTTCGGTTCGCGCGCCCAGGTGACGAGGTTCTCCTCGTTCCAGATCTCCCAGAAGCGGATCGGCAGGAACGGCAGTTTGGTGTGCTGGCTCCAGAACGTGCCGAGCGGCCCGTAGCGCCGCGCCGCTTCGGCCAGGAACCGCGCCCAGGCGCGTTTCTGCCACCCGGTCCGGACCGGCAGCGCGATCGTTTCCGGCGCCACCCAGGGAGGCACCGACCAGACGAATGGCATTACCCGGATGCCCGCCTGCGCCGCCAGTTCCACCTCGGTGTCGAAGCCCGACCAGTTCGGCTTCGAGTAGGCCGGGTTCTTCGGCTGGATCCCGTTCCAGTACATCGGCAGCCGGACGCTGTCGATCCCCGCTTCGGCCATCAGGTCGAAGTCCTTGGCGGTGGAGGGATTCTGCGGCGAGATCCCGATGAAGCCCGGCGGCAGGTAGGCGTGCGCCGACGCCGGCACCACCGCCAGCGCCATCAGCACAACGAGAACCGCAACTCTGCGCAACATTCCTCCAGTCGGAGACCCCTACCGGGGCCCAAAGTAGCGCCGCAGGGCGACGGGCAATCCTCCCACGTCCGCCTTTGGGATAATCGTCCGTCTCGGGGCGTGGCGCAGCCTGGTAGCGCGCACCGTTCGGGTCGGTGAGGTCCCCGGTTCAAATCCGGGCGCCCCGATGAGTTCTCCGGCTGATGCCTGAAATCACCTTCGCCGCCCATGAGGTCGACCTGCACGGCCACCACTCGGTCTATCGCGAGGCGGGCAGCGGGCCGAACCTGGTCCTGATCCACGGGATGATCAACTCCTCGCGCCACTGGGAGGGCGTGGCCGCGCGGCTGGCCGGCTCCTTCCGGGTGATCGCGCCGGACCTGATCGGGCACGGGGACTCGGCGACGCCGCGTGGCGATTACTCGTTGGGGGCCCATGCGGCCAGCATCCGCGACCTGCTGGCGACGATCGGGGTCGAGCGGGCGACGATCGTCGGCCACTCGCTCGGCGGCGGCGTCGCGATGCAGTTCTTCTACCAGTTCCCCCAGCGCACCGAGCGACTTGGCCTGATCTCCAGCGGCGGCCTCGGCGACGACGTCAGCCCGCTGCTGCGGGCCGCGGCGCTGCCCGGCTCGGGGACGCTGCTGCGGCTGGCGTCGAGCCGGCACGTGGTCGACGGGCTGAACGGGGCCGGGGCCCGACTGCGCGAGCGCGGCAACCGCAAGGGCGTCTACCTCGAGGCGGTGGCGCGGGCGCTGCGGCCACTGGCGGACGAAGGCTCGCGGCGCGCCTTCGTGCAGACCCTGCGGGCGGTGATCGACGCCCACGGCCAGCGGGTCAGCGCCCGCGATCGCCTCTACCTGCTGGGCGAGATGCCGACCCTGATCGTCTGGGGCGAACGCGACCGCACGATCCCGCCCGAGCACGGCCGCGAGGCCGCGGCGGCGATCCCCAACTGCCGCTTCGAGACCCTCCCCCGCGCCGCCCACTTCCCCAATCTCGAAGACCCCGAGGGTCTCGCGACAGTCCTTGGCGACTGGCTCGCCACAACCGAGCCGTTCCGCATCGACGACGCCGACTGGGGCGCGGCGCTCGCCGGCCGGCGCGTCACCTATGGGGCGCGAAGGAATCCAACGAAGCCGGCCGCCTGAGAGACCATCTGCGCGGTCACGCCGCCGCAGCGCAGGCACTCTTCGGCCGCACCGAACCAGAGGCGGCCATCCGGCGCGAACGCCAGCGAGCTAACAGAGCGAGTGCAGGTGCGATCGAGGCAGGTGCGAGCCCCGACTTCACCGCTCGCCGAGATCGACTCGATTGTCCCGTCGAGGGGACCGGTGGTGAACCAGACGCGGCCATCGGGGCCGACGGCGATCTCGCCAGTGCCGACGCTCGCCGGGACCCGGAACTGCGTCACGGTGCCGTCGAGCGCGATCCGGCCAACCCGGTCAGCTGGCGGACCTTCGTAGTCCACTGGACGCTCGGTGAACCAGAGGCCGTCGGGACCAGCAGCTATCCGGTACGGCGCGAACGTCGATTCAACCGGGTACGCCTGCTGTTCACCCGAGGGCACCAGCCGCACGATTCGACTCCCGGCGCTGTCGGTGACCCAAATCGCCCCGTCTGGACCCGCGGCTATTCCCTGCGGCGTGCTTCCGAGCCCGAGATCGAACTCGCTGATCTGGCCGCTGGTCGTAATCCGGCCCAGCTTCGCGCCATAGGCCTCGGTAAACCACAGGGCGCCGTCCGGCCCGGCGACGATCTGATCCGGCTCGGCGCGAGGCGAGCGGAAGCGCGTCACCCGGCCGGCGGGATCGACCCGGCCGATCAGGTCGGGCCCGACAGCTCGCCCCAGGGTGAACCACATCGCACCGTCTGGGCCGGCGACGATCGACCGCGCGGTGCCGTCGAAATTCGGGAAGGTGATTTCACTCACCTTCCCTCGCGTCGAGAGGTGGCCGACGACGGGGGTTCCATGCGCGAAGCTGAGTCCGGCGAACCAGAGACGGCCGTCGGGGGCGAAGGCGACCGATTCCGCGTGAACGCCTTCCGCCAGCTGGAAGAGCCGCGCGTCGGCGAGCTTCAGCTTGGCGCCGGCCGTCGCCGGCATGGCGGCGACGACGAGGCAGGCGAGGAGCAGCGTCAGCGCGATCCGAATCTGTCGCGGCACCCCTGCCATGACGATTTCAAACGTCAGCGGCGGGCGGAGTTGCGCTTCGCTCCTCTGCGCCGGCGCAGA
>Ga0081455_10007780_pt1 | contig 11234 bp, 7 predicted proteins | sample TabmetS3T2R1_FD_70207 | JGI IMG/M metagenome (GOLD analysis project Ga0081455, IMG submission 70207) | Tabebuia heterophylla rhizosphere microbial communities from the University of Puerto Rico - S3T2R1 | ecosystem: Host-associated > Plants > Roots > Rhizosphere ... | reverse complement strand
GCGCGGGCCAGGCGTACTCGCCGCTCGACCAGACGATCGGTGGCACTAGCTACACGGCCGCGGCCGGTCAGAAGATGACCGACGTCGGCACCGTGATCGGTCTCGAGAACGGCGTCGTCGACGACCTGTTCTTCCTGTCCTTCGATCACATCGGCACGCGGACCTACGACCGCCCGCCGGTGCCGACGCCGTCGGCTCCGATCCCGGTCGACCTGCCGGCCGAGTCCGATGTGGGTCTGCGCACGTTCGACGAGCTCAACGCGACTTTGTCGAACTTCACGGGTGTGGTCGAAACCGAGTCGCGCGTGGCCGGCACCTACGCGCTCGTCAAGCAGGCGCTGCCGACCATCGAGAAGTTCGGCACCTTCGGCCCCGCACAGCAGACGGCGCTCGCGCAGCTCGCGATCCAGTACTGCAACGTGATGGTCGATACGCCGTCGCTGCGCAACGCGTTCTTCGGCCCCTCGCTGAATCCGGCGGCCACGGGCACGGCGACGTTCGGCACGTCGGGCACGCCGAACATCGTCAACCGCGACGTCGTGATCACGGCGTTGCTCACCAAGGGCAAGAACACCGGTCTCGCATTCGATCCGGACGACTCGGCGATCACGGCTGAGCTGGATGCGCTCATCAACAAGCTCGTGAGCGGTCCGACCGGCGGTGCAGCCAACGGCACCGGCACCGTCATGAAAGCCGCGTGCGGCGCCGTCCTCGGCTCCGGCACGACGCTGATCCAGTAAGGGAGCGATAGTCATGATCATTCGCACGAAGAAACCGCCGCGCACTCTCGGGCTCGACGAGCCGATCCGGCACGAGAATCACAAGGCGCCGGTCACCCGCCGCGATTTCATCGCGCAGGGTTTGCGCACCGGGCCCGCGGTCATCGCTGCACCTGCTGCGCTCTCTCTGCTCATCGCCTCGCAGCGAGCGGGGGCAATGTCACCCGATCTCGAAGCGATGCTGCTGCCGGACACGCAGCCGGGTGGCTTGTGCAACGTGCAGGCAGGTGCGGGCAAGATCCCCTTCATCTGCTTCGACCTCGCCGGCGGCGCGAACCTCAACGGTTCGGAGATCCTCATCGGCCAGTCGGGCAACCCGCTCAACTTCCTCTCGACGCAGGGTTACGCAACGCTCGGCCTGCCGGGCAACATGACGCCGAACTCGGTCAACGCCGCCAACACGGTGTCGGGCAACTTCGTGAACCAGGAGTTCGGTGCGGCGTGGCACTCGGACGGCGCGATCCTGCGCGGCATGCAGATGTCGACCGCGACGACGACGCGCGCCAACACCAACGGATTCCCGATCGCCGCGCGTTCGGAAAACGACACGGGCAACAACCCGCACAACCCGATGTACGGCATCAACCGCGTCGGCGCGGACGGCCAGCTGTTGACGCTCATCGGCTCGCAGAATTCCGACTCCGGCGGCAACTCCATGGCGCCGATCGCGATGATCGATCCGGCGGCGCGTCCCACGAAGGTGGACCGCGCGAGCGACGTGACGGGTCTCGTCGACACGGGCGAGCTCGGCACGCTGTTCTCGAACCAGGACGACGCGATCGCCGTGCTCGAATCGATGACGCGCCTGTCGCACATGAAAACCGACCTCGCGCAGACCAGGTTGTCGACCAGCGAGCAGAACGAGATTCGCAAGCTCGTGAAGTGCGGCTACCTGAAGTCCACCTACCTCGCGGACCGCTTCCGTTCGCCGGCCGCGCTGAATCCCGACAAGGATCCGCACATCGTCGCCCAGGCCGCGCAGCCAGCCGGCGTCACGCCGATTTTCACGACCGCCGAATACACGACCGACGGCGAATTCCGCAAGACCGCGGCCATCATGAAGATGGTCATCAACGGCTACGCGGGTGCCGGCACGGTGACGATGGGCGGCTACGACTACCACGGACAGGGCCGCAACACCGGCGAGACGCGCAACTTCCGCGCGGGTCGCTGCATCGGCGCGTGCCTCGAGTACGCGGCGCGCATGGGCAAGCCGCTCATGATCTACGTGTTCTCCGACGGCGCGCTCTCGGCGAACGGCGCCGTGAACAACACGCCCGAAGGCCGCGGCAAGCTCGACTGGGCGAGCGACAACCAGTCGACGGCCGCGACGTTCGTGCTCGTCTACAAGCCCGGCGGCAAGCCGCAGCTCGTGAGCCCCACGCGCATGCAGATCGGCTCGTACAGCGCCGGTGGCTCGGTGGTCACGACCTCGAGCCCGGCGGCTAACGCGGTGAATCTGCTCGTCGAGACGGTCATCCTCAACTACATGGCATTGCACGGCGAGCAGGCGAACTTCACGACGCTGTTCCCCACGCAGGGCCTCGGCGCCAGCACCACGCGCGATTCGCTCATGATGTTCGCGCCGATCGTGAACGGCACCGTCAGCAACCCCGTCTAGGCTGCGACGAAAACCGATTCGAGGGAGCGTGGGCGCCGCGATGTCGCGTGTTGCCGACGCTCCCTCGTCCGTTTCGAGCGTCGAAAAACCGCCGCGAAGCTGTTCTCAAAGGGTGTTGTGTTTCGTTGACATTGTTAAGTCGGCTATGCGAGGGTTTCGCGCGTCGGATTGCGTCGAATCCGGTTCCGCTTGTCCGGTGTCCGCTTAAGTTGCCGCCCGAGTTCAGATCGTGCACACCCGTTTGTTAGTGAGGTCCGTGGCTCCTCTGCCCGCGCGAATTGCTGCGCTTGCGCTGTTGTCGCTGCCGTTCGTCGCCGGCGCGGCGGGCGAGAAGGGCTACGAGCTCGCGGGCAAGCCCGCGCCCGACCTCGTCGCGCGCGGCCTCTCGGGCGAGAACGTGCGCGTCTCCGAGCACCGGGGCGAAGTCGTGGTAGTTAGCTTCTGGAGCGGCTCGTGCAACACCTGCCGCGAGCAGCTCGCCGCGCTCGACCGCATCGCCAGGACGTATGCGAGCGCCGGGCTCGTCGTCTTCGGCGTCAACCTCGACGAGAACCGCGCGCGCGCCGAGAAGTTCGCGCGCGCCCAGGAAGTCGGCTTCCCGCTGCTCGTCTCCGCGCCCGAGAGCACGGGCCGCGATTTCCGCGTCGACCGATTGCCGATGGCGGTGTTCGTCGACCGCGAAGGCGTGTTGCGCGCCGCGCACCGCGAGTTCAAGTCCCGTGACGAAGCCATGTACGTGCGCGAGCTGCGCACCCTGCTGGACGAATAACACCCTGCTGGACGTTAACGATGAGTAACCGCATGTCCCGAATTGCCCGATCGTCCCGCGTCGCCACCTGGATCGCGTGCGCGCTCCTCGCGTCGCCGCTCTTCGCGCAAGCTCCGCAGGCTCCGGCCACGCCCCCCGCCAGCACGAGCACGCCGCCGGCCGACGCGGGCACCGCGCCCGCCGGTGTCGCCGACGCGCCGGTCGGCACTTTGCTTTCACCGCCCGCCGAGGGCACGACCCCTACGCCGCCCGCCGACGGCGAGCCGCCCGCCGACACGCGCGCGCTCGACGAAACGGTGCAGGACCTCAAGAAAGACGTCGTCGACCTCAACAAGGAACTGTTCGTCCTCGAAGAAGAGCTGCTGTTCCCCGCGAACACGCAGGTTGCCGTGTTCGTCTCGATGGACATCGGCACGTTCTTCGCGCTCGATTCGCTCACGCTCAAGATCGACAACAAGGAAGTGGCCAACTACCTCTACACACCGCGCGAGGCGGAAGCGCTGCTCAAGGGCGGCGTGCACCGCGTCTACCTCGGCAACCTCAAGGTGGGCGAGCACCAGCTCGTCGCGTTCTTCAATGGCAAGGGTCCGAACGAGCGCGACTACAAGCGCGGCGCGAACATCAAGTTCGAGAAGGGCGTTGGCGCCAAGTATCTCGAGCTCAAGATCACCGACCGCCAGCGCAAGGGTCAGCCCGAGTTCGCGATCAAGGACTGGGAATAGCCCGCGGGTTGGAGTGAGACTCTTGCGCGCCCCGAAACACTTGCTAGCGCTCGCCGTCGCCTGGCTCGCGGTGTCGTCGACGTTCGTGTCGACGGCGCAGGCCGCCGAGCCCGAGGTCGACAAGCTGTCGCCGACCGTCGTGCGCGACCTGCATTTCGGTGATGCGCTGTTCTATTACTACCAGGGCAAGGACCTCGACACGATCACGCGCCTCATCGCGTATCGCGAGTGGGGCCGCATGCCGCATCACGACGCCGAGGTCGACCTGCTGCTCGGCGGCCTCTATCTGTCGCTCGGCCTGCACAATGAAGCTGGCGAGCGCTTCGAGACGCTGCTCACGCAGTCCGTGCCCGAAGGTGTGCGCAACCGCGCGTGGTTCTATCTCGGCAAGGTCTGGTACGCGCGCGGCTATCTCGACCGCGCCGAGCGCGCGATCAAGGAAGTGCAGGGCCGTCTGACGCCCGATCTCGAAGCCGAACGGCTGCACCTGCTGTCGAACATCCTCATGCGCCAGCAGCGCTTCGACGAAGCGATTGCGCTGCTCAATGCGTGGCGCGCGCGCCGCGACCAGTCGGACTGGCTCGCGTACGCACAGTACAACCTGGGCGTCGCGCTCGTACGCAAGGGCCTCGTGACAGAAGCCGACCCGTTCCTCACGAGCGTAGGCTCGCTCGAGTCGGGACGCCGCGAGCTGCGCAGCCTGCGCGACCGCGCGAACCTCGCGCTCGGGTACGCCTATCTGCAGAACAACCAGCCCGAGCTCGCGAAGCCGCCGCTCGAGCGCGTGCGTCTCGACGGACCTTATTCGAACAAGGCGCTGCTCGGCGTCGGCTGGGCGGACGCCGCGCAGGGTCAGTACCAGGAAGCGCTCACGCCGTGGATGGAGCTGCGCGACCGCAACCTGCTCGACTCCGCGGTGCAGGAAGCCTATCTCGCCATTCCGTACGCGTTCGCGAAGCTCAACGCGAATGCGCAGGCCGCCGAGAACTACGAAACGGCCATCAAGTCGTTCGACTCCGAGAATGCGAACATCGATGCGTCGATCGTCGAGGTCAACGACGGCACGATGCTCGACAAGCTGCTCAAGCGCGACGAGAACGATCACTACGGCTGGTTCTGGCAGCTGCGTGAGCTGCCGAACGCGCCCGAGTCGCGCTACCTGTATCACCTGCTCGCGGGCCACGATTTCCAGGAAGGCCTCAAGAATTACCGCGACCTCGCGTTCCTCGGCGGCACGCTCGCGAAATGGCAGGACAGCATCGTCGCGTTCGACGACATGCTCGACACGCGCGCAAAGGCGTACGCGGAGCGCGTGCCGCAGGCCGACGCGGTGCTCGCCTCCGGTCGTCTCGATGCGGTCGGCGCCGAGCGCGCGACCGAAGGCGGCAAGCTCGACCAGGTGGAATCCGCGCAGGACGTCTCCGCGCTCGGCACAGCCCAGGAGCGCGACCAGTGGGCGCGCATCGCGCGCGTGGAAGCCGCGCTCGTGACGGCGCCGGACGACGACGAGACGAACGTCATCCGCGACAAGCTCCGGCTCGCGAAAGGCGTGCTCTACTGGCGGCTCGCCGAGTCGTTCAAGGCGCGCGTCTGGAACGAGCGCCGCACGCTCAAGGATCTCGACCAGGCGCTGCGCGAAGCCCAGAACCGCTGGGTGCGCGTGCAGAAGGCGCGCAGCTCCATGCCGAACAACACGGGTGACTTCGCCGCGCGCGTCGCGAGCCTGCGCACGCGACTCGATGCCGCGCAGGTGCGGCTCGCGGGCGTGGCGCGCCAGCAGAACAGCCTGCTCGAAAGCCTCGCGCGCACCGAGCTCGAAGCGCAGAAGGAACGCATCGGCACGTACCAGATCCAGGCGCGCTTCGCGCTCGCGGCGATCTACGACCGCGCGGCCGCGCCCGCCACGGCGCCCGCGAAGCCTGCGAAGGAATCCGAAGGCGAGATCGAGAACGTCGCGCCGGTACAGGACGGCGCACCGCCGCCGCCGGCCTCGGACGCGCCGGTGACGCCGCCCCTTGATGGCGCGCCGCCGCCTTCCGCCACTCCCGAGGCGCCGCCCCCGGAGACGCCGCGATGAGCGGCTCCATCAAACTACCTTCGCTGCTGCTGCGCGCCGCGGTCGCCGCGCTGTGCGCGGGCGTCGCGCTCCAGGCCGACGCCGCGCCGAAGAAGAAGGAAAAGACCATCGGCGATCTCACGGCCAAGCCCGTCGTGATCCAGCCCGACCAGAAGGTCGAGGCCAGCGCCTCGCGCGCCATGGACAACTATCGCCGCTTCCTCGAGCTGCAGAAGACCGATCCGCAGCTGCGCGCCGAAGCGCTGCGCCGTCTCGGCGACCTCAACATGGAGGCGGGCGAGGGCGACCGCATGGCGGGCGAGGCGTCGATCGTCGACGCGCAGGGCGCCGAAGCGATCAAGCTCTACACGAACCTGCTCAAGAGCTATCCCGACTACCCGCGCAACGACCAGGTGCTCTACCAGCTCGCGCGCGCGTACGAGACGACGGGCCAGCCCGAGAAGGCGCTCGCGACGCTCGACGACGTGATCCGGCGCTATCCGAAGACGCCGTCGCTCGACGAAGTGCAGTTCCGCCGCGGCGAGCTGCTGTTCTCCGCGAAGGACTACCGCGCCGCGCAGAGCGCCTATCAATACGTCGTGAGCCAGGGCGACAAGTCGACCTTCCTCACGCAAAGCCTCTACAAGCACGGCTGGTCGCTGTTCAAGCAGGGGCTCAACGACGACAGCCTGCCGTCGTTCGCGGGCGTGCTCGACCGCACGATGCTCACGAAGGGCAACCACTCGCTGATCCCGCTCGAGAAGATGCCGCGCGCGAACCGCGAGCTCGCCGACGACACGTTGCGCGTCATGGCGGTCACGTTCTCGTACGACGACGACTCGGTCGCCGCCATCGACAAGTTCCTCTCCGCGCGCCACAACCCGGCGTACGCGCCCATCGTGTATTCCCGGCTCGGCGACCTGTACGTCGAGAAGGAGCGCTTCCAGGACGCGGCCACGGTGTACCGTGCGTTCGCGACGCGCGAGCCCAACAGCGAATACGCGCCGGGTCTTTCGATGCAGGCCATCGAGGCCTACCGCAAGGGCGGGTTCACCGAGCTCGTGCTCGAGGGCAAGCGCGAATACGTCGCGCTCTACAACTACGGCACGACGTTCTGGCAGGGCCGCAACAAGGCCGACTACCCGAACATCGCGAAAGAGCTCAAGACCAACCTCAAGGACGTCGCCCAGTACTTCCACGCCGAGGCGCAGAAGAACAAGCGGCAGGACCAGTACGTCGAGGCCGCGCGCTGGTATCGCACGTACCTCGAATCGTTCCCGGACGATCCCGAGTCGTTCGGCACCAACTATCTACTCTCCGAGGCGCTGTACTCGGCCGAGGACTACAAGTCCGCGTCCGCCGAATTCACGCGCACGGCATACAGCTACCCGCGCAACCCGCGCTCGGCCGCCGCCGCGTACGCCGCGCTCGGTTCGTATGCGAAGTACGAGGAGAAGCTGCCCGCGGCCGAGAAGGCCGAGGCGCACAAGGCCGCCGTCGACGCGTCGGTGAAGTTCGGCACGAGCTTCCCCGAGCACCCGGATTCCACGGGCGTGCTCACGCGCGCGGCCGAGGACATCTTCGCGACACAGGACCTGCAGCGCTCCATCGAAGTGGCGAACCTCGTGCTCGCGCACCAGCCGCCGGCCGATGCACCGAAGCGCCGCATCGCCTACACGATCATCGGCCAGTCGAACTTCGACCTGCTCAATTTCGCCGAGGCCGAGAAGGGCTACATCGCGGCGCGCGATCTGCTGCCCGCAAACGACAAGATGCGCACCGACCTCACGGAGCGCATCGCATCCTCGGTCTATCGACAGGGCGAAGCGAAACAGAAATCGGGCGACGCGCTCGGCGCCGTCGACGACTTCCTGCGCATCTCGCAGGTCGCGCCCACGTCGAAGATCGCGTCGCAGGCCGAGTACGACGCCGGCGCGCAGCTCGTGAACCTCAAGGAATGGCCGCGCGCCATCCAGGTGCTCGAGCGTTTCCGATCCAACAACCCGAAGAGCGAATACAACGCGGACGTCACGCGCAAGCTCGCGGTGGCATACGGCGAAACGGGCCAGGCCGGCCAGGCCGCCGTGGAATTCGAGCGCATCGCGCTGAATCCCACGGAATCGAAGGACATACAGCGCGAGGCGAATCTCTCGGCTGCGGACCTCTATGCCAAGGCAGGCAACCAGCCGAAGGCCGTGAGCATGCTCGAGCACTTCGTCGCGACGTATCCGGCACCGGTCGCCGATTCGATCGAGGCGCGGCAGAAGCTCGCCGACATCGCGGGCAACGCCGGCAACACGGAAGGGCAGCGGCGCTGGCAACGCGAGATCATCGCGGCCGACAAGACGGCGGGCGCGGGTCGTACGGACCGCACGCAGTATCTCGCGGCGAAGTCGACGCTCGCACTGGCGGCGCCGGTGCGCGACGAATACCGCAACATCGCGCTCGTGCTGCCGCTCAAGACGAGCCTCGCGAAGAAGAAGAAGGCGATGGAAGCGGCGCTCGGCGCATACAAGAGCGCGACCGACTATCGCGTCGCCGAGGTCACGACGCTCGCGACGTTCGAGATCGCGGAGATCTATCGCAAGCTCGGCCAGGACATCATGAAGTCCGAACGGCCGAAGAAGGTCACGGGCGACCAGCTCGACGAATACAACTCGCTGCTCGAGGAACAGGCCTTCCCGTTCGAAGAGCAGGCGATCAAGACGCACGAGCTCAACACCGCGCGCACGCGCGACAACGTCTACGACGAAGGCGTGAAGAAGAGCTTTGCCGCGCTCGCCGAGCTCAAGCCCGGCCGCTACGCCAAGACCGAAGTCATGAGCGCGTCGTTCGATGCGCTCGTGCCGACCGCTCCGCCCGCGCCGCCGGCTTCCGTCGATCCGGCCGCCGCTGCGACGGCGCCCGCAGCGACGCCCGCACCCGCGGCGACGCCGTCGACGGCGCCCGGCACCGCACCGGCAACCGCACCGCCGGCCCCGGCCCCGGCCGCGCCCGCCTGGAACATCCCGAAACCGCCCGCACGCGCCACGCAGGATTTCGCGCGCGCGATGCAGATCATGCGCGGCGGCGACGCCACGCAGGCGATCCTCGAATTCCAGGTGATGACGCAGTCGTACCCCGACCTGCCGGGCCCTTACGCCAACCTCGGCGTGCTCTATCGCAACGCGAACCAGCTCGCCGAATCCGAAGCGGCGTTCGCGAAGGCCACGGAACGCGCGGGCTGGGACGCGCAGACGTGGACCGACTACGGCGTGACGCTGCGGCAGGGCGGCAAGTTCGCCGAGGCACGCGCGGCCTATGAGAAGGCACTGGCGGCGAATCCGTCCTACGCGCCCGCGCACCGTGATCTCGGTGTGCTGCTCGATCTCTATCTCGATGATCCGGTCACGGCGCAGACCGAGCTCGAGACGTACAAGACGCTCACGGGCGAGGACAAGCCCGTCACCGGCTGGATCGCGGAGCTCAAGGCCCGCAATCGCGTTCCTGGCAAGGCGCCCGCGCCCGAGAAGGAATCGCCGCCGGCGCAACCCGACGCGGCGCAGGCCGAAGCCACGCCGCCCCAAGGAGGCTGAGATGACCCGACTACTCATCGCCGCGATGTTCTTGTTAGCCGCGGCCGCCATTGCGCAAACACCGGCGCCGGCCCCCGCGCATACTCCGGCGCCCGCCACGCCCAACGATTCCATGGAGCCCGGCGTCAACACGTCGTCGGCGACGCAGCAATCCACTGCCGGAGCGGCGCCGGCACCGGCGCCGCGCGCCGCGCCCGCGGCCACGCCTAGCAAAGCAGACCAGGCAAAGGCGAAAGGCAACGCGAAGGATCGCCTCGACCTCGACGCCTCGCAGATCACCGGCAACCGCGAGCTGCCGAAGGTGCTGTACATCGTTCCGTGGCGCAGCGCCGAGCTCGGCGATCTCGTCGGCCGCCCCGTGAACAGTTTGCTAGACGAGGTGCTCGAGCCCGTCGACCGTGACGTCTTTCGCAGACAGAACCGCTACTTCGACGCGCTGCAGCCGAACCAGGCCGCGCCCGCCGGTAAGAGCGAGAAGTGATGCACAGTTTTTGTCACTTATGTAACGCAATCTTGCGCGGGCTTACCCTTGAGCCCGCCCGCATCTGAGGAGAGTCGATCGTGAATTTCATATCCACTGCCATTCAGTTCTTCAAGGACGGCGGATTCTTCCTGTATCCGCTGCTCCTGATCTTCGTCGTGGGTGTCGCCATCGCCGTCGAGCGCTGGCTGTACCTCACCGTCGAGACGGCGCGCAATCGTTCGCTCTGGGACGACGTCGCTCCGCATCTCGGTGCCGGCAACTTCAAGCAGGCGATCACGCTCGCGAACAACTCGCAGGCGCAGATCGGCACCGTGTTGAAGTACGGTCTCGCGCGTCTCTCGTCGGCTCGCCGCCGGGATGACATCCAGCAGGCGATGGAAGAGTCGCTGCTCGAGATCGTGCCGCGCCTCGAGAAACGCACGCACTACCTGAGCTCGCTCGCGAACATCGGCATGTTGATCGGCCTGCTCGGCACGATCATCGGCCTGATCCACGCGTTCGGCGCGGTGTCGCAGGCGAACCCGGCCGAGAAGGCCGCGCTGCTCGCCGCCGCGATCTCGGTCGCCATGAACAACACCGCCTCCGGTCTGTTCGTCGCGATCACGCTGCTGCTCGCGCACATGTTCCTCGAGTCGAAGACCACGTCGCTCATCGACAGCCTCGAGATCGCGGTGGTCAAGTTCCTGAACTCGATCACCGAGCGTTACTCCGAGCCTGCCGCGCCCGCGCCGCAGGGTGGGATGGCGCCGCGTGCTCCGGCGCCGCGTCCGGCCTGAAGCTGGCTAACAACTTCAGTCAGTCGAACGGACCGCAGAGGAACCGAAGATGGCGTCATCCAAGCTCGCATCGCGCGCGCGTCGGAATCATGCGAAATACAAGGGTCGCAATGATCTGAACATCGTGCCGATGATCGACATGATGGTGATCCTCGTGTTCTTCCTGCTGTTCACGGCGGTGTTCTCGAACACGAACATCCTGCAGCTCAATCTTCCGGCGCCCAACTCCTCGGTGCCGGATTTGCCGCAGGGGCTCAACCTCGAGGTCATCGTCCGCCAGGCGGGTATCGACATCGCCGACCGGAACACGGGTGTGCTGCGCTCGCTGCCGAAGAAGGACGGCGACTACGACTACAAGGGCCTCTCGGAATTCCTGCAGTTCGTGAAGAGCAAGTATCCGCAGACCCTGGCGGCCAACGTGCTGCTCGAACACGACTTCACCCCGCCGCACC
>Ga0081455_10007779_pt1 | contig 11235 bp, 10 predicted proteins | sample TabmetS3T2R1_FD_70207 | JGI IMG/M metagenome (GOLD analysis project Ga0081455, IMG submission 70207) | Tabebuia heterophylla rhizosphere microbial communities from the University of Puerto Rico - S3T2R1 | ecosystem: Host-associated > Plants > Roots > Rhizosphere ... | reverse complement strand
CGTTCTGTTCGTGGTGCTGGCGGCGCTGATCCGCGCCGGCGCGCTCAAGCGGCCGGGCCTGATCCTCGGCGCGTTCGCTTTCGGCTATGCTGTCGCGCGCTCGATCTGCGAGCATTTCCGCGAGCCGGATCCGCAGCTCGGCTTTCTCTGGGGCGGCTTGACCATGGGCACGCTGCTTTCGATCCCGTTGATGCTGGCCGGCATCATCCTGATGGCGGCGGCGCTGCGACGCGAGCCGACACGGCGGACATGATGGCGAACGACATGCCCCCGCTAGAGAAGGAGATTCGCCGCCGCATCGCGAGCGGCGGCGCGATGGCGATTGCCAAATACATGGAGCTCTGCCTCACCGATCCCGGGCGCGGCTACTACACCACGCGCGATCCGCTCGGTGCCGCGGGCGACTTCATCACCGCGCCGGAAATCAGCCAGATGTTCGGCGAGCTCATCGGCCTGTGGGCGGCGGCGGTCTGGCGCGCGATGGACTCGCCCGCCGCCATCCATCTGGTCGAGCTCGGACCCGGCCGCGGCACCATGATGGTCGACGCGCTGCGGGCGGCGAAAGTGGTGCCGGAGTTCAGCGCCGCCATCGCGGTGCACATGATCGAGATCAGCCCGGAGCTGCAACGCCGGCAGCGCCAGGCGCTGGAGCTGAGCGATGTGCCGGTGTCGTGGCACCGCTCGATCGACGAGGTGCCGGACGGTGCGCTGATCGTCCTCGCCAACGAATTCTTCGACGCGCTGCCGGTCAATCAGGCCGTGATGTGCGCGGACGGCTGGCACGAGCGTGTGATCGGGATCGGCGACGACGGCGAACTGCAATTCGGCGTCGACCGCGATCCGCTCCCGCTGTTCGACAAGTTCTTGCCCGGCACGCTGGCGGCGGCGGCGATCGGCGAGATTTTCGAGTGGCGCTCCGACCACATCGCGCTCGAGCTCGGCCGGCGCCTGGTGCATTTCGGCGGCGCCGCGCTCATTCTCGATTACGGCCATCTCGAGAGTGCCGTCGGCGAGACCTTGCAAGCGGTCGGTGCCCACGCCTACGCCGAGCCGCTGCTGGCGCCGGGCCAGGTCGATCTCACCGCGCACGTGGATTTTCAGGCGCTGGCGCAGGCGGCCGAAGGCATGGGCGCGCGCGTGCACGGGGCGGTGACGCAGGCGGCGCTGTTGCGCCGGCTCGGCATCAGGCAGCGGGCGGCGGCGCTCAAGGCGGGCGCTCCCCCCGAATATGCCGGCCCGATCGACGCGGCGCTCGCGCGCCTCACCGACGAGAGCCGCACCGGCATGGGCCGGCTGATCAAGGCCATCGCCTTCTCCGGCCCGCAGCTCGACACCCTGCCCGGCTTCGAAACATGAGCGAGCCCAGCCGGAGCAACTTGTCAGCGCGGGCGAAAGCCGGGCATGACAGCAACATGCCGCAAAGCTCGCTGCAGGCCCCTTCGCTCGCCGCGCTCGCCGGTATCCGCCACGCCTTCTTCACCCGCGAGGGCGGCGTCTCCGACGGCGTCTATGCGAGCCTCAACGGCGGACCTGGGTCCGACGACGCTCCGGCCAAGGTGGCGGAGAACCGCGCGCGCATGGCGGCGGCGCTCGGCGTGGCGCCCGATCGCCTGCTGACCGCCTATCAGATTCATTCCCCCGACGTGGTGACGGTCGAGCGCCCGTGGGAGCCGCAGCAGCGTCCCCGCGCCGACGCCATCGTGACGCGGGTGCCGGGCCTGGCGATCGGCGTCACCACCGCCGACTGCGGGCCGGTCCTGCTCGCCGACGAAACGGCGGGCGTCATCGGCGCCGCCCATGCCGGCTGGCGCGGCGCCGCGACCGGCGTGCTCGAGGCGACTATCGCCGCCATGGAGCGGTGCGGCGCGGACCGGGCCCGCATCGCGGCCGCGCTCGGGCCGATGATCCGGCAGGCCAACTACGAGGTCGGACCGGAATTCGTCGCCCGATTCCAGGCCGACGACGCCACCAATGCGCGCTTTTTCCGGCCCGCCCCGCGGCCGGGCCATGCGCTGTTCGACCTGCCCGGCTACATCGCCGCCCGCCTGACCGCCGCCGGAATTGCCCGCGTGGAGGACGTCGGCCACTGCACCTATGCCGACGCGGCGCGGTTTTTCAGCTACCGCCGGTCGACCCACCGCCGCGAGCCGGACTACGGGCGTCACATCAATGCCATAGCGCTCGCAAATTAGCGCGGCACCGCCCTCCCGGCCTGGACCGCCGGCAAGACTCGTGATCCATTCCTCCTGGGACGTTCGGCGGTCCGCATTCCTGCGAGTGCGGGCAGAAACCACAAGCTCAATCGCCGGGCGCGCGGGGAAGTCGATGCAGAGCGGATCGGGCTGGCGCGTCATTGACGCCGCGTCGGTGGGCCTCAAGCGGCGCGTGCGCCGCATTGGCGTCCTGGTGTTGGGGCTGGCATTGTCCGGCTGCGTCGGCGCCGGCCAGATCGCCGGTCTGAGCGAGGGGCGCCGGGCCACTGTCGCGGTCGAATCGGTCGAGGGCGCGCCCCCAGCCGTTGTCCACAGATTTGTGACCCTGCTCAATGATGAGGCAGCCGCGCGCGGCATCATCGTCGTCTCGCCGAGCGAGGCCAATTATCGCATGCGGGGCTATCTGGCCGCGCAGCGCCCCGAGGGCGCGGCGACGTCCGTATCCTGGGTCTTGGATGTCTACGGCCCCGACCGCCAGCGCGCCGTCCGCTTCAGCGGCGAGCAGAAGGCCACCGGCCCCACCTGGGCCTGGGCCCAGTTGGATGACGAAACCCTGCGCCGGATGGCGCGAATGGGCATGGAGCGGCTTGCCGCCTTCGTGGGCACTGCTCCCTCGGTAACCACCGCCGCGGTGGCGGCTTCCCCGCCGGCGGCACCACCGCCCAGCACGACGCCCTTCGGCTCGCTGGACGATTGGACACCGGAGGCATCCGGCATTTTCCGAATCTTGCGCGGGGAGCCGGCGCGCACCGCCACGGCGGCCGCAGGCGCCGCACCCGCCCCGGCGGCCACCGGCCGCTGACGCCCGCAAGCGAGCCGGTACGGCTCGCGCAAACGCCCTCCGAATCAGCCGAATCCTCGGGACAAGGCTTGCCGCCGGCTGGCGCTCGTATTGCCAGCCTCGGCACCTCCTTGTTATCAGGGCGCCACTAGTGTCCCGGTTCCGGCGTTCGTATCCCCTTGCAGCACGCACTCGTACGAACGTCGGAACCAAAGGGACACTAGCAACTGAATGATTCTAGTGTGGCTTTGGATTTGACGTTCCTACGAAGGACTCGCGGCAATGCTGGTAGGAACGTCAAATCCGCCACACTAGCGCGCAGGGAGTGGCCAGGAGACAGGCATGCGGCCCAATAACGGAGCCATCAAGCTCGTCGCCGGCAACTCCAATCCCGCGTTGGCCGACGCCATCGCCGCCTATCTCGCCACGCCTCTGACCAAGGCGGTGGTGCGGCGCTTCGCCGACATGGAGATCTTCGTCGAGATTCAGGAGAACGTCCGCGGCACCGACGTTTTCGTGATCCAATCGACGTCGTTCCCCGCCAACGACCACTTGATGGAATTGCTCATCATCATCGACGCGCTGCGGCGGGCGTCGGGGCGGCGGGTGACCGCGGTCATCCCCTATTTCGGCTATGCCCGGCAGGACCGCAAATCCGGGTCGCGCACGCCGATCTCGGCCAAGCTTGTCGCCAACCTGATCACTCGCGCGGGCGCCGACCGGGTGATGACGCTCGACCTCCATGCCGGCCAGATCCAGGGCTTCTTCGATATCCCGACCGACAACCTCTACGCCGCGCCGATGATGGTGAGCGACATCAAGGAGCGCTTCGACGTCGGCAAGGTGATGGTGGTATCGCCCGACGTCGGCGGCGTCGGCCGGGCGCGCGGCCTGGCCAAGCGCATCAACGCGCCGCTCGCCATCGTCGACAAGCGGCGCGAGCGCGCGGGCGAGTCCGAGGTGATGAACGTGATCGGCGAGGTCGAGGGCCATACCTGCATTCTCGTCGACGACATCATCGATTCCGGCGGCACGGTGGTGAACGCCGCCGATGCGCTGCTGGAGAAGGGCGCGACCGAGGTCTACGCCTATATCACCCACGGCGTCCTCTCGGGCGGCGCGGTCGCGCGCATCACCGCGTCGCGGCTCAAGGAGCTCGTCATCACCGACTCGATCCAGCCCACGCAGGCGGTCAAGGTGGCGCGCAACATCCGCACGCTTTCGGTCGCGACCCTGATCGGCGAAGCCATCGGCCGCACCGCTACAGAGGAGTCGGTTTCGAGCCTGTTCGACTGAAGCGCTCGGAACCTGTGGAGAAACGACTCCCATTGGGGCGGATATCCACCAACGGATACCCGTCACCCCCCGTGATTGCGCTTTAGCGACTGGAATCAGAGGGGTTATATTCGACTCGCCAAGTGATTCGCCCCGGAGCAGTCAACGCGCTCCACCGGGGCCGCGTGAGCAGCGCTACGGTCGAGTGCGCATCCCACATCCAAGCGGCAGGGTGGAGACGAGCATGTCCCTCATCGACGCAATCGAGCCGGTTCTGGCCAATCCCCTCGAGGTGGTCGAGCGGGTGGCCTCGACCAACGGCTGGTCGTTCGAGCGTGCGGGCGAGGACGAGATCACCATTCTGGTGACCGGCAAATGGACCGACTACCAGGTCTCCTACACCTGGATGTTCGACATCGAGGCGCTGCATCTCGCCTGCGCCTTCGAGCTCAAGGTGCCGGAGCGCTGCCGCAGCGAGGTGCAGCAGCTGATCTCGCTGATCAACGAGCAGATGTGGGTCGGACATTTCGACCTCTGGGTCCAGGACGGCCTGGTCATGTACCGCCACGCGCTGGTGCTCTCCGGCGGCGTCGAAGCCACCGGCAGGCAATGCGAGACGCTGCTCGCCACCGCGCTCGATGCCTGCGAGCGCTACTTTCCGGCCTTCCAGTTCGTGGTCTGGGCGGGAAAGCCGGCGCGCGAGTCGCTCGACGCCGCCATGTTCGAGACCCAAGGGCAGGCGTAAGGCCGGGCTCCGTCGCTCTCGAACGTCATGGCCGGACTTGGTCCGGCCATCCACGCCTTCGCAACAATGTGATTTAAGACGGGAAGGTCCGGGAACGGCCCGGGCCTGACGGCTGGGAGCCGCAGTCATGAATTCATCACCGAATTCGCAAGCGCGTGCCTTCGCCAATCTGTCCGGCACCATCGTTCTCGTCGGCGCCGGCAAGATGGGCAGCGCCATGCTCGACGGTTGGCTGGCGCTCGGGCTTTCCCCACGCCATGTCGCCGTGCTCGAGCCGCAGCCCACGCCCGAGGTGGCGGCGCTGGCCGCGCGCGGCCTGCGTCTGAACCCGCCCGCCGCCGCCGTCGGGGAGGTCGCCGCGGTGGTGGTCGCGGTCAAGCCGCAGGTCGCGCCCGAGATCACGCCGGCGCTCGCCCCGTTCGTGGGCGCCGCCACCGTGGTCGTCTCCATCATGGCCGGCCGCACGCTCGCCTTTCTCGCCGACGCCCTGCCCGGCGCCGCGCTCGTGCGCGCCATGCCGAACACGCCGGCGGCGATCGGCCGCGGCATCACCGTCGCCGTCGCCAATGCGGGCGTGTCGGATGCGCAGCGCGCGCTCGTCGACGCGCTGCTCTCCGCCGTCGGCGCGGTGGAATGGGTCGCGGACGAGGCGCTGATGGACGCCGTGACCGCGCTCTCGGGCTCGGGGCCGGCCTATGTGTTCCTGCTGGCCGAGACCATGGCAAAGGCCGGCGCCGCGGCCGGGTTGCCGCCCGCGCTCGCCGCCACGCTGGCGCGGGCAACCGTCGCCGGCGCGGGTGAGCTCCTTCATCGCTCGCCGCTCGATGCGGCAACGCTCCGGCAGAACGTCACGTCGCCGGGCGGCACCACCGCCGCCGCGCTCGACGTGCTGATGGCGAAGGACGGACTTGCGCCGCTGATGAGGAGGGCCATCGCCGCCGCGACCGCGCGCTCGCGCGAGCTGGCGGGGTGATCGACTGGAACGGCGCGCGGCGCCGGCTTACATTGAGTGCAAGGGAGCGATCCGTTCAGGAGTTCCGTCATGGCGCGCAAACCACCGCCGAAATCGGCCGCACGGCCCGCCGCGGGCGGAGGCAAGTCCGAGCGCGAGCGCATCATCGACGCGTTCATGGCGCTGCTGGCCGAAAAGCCGATCGAGCAGATCGGTCTTGCCGAGATCGCCAAGCGTGCCGGCGTCTCGCTCTCCAACCTGCGCGATGCGTTCGGCGCGACGCTCGCCATCCTCGCTGCGCACATGAAGGCCATCGACCGTGCCGTGCTCGCCGGCGGCGATGACGACATGGCGGAGGAGCCGCCACGCGAACGCCTGTTCGACGTGCTGATGCGCCGGCTCGAAATCCTGGCGCCGCACAAGGCGGCGGTGCGCTCGCTTCTGCGCTCGGCCGCGCGCAATCCCGGCCTGGCCTTTGCCTTGAACGGGCTCGCCGTGCGCTCGCAGCAATGGATGCTGACCGCGGCCGACATTGGCGCCGCCGGCCCGCGCGGCATGCTGCGCGCGCAGGGGCTCGCGCTCTTGTTCACGCAGGTGTTGCGCACCTGGGTGCACGACGACGATCCCGGCCTCGCCCGCACCATGGCCGCGCTCGACCGCGCGCTCGCGCGCGGGCAGCGCTGGTCGGGCTTTCTCGACGATCTGTTCCGGATTCCCGCCGCCGCGTGCCGCCTGCGTCCGCGCCGTCGCCGCCGCGACGACGACGCCGACGAGGAGACGGTCAGGGCTTAGCGTGGCCGGTTCAAATGGAATTCAGGGCGAGCCGCAAACTCGGTCTGCTCCCTCTCCCCGGGAGGTTCTCGATTAGGCGCGCCCGATCTACCGAATAGGCAAACGCCTCTCGAAGCTTCGCATTGTGGCCTCCTATTGGGCGTCTGGTCGGTGGTTCGAACCGGCAAGCCAGCCCAGTGAAACGGCGAGCTCGAGAAGAACCTCGTCGCTCCCGGCCCAACCGATGAAGGACATTCCCGCAGGCACTCCAGCGATCGTCCCAACCGGGATGGTGATTTGCGGCAAGCCGCTGATCCCCGCGATGCAGGTGAGCCGCATCACGCGTGCGCGGAACAGCTCGAGATCGGATGCGGTCGAGCGCTTCAGCGGAGCAATGCACGGTGCCGTCGGCAGCAGCAATAGGGTGCCTGGTGTCGCGATCGTTCGGATGTGCGCGCGGGCGGCTTCCTGCTCCTTGCGCGCGATATCGGCATCATGCTTCACGACCGAGGCAGCAAAGTCCATGCGTTCCTTGATTCCGGGGCCCAGTCTCGGTTTGTGAGCATCGATGAAGTTGCCGTAGGTTTGCCAGGTCTCATGCGCCTGAACGACGCGGAACGCTTCTCTCCATGTGTCGAACTGTCCATGCCCGATGGTCGCATGGACCAGTTTGGGGAAACGATTGCGAAGCGTTGCGAGCGTTGGCTCGATCAGCTCCGCAATGGCCGGATCCGCCTGTTCGAAGGCATCGTCCAGGACGATGAGATTGTCGACGGGTTGATGTACGCCCGAGCCTTGCAACAGCACGGCGCCGAGACGATGAAAAAGGCCGGGCCCCTGGGCAAACCATCCCGGCACATCGAAAGTCGGGGCCATGGCCATCGCTCCGCTCGCATCGACACGTCCGTGCGTCGGACGAATGCCATAGAGCCCACAGAAGGAAGCTGGGATGCGCACGGACCCGCCGGTGTCGCTGCCCAACGCGAAGTCGCAGGCGCCGGCCGCCGTGGCGACGGCCGAACCGCTCGATGACCCGCCGGGAAAGCGCTCGGGTGCCCGCGGATTGATGGGTGTGCCGTAATGGGCGTTGGCGCCGGTCACGCTGTAAAAGAATTCATCGCAAATGGTTTTGCCGATGACGGTTGCGCCGGCGTCCAGCAATTTTTGCACGGCCCCCGCCGTCATTGTGGCAGGCACGTGCGCTTGCAGCCACTCCGGGCTGCCGCCGCCCGTGCGCGCGCCCGCAATGTCGTACATGTCCTTGATCGCGGCGGTCAGCCCGGCCAACGGGCCCCGGGCTGCGCCAGCCATGGGCACGGGGATGTCGTGAGGAACGAAGGCTGAGTGGCTTTTTGTTTCGCCGGGCATGTGCGCAGCCTATGCGAGGGGGTGGACGGCGGAGACAAAGCTAAACGCTCAAGCGGATGCCGTTCCGGTCTGGTTGAGGTACCAGTCCAGAATTTTCGCGCCATCCCACGCGACGACGCCTCTATGGCTCAGGATCTCTTCAAACGCTTGGCTCACGTAGCGGGTGCGATGCGGCGAGCCTGACAAATATGGATGGCAGGCAATGGACATGATCTTTGGCCGCTCGGCCGATTCCGCATACAAGCATTGGAAGTAATCCATGGCTCGGCGATACATCATGTCGGAGGGGTGATGCTGGAGCGCCATCATGACGATGTCGTGGATCTCGAAATTGTATGGCAGCGCTACCAGCGGCCGATGTCTGGTCTTGAGCGTGACCGGTTCGTCGTCCAAGACCCAATCGCCGATGTACTCGACGCCAGCTTCAGACAATAAATCGGGCGTCTCCAGAGTCTGAGTAAGTCCGGGCCCGAACCACCCGCGCGGCCGCTTGCCGGAAAAAGTTTCGATCAGTTTCATGGATTTTTCGATGACGACGCGTTGATCTTCCAGCTTGTGCATGGGGACTTGATCATAGCTGTGCGCGTTCAACTCCCAGCCATTGGCCATGCACGCTTCGATGACTTGCTGATAGGTTTCGCACACCTTCGCGTTCAGGGTGACGGTCGGCGAGATGTTGAGGCGCTCGAACATCTTTTTGAGGCGCCAGAAGCCGACCCGCATCCCGTATTCATGCCAGCTCCAGTTCGGGAGGTCCGGCAGTTGCGGCTGCCCCTGCGGCGGCGATATCACCATCCGAGCCATGGGCCGTAAGAGGTCCCATTCCTCAAGCGCCAGCAGCGGCCAGACCACCAGGCGTATACCGTCCGGGAAGCGCAGGGGTGGGCGGCGATCGATGGGTGAATAGGGAAGGCGATCACGAGGATGCAATGTCCGTCTCCCTTGGTTGCCTACATTCCCGGTTTCGCTGCCGCCTTTGATGCCCAGAGAGGGAGCGCACCGGTCGCGCAGCACCGTTGTGCGTCACCCCGCAACAGAACACGTTCTTGAATTTAGACCGGCACCCGCACCGTGGCGCGCAACCCGCCCAGCGGGCTATCCGACAATAGGATGTCGCCGCCGTGGGAGCGCGCGATGTCGCGCGCGATCGCGAGCCCGAGACCGGTGCCGCCTTCGTCCTGATTGCGCGCGTCGTCGAGCCGCAGGAACGGCTTGAACACCTCCTCGCGCAGATGCGGCGCGATGCCGGGGCCGTCGTCGTCGACGGTGACGGTGAGCCAGCGGTGGTCGCGCTGGCCGGTGATCGAGATCGACGGGGCGTGGCGCGCGGCATTGGAGACGAGATTGGCGAGGCAGCGCTTGAACGCCGCCGGCCGCACCGTGACGATCGGGTGGCCGTGGAAATGCACGCTCGACTTGTGGCCGTTGCGCTCGGCGTCGGTCTTGAGCTCCTCGAGGAAGGCGCCCATGTCGGTCGGCGCCGACTGCTCCCCGGAATCCCCGCGCGCGAAGGCGAGATAGGCCTCGAGCATGCGCCCCATCTCGTCGACGTCCTTCTTCATCGCCTCGATCTCGGGGCTGTCGCCGAGGAGCGCGAGCTCGAGCTTGAAGCGGGTGAGGATGGTGCGCAGGTCGTGCGACACGCCGGCAAGCATGGCGGTGCGCTGCTCGAGCGTGCGCTCGATGCGCCGCTTCATCTCGATGAAGGCGAGCGCCGCGCGGCGAACCTCGCGCGCGCCGCGCGGCCGGAAGTCGGGCACCTCGCGGCCCTTGCCGAAGCTCTCGGCGGCGTCGGCGAGCCGCAGGATCGGCCGAATCTGGTTGCGCAGGAACAGCACCGCAACGGTGATCAGCACCAGCGAGGTGCCGACCATCCACGCCAGGAAGATGTGCGAGTTCGACACATAGGCGGCGCGGCGGGGCGCGAACACCCGCATCACCGCATTGTCGAGCTTGATGCGGATCTCGAGCAACGCCGAGCGCCCGACGGTGTCGATCCAGAACGGCCGGCCGATCTGCTTTCGCACCTCCTCGGAGATCGCCTGGTCGACCAGCGAGAAGAACGGCTTCGGCCCCGGCGGCGGCAGGTCGTTGACCGGCAGGAAATCGGCGACAAGACCGAGCTTCTCCTGCGCGATGCGGCGCAGCTGCGTGTGGTCGGCGTCCTGCGGGTAGACCTTGTAGACCTCGATCAGGGTGGCGATGTCCTGCACCACGCCGGCGGAGAGCCGTTGCGTGACCAGGTTGTAGTGCCGCTCCATGAACATGTAGGCGACCACCGACTGCAGGACCACCATGGGCGCGATGATGATCAGCAGCGCGCGCGCATAGAGACCCTTCGGCATGACGCTCTTGAACGTCATGGTGGCGCGGTCGTAGAGCTCGTAGAAGCGGTTGGCGGCCGAGCGCAGCGCGCTGAGGCTCGAGCGTAGCGCCGCGATGCCGATGTCGAGCGTGGTCATGGCGCGGTCACCAGCCGGTAGCCGATGCCGCGCACGGTCTGGACCAGCAGCGGATTGGCGGGATCGAGCTCGATCTTGCGGCGCAGGCGGTTCACCTGCACGTCGACCGCGCGCTCGCCGGTGGCGCCGCCGTTGCCGGCGAGCGCCTGCCGCGGCACGGTCTCGCCCGGCGTCGCGGCGAGCAGGCGCAGCATGTCGCGCTCGCGATCCGTGAGCCGGATGACCTCGTCGCCGCGCTTGAGCTCTCCGCGCGCGATGTGGAAGCGGAAGTCGCCGAAGCGCACGGTTTCCAGCGCCGGGGCCGCGGCCGGCCGCGCGCGCCGCAGGATGCTGGCGACGCGCAGCGAAAGCTCGCGCGGCTCGAACGGCTTGCCGAGGTAGTCGTCGGCGCCGATGGTCAGCCCCTCGATGCGGCTCTTCGCTTCGTCGCGCGCGGTCAGCATGATGATCGGCACGCTCGAGGCCGTGCGCAGGTCGCGCGCGAGGTCGAAGCCGGTCTCGCCCGGCATCATGACGTCGAGGATCAAGAGATCGAAGCGCAGCCCCTGCAGCTTGGCGCGCGCGTCGGCGGCGGTCTCGGCGGTGGTGACGCGGTAGCCTTCCGCGAACAGGAAGCGCGAGAGCAGATCGCGGATGCGGCGGTCGTCGTCGACCACCAGCAGGTGGGG
>Ga0081455_10007778_pt1 | contig 11236 bp, 7 predicted proteins | sample TabmetS3T2R1_FD_70207 | JGI IMG/M metagenome (GOLD analysis project Ga0081455, IMG submission 70207) | Tabebuia heterophylla rhizosphere microbial communities from the University of Puerto Rico - S3T2R1 | ecosystem: Host-associated > Plants > Roots > Rhizosphere ... | reverse complement strand
CCGCAACGCCGATCCCGCGCCCCCTCGTGCTTACCTATTTCGGCGACATGGACGTGTCGGAACTTCGGGAAAAACCCGCCGGTCGTCAGCCCATCGACACCCGGGCGGTTCCGCTTAGCCGGCTCGACGAGGTGGTCGGCGCGGTCGGCCGCGCGCTCACCGACGGACGGCGCGTCTATTGGGTCTGTCCGCTGGTCGAGACCACCGAGCAGACCGATCTGGCCGCGGCGGAAGAGCGCTTCGGCGCGCTCAAGGAGCATTTTGGCGCCATGGTCGATCTCGTCCATGGGCGTATGAAGGGCGACGAGAAGGACCGTGCCATGGAACGCTTTGCGGCGGGCGAGACGCGCCTCCTGGTCGCCACCACCGTGATCGAGGTCGGCGTCGACGTGCCGGAGGCGACCGTCATGGTGATCGAGCACGCCGAACGTTTCGGACTCGCGCAGTTGCATCAACTGCGCGGCCGTATTGGGCGCGGCGCCGAGCACTCGACCTGCCTTCTCCTCTATAAGGCGCCGCTGGGCGAAACTGCGCAGGCCAGGCTGCAGATCTTGCGCGAGACGGAAGACGGCTTTCGCATCGCCGAAGAAGATCTCAGGCTGCGCGGAGAAGGCGACGTCCTCGGCACGCGACAGTCGGGTATGCCGGGCTTCCGCGTCGCGCGCGTTGAAATCCATGGCAAGCTGATCGGTGCCGCACGCGATGACGCGACGCTGGTGCTTTCCCGCGACCCGAAGCTCGAGTCCCCGCGCGGGCAGGCGCTACGCCAGCTGCTTTATCTATTCGAACGCGATGAGGCGATCCGCCTCATCAGGGCGGGCTGACAACCAGCCTATTTCGCCGGCGCGGCGGTACGGTTGGCCGGGGTCGGGCGCGCCGCACGCGCAGCCTCGGCCAGCGCCGCAAGTTTCCTTTGCTGGTCCCCCGGCTGCACCATTCCGGCCGACATCAAAAGCGTCATCGCCGCCTCGACGCTGATGTCGAGATCGACGATGTCGCGGCGCGCGACGTAAAAGAAGAAGCCGGTGGTCGGATTGGGCGTGCACGGCAGGAAAGCGGCGACGTGCTCGGTGTCCGGCAATCGCGCCGCGATCTCGGCGCTCGCGGAATTCGATAGGAAGACGAGCGACCACATGCCGGGCGAGGGAAACTCGACCAGACCGACACGCCGGAAGCTCGAGCCGCCTTTCGAAAACAGCGTCTGAAAGATCTGTTTGAGGCTATTGTAGATTGGCCGCACGACCGGCATGCGGGTGAGAATATTCTCGCCGACCTCGACGAGTTTGCGGCCGACGAAATTGGCGGTCAGGAAACCGAATAGCGTCAGCGTAACAAACACAATGATGAGGCCGAGCCCGGGAATTTTCACCGGCAGATACGTCTCCGGCCGATAGGCGATCGGAATAAAGGGACGCACGAGATCGTCGACCCAATTGATGAACCACCAGGTGAGGCTGACGGTGATGTAAGCCGGGGCAACGAGGATCAGCCCGGTGAGGAAATAATTGCGGACGCGGCTGACGACGCCGTGGTGAAACGGGCCGGCCTTGGCGGGCTCCGGCGGCGCGTTGGGGCTGGCCGCCGACACGATTGGGGCATCGCGGTCAAACTGGTTCATGCGGGTCTGATCGGACATGCTTCAATCGAGTGAGGTTACCTGCCTGCACGCACTCCTGCGAGGTGCGCGAAAGTCGCGTCCGATCACTCCACCGTGACCGATTTGGCAAGGTTGCGCGGCTGATCTACGTCGGTGCCCATCACCACCGCGGTATGATAGGCGATCAGCTGCACCGGGACAGCATACACGAGCGGCGTCACCATGGCGGGCACGGCCGGCAGCATGAGCTTTGATACCGAGTCCACATGCACCTCGTGCGCCCCTTCGGCATCGGTGAGAAGAATGATCTTGCCTTGGCGCGCCGCCACCTCCTGCATGTTGGAGAGGCTCTTCTCGAATACCCGGTCATGGGGCGCGATGATGATCACCGGCATGGTTTCATCAATCAGCGCAATGGGTCCGTGCTTGAGCTCGCCCGCGGCATAGCCTTCCGCGTGGATATAGGAAATTTCTTTGAGCTTGAGAGCCCCCTCGAGCGCGAGCGGAAAGCTGGTGCCGCGACCGAGATAAAGGACGTTGCGGCTTTTGGCGAGATCGCGCGCGAAATGCTCGATCTGGGGCTCGAGCGTGAGCACCTCCGCCATGAGGCGCGGCGTCTCGATCAGCGCGCGCGCCATCTTGCTCTCCTCCTCTTCGGACAGCACCCCGCGGGCGCGCCCTGCCGCGATCGCAAGACAGGCGAGCACTGCGAGCTGGCAGGTGAACGCCTTCGTGGAGGCGACCCCGATTTCCGGGCCGGCAAGCGTGGGCATCACGACCTCGCTCTCGCGCGCGATCGTCGAGGTGGGCACGTTTACCACCGAGAGCACATGCTGCTTGTGCTCCTTGGCGTAGCGCAGCGTCGCCAACGTGTCTGCGGTCTCGCCTGACTGCGACACGAACATCGCGAGCCCGCCCGCAGTCATCGGAACCTCGCGGTAGCGGAATTCGGACGCGACATCGATCTCGACCGGCAGGCGCGCAAAACGTTCGAACCAGTATTTGGCGACCAGTCCGGCGTAATAGGCGGTACCGCAAGCCGAGATCGAGACCCGTTCGAGCGTACCGAAGTCGAACGGCAACTCGACCGGCAACCGCACGCGTTCGGCGGCCATATCGATATAATGCGCGAGCGTGTGGCCGACGACCTCCGGCTGCTCGTGGATCTCCTTCGCCATGAAGTGACGATAATTGCCTTTGTCGACGAGAAAAGCCGAGGCCGAAGATCTGAGCACGGCGCGTTCGACCTTGCCGCCTTTGGCATCGCGGACCTCGACACCTCTGCGCGTGAGCACCGCCGAGTCGCCATCCTCGAGGTAGGAGATCGCGTCAGTGAAGGGAGCGAGCGCGATCGCATCGGAGCCGAGATACATTTCGCCGTCGCCGTAACCGATCGCGAGCGGCGAGCCCTTGCGCGCGCCGATGATGAGATCGTTCTCGCCCGCGAACAAAAAGGCGAGCGCGAACGCACCCCGCAGCCGGGGCAGCGCGGCCGCCACCGCCTCGGCCGGCGAGCGGCCATTCTTCATCTCCTGCGTCACCAGATGGGCGACCACTTCGGTGTCGGTCTCGGAGCCGAACTTTGCGCCCGTCTTCTCCAGCTCATCGCGTAGCTCGCGGAAATTCTCGATGATGCCATTGTGGACGACAGCGAGCCGCTCGGTGGCATGCGGGTGAGCGTTGTGCTCGGTCGGCCGGCCGTGGGTCGCCCAGCGGGTGTGGCCGATGCCGATCGTCCCGGTGAGCGGCTCGCGCGCCAGCCTGGATTCGAGATTGCGCAGCTTGCCCTCGGCACGTCGGCGCGCAAGCTGGCCGCCTTCCAGCGTGGCGACGCCGGCGGAGTCATAACCTCGGTACTCGAGCCGCTTGAGCGCATCGACCAGCAAGGTCGCAACCGGCTCACGGCCGAGAATGCCTACAATTCCGCACATGCGAGTGGCTGCCTCCTAAGCTGACGGCGCAGGATCATATGCCGAGGCGGACATATCGGCGGTCAAGGACAAAACGGAAATCAACTCATGTCTCAACTTCTGACAATTAACACTAACAGGCCGTCGATCTCGTCACTTTCGCGGCATGGCTTTCTTGCCCAGGGACATGCGCTCGCGCAACCGCCGCGCCCAGCCCTCCTTAACGACCTGCCGCCCGCGGCCGAGCGCCAGTGCAGCGGCGGGCACATCGTCAGTGATCACCGAGCCCGAGCCCACGTAAGCGCCGTCTCCGATCTTCACCGGCGCCACCAGCGCCGAATTCGAGCCAATGAACGCGTCCTTGCCGATCTCAGTTCGATGCTTTGCCACGCCATCATAGTTGCACGTGATCGTGCCGGCGCCCACATTGGTCCCGGCACCGACGGTTGCGTCGCCGATATAGCTCAGATGATTGGCTTTGGCGCCGGTCTCGATCAGCGCCTCTTTGATCTCGACGAAATTGCCGACGTGAACGTTTTCCTGCAGACGCGCGCCGGGGCGCAACCGCGCATAGGGGCCGACCAGCGCGCCCTTGCCCACATGCGCCCGCTCGAGGTGTGAGAACGAGCGAATCACGGCGTTGTCCTCGACCGTAACGCCGGGTCCGAACACCACGAAGGGTTCTACCACCACCTCGCGACCGAACTTGGTGTCCGACGACAAGAACACCGTTTCCGGCGCGACCAGTGTGACGCCCTGCTCCATCGCCGCCTTACGCAAGCGTTGCTGCAGCACGGCGGCGGTCTCGGCCAGCTGAGCGTTGGTGTTGATCCCGCGCACCTCATCCTCCTCGGTCTCGATCACCGTCGCCTTGCATCCCATGGCGCGCGCGATGGCCACGGCGTCGGTCAGGTAGTATTCGCCTTTGCGATTATCGTTGCCGATCCGCTCGAGGATCGCCAGCGCAGTGGGACCGGCGAACGCCATCAGGCCGCCGTTGCAGAGCTTGATCGCGCGCTCGGCCGGGCTCGCGTCGACTTCCTCACGGATGGCCACGAGCTCGCCGCCTTCGACCACAAGGCGCCCGTACCCCGTCGGGTCCTTGGGACGAAAACCAAGCACCACGACTGCCGCTCCCTGGGCGAGGGCCTCGCGAATGCGAGTGAGTGTCTGCGGCCGAATAAGCGGCGTATCGCCGAAAATCACAAGCACCTCCTCCGGCGCGCGCGCGATCGCGGCCTTTGCGGCCAGTACAGCGTGGGCGGTTCCGCGCCGCTCCGCTTGCACGAAGATCTCGGCATCGGGCAGGATCCGTTTGGCTTCAGCCGCCACGGCGTCCGCGCCGACCCCCACCACCACCGCGGTCATGGTGCCGCCAGCGTCGCGCACGGCGTCGAGCACATGGGCCAGCAGCGATCGCCCGGCGATGGCATGCAGCACTTTCGGCCGCGCCGAGCGCATGCGCGTGCCTTCGCCGGCCGCGAGCACAACGGCAAGGCAGGTGCGTTCAAGTGCCAATAGACTCCTCCGCGCCTGAGCGAGCGCCGGCGCCGTCATATCCGAGTGCGCCGCGGCGGAAAAGGTGAAATGCAGGCGGAACCCTCACCGAGCCAATCGCTGCGTTCGAATCGATTCGCCCGCGCGAAATCCTGAACACGTCGGTTGTAGGGCAAACCCACGCGCGGCATACTGCCGTTTCCCATGCAGCCCGCGCTGTTTCTGCCCACCGCCCGGCAAATCAATTGGCTTCTGCCGATCACTCTGCTCGCCCTCGGCGAGGCGCTCTATCTGCGCTATCTCGCAATCGAATACGCCCCGGTATCCCTCGCCTGTCAGGCCGGCCTTGACAGCTGGCTCTGTGCCACGTTTCGGCTCACGATCATCCTGTATAACCACTCGGTGTTCGGCTGGGTGGCGCTCGCCGCGGCTCTACTCAATTTCCTGCGGCCATCGATCCTGTTGGTGGCGCTGGCGCTTGCCGCAAGCGCGTTCGGCTTGGTGTTGCACAATGCGAATCTCGCCGGCGTGGCGGTAGCGCTGCTGCTGCTCAGCTTGGCGCGTCCTGCGCCTGCAGCAGAGTAAACGCGAGCGCGAGCAAAGCGGCTGAGAACCAGACGGCTTGCCAGTTGGCGAAGCTTTCGTTGCAAGCGATGTAGACCGCCGATGCGGCCAGCGTCGCCGCAACCGCGCTCTCGGCCGCTGGGGCCTGCAGATGCCGTTTCCACCTCGCCAGAAGCGCTCCCTTGATCGAGGGTTTGCTCTTGATAACGAGCAAGAGCGGTGCCGTCGCACCGCTGAGCGACGCGAAGGGAAAATCCCGATAGCGGGGATCAAACACGAGACCCAACGCCGCCTGCACCGCGAGGATGGCAAGCGCAATCAGCAGAACGCCCAGGGCAAGCGCCACGGGATTGCGTGGACGTTGCGCCGCGCGACCGAGAATTTGCGCGAAGGTGGGTGCGCTCGCCCCTGATGCCAGGGCCGCGGCGCCGATCACCGGCGACGCCAATGCCGCACCGGCCCAGGCGAGGGAACGCAGCCAATCGCCGAGCGTGAGGCTTTCTACCGGCACGTTCGCCACCGTCCAGCCAATCAGGATGCCGGATACGATCGCCATCGCCGCGATCCGCAACCACCAGCCGCTGCCGGCCGCCCGGGCGGTGCGTCTGCGGACGCCGAGTGCGGTTGCGAACACGACGGCCGCGAGCCCTACTCCGCCCGCGGCTTGCCAACGCCAGTACGGATGGTTGGACACGAGGCCGCCCCAGCCGAATTTGGGCTGTCGTCGATAGGCGTCGAACAGACCCCAATGGCCGCCGACGGTTCCTTCGAGCTGACGCTTCCAGGGCTGGTCATACGCCTCGATCAGGTTGACGCGATGGTTCTCGCGTTTGGCGTGGTCGAGCACCTCATGCATGGTGCGCGCCTGGTTCACCGGCGAGGGCAAGGCGGCTTCGCGCATGCGGCCGGCGCTCGGCCACCCGAATTCACCGACGAACACCTCCTTGCCCGGAAAGGCGGCGACCATCCGCGCGCGAATGCCATCGACGTGGGCTGCCGCATTCCGTGCGGGAATCGGAAAGTCTTCCCAATAGGGTAGAATGTGGATCGTGACGAAATCGACCGCAGTGGCCACGTCCCGGTGGCGCAGCCAGAATTCCCATACATCGGCGTAGGTGACCGGCACTGGGACCTGCGCCTTGACCTCGCGAATGGTCCGCACGAGATCAGGCGCCGCCATCTCCCCGCGCAGCAGGACCTCGTTACCGACGACCACCGCCGCAATCACGTCGGGAAACCGATTGGCCAGCGCAATCGCGGTCTCAACCTGCTTGCGACTGAGTTCAGGCCGGTTCGACAGCCACAAACCCTGCAGCACTTTCATACCGTGACGCTTGGCGATCGGGGCAATCTGATCGAGCCCGAAATCGACCGAGTATGTCCGCACGCAATCAGTGATGTGCTTGAGTTGGGCCAAGTCTTCGTCGATCTGCCGGGGATCGACGGGAATGTCCGGCCCGAGGGGACTCTGGGTTCCCCGGAACGGGGTATACGAGACACAGTAAAGCTTCTCGCCCGCGGCCAAGGGGGACGGCGGCATCTGGACGGCGGCCCCGAGCCACGCCCATGCCGTGACGATCGCGGCCGCCGCCACAGCGAAAAGCGCGGTCGCAATGCCCATCGAGATTGCTCGCAGCCCCTGCTCGCTGGTGAGCCTCGCTTATCGTGCTCCAACCGCGGTGCCAAGCGCCGCTGGCCCGCGTGGGCGCTTTTTTCGCGGGAACGGCCTTTGCTACCTTGGCGTTAGGGTTGGCGGCTGCTTTAATCGGGTGGCACCAAGGCCTGCGCCCGTCGCCGCAATGCTGACCGAATGGATCGCCATGGGAGGGCGACCTGCCGACCGGCACGGCCTAACAAATCAGGACAACCATGCAGCGCTCTAGGATGCGTTTTTTCACCGCCGCCCTCGGCGCGGCGATGTTGTTTGTCGCCTATCCGACATTTGCGCAGAATCCGGAGCAAAAGGCGGGCGATAAGGATAAATCGCAGGCCGGCGAAACCAAGGAAGTTCAAAAGAAGATCGACGAGTTTGCCGAAGCCGAGCGGCTTTTGGGCGGGCCGGCGGCCAACCCCGAATGCCTGTGGCTGGGTCGGCGGGTCGTAAGCCTGCTTTGGCGCGATGATCTAGACACCGCGTTTCGCCATCTCGATCTTTACGACCGGTTCGGCTGCCCGGCGGGCCACATCCAGGCGACGTTCCGTTGCCTCGTGCGCCAGGGCAATTTCGATCCGAAGGCGACTGACACTCTCAACAGCCGCGTACATGGCTGCTGGGTAAACCCGAGCGCCGAGACCCAGGGCACGGCGGCCGTACCCAGCCCCATCACCAACCGTTGACCGAAAACGGACGCCAGGACGGGGGCTCAGCGGGTTCGTGCCGGCGCCCGCGTCTTCATGTGATGTGGGGCGTCTGATCGGGGACCCACTCCAGTCTGTACAAACGTTCAGCTGGCATCGACGCTAGCTGTACAAACATTCAGAATGACGGACTTGTAGTTTCGCAGAAGCAATTTTTTTAGTGCTGTTGTTTGCTTGCCTTGCATCGGCCACGACTGATCTCTACTTGCACGAATGCCTGGTGCCAAGGTACGCTGATGTCAACCTTGGTTGGACCTAGGGGGCAGGTTCGGGTCTCTGCATTTCGCCCCGCGTGGTTGTCCTTCTATGCGCACCGTCGCTGTCGTGGTGGCGCTCGTTGCCTGCGTGCATGCCGGGTTATGGACGCTCTTCCAACGGCAACAGGCAGTGGCCAACGTCGACGCTCCGCTCGCCAGCATTTCTTATTCTCCGTACACGCGATCGCAGCATCCGGACAACGGCGACCGTCCGACACCTGAACAGATCCGCGCCGATCTCAAAATCCTCAGCCCTTATACCCAAGCGATCCGGACCTACACTTCGACCGGCGGCGGCGAGCTAGTGCCGGCGATTGCCGCCGAATTCGGACTCAAGGTCACGCTCGGCATCTGGATCGACAAGAACGAAGATCGCAACGAGCGGGAAATACAGGCCGCTATCGCGCTTGCCCGCCGCTACAGCAACATCAACGCTATCGTGGTCGGCAACGAAACCACGCTACGCGCGGAGAAATCGATTGACGAGCTCATCCGGCTCATCCAGCGCGTGAAACGGCAAAGCCCCGTGCCGGTCACGACTGGCGAAATCTGGACGGTGTGGATAGAGCACCCGGAGCTTGCGTCGGCAGTCGACTTCATCGCCGCCCATATCCTGCCATACTGGGACGGATTCAACGCGAGCCAGGCCGTCGACAAGACCGTCGAGTTCTACACCAAGCTGCGGCAGGTACATCCGGGCAAGCGCGTCGTGATCGCCGAGTTTGGCTGGCCCAGCGCAGGCTACAACATGCGCGAGGCCGATCCCGGACGCATCGAGCAGGCCAGCGTGTTGCGCGACTTCGTTTCGCGTGCCGAAGCTTACGGCATCGACTACAACATCATTGAAGCCTTCGACCAACCGTGGAAGACCAACGAAGGCGGCGTCGGAATGTATTGGGGCATCTTCGATGCCTCGCGGCATGTCAAGTTCGCCTGGACCGGGCTGGTGAGCGATCCCGATCATTGGAAAATCGGGGCTATCGCCGTCCTGCTCGGTCTGCTGCTGTCGCTGCCGATTTTGGCACGACGCACCGCCACGTTTGGCGAGGCCAGTACGCTTGTGGTCGCTGCCAACGCGGTCGGCGCGTGGTGCGCGACCGTGTTCGCGTTCTGGCAAACGCATTATTTCGTGCTCGGAGCCGCTTTCGCGCTGGGGCTAGGTATCATTCTGCTCGCGCCGCTGGTCATGATCGCGCTCGCCCGCATCGAGGAGATCGCAGCCATCGCCTTCGGGCGCGGGCCGCGGCGGCTGATCGCGGCTGCGCTACCGGCGGTGGAGGGCTTCGCGCCGAAAGTGTCGATCCACGTTCCGGCCCATCGCGAGCCGCCGGAGATGCTCAAGGCCACACTCGACGCCCTGGCGCGGCTCGACTATCCGAACTTCGAATGCATCGTGGTCATCAACAACACGCCTGACCCTGCGTTTTGGCGGCCGATCGAGGATCATTGCCGCGTCCTCGGCGATCGTTTCAAGTTCATCAACGAGGAGAATGTCAGCGGCTATAAGGCCGGCGCCTTGCGGCTTGCCCTCGAACATACGGCTGCCGACGCCGAGATCATCGGCATCATCGATGCGGATTATGTGGTGCGGCCGGACTGGCTCAAAGATCTGGTGCCCGCTTTTGCCGATCCAAAGGTCGGAATGGTTCAGGCGCCGCAGGATCATCGCGACGGCGCTCGCAGCGTCATGCATCACGTCATGAACGGCGAATACGCCGGTTTCTTCGATATCGGCATGGTCCAGCGCAACGAGGCGAACGCCATCATCGTACATGGCACGATGTGCCTCATGCGCCGTGCCGCGCTGACCTCGGTTGGTGGCTGGTCGAGCGATACCATTGTTGAGGACTGTGATCTCGGCCTACAGGTGCTCGAGCACGGCTGGCAGATTCATTACACCAACCGCCGCTACGGGCACGGTCTCTTACCCGATACTTTCGAGGCCTATAAGAAGCAGCGCCATCGCTGGGCTTATGGCGGCTTCCAGATTCTGCGAAAGCATTGGCGTTACCTGCTGCCCCGTGCCACTGGACTGACGCGTGAGCAGAAGCGGGAATTTGCAGTCGGTTGGCTGAACTGGCTGGGTGCGGAATCGATCGGAGTTGCGGTCGCAATCCTCAATCTCGTGTGGGTTCCCGTTGTCGCGTTTGCCGGTATTGCCATTCCCGACAAGATCCTCACCATCCCCATCCTTGCGGCTTTCGTCGTGACACTGGCGCATTTTGTTTCGCTTTATCGGCTGCGGGTCGCGGTTCCGCCTGCCCAAATGGTCGGAGCGGTGGTTGCGGCCATGGCGGTGCAATGGACCGTGGCGCGGGCGGTGGGCTGCGGTGTCTGGAAGGAAACTCTCCCCTTCATGCGCACCGCCAAGGGCGGGGCGACGAGAAAGGGAGCGGATTTCCCGGCATTCTGGGAGGCGGTGCTGGGAGCGCTGCTGGTCATCGGCGCCGTCGTCGTGGTGGCCACGAATTACAAACAAATCCGTGAGCTCAACATTTTCGCAGCGGTGCTGGTGGTGCAAAGCCTGCCGTTCCTCGCCGCCGTCGCGATGGCGGTGTTGGAAGGCTCGCGCTTCAACGAATTCGCCTATTGGAGGAGCGTCGAGGCCAAGGTCGCGGTCCAACTGCCGCAGCCGGCTGCCGTGGTTGAAGCGCCCGCTGACCAGAAGTCGGTCATCGGTAATCAGTAAACAGCAGCGGCAGTCGGGAGCGGCGCTCGCTTGCGGATTACCGGTTCCTGTCACCCCGGCAATGCAGTTTCAATCAGCTTGACCCAGTAAGAGGCCCCGAACGGGATCGCCTCGTCGTTGAAATCGTAGGCCGGGTGGTGCAATCCGGCGCTGTCGCCGTTGCCGACGAAAATGAAGGCGCCGGGCCGCGCTTCCAGCATGAACGAGAAGTCCTCCGCGCCCATGACCGGCGCGGCATCGTCGTCGACCCGCTCGCGGCCGACCACTTCGCCCGCGACCGCGGCCGCGAACGCGGCCTGCCGCTCGTGATTTCGGGTCACTGGATAGTCGCGTCGATAGGTCAGCCTGGCGTTGGCGCCGTACA
>Ga0081455_10007777_pt1 | contig 11238 bp, 9 predicted proteins | sample TabmetS3T2R1_FD_70207 | JGI IMG/M metagenome (GOLD analysis project Ga0081455, IMG submission 70207) | Tabebuia heterophylla rhizosphere microbial communities from the University of Puerto Rico - S3T2R1 | ecosystem: Host-associated > Plants > Roots > Rhizosphere ... | reverse complement strand
CGCTTCTCGTGCAGGTTCGGCTCTTTCAGGCCCGGCCAGTCGGCAACGACGCGGCCGCCCTTGAGCGCGCCGCCGGCCAGGAACGCGACCGTGCCGGTGCCGTGATCGGTGCCATCAGTACCGTTGATGCGCGCGGTGCGGCCGAACTCGGTGATGACCGCAACGACGGTCTCGCGCCAAGCGTCTCCCATATTGGTCTCGATCGCCGCGACCGCGCCATCGAGCGCGCCCAGGAGCGCAAAGAGCCGCCCGTCCAGCGCACCCTCGTTGGCATGCGTGTCCCAGCCGTCGAAGGCGAGCGCCCCGACGCGCGGCCCGTCCGGACGCGCCATGAACTTCGCCGCCGTGCCGGCCGATTCCGCGAAGAAGGCGCGTACCTGCGCAGCCGCGACCGGCCGCTGCTGCTGGCCGCCTTCCATGCCGCCGGCGCGCGCGATCTCGGCGAGCCCCATGCGCTCCTCCAGCACGCGCGCGAGCGCCGGATCGGTGTGGCGATAGAGGTCGAGGAGCCGCATCAGCGTGTCGTCGCTTGCCGGCGGCAGCCGTGGTGGCGTCCATGACAACACGGGCGCCGGCCCGCGTACGACCAGTGGCGCGATCGGGCCGACCGCAAACGCGTTACGCGGTTTGGCGCTTGTAGGATTGGCGCTGCCGGCAGGCTCGAGCGTGGCGAGCGCACGATTGAGCCAGCCGGTGCTCACGGCGCCGGGGCGCGCGAGCCCGCTTTCGAGCACGTCCTGGCCGTCGAAATGCGAGCGCTCGCGATAGGCCGTCGCCGCTGCGTGCACGATCGTGGCGGCGCCAGCCTGGTAGAGCCGATGCAAATTCGGCATCGCCGGATTGAGCGCGAACATCTTGTCGAGTGCGAGCCCGGGCGTTTTGCCCTCGAGCGTGAGCGCCTTGTCGCCGCGCAGCGCAAGCCAGTCGCGATCGCCGACCGGCGCGACCGCCGCCAGCCCGTCAAGCGCGCCGCGCAGCACGATCACCAGCAGCCGCGGATCGCGGCCCTCGGCGAGCGCAAGCTTCGGCAGATGTGCCCAGGCAAACAGCGTACCGGAGGCGAGCAGCAGCCGGCGGCGAGTCACAGCATGCGGGCCCATGGTCACCTCCGTTGGAATTCCGGCGCCATCAACAGCAGCGCCAGCGCCTGCTGACGGCTTTCGGCGCGCGCGATGGTGCGCTTGGTCTCGGCAGAGGCGATCGGCGCCAGCGTCTCCTCGAAGACCGCCGTCGGATCGGCGCCGGGCGCGATGCGCAGCGCGACCTGATTGGCGACATCGAGCCGTTGCGAGAGGCCGTCGAGCCACGTGGCGTCGTCGTCGGCAAAGCCATTGGGCGCCGGCGGCCGCCAGAGCGGCTCGCCAAGCAGGTTCTGCGCCTGCATCACCGGGCGCACATCCGTCACGTTCGCCCCGGTGGCGCGCAGCGCCGAGACGATCCACTCGGTCGGCCGCTTGAGCTTGCTGCGTGGCGTCGCCCAGGCTTCCGGCGCGGCGACCAGCGCCTTCGCCATTTCCTTGAGATCGCCCTCGGTATCGCGGAAGCGTTTGGCCAACCGCTCGATCAGCGCGAGCGCCGGATCGTCGGCGATGAAATGACGCGCGAGCTTGCGCGCCACGTGCGTCGCAGTGGCAGGATTGCGGGCGAGATCGGCGAGCACCCGGCGACCCTGGTCGAAACCCGCGTCAGCGTAAGCCTGGTTCACGACGGTCTGCGTGCCTGGCTCGTGCATGTTCGGATTAAACGTGAACTCGCCGCCACGCGCCGGATCCTGCACCGGGTTAACAATGCTCCAGCCGGTAATGACCTTGGCGAAGCTCGTCACGTCGTCCTGCGTGTAGACGGTTCGCACGCCGAGCGTATGCAGCTCGAGGATCTCGCGTGCGAGATTTTCATTGAGGCCGCGGCCGCGGTTCCTGCCGGCTTGCGAGTTCGGACCGATCGAGCGCGCATTGTCGAGATAAAGAAGCATCGCCGGATGGGTCTCGACCGCTCGCAACATGTCGACGAAACGGCCGAGCACATTGGCGCGGATCGCCTCGCGCTCGAAGGCGCCGGCGATCGGACGCACGCCGGCTTTGTCGGCGGAGACGCAGAAATGGTTCGACCAGAACCAGGTGAGCCGCTCCACGAAGCCGATGTCGGCATCGAGCGCCGCCGTGAGCCGGACCTTGGCCTCATCGAGATAGATCTGCTGCGGCGCCATGCCGACATTGGGTCGTGCTGGCGCAGGCGGCGGGCCCGCTGGCGGTGAGGGCTCCGCGGCAACGTCCTTGGACATTTCCTTGGGCGCCGATTTGGCGGCGCGCCGCAGCTCCCGCTGCGCCTGCTGAAACGCAAAGGCCGCGCGGGCCGCGACGCCGCTGGTCATCAATTCGGCATTGGTGATGCGGCCGGCGCCAGTCCGATCAAGCTCGGCGATGAGCGCGCCGCGCGGATCGGACGCGATGGCCGCGATCGAGCCGGTACGCGGTCCGAGACCGAACCGATTGAGTGCGAGAGCTGCTTCTGCTTTGGAATCAAGAGCCATGCGTGATGATCGTCCGCCAGACTCGCCAAGAATTTGCGGATCATACAGCGCACCAATGTCGAAAGCGAGGCGAGGCCTTCGTTAAAATATTGCAATGAATGAACAAATCGACAGCTTGCGGCTCGCGATGCTCGACATCACAGCGGTCCGCGAAAGATGAAGTAAGCGCCGGCCGCCACCAGCGTGAAGCCGATGGCGTAGTTCCAGGTCATCGGCTCCTTGAGATAGAGAATCGAGAAGCCGGCAAACACCAGAAGCGTCACGATCTCCTGGATGGTCTTGAGCTGGGCCGTCGTATAGACCGCGCTGCCCCACCGGTTGGCCGGCACGGCCATGCAGTATTCCACCAGGGCGATCCCCCAGCTTACCAGGATCACGCCAATGAGCGGTGTCTCCTTGAAACGCAGGTGTCCGTACCAGGCGAATGTCATGAACACGTTGGACCCGATCAGCAGCAGGATCGGCAGCAGGAAGGGCGATGTCATGTAAAGCACCGTAATCGTTGAGACTTCGACAGATCAGGGATTACGGTCCTGCAGGCAAGCATCAAACTGGACTATTCACAGCTGGCCGGATGTGCCACACACCTGCGCTCAACTTAGTGCGGTGGACTTGGGCAGCAAAGCATCCGGATACATAAAAATGGCGTAGCTTTTGCTTGAGTTCCGTTCAATTCGGGGTGTTCGATCTGAACCTCCAGCGCCGTATGGTCGTCTTAATTGTGAACCACTCTAGTCTCTCGAATTCGGAGAACCGATGATGCGCATGCTCTCCTCGACCGTGGCATTGGCCGCTCTGTTCCTCGCATTGGCGCCGCCGGCGGCGATGGCGCAGCAGCCACAGCAGCAGCCCCAGGAACAGCAACAGCCGCAGCCCGCCCCTCCCAAGGCGTACAAGAAGGTTTCGATCAAGTTGCCCCAGCCGGTGGCAGACCAGACGTTTGCAACATTCCGCCAGCAGCTTACGGGCATCGCCGAGAAGAAGGACCGCGCCGCGCTCGCGCGTATCCTGTCGCAGAAGTTCTTCTGGATTCCGGAAGGCAAGGACGTCGCCGAGAAGAACAAGTCGGCGGTCGATAATCTGTCCAAGGCCATCGGTCTCGATGGTCAGGATCCCCCTGGCTGGGATCTTCTCGCCGGCTACGCCTCCGAACCGACCGCCGAGCCCATCAACGATCCCGCCTACCCGGGCGTAATCTGCTCGCCTGCCGAGCCTACGCTCGACGACAAGGCGTTCGAGGAGCTGGTGACCTCGACGGAGACCGATCCTGCCGAATGGGGATACCCGACGAAGGACGGCATCGAGGCGCGGTCGCAGCCGCAGGGAAACTCTCAGGTGGTCGAGAAGCTCGGCCTGCACCTCATACGGGCCTATCCGGATGACTCGCCGGCCGGCGCCGTGCACTCCGACGTGATCCGGATCGTCACGCCATCCGGCAAGCTGGCCTTCATCCCCGCCGACGCTCTGCTTCCGCTGGCGAGCGATCAGGTCTGCTACGTCAAGGAAGGAAATGCCTGGAAGATCGCCGGTATCATTGGCGGCGTCCCGCCAACCAAGTAAGGCCGTTGGCCTATTGCATTCGTGTTTTAGGCGGGAGACGGTTGTCTCCCGCCTTCGTTTTGGAAGGCGCCACCGCGCTCGATCGCGGTGCAACACTGTAACAATGCTGGGGAGGAATCTCGAATGACTAAGCTATGCGTCGGGCTCATCGCCGCGATGACGACCCTGCTCGCCACCACTGCGCAAGCGCAGCAACCACAACAGCCGCCCTTCGCCGCCACCAAGGTCGATGGCACCGACAACGTCTACATCTTCCGCTTCGGCGGCCACCAGTCGATGTTCATCGTCACGCCCGCCGGCGTGATCGCGACCGATCCGATCGGGCTGCGCCGGCCGGCTGCGAAAGCCTACATCGAGGAGATCGAGAAGATCACCAAGGCGCCGATCCGATATGTGATCTACAGCCACAGCCATTTCGATCACATCGCCGGCGGCAAGGCGTTCAAGGACAAAGGCGCGATCTTCGTCGCGCACCGTAACGCCAGGACGCGCATCCAGCAGGTCAAGGATCCCGACGTGGTGGTCCCCGACCAGGTGGTGACCGGAGCCAAGCGCAACATCACGCTCGGCGGCACCACGGTCGAACTCAATTACGTCGGCAAGAACCACTCCGATTCCACGCTGGTGATGCGGCTGCCGAAGGAGAAGATCATCTTCACGGTCGACTGGATCCCGCTCAACGGCATCCAGTTCCGCGGCATGGCGGACAACTACATTCCGGACATGGAGGACAGCCTGAAGAAGGTGATCGCGATGGACTGGGAGCGGATGATCCCCGGCCACCCGGGGCCCGGCGGCCGGCTCGGCAACAAGGACGACGCGCGCACCGCGCTCGCCTATCTGCAGGACCTCTCGGCGGCGGTGAAGGAAGCTGCGAGCCAAGGCAAGTGCTACGCCGACGCCATGAAAGACATCAAGCTGCCGAAATATGAGAGCTTCCCGAACTACGCGAACTTCCTGCCGATGAACATCGAGCGGTATTGCGACTACTACAATCGCGGGATTTGACTCCAACGATGCGGCGCGGACGTCAGGATGCTCCCGCGCCGTCAAGCCAGTGGACGTCCGCTTTGGAATGCGGCCGACACTCACGAACCAAAGTGCTGCTCGTGAAATAGATGCGGGAGGACAACCGGTCCTCCCGCACACTCGTTCTGGAAACAATAACTGCACTTCTGCAGCATCGCTTCCTATTAGTTCGTGGCAAAGCAGTAGAACCTGCCGGTGCCGCCGGTGGCGTTGAGCGCCGCCTTGCTGCACCCCTGGCTCATATGCGTCGCATTCCACGATATGTTCCCGCCTCCTTGGCGGTCCGAGTGGCCGAGCATGGCGCGCGAGCGCTCTGCTGGGAAGTTCGGGTTCGCCTGTGGCAGGTGCAGGCCGTCAGCGGTCCAGTTGCCGCAGGTGTGATCGAGACCGTCGGTGTACGCCCGGCCCGAGGCATCCGAACCGGTCAAGATGTCGTGCTCATTCTGGGTTCCTTGCGGCCTTTCGACGCCTGGAACCGGATTGCCCTTGGCGTCGAGCACATTCCCCTTCTGCATGTTGTTGCGGTCGCGCACCTGGTCGCCGTGAAGATCGGCGACGTTGCTGGCGATCAACACGCCCTTGACGTTGAACCAGGGCCCGGGGCCGATGCGATCACGCGCATTGATGCGCGGCGTGTTGCCTCGCTGCTCCTGACTGAGATAGGCGCGCCAGGTGCGAGCCGCGTGCGGGGCGCCCAAGGCTTGCGCCTGCGTTTGGCACAGCTGGTCGGCGCCGGCGAGCCCGCCAAGATTGCCGGTCTGGTTGGGGTTCTCGGCAACGAAGAAGCTGATGTTCGCCGGCGGTGCGGGCGGGGCCTGTTGAGCCTGCGCCAACAACGCTGCCGATCCAAGAAGCGCGATAGAGATGGTGGAAAGAACGATCGCTTTGCGCATTGTGTTACCTCCCTTGGTCACTGTTTCAACGCGACGTTTGAACTCTATCATCCATCACGCGTCAGCTGCACAGTCGTTTTGGCCTGGCGTGTCGTGCGACCGAATGCCTCACTCAGACGCGAGCAATCTCCTTCCACAACCGTCGCGCCTCGCCCCCGTTATCGTTCACCACGCGGCAGTCGCGGTCAAAGATCATCGTCGCACGATCGGCGAGTGAATAGGACGGCCAGTGCGGTATGGCGGCATTGTCGGGCTTGCCCGTGCGCGCGAATGTCGCCCAGGTCGCCGACATCCGGCGCGCGAGCTCATGCGCGACAGGCCCGCGGTCGGTGGCGCCGACGACGTCGATCGTGTCGAACACGAATGGAACATCGAGCGCGTGGTAAGCCTTGAGCTTGCCACCGAACACCGGCGTCTCCCAGTCGAATGAATACGACCAGATCGGCCCACGGCCCTGCGCGACCTTGCGCTCGGCGAGCGCCAGCGAGCGGATGCGGAAATTCGAATCCGTCAGCGTCGAGATCAGCCGATCGGAGGGACTGGCGCCTGGATAGAGGCGATTGTAGCTCTCGATGACGCGGTCCGTGTCGTTGCCGGCAACCCGCGCGATCTGGGCGCGCATCTCATCCTCGGTGAGCACGCGGTTCCAGACCTTGTCTTGGGGCGCGAGATAGATCGCCATTTCATCTTTGACGTTGCCGACCAGAACCGGAATGTCGGCGGAAATCTCGGGAGCGACCGGATCGAACGGATGACCGGGCAGCACCACGCCGTCGACGACCGGCCCGAAATCATAGCGGTCGAGCAGTGGCGCAGCGGGTGGGCCGACGACCTTGAGCGCAGGACGGATGGCGGCGATCAGCTGCTTGAACGGCAGCATCTGCAGATCGCGCAGTTGCGCACGGGTCAGGCCGACCTCCTTGAGCACGGCCTCGGCGAGCTTGCCGGCACGCTCGCGGGTGTTGAGGCGGATCGCCGCGCCACTCATGACGATGGCGCGGTGGAAGAGGCCGCGCGCTGCCGGCGTGGCCAGCAAGGTGCTGACCTTGCCGCCGCCGCCCGACTGGCCGAAGATCGTGACGTTGCCGGGATCGCCGCCGAAGCGCTCGGCATTGTCGCGCACCCATTGCAGCGCGGCGACCATGTCAAGCGTGCCGGCGTTGCCGGACTGGGCAAAGTCCTCGCCGCCGAGGTCGGCGAGATATATGTGGCCAAGAATGTTAAGGCGCTGATTGACGGTCACCACCACAACGTCGTGGTTCTTGGCGAGGCTGGTGCCATCAAGCCTCGGCGTATTGGAGGAGCCATAGCCAAAGCCGCCGCCATGGTACCACACCATGACGGGACGCTTGCCGCCGTCGTTGAGGCCGCGCGTCCAGATGTTGACGATCAGGCACTCCTCAGTCTCAGCGCTCCGGTCAGGCGCACCCGAAAGGCCGCTCAGCTCGGGCCGCTGACTTCGATCAGGCGGCGATTGTGGTGCACGGCCGATCCAGTCGACCGCGCTGCGAATGCCCGCCCACGGCTGCGGCTTCTGCGGCGGCATGAAGCGGTTGTGCCCGCTGGTCGGTGCGCCATAGGGCACGCCCTTGAAGGCGTGCACGCCGTTAGCCGAAACGCCGCTGATCTTGCCTGAGGTCGTCTCGGTGACAGGCGCATCGGCGGCGAGAACCGCGCTGCGCATGCTTGGCGTCAGCATGGCTCCTCCCATGGCGATGGTGGCGCGCCTGCAGAATGTGCGCCGGTCGATGCTATCGGTGGAGGTCTCATGGTCTCGGGTCGACATGGTCTTTCTCTCCGGTTCGCGCGTCATGGAACGCCTCACTGCGCCTGCGAGAAATATCTCAGGTCGGGCGGCTGCTGTCCTTTCTTCGCCGGCATCAGATAGCCGTCCGCGCTCAGGTAATAGATCTGCCCGCCGATATCGACGTGGTTGTTGTTCTCGTTGCAATTGTCCTCCGCGAGCTCTCCCTGAATGCGGCGATAGTTCTTCATCACCGTCCACGGCCGCGTGAACGCGTTGTCGATCGTGGTGACCTCGTTGTTGATGATATCGGGATTGGTCTTGTTGAGGGAGAGACGCTCCTTGACAACGGTCTTGTTGTCCTCGTGCAGCGGCAATCCGGAATTGTCGACCTGGCGCGGGCCCTTCATGTGACGGGTCTCGACCTCGAGCGTGTCGAAGCGGCCGTCACCATCCGTATCGAGCCACTTGCCGATCGAGTAGCCCGTGAAGGTCGGCTCGACCTCCTTCGGCCAATCGCGTCCGTCGGTATGGATCTTGCGAGGCGACGCAAAGGACGATTCAAACAGGATGTAGGTCGCCTTGGTGGTAATGACGATCTCGATCGGAAATCCGGACGTTGCCTGCCGCGGCATGCCGACCGGAATGCAGCGATGGGTGGTGTCGTTGCCCTGCCCGCCGGCCGCCTGATCGGCGAGGCTCGCCTCCCATATCTTCTGATATTCCGCCGTCAGCGGCGGCTGCTGCCCGCGGCGTGGCGGCTTGCTTGGATCGTAGCGTGGAGGGCCGGGATCGCGGTTCCACTTGCCCTCCCAGTTGGGATACTTGGAGTCATCGTGCGCCTGCGCGCCAAGCGGTAGCACGAGCGCTGCCAAGAGCACGAATGCGCCGAGCGAGCTTCGCATAACATTCCTCCCTAGCGGTGTGGGCACTGGCGCCCTTGCTACTTGGTCGCTCCGGTCACCTCGCCCTGCGAGAAATATCTCAGGTCGGGCGGCCGCTGCCCCTTCCTGGCCGGCATCAGCAGGCCGTCGGCGCCGATCATATAATTCTCCTCGCCGATGCGAACGTGCTGATTGTTCTCCGTGCAGACGACCTCGCGCCACCACGGAAATTGCTGCTTGGTATCGCGCTGATACTTCCGGGTCACGATCCAGGGGCGGGTCAATGCGCTGTCGATGGTGGTGATCTCGTCGTAGAGGATGTTCGCGTCGGCCTTGTCCTGATAGATCCGTTCCTTGACGACGGTCTTGTTGTCGCTGTGCAGCGGCAGGCCGCTGGTGTCGTAGGCGCGCGGCCCCTTGAAGCCGCGGGTCTCGACTTCGAGCACATTGAAGCGGCCGGTGTTGCCTTCATCGACCCATTTGCCGATCGAGTAGCCCCGGAACGACGGCTCGATCTCGGTCGGCCAAGGCCGACCGTCGGTGTGAATGCGGCGATGGTCGTGGATGTGGTCGATCAGGATGTAGGTCGTCTCTGGCGTGACCACGACCTCCATCGACTCGTAAGCGATCATCGCGCGCGGCATGCCGGGCGGCAGGCACATATAGGATGGCTCGGTGCCGTGGCCGCCGGCGAGCTGATCCTTCACGTTGGCCTCGTAGACCGCCTTGTACTCCTCCGTCAGCGGCGCCAGCGTCCCGCGGCCCGGCGGCTTGTCGGGATCGAACGAGCCGCGTGGGCTCAGCGTATTCCACTGCCCCTTCAAGTTCGGATATTTCGAGTCATCGGCAGCAGCGGTGAATGCGGCAAGCAACGCCCCCGCGAGCGCTGTTGCGGCAATCAAGCTTCGATAGTGCATGAGTTTCCTCCCTCGGATCGCAAGCACGTGCTATCCACTTTCTTTCTGCGCTCGCCCACAGCTCTTACTTCTCCACTTAACACTCCGCTCATTTCTGCGATGACTGGAAGTATCGCAGGTCCGGCGGCGCCTGATTCTTCTTGACCGGCATCAGGTAGCCGTCACCGCTCACCATGTAATTGTCCTTGCCGATCCAGACGTGATGATTGTTCTCGGCGCAATGGTTGAAATACCAGACCACATTGCCGCGCTCGCGCTGATACTTCTTGGTGACGGTCCAGGGACGCGTGAGCGCATTGTCGATCGTGGTGATCTCGTTGATCAGCACGTCCTTGTTCGTCTTGTCGAGCGAGATGCGCTCCTTGATGACGGTCTCACCATCGTCGTGCAGCTCGATGCCGCTTGCCTCGTAGGTACGAGGCCCCTTGAAGCCGCGGCTCTCCACCTCCAGCACGTCGTAGCGGCCATCCCCGTCCTCATCGATCCATTTGCCGATGGAATAGCCAGTGAAGGTCGGCTCGACCTCCTTCGGCCAGGCCCGCCCGTCGGTATAGATGCGGCGCGGATCGGTGTAGTCGGTGAGGATGTAGGTCGTGTTCGGCATGATGATGATTTCCATCGGGAAGATGACGCTCATCATGCGCGGCATGCCGGGCGGGATGCATTTGCCGAGCGGATCCGTGCCCTGCCCACCGGCACGCTGATCGGCGAGATTGGCTTCATAGCGGGCCTGATATTCCGGCGTGAGCGGCGCCTGCTGTGCGGGCCCCACGCGCTTGCTCTGATCCCATTGGATGCCGATGCCGGGCGGCCTGCGCCACTGGCCCACGATGTCCGGATATTTCAATAGAAAGTCTTGCGCGCCGGCCGCAGTGGCGCTGAACAGGCCCGCGAACGCGACTATGGCAAATGAGCTTCGACAAGCCATGGCGGATCTCCTCTCCGGTCGCATGTCCTCATCACTTCTGCGATTGCTCGAAGTATTTCAAACTCGGCGGCGGCTGATCCTTCCGCGCCGGCATCAGCAAGCCGTCGGCGCCGAGAAAGTAGTTCTGTCCGCCGATCTCGACATGCACGTTGCCTTCGGCGCAGGCCGCCTCCGGCCAGACCGGCTGCTGGACGTTCTGGCGCCGATACTTCTTGGTCACGGTCCACGGACGCGTCAGCGCGTTGTCGATGGTCGTGATCTCGTTGTTGATGATGTTGGGATCGGCCTTGTCGGTATAGATCCGCTCCCTGATGACGGTCTGATTGTCACGGTGCAACGGAAGCCCCGGCGCATCGTAGGAGCGGGGACCTCTGAGATTGCGGGTCTCGACCTCGAGCAGGTCGTAGCGGCCATCGCCGTCGGTATCGATCCACTTGCCGATCGAATAGCCCGCGAAAGCCGGCTCGACATTGCCAGGAAAGTCGCGCCCGTCGGTGAAGATACGGCGCGAGTCATGGACATGTTGAATCAAGATGTAGGTCGTCTCCGGCGTGATGACGATTTCCATCGGGTCATACACGTTCATGATCCGCGGCATGCCGGGGGCGATACAGGCGTAGGTCGGATCGCCGCCCTGTCCGCCAGCCGCCTGATCGGCGATACTCGCCGCATAGATGGCTTGATACTCCTCCGTCAGCGGGGCTTCTTGCTTGTTGACCGGCTTGCTGGTGTCGTAGCGCGGCGGGCCGGTCT
>Ga0081455_10007776_pt1 | contig 11238 bp, 9 predicted proteins | sample TabmetS3T2R1_FD_70207 | JGI IMG/M metagenome (GOLD analysis project Ga0081455, IMG submission 70207) | Tabebuia heterophylla rhizosphere microbial communities from the University of Puerto Rico - S3T2R1 | ecosystem: Host-associated > Plants > Roots > Rhizosphere ... | reverse complement strand
GATTGCCTTCAGCCCGACCGACGCCATGCCGCTGACGCGTCGTGCGAAGGCCTCGATGGCGCTGGACTCGATGGTGTCGATCGCGGTCGTGCTGCTCGTCGCCGCGCGGGCGGTCAACGTCCTCGGCTGAAGCTTGGGCCGAGCGGATGCTCGGCGTCCGGTTGCGCCGAACCCGTCTCAGGCGTACGTTCGTTCTGTTGTCCTGAGAAGGGAGGAAGCGATGCCGCTGTACTCAGCTCTGACCGTGCGCAAGCTCAAGCCGGGCACCTACGACGACTGGCGCAAGGCTTGGGGTGGTACCGACGAGGAGATGCCCGAGGGTGTTCAGGCCTACATTCTCAGGAGCCTGAAGGATCCGGACGAGATCATCGCCTTCGGTCTGATCGAGGGCGAGCTCGACCAGATCAGGGCCTCGATGGACCCGGAGGCGGAGCGAGCTCGCCAGGAGGCGATGGCGCCGTACATCGAGTCGATCGGCGCGGACGGGATCTACGAAGTCATCGAGCGATTCGGACCGGACTGAAGCTCAGCACCTTCCCGCCGCGTTCGCGCCTATCGCGCAGTTGACAGTCGTTTCGTCATCCCGGCGAACGATCCGCCGGGCCCGCGCCTCCTATCGTGAGAACAAGTCGCCCAGCCAGAACCCTGGGGGCAAGGGAAACCCCGCGGGCCGCCGCGGGGTTTCCGCCTGCGTCAGGCGGCGGTCGCCGGCGGCATGAGGTCGTCGACCTCCGTCCGTGTCAGCGGGAAGTGGCAGGCGGCGAGCTGCTCGGCCGAGCCTTTGGGCTCGAGTGGAGGCTCGACCGCGCTGCAGAGCTCCTGGGCCTTCGGGCAGCGGGTGTGGAAGCGGCACGCCGAGGGCGGGTCGATCGGGCTCGGGACGTCGCCGCGCAGGACGGTTCGGCGGGCCTTGGCCTGCACGCTCGGGACCGGGACGGCCGACAGGAGCGCGCCGCTGTAGGGATGCCTCGGGTGCGCGTAGAGCCGGTCGGGATCGGCGATCTCCACGATCTTGCCGAGGTACATGACGGCCACGCGGTCGCATAGGTGCCGAACGACGGAGAGGTCGTGGGAGATGAACACGAGCGTCAGCCCGAGGTCCTCGCGCAGGTCCTGGAGCAGGTTGAGCACCTGCGCTCGGATCGAGACATCGAGGGCGGACACGGGCTCGTCGGCGATGATCAGCTTCGGGTCGGTGACGATCGCGCGCGCGATGCCGACTCGCTGCCGCTGGCCTCCGGAGAACTCGTGCGGATAACGGTTGAAGTGCTCGGGGTTGAGCCCGACCCGCTCCATCACCTCCTCAACGCGCCGCCGCCGCTCGGCCTTCGTTCCGATTCGATGGACGCGGAGCGGCTCGGCGATGATCGTCCCGACCGGCCGGCGGGGATTGAGCGAGGAGTAGGGGTCCTGGAAGATCATCTGCACCTCGCGCCGGAGCGGTCGAAGCCGTCTGCGTGACCAGTGCGTGATGTCGGCGCCGTCGAAGAGGACCTGACCGCTGGTCGGCTCGAGCAGCCGCGCGATCATTCGAGCCGTCGTCGACTTGCCGCAGCCGGTCTCGCCGACGAGGCCGAGGGTCTCTCCTCGGCGCACGTCGAACGAGACGCCGTCGACGGCATGGACGATGCCTCGCTCGCCGCCGACCAGCACGCCCTGATTGACCGGGAAGTGCTTCACGAGGTCGCGGGCGACGAGGAGGTCGGGTGCCGCTCTCATGCGGCGTCCGCCTCTCTGGGCCGGAGCTCACGCCAGATCCGCCGCTTCTCGTCGACCGGGAGGTGGCAGGCGACGACGTGGCCCTCGTCGGACTCGAGCAGCTCGGGGTCGATCGTCCTGCACATCGGCATCGCGTACGGGCAGCGCGGGTGGAAGTGGCAGCCGCTCGGCGCGTGGATGAGGCTCGGAGGTGTGCCCTGGATCGGCCGCAGCCGCTCGCGGCGCGGCGTGTCGAGTCGCGGGATGGACTGCAGCAGGCCCCAGGTGTACGGATGCTCGGGCGCCTCGAGGATCGTCTCGAGCGGGCCCTGCTCGACGACCCGGCCGGCATACATCACGGCGACCTCGTCTGCGGTCTCGGCGATCACGCCCAGGTCGTGCGTGATGAGCACGACGGCGGTCCCGAACTCCTTCTGAAGGCCCCGGATCAGCTCGAGGATCTGAGCCTGGACGGTGACGTCGAGCGCCGTCGTCGGCTCGTCTGCGATCAGGACGTCGGGGTTGAGGACGAGCGCCATCGCGATCATGGCGCGCTGCCGCATCCCGCCCGAGAGCTGGTGCGGGTAGCTGTCGACGAGGTCGCGCGGGTTGGGCAGCTCGACGGCGGCGAGCGCGTCGATCGCGCGGCGCCGCGCCGCCCGCCGCGAGACGTCCTCGTGCGCGAGGATCGCCTCCTCGATCTGCCAGCCCACCTTGTAGAGCGGGTGCAGGGAGGACAGCGGGTCCTGGAAGATCATCGCGATCCGCCGGCCGCGGACGTGCTGGAGCGCCTCGTTGGAGAGCTCGAGCAGGTCGGTGCCGTCGAACACGATCTGTCCGCCGACGAAGGCGTTCGGCAGTCGTGTCAGGCCCATGACGGTGAGCGCAGTCACGCTCTTGCCCGATCCGGACTCGCCGACGACGCCGAGCGTCTCGCCTCGGCCCAGGGAGGTCGAGACACCGTCGACAGCGCGGACGACGCCGTCGCGAGTCCGAAAGGAAACGTGCAGGTCGCGGATCTCGAGCAGCGGAGCCATGTCAGTAGCGCACCCGCGGGTCGAGGAGCGCGTACCCGATGTCCACGATCAGGTTGGCGATGATGATGAAGGCGGCGCCGAAGAGGACCGTGCCCTGGATCGACGGCAGGTCCGAGTTCACGATCGAGTCGTAGGCGAAGCGACCGACCCCCGGGATGTTGAAGACGGTCTCCGTGAGGACGGCGCCGCCGAGCAGGATCCCGATGTCGAGCCCCGCGATCGTCAGGACGGGCGTGAGCGCCGCCCTGAGGCCGTGCCGGAGGATCACTCGCCGCTCGGTGAGGCCCTTCGAGCGCGCGGTGCGAATGTAGTCCTCGCCCAGGACGTCGATCAGGTTCCCGCGCACCATCCGCGCGTAGAACGCGGCGAACGCGGTCGCCAGGACGAACCAGGGCAGGACGAGCGAGGAGAACCAGCCGGCCGGGTCCTGCGTCAGCGGCACATAGCTGCCGGCGCCGCCGAAGAGTGGCACCTTGCCGATGTCGGACGCGAACAAGAACAGCGCGACGAGGCCGAGCCAGTAGACCGGCGCCGAGATTCCGACCAGGGCCGCGCCCATCACGACCCGGTCGAGCCGCGAGCGCGGCCTGACGGCGGAGATGACGCCGACCGGGATGCCGATCGCAAGCCAGACGACGACGGCGCCGACGGTGAGCGAGATCGTCGCCGGCAGCCGCGAGAAGATCTCCGACCGGACCGAGATGTTGTTCTGGTACGAGTAGCCGAGGTCGAAGTGCAGGAACAGGTTCTTCATGTAGAGGTAGAACTGCTCGTAGACCGGCCTGTCGAGCCCGAGGGCGCGCCGAATCTGCGCGATCAGCTCGGGGGTCGCCTGCCGCCCGGCGCGTAGCGCGGCCGGATCGGCCGACGGGAAGAGGTAGAAGATCAGGAACGTCAGCGCGCTGACGACGACCAGCATCGCGACAGCCCAGACGAGCCGCCGCAGGATGTAGATCGCGAGCGACGACGTGAGAGCCGCGCGAAGCGCCCGAGGAGTGGGGGATCTCCTCGGGCGCTCCAGCCGGACCGACGGCGCGGTCGCCATCGGCCTACTTGACCGCCATGAACGTCACGTCGGGCCCGCCGCTGTTCCAGAGCTCGGGGGAGGGGGTGACCCGGCTCGAGAACAGTGTTGGGTACTCCTCCCAAAGCCACGGAACGGCGGCCGCGGTGCGAGTGACGGCCTTGTCGATCCTGCCCCAGGCCGCGTAGCGTGCCTTCGGGTCGAGGATTCGCTCAGCGCGATCCATGGCTTGGTTCAGGCTCGGGACGTTGAGGAGCGGCCAGTTCGAGTTGTTGACGGTGGTGATGCTCTTGCCGTTGAAGGTGACGTCGAGGATGGCCTGAGGCTCGTGGAAGTCCGGGAGCCATCCGACGTTCGGGCACACGTTCGGCTCGTTGCGCGGCACGTTGCAGAAGCGCGTGTACATCGTCGAGTGCGTGACCGAGATCGTCTTGAGCTTGAGGCCGATCTTGGCCAGGTCGGCGGCCACGACCTGCGCGGTGTTCGAGCCGGGCGGGGTGTTGTCGGCGACCTGGGTCAGCTGCGGGCCCGTGTACATCCCGGACGGGTAGCCGGCCTGCCGCATGAGCGCCTTCGCCTTCGCGACGTCTCCGCCGAAGTTCGGGCTCGGGAACGGGTTGAACGAATTGCCGCCCGCCTGGACGAAGCCCTTGTCCTTGAAGCTCGGGTCGATGAAGTGCGTCGCGATGCGACCGTCGACGGGGCCACCCCGCGTCAGGCGCATGGCGTTGCGGTCGAGCACGTACGCGACCGCCTTCCGCACGGCGAGCTTGTCGAACGGCGCCTTCCTGGTGTTCAGCGCGATGTAGCGGCTGCCGCCGGCCGGCGTGAAGAAGAGCTGATCCTTCTCGGAGCTATTCGCCATGATCGAGCGCAGCTCGGCGGGCGGCGGCGGGGTGTCGCCGTTCACGTCGGCCGACCCGCTGAGGATCTGCTTCGCCGTCACGGTCGGGTCCTGGAAGCCCTCCTTGAAGACGATCTCGTTCGCATTCGCCGGCCGCCAGCTCGTCTTCGCATCCCAGTTCGGGTTGCGGACGAGCGTGATGCGCTTGCCCGGCTGGTAGCCGACGCCGTTGATCGAGCCGGACGCGTTGGCCTTGATCATGTACGGCCCGGTTGCGACCTGGTGCAGGCCGTAGTCGGAGATGGTCTTCGAGTCGTACTTGCGCGCGTACTGGGCAGGGACCGGAGCGGTCACCGGGAGTGCGAGCGCGCCGTTGAAGACGCCCTCGGGGTGCTTGAGCTTGAAGACGAGGGTCGTCTTGTTCGGCGTCTGGATGCCGCTGATCGACGGCACCTTGGTCGGCGCCTTCGTGGGCGCTCCGACGAGATCGCCGAAGTAGTTGGGCGTGTAGCCGTTCGCAACGCTGGCCGCGAAACCGCGCTCGATCGCGTACTTGACGTCGGCCGAGGTCACCTCACGGTTCACGGGCGGGCTGAAGCGCACGCCGTTGCGGATGTGCACCGTCACCGTCTTGCCGTCCTTCGACACGGTCGGCATCTGGGCGGCGAGGTCCGGCGTCGTCGCCACGCTGTCCGGCTTGAAGGCGAGCAGCGGCCGCTGGGTCGCGTACGTGATCTCGTACGTGAACGAGTAGTACGCCTGGCCCGGGTCGATGTGGTCGACGTCGCCCGCAGACAGGACGGTGATCGTCCCGCCCTTCTTGGCGCTGCCCGTCGACGCGGCCGCGTCGCTCGAGCTCGAGCCGCCGCAGCCTGCGATCAGGAGGGCACCCGTTGCGATCGCGGCGGCTGCGACACCCGTCGCCGGGCGGCGTCTGGATGTCAGCAGTCGATTCATGTCCTAACTCCTTTCAGTGCGCGAGCGGCGGCCATCAGGCCGCCATCCGTGGGTCGAGGGCGTCGCGCACGCCGTCCCCGACGAGGTTGAAGGCGAGGACGGTGAGCAGAAGCGCCGCCCCCGGGAAGGCGAAGAACCACCACGCGGTGTTGAAGAGCGGGGTGGCTTCGGCGATCATCTCGCCCCAGCTCGCCGTCGGCGGGTTGATGCCGACGCCGAGGTAGGAGAGCGCCGCCTCGAGCAGGATGTTCTGCGGGATGACGAGCGTCGTGTAGACGACGATCGGCGCGACGAGGTTGGGCAGGATCTCCCGGAAGAGGATCGTGCGGTCGCTCGCGCCGACTGAGCGCGCCGCTTCGACGAATTCCTTCTCGCGGAGCGAGAGCACCTGCCCGCGGATGATTCGCCCGATGTAGGTCCAGTTGATGACCGCGATCGCCACGATCACGGTCGACTTTCCCGGCTTGACCAGGCCGCCGACGCACCCGTTGCCGAGCGAGCACGCCGACGCGATCCCGAGTGCCAGCAGCAGCACGGGGAACGCCAGCGTGACGTCGATCACCCTCGAGATGAACGTGTCGACGGGGCCGCGGTAGTAGCCCGAGATCATTCCCAGCGCGACTCCGACGACGACGGCCAGGGCGGTCGCGACGAGCGCGACCTCGAGGGAGACCCTGGCGCCGTAGAGCACGCGCGAGAAGACGTCCTGGCCGACGGAGTCGACGCCGAACCAGAAGGTCGATGACGGGCCCGTGGGCGTGCCGAACTGCGGGTCGAGCGCGCTCGGGAACTGCGCGTTGGGCGGGTGGGCGACGGCCCGGACGATCAACGGCGCGAAGATCGCGACGAGGATCTCGAGGCAGATGACGATCAGTGCTCCGATCGCGACTCGATCGCGACGGAAGCGTTCCCAGAAGAGCTGCCAGGGCGTGCGCCCGTGGACCTCGAGGCTCTCGTCCGCCTCCGTCAGCTCGATTCGTTCGGCTGGAGCACCGAGGGTGGACTCGAGTTGGGATGGGCCCGTCATCGGGATCAGCCTGCTCGCCCGGCGGGTCGGGAGCCATCGTGCCGACGGACGATTTCTTCGCCGCCCCTGGCCGACGGGGAGCAGGAGGCGGGCTCCTTCGCCCGGTCGACCGTTCCGCCTCGTCCGATCGGATGACCGGACGGAGGATGACGCGCTCCACCGCCGACGGCGGCGCTCGGCCCGTTGAATCCTGCGCGTACCTGATGCCTCGCCCGGCGCGGCTCCACCAAGGTGCGGGTGGAGACGTACGATGGAGCAGGCCGAGATGTCGCCAGATTCGAAGAAGGTGCGCGTCGTCGTCGCAGACGACCACCCGCTCTACCGCGAAGGCGTGGTCAGAGCGCTCTCGAGCAGCGGCCAGGTCGACGTGGTCGCCCAGGCCGAGGACGGGCGTTCAGCGCTCGCCGAGATCGAGCACCACCAACCCGACGTCGCGCTGCTCGACTACAAGCTCCCCGGGCTCGACGGTCTCGCGATCACGCACGCGGTCGTCCGTGACGGCCTGCCGACCCGAGTGCTGCTGATCTCCGCCTTCACGGAGAGCGGGATCGTCTACAAGGCGCTCGAGACCGGTGCGACCGGCTTCATCGCCAAGGAGGCCCGCCAGCTGCAGATCATCGACGCCGTCCTCGCCGCCGCCCGCGGGGAGAACGTGCTTCCGCCGGAGCTGGCGTCGGGGCTCGTCTCCGAGATCCGCCTGCGAGCGTCGAACGACGCGCCGGTGCTGACGAAGCGCGAAAGCGAGATCCTGCGGCTGATCGCCTCCGGCAAGAGCCTGCCCGAGATCGCCGGCGAGCTTTTCCTCGGCGTCACCACGGTCAAGACGCACGTGCAGCATCTCTACGAGAAGCTCGGCGTCTCCGATCGGGCGGCCGCGGTCGCGGAGGCGATGCGCCGAGGCTTGATCGAGTAGGCGCGCTTGGCGACGCCGGAGGAGCGCAGCCCCCCGGCTGCCGCACCGACGGAGACCGAGCGGCTCGTCGCCTGGCTCCGCATCCCCGCGATCGTCCTGATCGGCGCCGGCCACGGGCTCGGCAACCCCGAGGAGCGCTACTTCTTCCCCGCGCTCGCGGTGTTCGCCGTCTGGGCGGTGGGCCTGCTCGTCTGGGTGTACGTGAGGCCGGTGACCGCGCGCTTCGCGCTCGTCGCAACGGCGGCCGACATCATTGCGATCACGACGCTCGTGTTCCTGTCCGGGGGTGCGTTCTCCGAGGCCCGGACCGCCTACTTCCTCGTCCCGGTCGCCGTCGCCTTCCGGTTCCGTCCGTCGTTGACGGCGCTGGCAGGCGTCGCCGCGACGGTCGCCTACCTGATCCAGGCACTCGTGGACTCGAACACGACCCGTCCCCACGAGGTTCGGCTGGTCGCCGTGCACACGGGCTACCTCCTCTGGGTCACCGCCGCCGCGGCACTGCTCTCGTATCTGCTCGCGCGGCGCCAGCAGCGCATCGCCGAGCTGGCCGCCGTCAGCCGCCGGCTCGCAGCTCAGGCGATCCAGGCGGAGGAGCGGGAGCGCCAGGCGCTCGCCGAGGGCCTGCACGACAGCGCGATCCAGAACCTGCTGTCGGCGAGGCACGACCTCGAGGAGGTCGAGACGTCGTCCTCCCGCGCGGCGCTCGAGCGCGCCGACGCCGCCCTCGCGAACACGGTCACCGAGCTGCGTGACGCCCTCTTCGAGCTCCATCCCTACGTGCTCTCGGAGGCCGGGCTGGAGACCGCCCTCCGCACCGTCGCGCAGCGAGCCGCGCAGCGAGGCGGCTTCCGGCTCAGGCTCGACCTCCACTACCCCCGCCGGCATCCAGAGGAGCAGCTCCTGCTCGGGGCGGCGCGCGAGCTGCTCGTCAACGCCGGCCTGCACGCCCACGCGCGCAACGTCACCGTGAGGCTCGACGAGGTCGACAGGCACATTCGCCTGGCGATCACCGACGACGGCCGTGGCTTCAGCCCGAGCGAGTTGAGCCAGCGGCTCGCCGAGGGGCACATCGGCCTCGCCGCCCAGCGGCTGCGAATCGAAAGCGCCGGCGGGACGTTCGACCTCCGCTCGGCGCCGGACTGGGGGACGGCGGTCGAGATCCTGTTGCCGGTGGATTCCGGCACGCCGGGTTGACGTAGCCGCCGACCGCTGTTAGTCCTCCCGGGCTAGCAACGAACAGGGGGAGTCCTGAGACGCCTCGACGCTTGGATCGTTGCTGCGGCATCCGGCCCGGAACCAGGCCGAGGCTCGACTCGAGCTCCCTCCGGAAGGAGGAGCGATGAGACGCACATTCGCCGTGGCCGGCGTGATCGTCGCCGCGCTCATGGGCACCGCCCTGGGCGTGACGGCCGCGACCGCGCCGGGCGCCGGCCAGCCCCGCTACCTCGACGCGCGCGCTTCGATCAAGGATCGCGTCGACGACCTGCTCCGACGCATGACGCTCGAAGAGAAGGTCGGTCAGATGGATCAGATCGTGGTCGGGGAGCTGCGCGACAGCAGTCCCCCGGCGAACGGTGACTGCAACAACGCGGGCGGGAACAACGACCCGCTGCAGACGGTCTGTCTCCAGCGGGTACTGATCGACTTCCACACCGGGTCGATCCTCTCCGGGGGAACCGACAACCCGATCGACAACACAGGCCGGGGCTGGGCCGAGCAGTACAACACGATCCAGCGCTACGCGATCGAGAACTCGCGTCTGCACATCCCCGTGATCTACGGCGTCGACGCCGTGCACGGGTTCGGCCATCCGTTCGAGGCCACCCTCTTCCCGCATTCGATCGGGATGGGAGCCACGTGGGACACGGAGCTGGCCCGTGACGCCGGGGCCGCGACCCGCCAGCAGCTGCTCGCGACCGGCGGAAATTGGAACTTCGCGCCCGTCCAGGACCTCGCACGGGACAACCGGTGGGGGCGCTTGTACGAGACCTGGGCCGAAGCGCCCATGCTCGCCTCTGCCCTCGGAGCGGCCAACATCCGGGGGATGCAGGGAGGCGGCTTCGACTCGCCGCAGGTGGCGGCGACGGTGAAGCACTTCGCCGGCTACTCGCAGTCGATCAACGGGCACGACCGGGTCGAGGCGCAGCTGCCGATCCGCTATCTGCAAGACGTCCTGCTTCCGCCCTACGAGGGCGGGCTCGATGCCGGCGCAGCGACGGTCATGGTCAACTCGGGCTCGGTCAACAACGTGCCGGCCACCTCGTCGCACTACCTGCTCACCGAGCAGCTGCGGGAGCGGATGGGCTTCAAGGGCGTGGTGATCAGCGACTTCGGCGACGTCGGCGCGCTGGCCAGCGCCTACCACATCGCGCCGGACTTCGCCGGGGCGATCGCCAAGGCCGTCAACGCCGGCGTGGACGTGTCGATGACGCCGAACGACTACGCCGGCTGGCAGTCCGGGCTGATCTCCGACGTGCAGCACCGGCTGGTGTCGGTGGCCCGGATCGACCAGTCGGTGCGCCGGATCCTGACGCTGAAGTTCTCCCTCGGCCTGTTCGAGCACCCGTACGTGGACGCCGGCAAGGCGAACGCGGCGGCCACCGCCGGCCGGGACGCCACCCTGAAGGCGGCGCGGGAGTCGGTCACGCTGCTGCGCAACCAGAACAACCTGCTGCCGCTGCCGACCACGACGAAGCTGGTCGTGACCGGCCCCAGCGCGGACTCGATGACCAACCAGCTCGGCGGCTGGAGCGTCAGCTGGCAGGGCGTGTCCGGCGCCGGCCACGTCTGCTGCATGGGCCCGCCGGACCAGATACCCCCGGGCAGTACGGTGCTGACCGGGCTGCAGGCCGCGCACCGCACGGTCACCTACGCGCCGGACCAGGCCTCGGCGGTCGCCGCCGCGGCGTCCGCGGACGCGGTCGTGGTCGCGGTCGGCGAGAAGGCGTACGCGGAAGGGCTGGGCGACAACCCGGCGCCGGCGCTCCCGGCCGACCAGAAGGCGCTGATCAGCGCGCTGCAGGCGACCGGCAAGCCGGTGATCGTGGTGGTCATCGCCGGCCGGCCGCTGGGCCTCGGCCCGGCGCAGAACGCCAACGCGGTGCTGATGGCCTACCAGGGCAGCACCGAGGCCGGCGCCGCGGTCGCCGACGCGCTGTTCGGCACGATCAACCCCAGCGGCAAGCTGTCGGTGACCTGGCCGACCGACGCGGACACGGTCGGCGGCGACTTCTGCGGCACCTGCGCGTCGCCGCTCGGCGACCAGCCGAAGACGATGGACCAGCTGCCGGACACCGGGTCCGGGCAGGGCCACCAGTACAACCCGCTCTACCCGTTCGGCTTCGGCCTGTCGTACACCACGTTCACGACCAGCGCGCTGACCGGCACCGCCGCGGTACGCCGGGACGGCACGGTCAGCGGCACGGTGACGGTGACCAACACCGGCAGCCGGGCCGGCACCCAGGTGGTGCCGGTCTACGTGCACCAGCCGGTCAGCGACGTGGTGGTGCCGGCGCAGCGGCTGGTCGCGTTCGTCCGGGTGACGCTGGCACCGGGCGCGTCCACGGTGGCGCACTTCTCGTTCCCGGTGAGCAAGCTGGCGGTCACCCCGGCCGACATCGACGGGACCGGCCGCCCGCAGGTGGAGACCGGCGCCTACCAGCTGCAGGCCGACAACCTGACCAGCGACTTCCTGATCCACTGAGCTGAGCCGGCGGCCCGGCCGCGGACGTACTCCGC
>Ga0081455_10007775_pt1 | contig 11239 bp, 9 predicted proteins | sample TabmetS3T2R1_FD_70207 | JGI IMG/M metagenome (GOLD analysis project Ga0081455, IMG submission 70207) | Tabebuia heterophylla rhizosphere microbial communities from the University of Puerto Rico - S3T2R1 | ecosystem: Host-associated > Plants > Roots > Rhizosphere ... | reverse complement strand
GCCGAATGGGGCTCGAAGACGTAGACGTCGTCGCTGTACTGGCTCACCGCGGTCATGGCACTCCGTTCACGCGTCGGAGGACCCGATGGACTCGAGCCGGCAGTACCGCATGTACTTGCTGACCACCTCGTCGGGGTCGCCGAGCGCGGCGACCTGCCCCTGGTGCAGCCAGAGGGCCTGCGTAGCCATCGTCCTCACCGAGCTGAGCCCGTGGGTGACGAGCACGATCGTGCGTCCCTCCCCGGTGAGCTGCGCCGTCCGCTCGGCGATGTGCTCCTGGAAGCCAGCGTCACCCCCTGTGAGGGCCTCGTCGATCAGCAGGATCTCCGGGTCGAGGAAGACCGCGATCGACGAGGCCAGGCGCATCCGCATTCCCCCTGAATACGAGTGCATCGGCATGTCCAGATAGCCGGCGAGCTGGGCGAACTCGGCGATCTCGTCGGCGATCTCGTCGAGGCGCTCGGGCGACAGGCCACTGGCCAGCCCGCCGAGGACGATGTTCTCGCGACCGGTCAGCGCGGCGCTGAAGCCGATGCCGGGAGACAGCAGGTTGAGGCGACCGCGCACCATCACCCGACCCTCGTCCGGAGGCAGGATCCCGCTTATGACGCGGCACAGCGTCGACTTGCCGGCGCCGTTGCGGCCGATGACCGCCAGCACTGACCCCTTGGGCACGTCGAAGGACACGTTCCGGAGGGCCGGGATGATGCGACCGCCGGAATCCACCCGTCGGAAGAGGCGCCGGACGTCGGTCACGATGTCCCTCGAGTCGATCCGCACCCGATACGACGCCGAGATCCCGTCGACCTCGATGGAGGGCAGCTCAGTGGGTGGCTGCTCCAGGGGGACGACGGTCTCGTGCCCGCCGAGCCCATCCCGCGGTCGTTCGCTCTCCCAAGCGGTTGCGCTCACTCAGCCCCCGACGCGCTCGGCGCGCAGTGCACGGACAGGTAGGGCACAGTTCCTCCAGCTCACCCCGGTCGAACGGAAATCGAGGGTAGCCCACACCCTCCGGACGCTCACAGCGCGGGCCGAGCCCCGGCGACGCTCAGGACGCAGGCGGGGACGCGACGTACTCGTGGGACGTGGCCCTGTGTGAGTGCGTCATCCCGTAGGTCGTTAGTCGCCCGGCGGGCACACCGATGCCGGGGCGTCGGGGATGCTCCGCACAACGACATCCACCGGGCCGGCTTCGGCGCGGATCGCTGAATCGTCGAGGCCGAGGAACCGGCGGGGGAACGACTCGTGCTCGCCGTCGGTTACCGACACCTGGACCGCCCCGGCGAACGGGATCTCATCGCCCTCACGGAGCGACAGCCTCAGGGGCCCGTCGAGCGCCGGGCAGGCGGGCCGCGCGGACTCCGCGACCACCTGCGTCAGAGCCAGCCGGCTCGTCGCCGCGAGCTCCACGTTCGGTGGCACTGGCTCGTCAGGCTCGGGAATGCGTCGGTCGGCCGCGTGGCGTGCCAGCCATTGGGCCGTCGCCGGCGGGCGGAACCCGTTGTCCTGCAGGGGCCTGAGGTTGGCAGGGACGTCGTCGATGTACCGGGAGTGAGCGACCGCGTAGGCAAGCTGGCGGTCGCTCCTGAACAGAATGGACGTCTCGGACAACCGGTCGAGGTTGCCAGGAACGCCAACGGCGAGCGGCACGAGAGCGGCGACGCCGAGGGCGGTCCGGCGCCGGGCCAACTCCTCGGCCCCCGCGGCGACGAGCGGGAGGACGAATGCCGCGCTCACATGGAGCAGCCGGCCGCCGAAGCCGAACGCTGACGTCGCCTCCGCCCGGGTCAGCGAGGGCAGGATGGCGAACGTCAGCCAGGCGGTGGCGAGGCCCACGGGAAGGGCGGCCACCGCCCGGTCGCCAGACCGGCGGGCCCGGAGCACGGCGGCCGCCACCCCTAGCGCAGCCACGACCACCAGGAGCGCGCCGAACACCCCGTTCTGGGCGAGGGCATCGAACACCGCCCACAACATCCGCCTGAAGTAGCTCAGCGCGCCACCGTCGAGCCGCACGGGAAACGCGCTGTCGCGGCCGTAGAGGACGTACCAGGCCAGGTAGATCGCCCCCAGAGGGACCCCATAGAACGCAGCGACGCGCAAGCCGCGGCGCAGCAGGGTGGCGGCACCGAAACCGACGGCAACGGCCAGGAACACCCCCGAGGTCATGAGGCCCACGACCCCGATGCCCAGCACCAGCCAATCCCGCCGGGTCACGGCCTTCGGGCCGTCGCCGAGCAGGAGCATGCCGAACCCACAGATCAGCGACGCGGTCAGAGAGACCTGGAAGCCGAGCGTGGCGTTCTCGCGCCCCGTGCCGAAGAACAGGAATGCGAGCGCACAGGCCGTGGCGATCCAGCCTCGAGCTCCCAGCCGCCGGCAGACCTGGCGCAGCAGGACTGCGGACACCAGGTGCCCGAGGACCGCAGGCACCTGGTAGGGCAGGTAGCTGCGCAGGCCCCAGAGCTCGAAGTTCAGCCGGTACTCGAGGCGCAACAGCGTGATCCAGTGGCCGTTGTGGCCATCGAGGTAGCCCGTACGGGACAGCCCGTCGGCCCCGAGGATCTGGAACTCGTCCAGGTAGAACCAATGATCCCGCCCGAACCACAACAGCAGGGGGAGCGCGGCCAAGATGCCGACGGCGAACACGCGAACCGACCAGCGCCCGTCGGCGCGAGGTTTCCCGGCGACCGCAGCTTGCGTCGGCTGGTCCGCGAGCGTCGTCTGAGTCATCGTCGCGAGGCAGCCAGGGGTGACCCCCGGGCGAGTTCAGCCATGGGGAGCTCGTGCTGGGTTGAGAACACCCGCCGGTAGCCGCGAAGTGTGTCGAAGATCGGGTAGACGTTCTGAGGCGACGTGGATCTGCCCCGGCCCAACTCATTGAGAAACGTCTGAATGGTCAACAGACCTACCGCCATGCCGTCTTCCCCAGGCAAGTACAGCTTCTCAACGTTCCGCAGCATCGCCCCGCCCAGCGGGCCGGAGGGTAGCCCATTGGTTCGGGGAGTGCCCGGCGATGTGTCGGGCCCGGGACCGTTCGTGGTACGCGGCCAGCTCAGTCACGCGGACCCCAACCGCATAGCCCGCAGGGTCGTCGGGGCCCGTGGGGCGACGACCGCAGGCTTACGTACCTACCGGCGGCACTGGCGGGCCATCACACTCGGGCTGAGGCACCTGCATGACTGGTCTACCGGCGACTCAGCTTCTGCGTCACGATGACCGGCGGCGGAGAAATCCCGACGGACACGGGGTGAACATCATCCGCTCGCGGGTCTCGTCGACTTCGAACTCCGGATGATCCGGTAGCCACTTCCCCAGCGCTTCGAGCGGTCCGGGACCCATGTCGTCGTCGAGGTACGTCACGATGCCGTCCTAGACGACCATGTAGTTGTCAGGCGTGACCGGCGGCGACCAGAGGTCGAGCTCAGCGAACACGTGGTCTGCGCGGTGGTCGCTGTCGAGTATCACCATGGTCCGCGCGCCCACGCAGCGGCCTGCGACCTGGGTGAACGTGTCGCGGTCGGTCGACGAGCCTGTCACGAACGTGACCCGGTCGCGCACCAGAGCATGTTCGACCGCCCCCGCATGCAACTCCTCCCGGATGTCGACCGTGATGACCCGACCCTCGCCGAACATGGACAGCAGGGACGCCCACAGGATCGCTCCACCGCCGGCGAACGTGCCCGTCTCGACGATCACCTCCGGTCGCGTCTCGGCGATGATCTCCTGGATGATCCACACGTCCAGGGGGTTCTGCCAGCACGGGACGCCGAGCCATGTATTCGGGACGAGGGTTTGCTCCCGGCGCGTCCACACTGGCGAGCGAACTGCACGATCTGGTCGTTCATCACTGGTCACGACCCCGCGGGCGTCAACGAGCCAGGGCCGTGTCGTGAGACACTGGCGGCTTGGCGACACGCTGGGCGAGCAGCTCCGCGAGGGTCCCCTGCGCGTCCGCGTAGCGCGGGTCGCCGGCGAGGTTGACGCTCTCGGTCGGGTCTTGATCGAGGTCGAACAGCATCGTTGCCTGCTCGTCGATGTGCGGGCAGAACTTGTAGCCCCCGTGGCGGACCGTCGCCCATGGCATGCCGGTGCAGCAGAAGACGGCGCGGTCCGCATCCTCCGGACGTCCGCGGCCCGAGAGCAGGTGTCGCACGCTCAGGCTGTCGAAGTCGAGCTCGCCCGGTTCGATACCGGCGTAGTCGAGCGCCGTGAGCGCGAAGTCGTAGTTCTGCACGAGGCCGGAGACCACACGTCCGCCCGTGACCCCGTACCCCGCGTAGAACAGGGGCACGCGCACCAGGTCCTCGAACGCGAGCCACGGGTACTTGCCGAGCATCCCCCGGTGTCCGGAGTAGTCGCCGTGGTCGGAGGTGAATGCCACGAGCGTCGACGACAAGTCCAGGCGGTCGACCAGCCGACCGACGGCATCGTCGATGTGGGTGACGAGGCCCCGGATCGTCGCGAGCAGCCGCCGCAGGAAGGCCTCGTCGGCCGCGGCCTCACGCGTCGGCGCGTTCAGGAACGCCAGTTGCGCTGCCAGAGGCAGCCCCTCGTTCACCTCGTAGCCATCCGCCGGCAGCTGGGACTCGAGTGGGTCGAACATGGACGCGTACGGCTCAGGCGGGTTGTACGGCGCGTGCGGGTGCGGGAACGAGACGACCAGGAACAGCGGCCGGCTCGGGTCGCGACGATCGAGGAACTCCGAGGTCTCGCGCTCGACCCACCCCGTCGGATGGGCTGCCGGCCCTTGCGGGAACGACTCGATCCGTACCTCGTCCCGTACGGCATCCCCCTGCCGCCTGAGTCGTTGGACGTGGCTCACCATGTTGTCGAACCGCCAGTCGGAGTAGCCGTTCGCCGCCAGCCAATGGTGGTAGTCGTCGAGCGAGTCGTCCCGTTCGCGGCTGAGCGCACCGAGCCCCTGCGAGTGGAGGTGCTCACACAGGCGCAGCGTGTCGAAACCGTGCTGCGCGTGGACCGGCGCGAAGTGCGCCTTGCCAATCAACGCCGTCTCGTAGCCGGCCCGGCGAAGCTCATGCCCGACCGTCCAGAAGCCCTCCCGCAGCGCCCAGTCGTTCTCCTGGTGAGGGACGCGGTGCGGCTCGATGCCGGTCATGAGCGCGACGCGGGCCGGGACGCAGACCGTGGACGCGCTGTACGCGTTCTCGAAGGTCACGCCGCTGCGGGCGATCCGGTCCAGGTTCGGCGTGTGGAAGTGGCCGCCGCTGGCGTAGCCGATCTGGTCGAACCGCTGCTGGTCGGTCAGGAAGAGGACGATGTCCGGGCGGCTCGTCATTGCTTCCTCCGTGAGTCCCACTCGGGCACGCAGACGAAATGGTGCTGGGCCAACTCGTTGGGGGGCAGCAGCTCCACGGGCCTCCAGCCCGTACCGTCGATCAGCTCGTACGCGTGCTCACGCGAGTACAACGCGCACAGGAGCGGCTGATCCGGGTAGACGTCGACGAACGGCTTGACGTGGCGCTCGCGGTTCACCGTCACCACGTCCGAGTCGCTCCCCGGCCGCAGCCCGCCGGACACCCGATCGATGAAGCCGTGGCCGCCCTCGGTGAGCTCGTCGACGAACAACGTGTAGACGAGGTGGCCGTCCGGTCGGATGTAGCGCCGCAGCACCCGCAGCATCGTGCCGTAGTCCTCGGGAGCGAGGTGGGTGAAGACCGAGAACAGCCAGATGATGTCGAACGTGCGATCACCCAGGCCGAGCTCCGTGGCCTCGGTCATGGGTGGGGCGTCCGGGTTGTAGAGCGCGTTGTGGACGTCGATGTGGTGGTACTCGAACCGTGGGTCCGAAACGTTCTCGCGCAGGAAGTCGATCATCTCGCGGTAGACGTCCACGCCCACGTAGCGCCTGACTGCGAGCCCCTGCTCGACGATTGCCTGGGTGAACCTCGTGCCGCAGCCGACGTCGAGGACCTCCTGGTTCGAGAGGTCGGCTAGGCCGAGCGTGTCGCAGACGTGGCGGATGAGGAACGCGGCGCTGTCGACGGCCGCGTCGTGACGCTTGTGCCGCGCCCGGTTGAACCTCTGTGGGATGTCGAGCGTCGCCATGCAGCCCTCGCCGTCAGAACAGCTCCACGTCGCCCAGCGCCAGCGCCCAGTCGTTCGGTCGACCCCCCGGCGGGTCGTCCGCCAGCGCGAACCACGTCAGCATCGGCCCCTGCCCGGGAGCCCGGACGAACCCGCTGCGGTCGACCGCGGGGCCGCCGATCCGGATGAGATAGTCGGCGCCGCACTCGCGGGCGACCGTCCGCACGAGGGTTCGCTGGACACGACTGTTCCCTTCGGGCGCGACGACGTCGCACAGTGCGCACTCCAGGGCGGCGCCTCGCCGACGGACCCGGAAGACAGCCAGGCCCGAACGCACGTCGTGGTCCACAGTGACCGCCCGGTACGCCAGGGGTGCGAACCCGTAGCGCCACCGCAGGTAGTCGGGTGTGCGGTGTGTGGCGAGGCCCGTCGCGGGCCGCGCCGAGCCGAGCAGATCGGCCAGGCCGGGATCGGCCAGCACCTCGGGTGCGGGGCGACCGCCCTGCGACGGAACGGACCACAGATCGGCAGGGACCCGCGCACGCGCCAGGCGGGCCACGGACGCCAGCGACGCGACCCGAACGCCGGCGTCGAGGCGGCCGACCGCCGTCCACCCCATCTTCAGGTAGCCGGGTCGGCTCCGGTCGTTGGGCGTGTTGAAGACGAAGGCCACCCCCTGTGAGCGCAGGTCGTCGAGCGCCCGGAGCGTGAGCCGCCGGAAGATGCCACGCCCCTGGTGGCTCGGTCGGGTGGCGGTGTCCACCGCCCGCACCGCTGGCAGCACCCGCCCCTCCGGGGTGCGGTGCTCCCAACGCAGGAACGTGCGGAAGCCCACCACCTCGCCGCCGTCGACGGCCACCCACGCCGGCGACCGCCCGAAGGGGTTCTGCGCGTGCTTCCAGTCGAAGAACGCCTCGTGGCGGCCGTCCGACGACCAACCCAGGGACGCCGCCATCAGGTCGAGCACCGCCGCGCGATCCGACGGCGCCGCGGCGCGGATCTCGATGGGCTGCCTGTCCGTGAGCTGTGTGATCGCCATCCCCCAGCCTCCCGATTCAGACCGACGGCGCCGGGTTGCGTTCCCTGCGGAGCTCGCGAGCGAACCGGTACAGCTCGACGTCGAGCGGGTTGTCGTGGGCGATGCGCTCGCGCAGCCCGTCCTCGGCGTCGAACGGGGTGCTCCGGTTGGCGAAGCGCGGCGGCCCCAGGTCCCAGCCGAAGCGCCGCATCAGCTCGTCGCAGAACTCCTCGAAGTGTTCCTGCACCCCCCAGACGTCGATCCGCTCGGCCAGGTTGCGCTTGGCCCGCTCGAGGTGGGCGGCATCGAGGTCCACCACGGTGAGGAACCCGTCGGTCATCTCCTGGCATGTCAGCGCCAGCATCTTCACCATGTGGTTCTGGATCAGGCAGCGGAACTTGACCGGGTCGGCGTAGATCTCCGCCAGCGGCTTGCCGCGGTGCTCTGCGTCGCGCTCCCGCATGTCCCGCAGGGCCGACAGCGTGCGCTCGACCGGATCGCGCAGCACCGTGAACGTCGTGAACGGCACGCCCAGCACCTCGGTGGTGCAGAGGGGGAAGTGGCCCGTGACGACCCGGATCCGGTCGGCCTGGTCCGCGAACCGCCGCCGCAGCAGATCGAGGTTCATGGTGGCGAAGTACGTCCAGTTGTCCGAGGCCGTGGGATAGATCGCGTCCTCGCCGAGGGCGAGGCGCAGGCGCTGGAGCAGGGCCGTCCCCGCCGTCTTGTGCATGTGCACGAAGAACCAGTGCTGCGGTGCCACCGTCACGCGCGGACCCGCTTGAGGTAGCCGTTGCGGTTGAACGTCACCGTGTACCGCTCGCCGGCGGGGTCGGGCACGAACTGATCGCCCATCGCCAGGACTGCCTCGACCGCCTCGTACGGTCCTGGGGCGAACCCCGGGCGGGCGGGCCGGCCGTTGACGACCGTGTTCTCCACGACCACGTACCCGCCGACCGGGACCAGCGGCGCGTATCGCCCGAACGCTGCGCACACCCGTGATGTGGCGCCCAGCCCGAGGATCACCAGCGCGTTCGGCGGCTCTTCCGCCAGCGCCACCACGGCAGCGGCGGCGTCAGGGCTCTCCGGCGCCCCGGCTACGTAGGAGAGGCGGGGGTGGCCGGGCAGCCCGGCGGACCCGTCACCACCGCCCACGGCGACGATTCGCCCGTGGCCGAGCTGGTCGCAGACCGACGCGACGTACAGCGCCCGGCCACCGAGGCCCCTATCCTCGCCCACCAGCACGACGAGCTCGGGGCGGAGCCGAGCGAGCAGCTCCTGGTAGACGTGGAGGTCGGCGGGATACCGGTTGACCGGGTGGCCCAACCACGTCGCCTCCCGCCAGGCCTGGTGGTCCCAGACCGATTCGATGGCGGCGAGCTTCACCTCGTCCGGTACGGGCACCGGCGGCGCGTCGACGTCCGTCGGCTCGCGTAGGGCGTCGAAGGCCAGCGTCGGCCAGCGGCGCGAGCGCGTCCGCTTGGCGGCCCAGGCGGTCAGGGCACCGACGTAGTGGAGCGGACGGTCGCCGCCGACGAGCGAGCGCCCCCGGAGCTCCTCGAAGTGCTGCCGGTAGGAGACCACTCGCTCGCGTCGGGCCGCCTCGTCGGCGACGTTGGTGGTGGTCCCCCCATGGAACTGGTGGAAGGTGCCCTCCCCGAGGATGCTCGCCGGCGTGACCCCCGGCGCCTGGGCCAGGCGCTCGAACAGGTCGAGATTGGCGTAGCCACCCCCGGGCATCGAGAAGCTCTCGTCGAAGCCGCCGACCTGCTCGAGCAGCTTGCGGGGCGCGAACAGGCAGTTGCTCTCGATGATGCCGTCGAACCAGTCCCGCTCCCCGATGAAGTGCCCGATCTCGAAGAGTCGGTAGCCATCGGCCGGCCAGTCGATGGACGCGAAGAGCCGATCTTCGACGCGCTCGTCGTAGCCGGCCTGCTGCGCGTCGCCCTGCTGGCCGGGCCCGACGTACCACTGCTGGGTGGCCACCACGGCCGGCTCGTACGTCCGCAGGGCCTCCGTCCCGAAGTGCAGCACGCCGGGGCTCAGCACATGCGCGCCGTCGATCATCAGCGCCAGTGCCTCGCCGCGGGAGGCGGCGATGCCGGCGTTGAGCGCGGCGACCGGCGACGCGTGCGCCTCGCCGTCCAGCTCGAGCAGCCGGAACTCGGGGCCGAACGACGCCACGTACTCGGGGTCGAGGCGCTGGTCGGGGTCGGAGCCGTTGTCGACGACCAGGACCTCGTAGTCGAGGTCCTGGATGTCGTGCTGGTACGACCGGGACAGCGAGTGGAGCGTGCGCGCGGCCTCGCGGCGCATGTTGTAGAAGACGACGACGACCGACATCGCCACGCTGGCGGTCGGTGCCGGGGGTGCAAGGCGGGCGTAGGCGTGCGCCTGGGATCGCGCCGCCGAAGCCAACTCGTTGACCCTGAGCTCGGCGCCCTGCGTCGAGGGCCTCTCCTCCGGCGCCTCGTGCCCCCACGCGATCGCGTTCCAGTCGACCCGCTCGACCAGCGCGGTGACGCCCAGGCGCTCGCGCGCCCGGAGGATGGCCGCCTCGACCTCAGGGTCGGCGACCCCGGACACGATGACCTGGGCGCCAGGCGATAGGTGGGGGTGGACGACCTCGAGGACGCTCGCGGGGTCGATGCCCGGTCCCTCGCCGATGCGCACGAGCGCCACCCGTTCGACCGGAGCGTCGGCCAGCGTCTCGGCCGGGAGGCCCTGCAGGAACCTCATGCGCTCGTCGAGCAGGCCGTACTGGGCGAGGTTGTCGCGCACGGCGTTCAGGTCGCTCGCCAGGCGCCGGACGGCGGGCGGCAGGTCGGGGGCCTCGGCATCGCCGCCGGCCGCTGGGGCCGGTGCGGTGGCCGAGAAGGTGTCGGCGAGCCACACCCGCCGGTCCGGCACCTCGTGGACGCCGAGCGTCGCCCCCAGCAGGATCGCCGCACCCCCGCCGCCCACGCCGACCTCGACGAAGTCGCCCGGGACCCCGGTCGCCAGCACGCCGCCCGCCGCCTCCCACAGTCGCTCCAGCTGCGCTCGCCCCATGGTCGTGAGCGCCAGGCCGGGCAGGCCGTCGGCCGCTGGGCGGCCGGCGTGGCGGGCCCGTAGCAGCTGCGTGTAGCGGTGGGGCAGTGCCCGGACGGGGTCGCGTACCGCTCCTGCGTCGGGCGGTGCACCTCGGAGGCCCAGCGCGTAAGACACCCGTAGCTCGTGCTGCAGGTTGCGCTCGTCGAGCAGGAGCGCCTTGACCAGATCGAGGTACCGGTCGGCCCGGCGCTGCGCCTGCTCCTCGACGTTCCTGAGCCAGGTCTGGGTCAGGATCGCCTCGTCGATCCTGATGCGCTCGCCGAGCTCGAGCAGCGCTCTCTGGCCGTCGGGGCTCTCCAGGCGATCGAGCAGGGCCGCCAGTTCAGGGCGGGCGCCGAGGACCCTGTCCTCGGCGACGATCGCCAGCCCGTAGAAGATCGGCAGGACGACGACCCGAACCGCCTCGCCATGCTCGGCCACGAAGTCGTCGACGGCCGTCATGACACCGTTGCGGGGGCCGCCCTCGTGGAGGGCGTTGGCCATGTGCCGGTTGAGCCCCCCGCAGTACACGAGCATGGATTCCCCGGGCCGCATCCCCGCCCGCAGGTGCTGCTGACGGAACTCCTCCGGGATCCGGTCGGGCTCGTAGTACAGGTCACGCCGCCCGTACGGCCAGCCGACGTCGTGCAGGACGAACACCGGCAGCGGCGCTCCCTCCCGCTGGGCCGTCTCCGCCAGCATCCGGAGCTCGTGGTAGACGGTGTACCAGTTGTGGTCGCCGTCGACGAGCACGGCGTCCGCCGGCGGCAGTGCGGGCAGCACCTCGTGACTCGTTCCTCGGTGGAAGTGGTAGCGGCCGGGGAATGCCCGCTCGTGCTCGGCCGGGTCGAACTGTGGCTCGGGGTCGATGACGTGCAACTCGCACTCCCCCCCGAGGCGTTCGAGCATCCGCGCGGTGGTCTCGCCCCGCAGCGCGCCGATCTCGATGACCCGGCGGGCGCCGAGCGCGTCGATCACCGGCGCGACGACGTCGTCCCAGAGCTGGTACATCCCCAAGCAGCCCTTTCACGGTGACCCAGAGAACGTCGACGGTAGCAAAACGCAGTCGTCAGGCAGCCCTCGACGGCGCCATGGAGCGGTGCG
>Ga0081455_10005687_pt1 | contig 11239 bp, 10 predicted proteins | sample TabmetS3T2R1_FD_70207 | JGI IMG/M metagenome (GOLD analysis project Ga0081455, IMG submission 70207) | Tabebuia heterophylla rhizosphere microbial communities from the University of Puerto Rico - S3T2R1 | ecosystem: Host-associated > Plants > Roots > Rhizosphere ... | reverse complement strand
AGCGCAGCCCTCGCCCCAAGCGCCACAGCGGCGACAACGTCGCTGCCCGACATGACGCCCCCGTCGACATACACCTCGGCGCGGTCGCCCACCGCGTCGAGCACCGACGGCAGCGCCTCCAATGGTGTGGCGGCCCGGTCGAGCTGCCGCCCCCCGTGGTTGGACACGAGGACGGCATCTGCTCCGGCGTCGACGACCGCCCGGGCATCTGCCGCGTTGAGGATGCCCTTGACTACGAGCGGGCCGTCAGCGCCCGACGAGGAAATTCGCGGTGCCCCTTCCGCGATGGCTGCCGCCCCGCACTGGCCGCACCCAGTGAGGCCGGCGAACCACGCAACCGGCTGCATCAGGCGGCGCGGCACCGCGTACACAATGTGATCCATCACGATCAGGCATCACGTCAAGGGTTGGCGTCGGTGACTGGTGCGTCGCTGCTCATGTGCATGAACCTCGCCTGCATCTTCCAGAACTAAACCAGCCGGCTTGACTGCGTACGGTGCAGTGTAATTACCTGTGCCGCCCGAGAGGCGACTGGCTTACGGGCACTCGGCAAGATCAGATCCGGAAAGCTGAGCGGGCATCGCTAATGACCTCGGCAGGATCGGATAGGCCGACCCAGGGTTTCAGGCTCCCCGAGAGGACCACCGCATTACGGGCCGGCTCATGCCGGCCGCCGCCATCGGCCACGTGCTGGACACCGGCGACGGGCTGGACATCCGGGTGCGGTCAGGCTTGGTGCTCATCGGGCGGCACCTTCTGTCTACCTGCAGGGACAACGATGACCTCGATCGGCACGGTGCGTCCACGGATCTCCACGGTGCGTCGCTCGATGTGCTCGATCGCCAAGCCTGCGGCCTGGGCGGCTGCCACACTTACGATCACCTCGCCCGCACCTGCAGCCGATGCGAGTCGCGCGGTGATGTTGACGACATCACCGAGCGCGGTGAAGTCGTCGACGGTTGCGCCAAGTCCGGTCGCTCCAACGAATGCCTCGCCGGTGTGGACAGCCGTTCCGACACGGATGGGCACCGACAGCGTGCCGCTGGCATGGGCCGCTCGCTCGGCAAGGTCGATCGCGGCCGCTAGCGCCACTGCCGGATGGTGCGGCCCGCTGATTCCACCGAAGAAAAGCCCAATAACCTCATCGCCCACGACTTTGTCAACGATGCCATCATGAGCAACGATCGAATCCGATGCCAATCGATAGAAGCGGTCCAGGAACGTGTGGAAGGCACCCGGACGCATTCGTTCTCCTATCGCCGTCGAGCCGCGGATATCGGAGAACAGCAGGGTGATCGGTATCTCTACCCCCGTCATGTGACGTTTGCGAAGCTCGGTTATGCATCTCATGCAGATCGCTGAATTGCCTGGGTATTGCCGGTACCCCGCCTGCCTGAAAATGAGGCCACCCAGCCCGGCGAACGGAGCCGCGCACAGCTTGCACCGCGGAGGGGACGGGATTCGTCGGAACACCCGACGCTGGCTGGCGAGGCCGGGACTCTCCCCGGTAAGCACGGCGCGGACTTGTTCAGGGGTCAATCCCCCAGCCGCCATTTATTCAATCTACATATGCCGAGCCTCCCCATGCGGTCCTTGACGCTGACCAATCCCTTGCACGCGATCGCGTAGCGCCCCGACTGATCCGAGTCGGAGCAAGGGCCGGATGCGGGCCCAAGTACCCCCAAAGGAATTCAGCCGGCTCGCGATCCTCGCTCCTGACCGATCGGACCGCCAAATCGCCAGCCGAGTGACAACACATTTCTCAGCGCACGAGCAGAGCCTCACTGCCGGGCGCCATATAACGACCGATCAGTGGCGCACGCCCGCGTAGTGCTGGGCCAGCAGGTCCCCGGCGAAGTCGCGGCGCAGGTCGCGCCACACGGAGTGGATGTGATTGGCCCCGTCCTGGGTGTTGTCGTACTCGATGAGCAGGCTCGGACCGCTGAGCGCGTAATAGTGGCCAGAGCCTCGCTCGACTGGCCCGGCCCACCCGAAGCACACCTGGTCGAGTCCGGCGTCGGTGATGTCGGTCCAGGCCTGGTTGGCGACGGCGGAGGCCGCCCGATCGACGTATTGCCGGAGCAGCGACACGAACAGCTCACGCTGCAACCGGTCCAGCCGTGCGTACGGGACGCCGCGCGGCTGCTCCGGTAGCGCAGCCACCGGGTCCCAACGGGAGGCGATGTCCGCGGGCGCCTTGACCGCGATCCGCGCGATCTGTCGCTGGTCCTCCTGCAGTGCGAGCATCAGCTCTCGCGCCAGGTCCTCCTCCCGCGGCAGGGCGCGCAGGCCGGCATGCGGGCCCTCCAGCACCGTGGCCGGCTCCGCGCCGAAGAAGTGCGGTACGCCGTTGACCTGATCGCCCACCACCGTGGCCTGCGCCAGCAGGTGGTGGCCGTTGATCCGCCAGGCCCAGGGATCGGTGCTCGTCGGGTCTCCCAGCACCACCATCCAGTACGGCAGGTCCCGGTACGGATCAACGCCAGCTCGGCCGGCCTGCTGGAGTGACAGCTCTCGCCGGACAGCTTCGATACGGATCACGAGCTGCGTGTCGGACCAGCCGCGCACGCTGTGGACCAGCTGCAGCAGGTTCAGCGCCGGCTCCAACTGCTCATCGCTCAGGTCGCCGAGTCGGAGCCCGGGTCGCTGACCGGGAAGGTAGGTCCACCGCTTGTGCAGGTCGCCGTCGAACGGGAAGACCAGCTGACGGCGTTGCTCGGCGTCCATGCAATCGACCAGACCGCGGACAGCCGCCCGCATCGCCGCGGCGAGATCCGGCATCCCGAGCTCGACCATGCCGCCAACCTAGCGGCCGCCTTCGAGGACAAGGGTGGCCACCAGCAAGTAGGCGTCGGCGATCCTCTACGGGACATCGAGCGCGCTGGTCAGCATCTTCTAAGGGCGCGTCTCGCGCCAGTCCAGATCATCGTTGAAGTCGACCATGATGCCCTTGGGCAACGCCCCCGGCCCTAATGACCGTTTCTGCTGACCAGCCGCCAGGTCTCCACCTCGCCCTTGCCTTTCACGTCGACGAGCCCCATCGGCTCCGTGACGAAGTCGTCGCCCAAGAGCTCCCAGGTTGGACGCGTGATCTGGATCTCGTCTGATGTCCCGTGCGACTCCATGCGGCTCGCCATGTTCACCGTGTCGCCCCACAGGTCGTAGAGGAAGCGACGGCGTCCGATTACCCCCGCCACGACCGGGCCGGAGCTGATCCCAATCCTGAGCCGGAGGTCGCTCTCCGGCCAACATGTGCGGGCGCAGTCCTTCATCTCCAGCGCGACGTCGGCAAGCGCGTGCGCGTGGTCGGACCGAGGCCGAGGAACCCCGGCCGCAACCATGTAGCAGTCGCCGATCGTCTTGATCTTCTCGACCTCGTAGCGGTCGACGAGTTCGTCAAAAGTCGTGAACAGACGATCGAGCATCCCGACCACCTCCCGTGCGTCGAGTCGGCTCGCAAGCGGAGTGAAGTCGACGACGTCCGCGAAGAGGATGCTGGCGTCGTCGAAGTGGTCCGCGATCGCGTGGGGTTCGGCCTGAAGGCGCTGGGCAACCTCCTTGGGAAGGATGTTTAGCAGGAGCGCCTCGACGCGCGCTTGTGCGGTGTCCCGACCTCGCGCGAAGGTTATGAGCAACAACATCGCCACAAGCGAGACCGCGACGATGTTGAGGACGTCGAAGGTCCGGACGAAAGCATCGGGCAGGTTGGCGCCGTCCGGCCGCACGACTTCGGAGAGAACGACCGCGAGCAACACGACGGCGACGAACGCCGCGAACCACGGCCAGGCGCGCGCGGGTCGGTCAAAGGCGACCGCGCCGAGAGGCGCAAGAAGCGACCACAGGATCACAAAGCTCGCATCCTCGAGGCCGCCGAGCATGATCATCCCGAGCGCGGGCGCGACCAGGATCAGAAGGAACTGCGCCGTCCGCAGGAACGCGAAATTTCGATTCCAGGCGAACACGGCGAGGCTGATGATCGATCCGGCGACATAAGCCCACGGCGTGAGCGCGACCGCCTCCTCGCCGACGACCCAATACAGGCAGCCCCAGAGGAAACCAATTGGCAAGATGAAGAGCGCGATCCCGACGAGCAGCCGTTTGCGGAAGCGCAGCTCCGACGAGTCGTCGGAGTCCGCCCCGATCGACAGGGCGCGGTCTCCTAGCGCCGCGATCATGACGGGGAGCGTAGTCGACGGTAGCTCTTGGATCTTCGGTCGCGTTCGTACGTCCAATAGGAATCAGGTCCGCTGATGTTGCTTGGCTGGTCTCCAGTCAGCGGCCTCTGTCAGGAGGCCCACGAGCGGCGGCGCGAGGAGAACCAGCGGGGTTTGGTGACTTACGTCCCGTATAGCCCGTCCGCTGAAACGCCCGATGAGGGTGGCACTACCGGACGCTGGTGCGGCGCTCCAGGGCTTCGATGACGGTTGGGCAGACGTCGATCTCATAGAGCCTTTCAACGCTCTGCATTCCGCCCGGACTCTCCGCGTTGATCTCCACCACCTTGTCGCCGATCACATCGATGCCGACGAAATACATGCCGTCGGCCAAGAGCTTCTTGCTCATCGCTTCGACGATGCCCCGTTCCGCCTCACCGATCTCGAGCGGGACCGAGTGCCCGCCTTTGCTGATGTTGGCGCGCGGATCGTTACCCGTAGGCACTCGCCGGAAGGCCGCCAGCTTTCCGTCGCGCTCGAGAATCTGTCCATCCAGCAGGAAGATCCGGGCATCGCCGTCCTCGCCGCCGTCGACGAACTCCTGAACGATTGCGTAGCCGTCCTGGAGTACGGCCTCCGTCATCTGCGCGAGGTTCGTTTCGCCCTCGTCCTCGATCATGAACACATTCCGACCTTTGGCTCCGTACAGAGGTTTGACGACGGAGCGGCCGACCTCGCTGACGAACCGCTCGATCGCTTCCGGATCGCGGGTCACAAGCGATCGCGGTCGGATCTTCTTCGGGAACTCCTCCAGGTACAGCTTGCTCGTTGCGCGTACCAGCGATATGGGGTCGTTCGTCACCGTTACGCCTCGAGCCTGGAGCATCTGGCCGAAGACCGCACCCACCGGGCTTGCCCACGGCCGCTCCTGCAAATCATCGATCGAGTCGTTTCGCAGGAACAAGGCATCGAGGTCGTCCATGACGATCCGTTCGGCGTCGCCCTCCTTGATGCGCTCCATGAAGCTGGCGAGCGTGTCGTTCTTCTCCCACTCTGCGGCATGAGCTCTGGCCATCAGCTGACCGTCGCGGTGTCCGAGCTCGACGTCTCCGGCTCCGACGTACCAAACTTCGTGGCCGCCCTGAGCCGCGGCTCTCGCCAGCCGCGTAGTCGTGTACTCGTCTATCTCGGTAGCGACGTCGTTGACAAAGAAAGCCAATCTCATGCCGACATATCTCCTTCATATAGGTCGGTGACCGACGCGCCCGCGCGCAACTTGTCCAGGCGCTCCTGGGCGCCGGGCACATCCAGCCAGCGTGGACGGACCCATGGTGGTTGGAGTACCTCGCGGTCGAGCAGGTCCTGGATCAACGGAATGTGGTCCAACGCGAGCTTGCCGACGAAGAGGACATCCAGACTGCCGCCCTCTGCGAGAGCTTCGAGGATCCGGGTGATCCCGCGGAGGTAAATCGCGTCCTTCACCGAACCGCCCCCGACGACGACCCGGATGGTGATGGACCAAGCAGTCCTCGCCGGTATCCGATGTTCTGTCCGTAACGATTCGAAGATCTCCAGGAATTCTGCGCCGTCGAGCATCTTGCCGATGGCTACAACCCTCGCCGCGAGCACCCGGAGACGCCGCGGATCCAACCCGCCGGTCAGATACTCCGCGAGTACGGCAAGGCCCTCTTGGGTCTCGTCGTAACCAGGCAGTCCGATGGTGAGGAGCGTCAGTGGTTGCCTGGCGCCGTTCTGGTAGGTGACGACATGGGTGCCGACCTCGTGATGCAGCAAGGGCTCGACGCGATCAGCCCGGAAAACGGCGGTTTCGGGGATGAGCAGCCGGCCGAACGAGACCATCAGGTCCGAGATGTCCTCGCGTACCTCGAGGTGAGCCGGGAAGTCTGGATACACGGCACGGTATCGATCGAACTCCGCACGTGCCGCCTCCGCGAACGCGCCGGCCGTGACACTCGGCGTGCCGGGAGCTCGGGCTGTTATGGTCTCGAGCAGCTCTTCTGCGGCGGACGCGAGGGGTTGGGCGATCCCTCCGTAGAGCTGCAGCGACCCGTACACGAACCGTGTCGTGTCGCGATCCTGCAAGGCTGTGATCTGTCTGGCTATCTCGTCTCGCTTCGCCCGGAACAGTGTGTGCAGCGCAGGGTCGGTTACGTTCTCGATCTCGAGGTTGTAGAGGTCACGTCGTACCAGGTCCGGCTCGAATTCCAGCGGCCTGAGCCGCAGAGTGGGGACTGTCCCGAAGTCACTTCGTTCGAAGTCCGCCCATGCCTCTGCTGCATTGACCGGCGTGACGTTGAGCAGCATATTCAGGCTGCGCTCGATCTCGGCGAGGCGGGCGTCGATGTCTAGAGCCGGCGCAAGCTGTTGGGTCGGGGATGGCACCTCATAGGGATACCCACAGCCACGACGAGCAACCTTTCCGATGGCTGGGCGGCGTTCATCCACTAGTCGATCGCCCGATCGAGAGTGGCGTGCAGGTACGACGCACAGTGGGCTCATTGGGTCGGCACATACGCTTTCTCCATGGACCCGGCCGGGGCTGAACGGCTGCGCGGTTTCCGCGCGCCCGGCGCCGACGGGGCCGCAGGTAACTCATCCCCAGCTCACGGGCAGCCCGAGCATTCCGGATCAGCGCAAGCGCCGTCGACGGATCGCGGCGATCAGACCATCCGGTCCGGCCGCGGCTGGCGCTGGGCGGTCTCGACCGCGGCCGTTCTGATTGTTGCCATGGTGATCATCGCCACGCTTGCCTTCAAGATCGGGTCCGGCTCGGCCACTTCGGACAACCCGGCATCGGCGACAGCGAGCCCGACTCCGGGGGCCACGGCGACGCCGCTGCCGGTCACAGACCTGTACCGCCAGGTCGTTGCGTCGGTGGTCTTGATCACCACCTCGAAAGGCACGCTCGGGTCCGGTGTGATCGTCACCGACACCGGCACGGTGCTCACCGCCAACCACGTCGTCTCCGGCGGCGGTGACATCTCGATCCTGTTCGCCGACGGGACCAAGACATCCGGAAAGATCGCCGCGGCATACCCGAAGATCGACATCGCCGCGCTGACTCCGGAGAAGCTCCCAGAGGTTGTGGTTCCCGCAGCCCTTGGTGGCAGCGTCGCCGTCGGTTCGGACGTGGTCGCCATCGGCAACCCACTCGGGCTGCGGGACAGCACGACTACGGGGATCGTCTCTGGTCTCGGCCGGACGACGAGGACCAAGGCGGGCTCCATCTCTGGGCTGATCCAGTTCGACGCTGCAGTGAACCCCGGCAGCTCCGGTGGTCCGCTGCTGAACACCCAGGGCCTCGTGGTCGGCGTCGTGGTATCGATCGCCGATCCCGGGGAGGACGACGCGTTCGCCGGGATCGGGTTCGCCGTCCCGATCGGTGTGGCACTCGCTGGAGGTCCCGGGCAAGGGCCGGGCAGGGGCGGCCCTCAGCTGTGAACCGGATAGGTCCTGAGTACGTGGAAGCATCGAAAGAGGGGATGCCATGACGCCGAACCCGCTCGAACCGGTGCTGTTCGAGGTCAAGCGCACGATCGTCGGCCAGGATGTGCTACTCGAGCGGATGGCGATCGCCATGCTCGCCGGCGGTCACCTGCTCGTCGAGGGCGTGCCGGGACTGGCCAAGACGCTTGCGGTCAAGTCGCTGGCCGGCGCAATCGGCGGGCAGTTCCAGCGAATCCAGTTCACTCCCGATCTTGTGCCCGCCGACCTCGTCGGAACGAGGGTCTACCACCAGCGGACCGGCGAGTTCGAGGTGTCGCTGGGGCCGGTGTTCACCAACCTGCTGCTGGCGGACGAGATCAACCGGGCCCCGGCCAAGGTGCAGAGCGCGCTACTTGAGGTGATGCAGGAGCGGCAGGTGACGATCGGGCGGGAGACGTTCCGGGTTCCGGAGCCGTTCCTGGTGATGGCGACTCAGAACCCGATCGAGTCCGATGGCACCTATCCGCTGCCGGAGGCGCAGGTCGACCGATTCATGATGAAGGTGCTCGTGAGCTACCCGACCTCGCCGGAGGAGCACGCGATCGTCGGGCGGGCTTTGCTGCCGCCGGGTCCGCCGCAGGTGATGTTGACTCCAGAGAACCTGATCCGCATGCGGGACAGCCTTGGGCAGGTCTACGTCGACCCGGCCATCGTCGACTACGCCGTTCGGCTCGTCGCCGCCACTCGATCGCCGGGCGGGGTCGGCCAGGGCGACCTGGAGAGGTACGTGACCTACGGGGCCAGCCCGCGGGCCACGATCGCACTCGTCCTGGGCGGCCGGGCGCTCGCGTTCCTGCGCGGCCGGGACTACGTGCTCCCTAACGACGTCGACGAAGTGGCCCTCGACGTACTGCGCCACCGCATTGTGCTGTCGTACGAGGCTCTGGCCGACGACCTCGACGCCGACGCCATCCTCACTCGCGTCCTGCGCGCCGTTCCTATACCGGACGTGGTGCTGCAGCCATGATCGCGCGCATGAACAGCAGGGGGGACTACCCCCCTGACCCCGCGCCCGGCCGCGCCGTGCCGCCGAAATTTGGAGCTGTGCGGCCGGCAGCAGCAGGGGGGACGACCCCCCTGGCCCCCCGGAAATGATCACGGCGCCGGACCGTCTGCTGCTCCGGCTGGAGTGGCGGATCGTACGGCGACTCGACGGGCGCATCCAGGGCGGGTATCGCACCCCGCGGCGAGGCACTGGTTTTGACTTCGCCGGGCTGCGGCCGTACGTCGAGGGCGACGACGCCCGGCACATCGACTGGAACGTCACTGCCCGGCTCGACGAACCGCAGGTACGCGAGTTCAACGAGGACCGCGAGCTCACCACCTGGCTAGTCCTCGACCGATCCGCGTCCATGGTGGTCGGTGGCCCGGGTCGCGGAAAGCAGGATGTGCTTGCCGAACTCGCCCTCATCCTGGCCAGGGTGCTCGGCCGAAACGGCAACCGGGTCGGTGCCATCCTTTACGACGCGGGCACGACACGTGTCGTGCCGCCCAGCACCGGACGCCGTAACGCGCTGCGCATCGGACGGGAGCTCGACCGCGCAACAGCCACCCGGGCAGCGGCCACCACCGACCTCGCCGCGATGCTCGATACTGTCGCGTCACTGGCCCGTCGCTGTCTAGTCGTGGTGATCTCGGACTTCATCGGCACGGGGGAGTGGCAGCGCTCGCTCCTTCGGCTCGCGCATCGGAACGAGGTCGTCGCGCTGCGGATCGTCGACGGCGCGGACGATGCCCTACCGGAGGCCGGCCTGATCGTCGCCGAGGACGCCGAGACCGGCGAGCAGCTCCTCGTCGACTCCGCTGACCCGTGGTTCCGCGCCCGGTTCCGCGATGGGGTCGACGAACGGGATGCACAACTTTGGTCCGGCACGCGCCGGGCCGGGGTGCCCTTGCACCGGGTTGACACCGGCAGCGATCTCCTCGAGACGCTCCTGAAGGTCATCGCCGAGACCCAGTGGAGGCGCCGATGAGCCTCTCCTACCCGCCGCTGCTCATCCTTGGCCTGCTGGTCGCCGCTGCGCTGATCGTCGGTGCAGTGCGCGCGGCCCGGCGCCGATCCGCTGCCCTTGTCGCAGCGGGGGTCTCGGCGGCTGACCGGCGCAACAACGATCTCGGGCTGTGGCTCTCCGTCAGCGGGGTCGTGCTGCTGGCGGTTGCGGTGGCCGGGCCGGCCGCCGCGCTGCCCGTCGGCCGGAGCGCCGGCACGGTGATCCTGGCAATGGACGTGTCCAACAGCATGACTGCCGACGACCTCATCCCGAGCCGGCTTGCGGCCGCGCAGCAGGCAGCGCTGTCGTTCATCGACGCCCAGCCCGACAGCGTCGACATCGGCGTCGTCGGATTCGACCAGGGCGCGCTCACCACATCACAGCCAAGTGCGGATCGTGCCGCGGCGAAGACGGCGGTTCAGAGCCTGCGAACTGCCGGTGGGACGTCGCTGGCATCAGCGATTCTCGGTTCGCTGAGCGCAATCACCGGCACGCCGGTCAGGATTGGCGACAACGGCGATCTACCCGACATCGGCCATTGGAGCTCGGCGACTATTGTGCTGTTCTCCGATGGCGAGGACCAGGGCGGCTCCGGCGGTAGCGACGCTGTGACGGCTGCAGCGACGATTGCCCAGAATGCCGGTGTGCACATCGAGGCCGTCGGCATCGGCACCGCAGATGGAACGACCGTCGAGATCGACGGTTATCAATTGCACACGGCTCTCAATGCGGAGCAGTTGACTGCCATCGCGCAGGCCACCGGCGGCCACTACCTGCCCGCCTCCGACGCGGAGCAGCTTGACGATGTCGCCTCCACGATCGACCTCCGGCTGACGGTGGCCAAGCAGGACGTACCGCTGGCCGGCGGCTTCATCGCTGTGGCGCTGGTACTGCTGGCCGTTGGGGCGCTGCTGACCGGTATTCGGACCGGGAGGCTCGTCTGATGTCGGCGTTGGTCTGTCGCGCTACGCACTCCGAGGTCATGGGCTCCGCGAGGTCTCGCTCGTTCGATCGCGATTCCGGGCGACTCAGCCCGGCGCCCGAGAAGTTTGTATGTCGCCCAGAAGCGCTCCTCACTCCCGAGAGCCTCCGCCCATGACCTTCAGTTGGCCGTGGGCGCTGTTGTCACTGTTGATCATCCCGATTGTGGCGGGAGTCGTCTGGTTGCTGCGGCGCCGTCGGCGCCGGGCGGCGGTGCGGGTGACTTCGATCGCCCTGGTACGGGCCGCGCTGCCACCCCGTACCAGGTGGACCCGGCTCATCCCGACCCTGTTGCTCCTCCTCGGCTTCGCCACGCTCGGTGTCGGCGCGGCGCGGCCGCAGGCAACCGTCCCGGTGCCGTCCAACTCCACGACGATCATGCTGGCGATGGACGTCTCCGGATCCATGTGCTCCACCGATGTCGAACCAAACCGGCTCACCGTTGCCCAGCAGGCGGCGGTCTCCTTCATCGAGTCCCAGGAGGGCAAGACCAAGATCGGTCTGGTGGCCTTCGCGGGCGTCGCCGGTCTGCAGGTGCCGCCGACCACCGATAAGGAGGCGTTGATTGAGGCGATCGACAACTTCACCACCGCCCGCGGTACGGCG
>Ga0081455_10007774_pt1 | contig 11240 bp, 15 predicted proteins | sample TabmetS3T2R1_FD_70207 | JGI IMG/M metagenome (GOLD analysis project Ga0081455, IMG submission 70207) | Tabebuia heterophylla rhizosphere microbial communities from the University of Puerto Rico - S3T2R1 | ecosystem: Host-associated > Plants > Roots > Rhizosphere ... | reverse complement strand
CCCGCGCCAACCTGCTCCATGACTTTCAAGTTGATCTCGAGTAGATCGTCGCGGCTAATGCCGGGCTTGCGCGGGACGCCGGCGGTGACGATCACCACATCGGCGTCCTTCAGCTCGGCGTATTCGTTGGTGCCCTTGAATTTCGGCACATAGCCTTCGACCGGGGCGGACTGGGACAGATCGAGCGCTTTGCCTTGCGGCACGCCGTCAACCACGTCGAACAGCACAACTTCGCCGAGCTCCCTGATGCCGGCAAGATGGGCAAGCGTGCCGCCGATCTGACCGGCGCCGACTAATGCAATACGACCGCGCGCCATGAAATTTCCCTTCCTATTGGCCGCCCGCCTCCATGCTGCCGCGGGCTCGCATCAACGAGGGTTGGTTAAATGCAATCGGGCGGAAGCGCAAGGTGGTCCGAGCGGAAAGTCAGCCGCAGCAATGGACTTTCAGACCTGCAAATACGGCCAGCGATAGCAGGCTACCAAACGCGTGGCTGTTGTTGTACTCAGCCCGGAGCAGCGTTTTTCCCCGGAGCAGTCGGTGGCGTCGTTTTGGAAGATACCGTGGGTCCGCCGGCAGCGTGCGCGCTTGCGCCGGCCGCTGCACATCCTGCTCGCGCCCATCGTCGTCAACTACATCAAGCTCGTCATCAAAACCTCTACGATCGTCGCCGATCCCCCCGATTATGAGGACCGGGGACGCAAGCTTCATCCGTCCATCATTGGTTTGTGGCACGGGCAATTCTTTCTGCTGCCGGCGATTTATCCGCGCGACGTCCCCGGCCGGGCCATCGTTGCCCGCCACGAAGACGCCGAAGCCCTTGCCCGCATCCTTCGCAGCTTCGGCCTCGAACTCGTTCGCGGCGCGGGAGCGGCTGGGCGCAGCTCCGGCCGCGATCGCGGCGGGACGGAAGCGGCTCACGGGCTGATCGCCTCGCTCAGGGAAGGTTTCAGCGTCGCTTTGACGGCGGACGTTCCGCCCGGTCCGGCGCGCAAGGCGGGCCCTGGCATCGTCATGATCAGCAGTCGCTCGGGGCGGCCGATTGTTCCCTTTGCGGTCGCGAGCTCCCGCTATTGGTCGGCGAATTCCTGGAGCCGCATGACCATCAACCTTCCCTTCTCGAAGATCGGCATCGCCATGGGGCCTCCGATCTACGTCCCGAGCGACATACGGGCCGAGGACTTCAAGCGCTACCAAAAGCAAGTGGAAGCGGCGTTCGACGAGGTCACGGCAAGGGCCTACGCCCTGGCAGGCGCCGACATGACGCGGGCAACCCCGCTAGAGCGTGCGCCGCGCGGCGGTCAAAGCCAAAGCTATTACGATCAGTTCAAGTGAGGGATGCGCGATCGTGGCGTTGAGGCGAAGCGGCCCGATCGGGTAAGCTTGAGGCGGACGTCATGGCCGAAACTCAGGCGAGCGAAAAGGTTCCAGAAACGACTTGGCCGGCCGTGGTGTGGGCGGCAAGGCTCAGCGTTTATCTGCTCGCGCAAGGGGCGCTCGTTCTTCTGGCCTACGCCTATTACGGCTTCGGCAGCGATCCGGAGAGCTTCGCGCTCGGCTTTCGCATCGCTCCGCTGCTCGCCGCGGTCAATTTGCTGTGGGGCGCAGCCGGGACCTATATCGGATTCTTCCAGCCCCGCTACGCGCTTCCCTTCGTGCTCGCCTTCGCCGCGTTCTACACCGCTCTCGCAGCCCTCGGCTCGTTCACGTCCTACGATCTCGGCATGAACCTCGATGGTAGGGTGAACCTGTTTCATTGGCTGATCGCGCTCGCGGCCTGGGCCATCGGGCTCTTGGCGCTCCGGCGGAGGAGCGGGCGCTGACGGCATCTATTGCGGCGGCGGGACCTCCTGGACGAGCGGCTTGTCCTTCGGCTTGATGCGCACGACGAACATCCGCACCGGCTTGTCGGTCTTGTTCATGCCGCGATGGACGACATTGGGCGCGAGATATTCGGCCTTGCCTGTGGGGATCTCTTTCGGCGCCTCTCCTTCCCGCTCGAAGGTTTGGGTGCCTTCGAGCACATAGGCGATCTCGTGCGCGTCGGGATGGATGTGCCAGGGCAGCACCGCGCCGGGCGGGAAGGTATAGACCTGCGCAACGACCTCCTTGCTCGGATCGTCGGCAAGGACTTGAGCGATCAATTGCTCCGCGGTCACGGGGCTCTCGCTTTGCGGATCGCGGGCGGAGACGAGCCCCGCTCCAACAAGCGAGCAGGCAAAGGCAATAGCGAGAATCGCAGTCTTCATTGTCATGACCAAAGCTCATTCATCTTGGGCTCTGCCCGTTCCACTATAGTTGAGGGGTGCACGCGATTCGCCCGCCCCGTCCGGCAGGATGCTAGCGCAAATCCGCCGCTCGTTCGCGAGCCATGCTCATTCGGAGGAGACGATGAACGGAACGGTCTACAACTATCAGATTGAGGGCGCCAAATACGGAATCAGCTTCGGCACGGCGCTCGCCATCGCCATCTCTTACGTCAACAATCAGTCGATCCTGTGGGCGATCATCCACGGCTTCTTGAGCTGGCTCTATGTGATCTATTTCGCGCTGTTCAGATAGCGCGTCATCGCGCCGTCACATTGGCTCCAATCTTGGTTACCAAGAGCGGCAAAAGAGCAGGTCAAGGGACGAATCGCACTGGACTTTGGTCGGTGCGCGAATTTCAATCTGCACGCCATCAAGGCTCACGGAGGTACATCGCAATGACAATCGCATTGGGACGTTCACTACGCAAAGCGGCGCTCGCCGCCGGCGCGATCGCGGCCATGGCCGCGATGAGCGGAAGCGCTTCGGCGCATTGGCATGGCGGCTGCTGGGGATGCGGGGCGTTCGCTGCCGGCGCCATCGCCGGCGCGGCTCTCTCCCGTCCCTACGTCGCCCCGCGCTACTACTACGGCGGCCCCGTGGTGGCACCGGGCTATGCCTATCCGCCCTGTCCGCTTGTCGGCCCAGCGCCCTATTACTGCCGCTACTAGGCTTTCGCCGCTAGCGTCATCATCCAAATTGAATCAAGTTGGCGCCACTCCCCCGGCGCCAGAGGAGAGTTTTATGACGACAATGTTCAGACTGGTTGCCGCCGCCGCGGTCTCAATCGCGGCAAGCCTCCCGGTGCTCGCCGAGGAGACGAAAGCGGCGACCGAGGCTCAGCCGATCCCCACCCTCCATTGCGAGTTCAAGAGCGTCAACGCCTGCTCGACGGATGGAACTTGCAAGGCCGGAAGCGATCTTGCCGGCATGCCCCTTCCGCTGAAAGTCACGGTCGATTTCGAGAACACGGTGGCCTCGGCGATCGACGAGACCGGCTACGCCCGCACCGACAACATCGATGCGGTGGTCGAATCCGGCGGCCAGCTCATGATCCACGGCATCGATCGCGCCTTCGGCTGGCAGATCGTGATCAATCAAGAGAGCCCCGCCGCCTCGGTGAGTTTCGCTTCGGCCGATACGGTGCTCTCAGGCTTCGGGACCTGCAGCAACAAATAGGCCTGACGTTTCTGTCCGGCATCGACCCCGGCCCAGCCAAAGGGCCGGGGATTTTTCTTGGGCGTGGCGTAGTTTAGGGCCGTCCTTCTCAGCGTGGCGTTTTGAAGCTAAGCTCGCCGTCTTGGCCGCGTCCCACGGGGGCGTAACGCCTGCGGCGTCAGGTCGGGTTGAGGGGAGCGCGTCTTTTGAGTCGCACGAGTGGCATCCAGCTTGGCGGGATTGCGTCTGTCGCCTTGGCGGCCGTGATTCCCTTCATCTGCGCGCATGCGGTCGCCGGCTCCTATGAACAGCAGCCGAGCTTTAGCGCGGCGCAGGTGCTCCCGCCCAATCTGCTCAGCAGCCCCAACTACACGATCGCCAATCAAGTCGGTCTCGACAATTTCCAATACGTTTTCAACGTCGACACGAGATGGGGCCCCTTCACGGTCAAGGGCCTCGACCTGATGCGCGTCCGCGCGCGCGAGATGGCCGCGACGGCGGCGCTCGAGCAGATCGACAGCGCCGGCACGATGGTCAATGCGGCGGGGCGCACGGCGCTGAAGCCGCTCGCCACCGCCAAGGATCTCGTCACGGCTCCCGGGCGCACCATCGGCGACACGATCACCGGAGTCGGCAATTTCTTCGGCAGCGTCGATGCCTCAGTGGCGGCGACCGATCCGCATCGAGAGCGCATGGTCGCTTCCGTCACCGGCGGCGCTACGGCGCGGCGCAAACTCGCTTACGATCTCGGGGTCGATCCCAACACGACGTTTCCGCCGCTCCACGATGAGCTGACCCGGCTCGCCACCGCCAACGCCATCGGCGAAACCGGCACCAATGCCGGGCTTGCCTTCGTCACCGGCGGCGCCGGCATCGCCATCAGCGTCGGCGGCACGAGCCGGACGCTCCGGCTCGCGCTGCTCAACAAGACGGCGGCGCAGCTCGAGAAGGACGGGCGCATCGCGCTCGCCGCGATGGGGATACCGGGCGCGACCGTTGACGCCTTCTACCGCAATCCGCACCTTTCGCCGACCGACAAGGCGGTCGTTGTCGCGGCGCTCGCAAATCTCCGGGCGGCGAGCGGACGCGAGATCTTCGTCGCCAGCGCCGCCGGCACGCAGAGCATCGAGATGGGCTTCTTCTACCGGCGGCAGGCGGAGCTGATCGCCGACTTTGACGAGAGGATCGCGCCGGTCACCGCTTTCGTGCGGCTAGGCGGCGCCCCCATGCTTCAGACCGCGAAGGGCACGGTCAGCATCCTCCCCGTCGATTATCTCTATTGGTCGCCGCCGCTCGAGGCGCTCGCCGGGGCCGGCGGGGGCGGGCAGATGTGGATCACGGGGCGGGCGAGCGCGAAAGCGACGGCGCAATTGGCCGCACGCGGCTGGACGCTCGTGCCCAAGGCCGGCCACAAACTCGGAGAATAAGCCACGGCAAACCTGTCGTCGATCGGCGTGGCCATCGCGCTCGATTGGCGAGGAATGGAGCGCCGCGCCGCGCCCGCTCAAAGCGGCGTTTGTTGAATCGAAGGAGATGGAAATGGCGACGTATAGCGGTGAATGTTTCTGCGGGGCGGTCAAGCTCGAAGCGTCCGGCGCGCCAGAGGGCATGGGCTATTGCCACTGCCGATCGTGCCGTTCCTGATCGGCCTCGCCCGTCAACGCCTTCACGCTGTGGAAGCCCGGCGCCGTGCGCGTCGCCGAAGGAGCCGAGAATGTCGCCACCTACAAGAAGACGGCGAACAGCGAGCGGCAATATTGCAAGAAATGCGGCGGCCATGTCATGACCAACCACCCAGGAATGGGTCTCGTCGATGTTTACGCGGCGACGCTGCCGAAATTGAAGTTCGCCCCGGGTGTCCACGTCAACTACGCCGAGACGGTGCTGCCGATGAAAGACGGCCTGCCGAAGTTCAAGGACTTTCCGACGGAGTTCGGCGGGTCGGGAGAGATGATGCTGGAATAGCGCCGTCGCCGCCATGATGCCGCCGAATTCGGGGAGGAGGAGCAATGTCATGCGCTCCTCTTTCACCGCTCCGGCGCGACACGGTCTCTCCTTGCTGGTTGGCGCCGGTCTCTGTGCGGGGCTCATCACCTCCGCTCCGGCCCGCGATCCGGCCGCGCCCTATCTCGGCATGACCAAGGACGAGATTCTCGCCTGCGCCGGCGAGCCGCATGCCCGCCTCAAGATGGGCGCGAACGCCGAGACCCTCACCTATCACTATAGCGGCGCTGGACCGGTTCCGGCCGAGGCCGCAAAGCCCGGCGAGAAGGACAAGTCCAAGGACAAGAAGAGCTCGATCGCCGACATCTTCGGCGACAAGAAGGGTAAGAAGAAAGACAAGGATTGGACCTGCTCGGCGAGCCTCAAATTCGAGGACGGTAAGCTCGTCAGCGTGAACTTCGCGCACAAGGACGTGCGCAGTCCCTACGAATGGCAGGCGGAGAAGGACCCGATCAAGCAGGAAGCGAAGCGGAAGGAACAAATGCCGACCTGCACGTTCTCCCTGCCGCGCTGCACCCGCTAGCTTGAGGCGTGGCAGACGGCCTCGATGTTGTTGCCGTCGAGATCGAAGACGAAAGCTCCGTAGTAATTGGGGTGATAGTGGGGGCGGAGCCCGGGCGGCCCGTTGTCCTTGCCGCCCGCATCGAGCGCGGCGCGATAGAACGCATCGACGCTCGCGCGCGAGGACGCCAGGAAAGCGACGTGGATGTGTTCGCCGAGGCGGTACCCCTCGCCGATCCAGAACGAAGGCTTGCCGCTCTGGAAATCCTCATCCTTCCCCGGAGGTCCGAAGCCGACCGCGGCGCCATGGCCGGTTTGCTCCGCCGAGACCTCCATCACCACGCCATAGCCTAAGGGCGCGAGCGCCTTCCGGTAGAATTCCGTGGCGCGGGCAATGTCACCGACCGGCATGCCGATGTGATCGATCATGACGCTGGTCTCCCTTGCACCCGCCTATTCCGCGCGCTCGACCAGCTTGCGCTTGAGCGAAGCGATGGCCGCCGCCGGGTTCAGCCCCTTGGGGCAGGCCTTGGTGCAGTTGAGAATGGTGTGGCAGCGGTAGAGCCGGAACGGGTCCTCGAGCTCGTCAAGGCGCTCGCCGGTGCGCTCGTCGCGGCTGTCCTCGACCCAGCGGTCCGCCTGCAACAGGATGGCGGGGCCGAGATAGCGGTCGCCGTTCCACCAATAGGACGGGCAGGCGGTCGAGCAGCAGGCGCAGAGGATGCACTCGTAGAGCCCGTCGAGCTTGTCGCGGTCTTCCTTCGATTGGCGCCACTCTTTCTGCGGCGTCGGGCTATCGGTCTTGAGCCATGGCTCGATGGCGCGGAGCTGCGCGTAGAAATTCGTCATGTCCGGCACGAGGTCCTTGATCACCGGCAGGTGCGGCAAGGGATAGATTGCGATCGCGCCCTTGGCGTCCTCGGCATGCATGGTGCAGGCGAGCGTGTTGGTGCCGGCGATGTTCATCGAGCACGAGCCGCACACGCCCTCGCGGCACGAGCGGCGGAAGGTGAGGGTGGGATCGACGTTGTTCTTGATCCAGATGAGCGCGTCCAAGATCATCGGCCCGCACTCCTCCATGTCCACCCAATAGGTGTCGAGGCGCGGGTTCTCGCCGGTCTCCGGGTCGAAGCGGTAGATGCGGTAGACGCGATAGCGCGCTTCCGGCGCGCCCGAGGGCGGCGGGTTCCAGGCCTTGCCTTGCTTGACCTTCGAGTTCCTGGGAAGGGTGAATTGAACCATCTTCGACCTTGAGGGCTAGTATACCCGCTCCTTGGGCTCGATATAGGCGACCTCGTTCGACAGCGTGAATGTGTGCACCGGGCGATAGTCGAGCTTGACGTCGTGGCTCTTCTCGTCGGCCCAAGAGAGCGTGTGCTTCATCCAGTTCTTGTCGTCGCGCTTGGGGAAGTCCTCGCGCGCATGCGCGCCGCGGCTCTCCTCGCGGGCAAGCGCGCCCTCGACCGTGACGGCCGCCTGGGCGATGAGATTGTCGAATTCGAGCGTCTCGATCAGGTCGGTGTTCCAGATCAGTGAGCGGTCGGTGACCTTGATGTCTGCTGTGTCCTCCCACACGGCGCGAATGGCCGCGGTACCCTCTTGCAGCACCTTCTTGGTGCGGAACACGGCGCAGTCGCGCTGCATGATCTTCTGCATACGCAAGCGAAGCTCCGCGGTCGGCGTGCCGCCATTGGCATGGCGGAAGCGATCGAGCCGCGCGATGGCCTGCTCGCCCGCGCCTTTCGGCAGTTCGGGAATGGCGTCCCCCTTGGCGATGAGCTCGGCGCAGCGACGGGCGGCGGCGCGGCCGAAGACGACGAGGTCGATCAGCGAGTTGGAGCCGAGCCGGTTCGCGCCATGCACCGAAACGCAGGCGGCCTCGCCGAGCGCCATGAGGCCGGGGACGACGGCGTCGGCGTCGCCCTCGCGCGGGCTGATCGCCTCGCCATGCATGTTAGTGGGGATCCCGCCCATATTGTAGTGGCAGGTGGGGGTGACGGGGATCGGTTCCTCCCTGACATCGACGCCGGCGAAGATGCGGGCGGACTCGGTAATGCCGGGGAGCCGCTCCTCGATCAGCGCCGGGTCGAGATGCTCCAGATGGAGATGGATATAGTCCTTGTCGGGACCGTGGCCGCGGCCCTCCCTGATCTCGATGGTGATGGCGCGCGAAACCACGTCGCGCGAGGCGAGGTCTTTGGCCGAGGGCGCGTAGCGCTCCATGAACTTCTCGCCCTTGGCATTGCGCAAGAAGCCGCCTTCGCCGCGCGCGCCCTCGGTGATGAGCACGCCCGCGCCGTAGACGCCGGTCGGATGGAACTGCACGAACTCCATGTCCTGGAGGGGCAGGCCGGCGCGGAGCACCATGGCGTTGCCGTCGCCGGTGCAGATATGGGCCGAGGTGCAGGAGAAATAGGTGCGGCCATAACCGCCGGTCGCGAGAATGACCTGATGCGCGCGGAAGCGATGCAGCGTGCCGTCCTGCATCGACAGCGCGACGACGCCGCGGCAGCGTCCCTCATCGTCCATGATGAGGTCGATGGCGAAATACTCGATGAAGAACTCGGCCGAATGGCGCAGCGCCTGGCCGTACATGGTGTGCAGCATGGCGTGGCCGGTGCGGTCGGCGGCGGCGCAAGTGCGCTTGGCCTGGCCCTTGCCGAAATCGGTGGTCATGCCGCCGAAGGCGCGCTGAAGGATCTTGCCGTCCTCGGTGCGGGAGAAGGGCACGCCCCAATGTTCGAGCTCGTAAACCGCCTGCGGCGCGTTGCGGCAGAGATATTCGATGGCGTCCTGGTCGCCGAGCCAGTCCGAGCCCTTCACCGTGTCGTACATGTGCCAGCGCCAGTCGTCGGGGCCCATATTGCCGAGCGCCGCGGCAATGCCGCCTTGCGCCGCCACGGTGTGGGAGCGGGTGGGGAACACCTTGGTGATGCAAGCGGTGCGAAGCCCCGCCTCGCTGCAACCGACCACGGCGCGCAAACCCGAGCCGCCGGCGCCGACCACCACCACGTCATAGGCATGGTCGATAATCGGATAGGCGCGGCCGCTGACCTGGACCGCGTTCCGCAAACCGGGATCGACTGGCTTAGCGTCTTGAGCCATGGAGACTAGGATCCGAGACTGATCTTGAGAATGGCGAGGGCGGCGGCGATACCCACTCCCGCCGCGAAGAAATTCGCAAAGACGACCGCCGCGGTCTTGGCGCCATCGCCGTGGACATAGTCGGCGATGATCTCCTTCAGCCCGATCCGCATGTGGATGGCGGCGGAGATGACGAGCGCAAGCATCAGCGCGGCGACGATGGGTTGGGCGAAATAGGCTTTCACCGTGCCGTAATCGGCGCCGACATGGCTCACGATCGAGTAGATGAGGAATATCGTGAGCGGGATGTTGGCGAGCGCGGTGAGCCGTTGACGCCAGAAGGTCTCGGTGCCGCCATGCGCCGCGCCAAGCCCGCGCACCTTTTTCAGGGGCGTGGCCATGCTAGGCGCCCCCTCTCAGCGCGTAGCCCGCGTACCAAATGAGGACCGTGAGCACGATAGAGCCGATGATGGTGAGCCAGGCGAGCACCTCGATGCTCGTCTTGTCGAGGGCGCGGCCGGTGTCCCAGACGATGTGGCGCATGCCGCCGAGCATGTGATGGACGAGCGACCAGGTGAACAGAAAGAGCACGATGCGCCCGATGGTGCTGGCGAAGAACTGCGAGATTTGGGCGTAGGCGTCAGGCCCGGCGGCAATCGCGACGAGCCACCAGGCCAGCAGGACGAAGCCGGCCGCGTTCGCCGCGCCTGAGATGCGATGCGCGATCGACATCAGCATCGTCAGCATCGGCCGGTAAATTTGCAGATGCGGGGAAAGCGGCCGCTCTCCCCCCAATTTGGCGTTACCCATGGTGGTCGTGCAGGTTTTTGCCCAGGCGATCCCCTCTCATAACGCAAATCGCGGGGCCGGGGCAATCGAGCCCTGGGAAGGCTTAACCTAGGGGGCGATAATGCCGCAGGCGATGCGGTCGCCGGCGTTGCCCGCGGGATCGGTGCGATAGTCGTCGGCCGCGGCATGGATCACGAGGGCGGCGCCGTCGTCGTCGAGCAGCTTCGACTTGCCGCTTAGCGTTACCGCCGGGTTCAGCACCTCGATGCTCAGCCTGCCGTCGCTCGGCACGTGGAGGTTCGGCATGTCTCCGGCATGAGGCCCTTCGGCGTTCTCGAACCCGTGTTTGGCCTCGGCGGGATTGAAATGAGGGCCGGCCGATTTGAAGTCCGGCGCCTCACATTTGCCGACGGCATGGAAATGCAGGGCATGCTCGCCTGGGGGCGCCGAGGTGACATCGAGGCGGATCAAGAGACCGCTTGAGGTTTCCGTCAGCGTGGCCCTGCCGACCTCGTTGCCGCTTGCGTCCTTGAGGCTCGCGGTCGCGCTCCCGGCCGCTAGCGCCGGTGACCCGAGTGCAAGCGCCGACCAGAGTACAATCGCGCCCAAGACCAATTTTTGTCGCATCACCGTCCTCCTATGGCGTCGCCCGCGAAGGCGGACAATCAAGTAACCCCCGACCACACGCTTGGTTCGAGGTCAGAGGGTGAGGGCCGCGCGCTTTCGCGGGGCATGACCGATTGCGGCCGGTGAAAAGCGAGACTAGCGCGGCACGGCCACCCAGTAGTCCATGTCGAGGACCACGCCGTCTTCGTGACTGCCATCGGCCTTAAGCCCGGGGAAATCGGCGCAAGCACGGTCCTTGACCGCGAAGGTGCGCAAGCGCAGCGCGCCCATATCCGAGCGCCCGGGAACCTCGGCTTTGTCGAGAACCTCGCTCCACGCATAGATGGTGTCGCCGGCGAAGGAGGGCGCGACGTGCCGGGCGCCATTCAGCCCGAGAATGTGGAAGGCGTTGGCGAGACCGTTGAAGCTCAAGGAGCGGGCGATGGAGATGATGTGGCCGCCATAGACGAGCCGCCGCCCGAACCTTCCCTTGCCCTCGATATGCTGATTGAAATGGACGCGCGCCGTGTTCTGGAACAGGCGTGTCGCGAGCTGATGCTCGGCCTCCTCGATAGTCTGTCCGTCGACGTGGTCGATCTTGTCGCCGACGGAATAGTCGCCGAAGCGCCGGGGCGAGCCGGAGAGCGCATAGTTGTAGACGGTTAGCTTGAGCGGGGGCAGGGCAGCGCCGAGTGTGGCGGGATCGACGCTCGCGGCGAGCTCAGGCACGACGGGAGCGGGGGCGGGCGCATCGGGGTTCCGCTTGTTGACCATGACCCAGCGCGCGTAGG
>Ga0081455_10007773_pt1 | contig 11240 bp, 14 predicted proteins | sample TabmetS3T2R1_FD_70207 | JGI IMG/M metagenome (GOLD analysis project Ga0081455, IMG submission 70207) | Tabebuia heterophylla rhizosphere microbial communities from the University of Puerto Rico - S3T2R1 | ecosystem: Host-associated > Plants > Roots > Rhizosphere ... | reverse complement strand
GCTCTACGGCTGCCGCGTAATCCTGCCCCAATGCTTCCGGTTCAATTTGACAGCCTTGCTTGCGAGCCCAGGTCGGCGGCTCAAAGAAGTATGCCCATCGACCATTCTTCAGGGGCTTTCGCCGGCAATAGCGCGGGAGCTTCAATGCTGTGCGAGGCGGTTTCATACGAGGGAAGCCAAATCTTGTTGCCTTGGGCTATCCGAATCCGGCTCGAGGAAGTTGTCAATGGCCGCCTTCAACCAGATTGGTTCTCTCGTGCGTCCAATGCCGTGATAGCCCACTGGTGGGGGCGCTTCGCCTCGGTTCACGCCGCGCGCCAACTCACTTGTGTCACGATAATCTAGGTATGCAGCGGCTAAGTCGGCGCGCATAACCGCAGGCCAGGCGCCAGCCGGAGGATAGCGGGCGGGAAGGGGCGAACGGGGCGACATCGCACTTCCTAGGCTGCTCAAGCGCCAGTCAGAATGTAGTTATCCAGTTCCGCTACTGTTGAGCTTACTCGACAACGCTGCGTCACGAATGTCTCCGTGCTCCTACTGTTGGCTGAAGCGGAATTGAAAGTGAGCAGAAAAGAACGAGTGCGAAAAGGAGCCCAAGGGCCGTGTGCGGCATTCGGCTAGCTTGGAGCGTGATTTAGCCGTCGGCAAAGTGGCTGGGATGACGCAGCCTACTGCCACAGCGATGCTCGTTCCTAGACGCGGAGCGAGGGCGGAAACTGGTGCGGTAGGCAGTTTCTGCGGCTGTAAGAGCCATCCCCAAACCTGCAACCAGACCGTCGATCCCCTCGCGCTTCTGGATGTCCTCGATACGGTCGACGGCAGCCGCCTGGCTGTCGCAAAAGAGTTTCGTCGCTGCCGGCCCCTTGATTTTCGTCATTTCGCTCACGAGGTCGTCGCAGAGCGGCGCAAGATGCGCAGATGTGCGGGACGTCATGCCGCCGGCGATCGGGCCTCGATCGATGACGGCCACCGATTTGCCCCGTCTGCTGAGCTTGTAGGCGGTTGATAGGCCGGCGATGCCCGATCCAATTATGGCCACCTCGCATTCGAGGTCGCCTGGCAGCGAGCCGGCCGCGGGCATTACGTCAACGTCCATCCAGAGTGATTTGCTGGCCATTCGTCGCTCCCAAACCTCCGAGAACGCCGGCGCAACGAGAAGGGTTCCTATTGCTTAGCCTATGATCGATGCGGCCATGTCGACGATGTACAAGGCCATCGTCGCCGTCGCGAGCCAGCCCAGCCAATAGACCGGCCCGTCACCAGGAGATCGCCAGCGGGTAGGTGATCAGCATCGTCCATCCGATACCGAATCCGAGTTGCGCCCGGCTTGGCTGTCCGTGCCGACGCCTGATGGCTCGTCGTCGGACGCGCCGGTAATTAGGCCCGGCCCGAGGCGCTTTAGAAAGCTGTCCTCATCCTTGTTTGCGATTCTGCGGTGCGCGTTTTTCCTCAATTATTTATTCGCCACATCATCGTCCCCACCGCCATTTCTGTACGCTTGCAGAAGCGACAACGCGCGCAACGGCTGACTTGCTCCAAAGCTTTGTGTGCTGTTTGAACATTACGTTGTGAGACGTTGCATGTTGTGCAGAGCGCCTCGCCGCTGCGGGTGGCCCCGAGCGGCACCGCGAAAACAGAACCCTGCAACTATAGTCGCAGGTTTGTTGTCCGCCGGACGTTGCTTGTACGTCCTGATCGACGCCTTCGTCTGCCGCAGGAACGAATCCACACAGCGTGAGTTCATGCCGAAAGAAATCCAAGGGGATAAGTCATGACACGATCAGTGGAAGATCTGAGGCGTGAGTCCGAGCGCAGCCGTGCAGAGCTGGCGGGCACGGTCGATCGGTTGAGGGAGCGGATATCGGATACCGCCGATCACATCCGCCACAAGGTTTCGCCGCAACACCTCAGATCGGAAGTTTCGGATTACGTCAGCCACAAGACCCAGAGCTGGCTTGACGGGCTGAAACAACAGGCCATGGATAACCCGATGCGCACGGTCGCCGCGGGCACGGCGGTCGCGGTCCCGCTGCTGCGCCTCGCGCGTGGTTTTCCGCTGCCGCTTCTAATGATTGGCGCTGGCCTTGTCCTGACCTCAAAAACAGTGCGCGACCGCGCCGCCGAGGCGGCCGCGCCGGCGATGGAAAAGGCCGGGGAAATGCTGGGTGAGGCGGCGGATCGCGCGCAGGCACTGGGGGGCGACGTCGAGGACAAACTCACTTCGGCTCAAAGCCAGGTCACGGGCATGGCCAGTGACGCGCGACATACTGCCGCTGGCGCGGCCGACGATCTCCGGAGTCGGGCAGCGGAGGCCACCAATACGGTCGGCGACAAACTCAGGAGCGGGGTGGACGCCGTCAAGGATACGGCAGGCGCAGCACAGGACGCGGCGGCGACCGCGCCTGCAAAAGCCCGCCAATTCATCGGCGACAATGCGGCGCTGATCGGCGGCTTGGGGATCGCCATCGGCGCGATTATTGCCGCGGCTCTTCCCGAGACCAAGGCCGAAGTCAACGCGATGGGTCAGGCGAGCGACAGCGTGAAACAGGCGGCGGGCGAGGCGGCGCAATCCGGATTTGAGGCAGCCAAGGATGCGACGATGTCGGCGGCCGACGCTGCCGCGAAAAGCTTCGCCGAGGCCGATCTCGGCCGACACGCCAGCCGCATGACACAAAATATGGCCGACACGCTCAAGGAAGCTGCCGACGACGCGGTGAGGACGGCCTTCAATCCTTCCCGAAATCCCAACTCCTGAAAGAAGATATCATGAGCGACTTAGACCTGACCAAAAAGACGAATTTCACCCAAAATCAGAATACGGGCTCTTCGCAGCGCCTGAAGGACCAGGTGGCTGATGCCGGAGCCGAAATGAAGCAGCGCGCCGGCGACGCGCTGCAAGCGTCGACCGATGTTGCCCGCGACAAGTTCAAGGAAGCGGCTGACACCGCCAAGGACGTGGTCTCCGGGACAGCGGATCAGATCGAGGACCAGGCGCGCGACAAGCAGCGGTCGGGCGCCGACTTCGTCGAGCGCCTTGCCGGCAATATTCGCGAAGCGGCCCGCGCCTTCGAGAGCGACGCGCCTTTCGCCGCCCGCGGCATTAATTCCGCCGCCGGATATGTCGATGACGCGGCCGAGAAAATCCGCAACGGAAGCTTCCGCGACCTAGTCGACGGCGCCACTGACTTCGCAAGGCGGCAGCCAGCCGCATTTCTGGGGATTTCGGTGCTTGCTGGCTTCGCGGCAGTCCGCTTCCTCAAGGCGTCCGGCGGGCAGTCTTCAGCTTCGAAACGGCCCGAAAATACGCGGGGGCAATCGTCATCCTCACATCGAAGCAACGCGTCATGAGCATCCAGAACGATCTCAAAACCAGCAAGGACGACCTTCGAACGATCTCCACGTTGTTGGGCGATGCGCTGTCACAGTTCGCTAAGCTATTTCAGAACGAGGTGGACCTCGCAAAGGCCGAATTCGGCGAGAAGGCTCTGAAGGTCGGCGGGGCGGTGGGCTTCATTGCCGGTGGCGCCGTTCTGGTGATTCCCGCCCTGGTCATGGCGTTGTTCGCGTTGTCGGCGGCGTTGATTGCCGCAGGTTGGTCGCAGCCGGTTTCGTATTTAGTGTCGGCTATCGTGGCCGCGGTAGTTGCCGGCGCGCTGTTTGCGATCGGCATCAACCGCCTGGACACGCGGAATCTCGCGCCGCGTGAAACCATCCGGCAGCTCGAAAAAGACAAGGATACCGTGAAAGGAATGGTGCGATGAACAGCACGCAAACCGGCTTTTTCGATAGCCTGGTCGCGGAGATCCGCGAAAATCCCCTTGCCGCGGCACTTATCGGAGGCGGCGCGTTCTGGCTTTTGGCCGGCGACGAGAAGCTGAAGAGCGTCGCGCATTCGGCGACGGCCGCGGCTTCGCCTATGGCCGATATCGGCGCGCGCAATGTTCGCGCGGCGTCGTCCGGACTCCAGCGGACCGCGGCGCCGCCGACCGCACCCGAAATGGACCAAGAGGGCGCCGTCGGTGTCGGTGAAACCCTGCGCGAAGCCAGTAGCGTGGCTTCCGACTCCCTTTCGGGAGCGGCTGACAAGATTCGGGAAACAGTCGACGAAGGTGTCGCCTATGCGCGGGAAAACGTTCACAAGCTAGGCGATGCACTTCCTGGAAAAGAGACTCTCACAACAGCGCAATCATCGCTGGCCGACGTGCTCGAACGGCAGCCTCTCGTCCTCGGGGTTTTGGGCTTGGCGATCGGAGCCGCTGTGGCAGGGGCGTTCCGGGCGTCCGACCTCGAGAACGAATGGATCGGCGAACTCAGCGACGATGTGAAAGCTGATCTGAACACACGTGCTGGCGCAGTATCGAAAAGCCTGCGCGAAGCTTCCGATACGCTTAAGGCCGAACTTGGCGACACGGGTGCCGAAGCCGTCGATCGGGTGAAACAGGCCGGTATGGATGCCGCAGATGCCGCACGGGAAAAGATAAAGTCATCGTAGCTGAAGCCAGGGGTGAACTGAGGTGCTTCGATGTAGTGGACGGTCTCGAAAGAGGCGGCAGCCAAGAAAGCGAGCGAAACGGGCGTTTTAGAAAACTCGTGGAGCCCTAAGACGAAAGCCCACGTTCTGTCGCGACGTTCTGCACAGTGGTCGGTCGACAGCGAGGAAAGCCAATGCCATTTGCTGTCCGAATTTGAGCGGCCGAAGATGTCAATCTACGATTTGAGAGCCTCTGTCTCAATCCAATCGGTAACGCAGGAGGGAACCCCAAAGTCGGTGTGACGTTCTCTTCCTATGGCAAAACGATCCGCCTCGGTCCCAATGGTAACACAGCCGGTCCGTCTTTCGGCCGCTCAAGCGATGGCCGACAGTGTCTCCGCGAAAAAGCCGGGGCCACGATCGAATACGTTGGACTTGGCTAAGGCCAATCTTCTGAGGCGACGTTCCCTAAATAGGCAGCGTTCGTTGCTCGCTAATACGAACAAAAACGTCAAAACCTGAACGGGCTCTCCTATCCGATGCTGGGGCACGTTGGCGCGGATAGTCCTTCACTTTGAGGGTCATCGCAAATTCGTTTTGCAAGTTTGGCGTTACCCTTTCGCCGGAATAAGGTTCGAAGTGCGAGAGTTCCACTGCCCATACTGTCGTGACCAAGTGCCATTCGAGCAATCCGAATGCACCCATTGCGGTAACAGGGTGCTTTTTGACACCGCGAACCTGAAGATGGCAAGGTCTCAGGAGGGAAAGCCCTGCGACAATCGCGAAATCATCGGCTGCAATTGGTCGGTACAAGGCATGGGTCGGTATTGCGCCTCCTGCTGCCTTAACCGCACAATACCTAACCTTTCCGTTCTTCGGAATGTTCTCTTGTGGAAGCGCGTTGAGGAGGCCAAACGCCGCTTGGTTTACGATCTCAGCCGACTTCAGCTTCCCCTCGTATCGCGCAGCGGCGACCATATTGCCTTTGACATCCTCTCGGACGAGGCAGGGCCAGTTCTAACCGGCCATCGTTCAGGCCTCATCACGCTAAATCTTGCGGAGGCCGATGATGTTGAACGGGAGTCACGTCGCATTGCCTTTAGAGAGCCGTACCGTACTTTACTCGGCCACTTCCGGCACGAGGTCGGCCACTTCTACTGGGATCTGCTGGTCGAGGGCACCAAACTGCGGGCGTCCTTTAACCTGATTTTCGGCGACTCAGCCCTGGACTATCAAGGCGCGCTCAGCAGCTATTACAGCCGCACCGAAAGAGCCTATGACCGCAACAGCTTTATCAGCGAATACGCAACCTCGCATCCTTGGGAGGATTGGGCTGAGACATTCGCCCACTTCCTGCATATCGTCTCGACGCTTGATACGCTGGCTGGCTTGCCACTGGCGCTGGATGACCGCGCAAAGCAGGTTTTGAAAGATCCTTATCTTGAAAGTGATTTCGAGGCCCTTTTGGCGTCGTGGAAACACGTTGCCCGCTCGATCAACGAGCTAAATCGGTCACTGGGGCTGGGCGACGCGTATCCATTCGAATTGGCGCAAGCCGTCATGGGCAAGCTGCATCTTGTTCATATGGCGATTGGGCATTTTCGGAGCGGGTCTCCGCACTCGTCGGCGAATCTCTAGCGCTGTTTCCGCCACTGCCCCTTGACTAGCGACGGCGATGGTCGATTTCAGAAAGGCGTCCGCGCTCCCGGAATCTCCGATTGTAGCAGCGGCGAACTGTTCAGGTAGATATTTGGTCTAACCGTTGAAGATTCACTTCCTTGCTTATGGCTGAGATTGAGTTGCCGACTTTCGACGCGACCTGAGTAAGCTCGGTCTCGGAAACCCGTAGTCTCTTGCGCAGCACACGAACCTGGACGCGGTCGGCCAAATCGAGCCGATTGCGGAAATAACGAGGTTTAGGCGGACGCATCGTTAGGCTCCTATTCTTACCCAACATGCACTTGGATCATTTGTTCCCCGCTTGCCGGCGAGGTGCGGGCCGAAGCTGCTTCGGCGGTGTGGTTCTGCCTATACGTCGCGGATCAACACGCCGCAGGCAATAGACGCCCGTGTTGCGTTAGCTTCACGAATCCTTCCGCTCCTGCCGGCGCATTGTTAGTATCTTTCTTGATCAGTCGTCCGGTCTTACAATTCGGTACCGGGCTCAAGATGTTGTATTGGTCGCGCCTAATGCGTATGCGGCCCAATTGCGCCGGATCATCGCTGGCTTGTGATCAAAATCTCAGTTCACCGTTGCCTCGACTGAAGGGCAGGGGATGCATTCTCAAGGTCAGTAGGCGATCCACACTCGGGTTTGTTTCCATCCTGGAGCGGCGGTCCCGAAATGGCACGGGTGAGCTCGGCTCCAAAGAGAAAAAGTTGCGCGGAATAGTACGACCACAGCAAGACCAGAAGGAGCGTGCCAGCCGCGCCGTAAGCCGAGCTGGCTGCCGTCGTGCCAAGATACCAGCCAATCAGCGACTTGCCGACGACGAACAGGATCGCGGTGACCAAGGCTCCGATGGCCACGTCGCGCCACCCAAGGTCCCTATCCGGCAGCACTTTGTATATGGCCGCAAAAAGCGTGGTGAACAGCCCTAAGGATACGACAGTATTCAGAAGAGCCAACAGAAGGAGCGACGCGCTCTTTTCGCCTAGGTAGCTGCTGAGAGCTGAGAGCAATGCGCTTGCAGCCAGGGAGACCATCAAAAGAAAGCCGAGCGCGGCCACTAGCCCCAAACTTGCGGCGCGCGCCCGGATCATTGAGAGCCATGGCAGGTCGCGCGCTTCGACGTCCCATACTTTATTCAGGCCGGTTTGCATTTCATCAAAAACGCCCGACGCCGTAATCAGCACTGCAATGACGCCGACGAGAGATGCCGTTGCACCAGACGCCTTGTCGCTCGATCTGGCCAGCATAGTCTGGATGAGTTCGCCGCCCTGCTGTCCGAACAATCCACCCAATTCTTTCACTAGGCTGCCGCGCACAGCGTCCTCGCCGAAGACAATGCCGGCGATCGCCACCACGATGAGAAGGACCGGCGCAAGCGATGTCACGACGTAGAAGGCAATGGCGGCACCTCGGCTCAGCGCGTCATGCGTCATATACCCGTTCAGCGCGCGTTTCAGTATCGTCCAGATCCCGTGCATGTCCGCGATAGCACCTCCGAGAAACCAAGTCTCCCTGGTCTGCATTGTTCCGCAGGCCCTACGGCTTGGAAGCTTATTACATAGATGCGTGAGAGCTTACGTGGCTCTGATGAGGGGACAAAGCCTCGGCGACGTGTTCAAAGCACCTCAACGCGAACCTGGGCCACGCCACGGTCCGTGATACCCAACGTGCGAAGCCGGCGCGCGAGAAGTCAGAGTGAGGCAGCCATGAAAAAACTGTCTCGATCGGTTGAGTACGGACGATCTATGGTCGCTGCACGTTGAGGTCTCTCAATCGTTGCAGCAACGAATCCAAATGGAAAGCTACGGCTAGAAGAGCGTCTGATGCCGGCTGGCGCGCCCTGATGGAGTTGTCATCGTCGGCGACGTCAGACCGAAAGCGCCGAGAGTTCGAGGCTAAAATTTCGGCCGGCGAGCGCGTCAATGGCACCGAGATAATCCAGGCTCGCACCACGATTGGAGTTCGCACGGCGCGGACGCCTTTGGCCTGACGTGCATCCATTACGATCAACCGGCACCAAACGAGCCAGAGCCTTCGCGTGAACGATACTGGAGCCGGCGCAGCTCGAGCGGCCGCGGGTTCTTGGCGATCGCTGGATAAAAGCGGCCCGGAAGGGCGGGGTGCCTAATCGGAGGCCGTCCTGGAGTTTCTGGTATCATGCAGATCCCGCTGGCCGGACGGTACGCAGTCCCAACACGATCATGGTTGTATCGTTTCTATAGTCCCGACAGGCAGCTGCGCCGGCACGACTGAGAAGCGCTAAGCGCCTTATAGGGTTAAAACCCGCGATATCAACGGCCTTTCCAGCGTCGCGTCTTTTTTCAGCGTCGCAAGGCCAAACGCGGTCACGAGCAGCAACACACCCGCGCAGATAAGGCTCAGAAAGCGATAGTCCTTTCGCTAGCTCCTGTGCCATTCTTGGTTGGATTCGCGAAGCTTGCCGCCTGTACACTGCTACAGCGCTGGTTGGCTGAAGGCGTCGTCTCCTGTACGTCAGAAAAAAGCGGCTCTGGCAAGGGCCGTGATCCACGCCAGAGCCGCCGCGATCTCGGCGTGACCAGCCTCGAGACCGTTTGCATTTGTGAGTGTGTCAGGGGGACAACCCCATGATCAGCATGCGGGGGAAGTATGCTCCAGTAGCAGGCAAGGATCATTCTCGGCGCCGCCGTTGTAGTCCCAAAGCCTAGAATCGTGGGGGCCTCCGAGACCATTTTAAGTTCGCAAGAAATGAACCCCAATCCGCGACCACTTCCGCCACACGACGTGGCATGGCACATGGTCGGCTTCGATCTCAAGGGTGAAGTCCTCGGGAATGCTGACGGGCGAGGCGACCTCCAGCGCAGCACCGGTCTCGGAGAGGTTGCGGACCGTGCAATCGATGGCGCCACCCCCAAACGAAATTTTGCCCGACTTCAACAGTCGCCGCCGTGGTGTTGTTCTGTGCTCGTCCACCGCATGGATCTCCGCCATAACAGGGGTGATTGCATGTGCCCCTGGCAGCGGGCGACAAGATGCGCGCCAGAGCTGCCAGCGATCCCGGCGTCTGACAGCTCCGAGACCGTCTGATTTCTTTCCCTATAATCAGAACGCCCGGCATTCGTTCCTATGCCGCTGGGGACACATCAAAGCGGCCCTGACCAGGAGAGATCAGGACCGCACCTGACGGCCCGGAGACCATGGAGAAGTCAGCCGCCAGGCTTGGATTGTATTCTCATCGAGAAAAAACGTTCCGTCTCTGAACGTCAACGCAAGCGTTGCAATGTTCAGAAGTGTACCGTCCGCAGCGCGAGGAGCTCAGGATAATTCATTTCCGGCGCGCTGCTAGGACCGATCCTAATCACCGGATCGGTTTGAATGCTCAACGTCAACGGCGAAGATAAGGCGATCTTGCAGGACGTAAGGCGTCCGATCGTCACGTGTCGGAACGACGGTCGGCCCATGGCCGGTCAGGAAGACGGCAACCGGCAGGAAGTGCAGTAGCCAGGGACAGCGCCTTAGCTAAGATCGGGCTTGAAGCCGGCCGGCATTGCGGGGACGTCATCGGGATCGGCCGAATTTCTATTGCAGTCCCTTTCTCCTATGAACGGCAGATCGAGGTGATTTTCGCAAACCCAGCGAGTGTTGTCGCATCGAGGACAGTACCGCATCGAATTTCACCTGCTAGCAAAGGAAGACCAATGTCGGTGCGGTCATTGCGTTCCGCCGCCGACCTGCGATTAACTTTTGTTGTAGCGAGAGGCGGCTGTCCGATGCTGTGATTTCGGCATGGCCCTTTGTGGGTGAAGGGCTGGCCTCCAGGGGCCTCAAGCTTCGACGCCCGGAGTCGGGGCTGTTGGTGCTCAAGCATGCTCAAAAAGGCGCGGATGCTAGGCCAACGTTCGTTGGTTGGCGTTGCAATCAGCATCGACATCATGAACATCCCATACTTCCGTTAGGAACGCTGCATCGCATGGCCTGTTGTCTTTTCAGAAATGACAACTGTGCGACCCATTCCCTTTGGAGCGTCAGATGAGTAAACGTAAACAAGCCATGGCGTCAAAGCGCGCCCGTCCGAGAACAGCCGCGCGGGCCCAACGGAACAAGCAGGCTATTGTTAGAAGCCCGAAAGACACTCCTCTGCGCTCTGTTGCCGCGACTGAATCGCTTCTTAAGCTTCGTGACGATTCAAAATTAAAGGCGCCCGTCGTTGAGAATCGGTTGGCTGCCTTACAAGATGGCTCCAGTCAGATGATGAGGAATAACAATCCAAAGAGAGGGTTTGATTTTTCTTTAGGGATTGCAAACATGCAGGCTTATCAAGCGAAGCTTCTGGAAATGGCACAAGCCAATATGCAATTTGCTTTTGAATTCAGCCAGAGGCTTGCGACGATCAGGTCACCATTCGAATTTGTCGCCGTCATTGCAGAATTTACGAGCAGGCGGATCGACATGTTCGGGAAGGATTCGAAAGAATTGGCTGCATATCCGTTCTGGGGAGCATCCGGTGAGCTCACAGCTCTGCCGAGATGATGACTTCAAGCCCGTTTCAGTTGCTTTCGTCTCCCGGCCTGCAGACGGCGAAGGATGGTGCTGCGTCTTGGCAACCAGAAAGGGCCTACACTCCCGCAAAGCGGAACTCAACAAAAGATGGCCCCTGGAGCGCCGGGGCCATCAATTTGTTTAGTGCAAAGTGCCTGGCCTTATCCCATCGGCACAGAGGCGCATGGGATTCGTTCCCAGGAAAATCATTTCCGGCAGCGAGGCCGCCACCGCAGCGAGGCCTGCGAGCTGCGCCTCCAGGCACAGGGCATAGATCTCCCGCAAGCGGCCGGAGACGTCGCCGACGGCGAACGTCCGCGTGCAGTCCGAGCAGTAGCCGTGGAAGACGCAGCCGGCGTCGACGACGACGAGCACGCCCGGCTCGATCGGCGTCGACCCGGGGTCCGCGTGCGGCGAGGCGGCTGTCGCACCGGCTCCGACGACCGCCTCGAAGGACACGCCCTCGGCTCCTCCCTCACGGAAGCTCCGCTCGACCCACCATGCGAGCTCACTCTCGGTGCGGCCGGAGAAGCGCTCGTGCGAGAGCGCGCCGAACACCTCGTCCGAGAGCGCGCTCGC
>Ga0081455_10007772_pt1 | contig 11241 bp, 8 predicted proteins | sample TabmetS3T2R1_FD_70207 | JGI IMG/M metagenome (GOLD analysis project Ga0081455, IMG submission 70207) | Tabebuia heterophylla rhizosphere microbial communities from the University of Puerto Rico - S3T2R1 | ecosystem: Host-associated > Plants > Roots > Rhizosphere ... | reverse complement strand
TATGGCAGGCGGATGCGCAGGGCCGCTACGCCCATCCGAGCGACGGCCGCGCCCGCCCGAACACCAAGTTCATGGGCTTCGGCCGCTCGGCAACCGACAAGAATGGTGTCTTCAGCTTCGATACCGTCAAACCGGGCTCGGTGCCGGGACCGAATGGCAAGGCTCAGGCGCCACACATTGTGTTCTGTATCTTTTCGCGCGGAATGCTGCGGCAGATTTACACCCGTCTCTATTTTGCCGATGAGGCCGCGAACGACGGCGATCCCATCCTGTCGCTTGTGCCGGCTGACCGGCGTGGAACTCTCATTGCGCACAAAGAGGTCCGCGGCGGGCTCCCGGTCTACCGTTTCGACATCCGGGTCCAGGGCGAGAACGAAACCGTTTTCTTCGACATCTGAAATTCCGCTGGCGGCGGTTGCTTCCTGGCATGAGCCAGCTGGAGGCAGCTCGCCCAACGCTGCCCACAAATAGCGATCATGATGTGGGCAGTTCCCCGCTATTTGGCACATCCCACCCATCGCCGGTCTGAGCGGTCTGCCCAAGTCCAGAGCATCGAGCTTTTCGTGCATGGGATAAATCCCACCCACTTTGCCCACCTTTCCCATTCTGATATTTTTGGTTGACGGCGGAGGTCCAAGTTGGTTCCTTCGGGGGCAACGGCCCCTGAGAGCCGACGAGGAAGCGCGGCCATGAATGAACAGATCCTCCAGGAGATCAGCGAATTCTGCCGCACTCGTGGGCTGGCCGAGTCGACCTTCGGCCGCCGCGCCGTCAACGACGGCAAGCTGGCGAGCCGTCTTCGCAACGGCGGCCGCATCACTACCGACACGCTCGAGCGCATTCGCTCCTTCATAGCCCGCAATCTGGACGGCGCGCCGACGCGACGCCGCGTCCTGTTCGAGCCGACTCCCCCCGGCGTTCTTCCGGTTGTCAGGCCCACGGCGGTTCCGCCTGTCGCATCGGGAGCGGCCAGTGACGATCCGCAGCGCAATTTCCGTTTCTTCGACAATCGGCAGAAGTACCTGCTGTTCGTGAACACCTGCTCGGAGAAATGGGAAATTGCATCGCGGGTGGGACTTGAACTGGGCAATATTCACCCGCGCCCGCCCGCAGTGCGCGTGTTCGACGCCGGCGTCGGCGACGGCACCGTGCTGGCCCGCGTGATGCGCTCGATGCACGACCGTTTCCCGACCACGCCTTTCTATATCGTGGGCAAGGAAATCAGTCTCGAGGATATCCGGCTTACGCTGCACAAGATGGCGGATCGCTTTGTCGAGCATCCTTCGAGCGTACTTGTGCTTACAAACCTCGCCTATGCCGAAGCGCCCTGGCTGGCGGTGAAATCACTGAGCGCGGCTACCAGTCTGGTGTGGAAAGAGCTGGCGATGGAAGGCAACACCGCACACAGCTTCGAAAAGCAGATTACCGATCTCGAACTGTTCCTGTCCGACAACTGGAAGGCGCGCGTTAGCCCGAAAAGCGGAAATCCGGTCTATGAGCGGCCAGTCATCCTGGTGATCTACCGCAGTGACCACCGGTTTCTGCTCGACCAGATCGTGCCGAAGCCGGGGGGCACAGTCGCCGACTATGACCTCGTCATTGCGTCCCAGCCCTATCGCGCGCGCGCTTCACTGGAGTTCAAGGCAAAGCGGGTGCTTGCGCCGCTCGCCCGCGCGCTGGGGCCTGGCGGCCGAATGATCGCAATCCATTCCTATGGGCGGGACCCGGGAATGGAAATCATCAACCGGATCTGGCCAAACGACAATCCATTCACCCACAGCCGGCACGACCTGCTCAAGGAAGTGAAGCACGAACTCGGATCCGCGGGCCGAGATCTCAACTTCAATGCCTACTCCGATCAGCGCTCATTGTTCCGCTACGATATGCATACGCTTCCGTCGGAAATTTCATCGTCGATCGGCACCTCAACACTGTTGGCGGCATGGAACGCGGCAATCTATGTGGGGCAGATCGAAGACGACCGTCTTTCCGACGTGAACAGCGATCGTCGCTATATCGAGGCGACGCGCGACGTGCTGCAGCAACATGGTGGCCTCTGGTTCTACGATGAATCGTTCGTTATTTCGCGTCGACGTGAATGAACGCGGGCCCACGCATGACCACCGATATTCTTGCATGCAAATTCGCGGTCGAGGCGACCCGGCCAAGCGCCTCTGAGGTTGCTCAACTTCGTGAAATCCTCGAGCCAGGCACATCGGTTTATGTCACTGCCGTTCCAACGGGCGCCGCCGAAGAAATCGTCACAGCGGCTGCCGCACTGCGCAACGCCGGGCTCGAGCCGGTCGTTCATCTTGCGGCCAGGCGGCTGAAGAGTGTCGAGGCGCTGCAAGATATGCTGAGCCGCCTCACCGGCGACGCCGGCGTGCGCCGTCTTCTGGTCATTGGCGGCGACACCGATGCCGCGGGACCGTATGTCGATGCGCTGGCCGTGATTCAGAAAGGTGAGTTGCGCACGCGCGGTATCGAGGAAATCGGTATCGGCGCTTACCCGGAAGGTCATCCGCGTATTTCGTCCGAGCGCCTCGAAGCCTCGATTGACGAAAAAATTGCTAGTGCGATCGCGCAAGGATTGCGCGTACACATTGTGAGCCAGTTCGCGTTCTCCGGCGAGCATATCATCGCCTGGCTCAAGCGGCTGCGCGGCAGCGGCATCAAGCATCCGGTCGGTATCGGTCTTGCGGGGCCGACCAGCGTGCCCGCGCTCATCCGTTATGCCAAGCGCTGCGGCGTGTCGGCGTCGCTGCGCGGATTAATGTCAGGGGCGGCGACCGGCCTTGTGGGCAATGTCGGGCCGGACCGCATCATCGATATCCTGCGCACCTCGCAGAGTGAGCTCGGTGACACGCATCTGCATTACTTCTCGTTTGGTGGCGTGGTTTCAACCGCCCGCTATGCGCGCGACTTGGCGCAGTCAGGCATTGAACAAAAGGCTGCGGCGCACTCCTGACAGGAGAGCGCCGCACTCATGGTGAACAACGCGCTTTGGTCAGCCCGCGGCAGCTGTAGTACGCCATCCCTGGTGATAGGTCTCGCGCGCCTGCTGACCATAGGGGGTCGGGCCAACCTCGACCCGTAATTCGGTCTGTTTGTGGCGCTCGACGGTGGTCTTTCTGGTGCCGCCGCCTTCTTCGCCCCAGACCAGCGTCACCTTGGTGCCGACCTTGGCGTACTGTTCCTCCACGAAGCCGAGCGACAGCATTTTGCGCTCATTGAAGCTGTATCCGGAGAACATCGACGCGCCGACAACCTTGCCGCCGCTCACGATGGAGTCGAATGAGCTCGAAGCATAGTTCGAGAGGGGCAGGTCGATGAATTTGTAGTTGTCGCCGGGCGGCGAGAACATCGACGCCATCACCTTGTTCACGTCGTCATTGTTCCAGGCGAACGTCACCTTTTTGCGGTGAACCTTGCCCTGCATCGCCTGCAGCGCTTCCTTGCCGATGAAGTCGTGATCGAACTTGGTGAAGCCGTCGTAACCGAGTTCGTAGGGCGTGGTGTAATAGTCCTCGATATTTTTCGATACGAAGCTGCCGCCAAGCGAGGCGTTCGCTTCGTAGCTGGTGCCCGGCAGCCATTGGCGGTAGGGCTTCATCTTCTCGCCGGAATAGACCGCCGGCACCGGCGAGGGGATCCAGCCTGATTCGAGCGTGTTGGTCGCGTAAGCGCGCGCACCAACCTGCACGATGCCCGAATCCTTGCCCGCTTCGAGAATGGCGGCGCGAATTTCGTCGCCTTCTGCATAGGGACCCCAGACCTCGAGGCCGGGCGCCCCCGCCATGCCGTGGCGCAGCGCGCGAACCTTGCGGCCCCCAATGGTGATATGGCCCATGTTGAAAAACTTGATGTCGGGGAACGTGCCGCCGTTCAGTTTTTTGATGACACTCTCGGCGTTCGGACCCTGGATCTGGTAGCGGTAGAATTTGCGGAAGACCGGCTTGCCCATCGGACGCGACGGCGAACGGTCGTCGTATTCGACTTTCACGTCATACTTGCCCGCCTGCGCATTGTATTGAATCCAGTTAGCGGTCGGGTTGCGACCGACGAAGACGAGCGAATTTTCGCCGAGATAAAACAGGATGCCGTCGCCGATCACCTGGCCGCTGTAATTGCACGGCGCAAACTGTTTCGCCTTGTTGACGGTGAAGTTTTTGAAGGAATTGGTCGCAAGATGCGACAGCAGCTTGAGCGCATCGGGACCCTCGACAAACAGGTTCACCATGTGATGCGTCTGGTCGAACAACACGCAGGTCTCGGCCCAGGCGCGCTGCTCATCGCGCCAGTTGGTGAATTCGGGTGCGACGACCGGATACACGTAGGCGCCGATTTGCGAATTGCGCATCATTCCGACGACATCGCCGTCGGAGGCCTGGATTGCTTCCTCCAGATTCTTGTAAGCCATACTGACGTTCCTCTTTCAGCTAATCGATAATTCTCAGTCGGCGGCACAATAGCCCGACAGCTCAGCCATAGAAAAGAGCGGAAAATTGACGCGCATGCCTAGAAGTGATGTGAATGCGGCCGCAGAATTTCGTCAGTCAAGAAACGAACCCGAGTATGCCGATGGCCCACCTGACCCAACCGTTTCGTGCCGACCACGTGGGCAGCCTCCTACGCAGCAAGCCTCTGCAAGATGCGCGTGGCAAGCGCGAGAAAGGGGCCATAAGCGGTGATCAACTCAAGGAGGTCGAAGACCGCGAAATCGAAAAGATCATCAGGAAGCAGGAGGAAATCGGGCTCAAGCTCGCGACCGATGGCGAGTTTCGACGGGCTTACTGGCACTTCGATTTCTTCAGCATGCTCGACGGGGTGGAGCTCTACGAGCTCGATCACGGCATCCAGTTTCAGGGCGTCCAGTCCAAGCCGCAGAGCATCCGCGTCACGGGCAAGATCGGCTTTTCCAATCACCCCATGGTGGAACATTTCAAGTTCCTGAAGGCGCACACCAGGGTCGCTCCGAAGATGACGATCCCCTCGCCGAGCGTGATGCATTTCCGGCTCGAGCCCGGCGCGGTAGCCAAATCCGCCTATCCCGACCGCGACGCCATCTTCGACGATCTGGCGGTGGCCTATCAGAAGGCGGTGCGGGTCTTCTACGATGCCGGCTGCCGCTATCTGCAATGGGATGACACGGCTTGGGCCTATCTGTGCTCGCAGGAGGAATTGAAAAAAGCCAAGGAGCGCGGCCTCGACGTCGATCACCTGCAGGAAACCTACGTGCGCTGCATCAACAAGGGGCTCGAGGCCAGGCCCGCCGACATGACAATCACGACCCATGTCTGCCGCGGCAACTTTCGTTCGACCTTTATTTCTTCCGGCGGTTACGAGCCCGTTGCGGAAAATTTGCTCGGGAAGTGCAACTACGACGGTTACTTCCTCGAATACGATACCGATCGTGCCGGGGGCTTCGAGCCGCTGCGCTTCCTGCCGAAGGGCAAAAAGATCGTGGTGCTGGGTCTCGTTACTTCTAAGTCCGGAAGGCTGGAGCCTCGCGCTGATATCGAAAAGCGTATCGAGGAGGCGACCAAATATGTCGCAGTCGAACAGCTTTGCCTGTCCCCGCAATGCGGCTTCGCGTCCACCGAGGAAGGCAACGTGCTTGCCGAGGACGAGCAGTGGGCCAAGCTGCGCATGATTGTCGAGTTGGCGGACAAGGTTTGGGGGAAAAGCTAGCTAAACGATCGAAGCTGAGTCGAGTCGCGAGGAACCCGCTTTCGCAGGGATACCGCTTCGCGCAATTGTTCGAGTGAGGAAACGAAACAATCATGGCCCCACGTACCACGCCGCCCTTCCGGGCCGACCATGTCGGCAGCCTGCTGCGCACCGCGTCCCTGAAAGAGGCGCGGACAAAGTACGCAAAGAAAGAGACCGATGGTGCGGCATTGAAAGCGGTTGAAGACCGCGAGATTGAGAAAATCGTCAAGAAGCAGGAAGACGTGGGGCTGAAACTTGCCACCGACGGCGAGTTTCGCCGCTCGTGGTGGCATTTCGATTTCTTCCGTGGGCTGAAGGGCGTTGAGCCGATTACCACCGCAACCGGCATTCAGTTTCACGGTGTCGAGACCAAGCATGAAGGCATCAAGATCTCGGGCAAAATCGACTTCGACGGCCATCCGCAGATCGAGCACTTCAAGTTCTTAAAGGCACATTGCCGCGTGACACCGAAAATGTGCATTCCGGCTCCCAGCACGTTTCATTTCCGGCAGGGCCGGGCGCTGGTGAGCAGGGAGGTTTACCCAGACCTCGACGAGTTCTTTGCCGATGTGGCTGCCGCCTGGCGCAAGGCGATCCGCGCTTTTTACGATGCCGGCTGCCGCTATCTCCAGCTCGACGATACCGCCTGGGCCATGATGTGCGACCCGAAGGAGCGCGAGCAATCCAAAGGGCGCGGCGACGATCCGGACAAACTACCGGCGATCTATGCAGGCGTGACCAACGCGGCGCTCCAAGGGAAGCCGGCCGACATGGCCATCACCATGCATTCCTGTCGCGGCAATTTCCGCTCCACATGGATCGCGCAGGGTGGCTACGAATTCGTGGCCGAACACCTGCTCGGGAATACAAACCTTGATGGCTATTTCCTGGAATACGATACCGAGCGGGCCGGCGGTTTTGACCCTTTGCGCCATTTTCCCAAGGGCAAGAAGCAGCTCGTGCTGGGGCTCGTCACGTCGAAATCCGGCCGGCTGGAAGCGAAAGACGATATCAAGCGCAGAATCGATGAAGCCACCAGATATGCCGCCCTCGATCAGCTTTGCCTGTCGCCGCAATGCGGATTCGCGTCGACCGAAGAAGGCAATGTGCTTGCGGAAGACGAGCAGTGGGCGAAACTGCGGATGATCGTTGAGCTGGCGGAGGAGGTGTGGGGAAAGAACTAGCCGGAAAACTCAATGACTCGACGTCAGAGACCACCATTCCGTGCCGATCATGTCGGCAGCCTTTTGCGCACCAAGCCTCTGAAAGAAGCTCGTGCCAGGCGGGAAAGAAACGAAATCTCCGCCGATGAACTCAGGGCGATCGAGGATCGCGAGATCGCGGCGACAATCAGCCGACAGGAAGACATCGGACTGCGGGCCGTCACCGACGGTGAATTCCGGCGCGCGTTCTGGAACTACGATTTTCTCGGAGCGCTGCCCGGGGTGGAGGCTTACCTCGGCGAGCGGAAGATCAAGTTTCAGGGCGTTAATCCGAAGCCCATGATGCTGCGAGTGAACGGCAAGCTGGGCACGTTTTCCGGCCATCCGATGCTCGAGCATTTTCGATTTACAAAAGCTCATGCGCGGGTTCTGCCTAAAATGACAATCCCCTCGCCATCGTCGCTGCATTTTCGCTATGGCCGCGAAGCGGTGCCGGACTCGATCTATCCCGATATGCGCGAGTTCTATCGCGATCTCGGCCAGACCTATCGACTGGCCGTCCGCGCTTTCGCCGACGCGGGATGCCGCTATCTGCAGCTCGACGAAGTGAACCTCGCCTATCTCTGCGACCCAAGCCTGCGCGCGCAAGTGGCCGGCCGTGGCGACGACCCCGAAAAACTCCCGATGATCTATGCCGGCATGATCAATGCCGCGATCTCCGATGTTCCTCCTGACATGACAATCGCCATGCATCTGTGCCGCGGCAATTTTCAGTCGACGTTTGTCGCATCGGGTGGATACGAGCCGGTCGCTGAGGTTCTGTTCAATGCAATCAAGGTGCACGCCTATTTCATGGAGTATGACAGCGACCGTGCCGGCGGGTTCGAGCCGCTGCGCTTCGTGCCCAAGGGCAAGACAGTGGTGCTTGGACTCGTCACGTCGAAATCGGGGCGACTTGAATCAAGAGACGTTCTCAAGCGGCGTATCGATGCGGCCGCAAAGCATGTGCCGCTGGAGCAACTGTGTCTGTCGCCGCAATGCGGCTTCGCCTCCACGGAGGAGGGAAATCTTCTCGCGGAGGAAGAGCAGTGGGAGAAGCTGCGGATGATTGTGGAACTGGCCGACGAGATTTGGGGAACAAGCTAACATTGAACGGCCGAGGAGGAAGAAGAATGTCACAGCGCAATAAACCGCCATTCCGCGCCGATCATGTCGGCAGCCTGCTGCGGCCAGCAGCATTGAAGAAAGCGCGCGAACACCGCGCTCGGGATGAAATCTCCCCCGCGCAGCTAAAGGAAATCGAGGACCGCGAGATCGAACGCGTCATCAGGAAACAGGAAGAGGTCGGCCTGCAAGCCATCACCGATGGCGAATTCCGGCGCTCCTGGTGGCACCTGGATTTCCTCTGGGGTCTCGACGGCATCGAGAGGCACGTGATGGACACCGGTATCGCTTTCACGGGCGTGACGACACGCAACGAAGGTCTCAAGGTCACCGGCAAGATCGGCTTTTCCGGCCATCCGATGCTTGAGCATTTCAAGTTCGTCGCCGCCCACGCCAAGCGCACGCCGAAAATCACGATTCCGGCGCCGTCGGCGGCTTACGGTCGACCGGTACCGACGCCGATCGACCGCAATGTCTATCCCAAGCTTGATCGCTTTTTCGATGATCTCGGCCAGGCCTACAGGAAGGCGGTGCGTGCCTTCGCCGATGCCGGCTGCCGATATCTCCAGCTCGATGAAGTATTCATCGCCATGCTGTGCGATCCAAAATATCGGCAGACGATGAAAGACCGTGGCGATGATCCGGAAAAACTTGGCGAGCTGTACGGCGATCTTATCAACATCGCGATGTCGGACATTCCGCCCGACATGACGATCACCATGCACATGTGCCGCGGCAATTATAAATCCACCTATATGGGGGCGGGCGGCTACGAAGCCGTGCAGGAAATCCTGTTCAACAAGATCAAGGTCAATGGCTTCTTCATGGAGTACGACACCGCGCGAGCCGGAGGCTTCGAACCATTGCGAATGCTGCCGAAGGACAGGACCGTCGTTCTCGGCCTGGTCACCTCAAAAAGCGGGCGGCTCGAGCCGAGGGACGTGATCCATCGCCGCATCGAGGAAGCGACCAAATTCGTTTCGCTCGACCAGTTGTGCCTCTCGCCGCAATGCGGCTTTGCCTCGACCGAGGAAGGCAATGTGCTGGGCGAAGAAGAACAGTGGGCGAAGCTGAGGATGATTGTCGAGCTCTCCAAAGAGATTTGGGGCTAGAGCGGACGCGCCACTCCGTTCATTCCCGCGCAAGCGGGAATCCAGCGGAATGGGATATAATGGGTCCCCGCTTTCGCGGGACGAACGGGTTTAAATGCAGGGTTGGATGTCGCATGCCGGACTTCGTCAAAGGCAAAACCGCTATTGTTACCGGGGGAGGTCGGGGCATTGGACGCGGCATTGCCATGCTGCTCGCCCGGGAAGGCAGGAGTTGCGCGTGCCATCCACGTCTTTACAACTAGCGTAAGAGAAGACGTGGATGCCCGGCACAAGGCTTGTGCTCGGGCCGGCCGAAGGCCGGACCCGTGTGCCGGGCATGACGAGCGAAGGCGATCCATGAAAAAGCGCGCTGCCGAGGACGAATATTCCGACGTACGCGCGGGTGTGCGCGCATTGTGCGCCAAGTTCCCCGGCGAATATTGGCGCGCGCTCGACCGTGAGCGCGCCTATCCGACCGAATTTGTCGCCGCACTCACCAAAGCCGGCTATCTCGCTGCGCTGATTCCCGAGGAATACGGGGGTAGCGGTCTCAATCTGGGCGCCGCTGCCGCGATTCTGGAAGAGGTCCATGCCTCCGGCGGCAATGGGGCTGCCTGTCACGCGCAGATGTACACCATGGGCACGATCCTGCGTCATGGAAGCAAGGCGCAGAAGGAACGTTATTTGCCGCTGATCGCGAGCGGCGAGCTTCGCCTGCAGGCCTTTGGCGTTACGGAACCGACGTCAGGCACCGATACGCTTTCACTGCGCACCTTGGCCCGGCGCGAAGGCAACGATCACTACGTTATCAATGGCCAGAAAATCTGGACTTCGCGTGCGGAGCATTCCGACCTGATGCTCTTGCTCGCCCGTACGACGCCCAAAGAGCAAACGAAGAAGCGCACCGACGGTCTATCGGTATTCCTGGTGGATATGCGGCTCGCGCAGGGCGCCAACATCTCCATCAACCCGATCCGAACGATGATGAACCATGCCACGACCCAGATTTTCTTCGACGATCTGCGCGTACCCGCGGAAAATCTGATCGGCGAAGAGGGTAAGGGTTTTCGCTACATTCTGTCGGGCATGAATGCCGAGCGCATCTTGATCGCGGCCGAATGCATTGGCGACGCCAAATGGTTCATTGCCAAAGCGACCCAATACGCCAAGGACCGCGAGCTTTTCGGTCGCCCAATTGGCCAGAATCAAGGTGTGCAGTTTCCGATCGCGCGCGCTTATGCGCAGATGCGTGCCGCCGAACTGATGGTGCATGAGGCCGCGCGCAAATACGACGCGGGCGAAGACATCGGCGCGGAAGCCAACATGGCCAAGCTGCTGGCGGCCGATGCTTCCTGGGCCGCCGCCGACATGTGCGTGCAGACGCACGGTGGATTTGGATTTGCCGAAGAATATGACATCGAGCGCAAGTTCCGCGAGACGCGGCTTTATCAGGTCGCTCCGATTTCGACCAACCTGATCCTGTCGTATCTGGCCGAGCATGTTCTCGGGCTGCCGCGATCGTATTGAAGGTGCATTCATTCCTTCGAATCCCATGACCCTCCCTCTCTCAGGACTCCTTGTCGTCTCGGTCGAGCAAGCGGTGGCGGCGCCGCAATGTACCTGCCGTCTCGCCGATGCGGGCGCCCGGGTGATCAAGGTCGAACGCCCGGAAGGCGATTTCGCGCGCGACTACGACCATGTCGTCCATGGCGAAAGCGCCAATTTTGTCTGGCTGAATCGCGGCAAGCAGTCGGTTGTGCTCGACCTCGCCAAGCCTGACGACAAGGCGCTGCTCGAAGCCATGCTGGCAAAAGCCGATGTGTTCGTGCAGAACCTCAAGCCTGGCGCGATCGCGAAGCTCGGCTTCGCGATGGCCCGGCTCCGGAAGGACTACCCACGGCTGATATGCTGTTCGATTTCGGGTTACGGCGAAAGCGGCCCATATGCCCAGCGCAAGGCCTACGATCTTCTGATCCAGGCGGAATCCGGCGTCTCGTCGGTGACTGGCGGACCCGAAGCGCCCGCGCGCGTTGGCGTGTCGATTGTAGACATTGCCGCAGGGCTTAATGCTTACGAGGCCATTCTCGAAGCGCTGGTCGCGAGGGCCAAGA
>Ga0081455_10007770_pt1 | contig 11244 bp, 13 predicted proteins | sample TabmetS3T2R1_FD_70207 | JGI IMG/M metagenome (GOLD analysis project Ga0081455, IMG submission 70207) | Tabebuia heterophylla rhizosphere microbial communities from the University of Puerto Rico - S3T2R1 | ecosystem: Host-associated > Plants > Roots > Rhizosphere ... | reverse complement strand
GAAGCGCAGGGCGCGGCGGGCACGCCCCCCAGCGGGGGACCGCCATGCCCAGGTTGTCAGGATAGCAGTCCAGGGAGCAACGAGCACGACGCTAGCTTGCCCTGTCTCTAATGGTACAGGGCGCGGCTCCTCAAGCGGGTGTTTGCCCTGGAGCTGAGCACCTGTCCCTTGTGCCAACGTGGCACGCTCCAGATCATTGCCGCCATCACCCAGGCTGAGGTGATCCGGAAGATGCTCCGCCATCTGAAGTGCGCGGCGTGTTGTGCATGCCCCTGTGCATCACCCGCATCGCATCATCCATCAACTGATCGAAGGATCGCTCGGTCGAAGCGGTGAATGCAGCGGTCGGCGCAGTGAGCCGGCTGACAGTGGTCGTCGGTGTCTGCACTTCGTGTTGTTGCGCCTGCATCGTTGTTGCAACGAGCACAATGAACGTGGCGATGAGCATCAATCTGCGGTTCATGCCTTCCTCCTCTTTATTGCCGTATGGTAGGGGCAAGAGCTTAGAGACCAAGATCGCTCAATCCTGGGTGCCCGTCCGGTCGGCGTCCCAGCGGCCAATGATACTGACGGTCTGATCCCTTGATCGGGAGATCGTTGATGCTGGCGTAACGCAATCGCATCAGCCCGTTCTCATCAAACTCCCAGTTTTCATTACCATATGAACGGAACCAATTCCCTGAGTCGTCATGCCATTCGTAAGCGAAGCGCACGGCGATGCGATTCCCTCCGAACGCCCACATCTCTTTGATAAGGCGGTAATCGAGCTCTCTCGCCCATTTGCGTGTAAGGAAGGCGATGATCTCCTGCCTGCCGTTTGCGAATTCCACGCGGTTTCTCCATCGGGAATCCGGTGTGTAGGCCAATGCCACTTTCTCGGGATCGCGAGAGTTCCAGCCGTCTTCTGCCAGACGGACCTTCAACTCGGCAGTCTCTTGAGTGAATGGAGGCACTGGGGGGCGCGTTTCAACGATTGTTTTTGTGACAGACATTGCACTCTCCTTCTGTTGTGTCTCCAGGATCATCTCAAAACTCCAGCACAGCGCGATAACGAACGGTGCCTGCGACTACGCGGTCATAATATCATCCGCTTCATGATCAGCTCTCCCATTGGGATCGCGTGTGGCTTCTCCTCTCGTAAGACATATGGCTACCTACTTCGATCTCCATCGGTTCATCAAAGAGAGCGCCGTCCTTCCAGCTCTAAGGACACGAGTCGGGCCAGCAGGATGGCCGGGAACAGCTGACCTATGAGAGCTTCCAAGGTGGCGAGGCTGTAAGCAACCGGGTGCAGCGGCACGATGTCCCCGTACCCGACGCTGGTAAGCGTCACGAAGCTGAAGTACAGCAGGCGCCCCCGGTAGAAGACCGCATGGGCACGCAGGCCGGGCGGCACGTTGGCGAAGGCCTCCGGCACCAACACGTTCAGCAGCCCATAGAGGTGTGCGAACAGGAGCCCGAGGATGAGGTAGAGCGCAACGGCGCCCTGGACGCGGTGCCACGTCACGCGCCCGGGCCCGAACGCCGCGCGGCCGATGACCCCGCCCAACGCCGCTAAGGCCACGGCCGCCGAGCCACGCGCCAGGATGGCGCTCAGGGCCGTCGGGCGGTCGATGATCGCCGTCGCCAGGCTTACCGCCGTGGCCGCCAGGATCACAGCCACGGTGGCCCGGCGGCCGGAGACCACCAGCACAGAGACGACGCCCAGCAGCGCCCAGATCACGCCGGCAGCGAGCTGTCCGATCACACCTAGCCCAACGAGCGGGGTCACCACGAAGGTGAACAGCAACAGGCAGGCGAGCAGTGCCGTGAGGCTCAACTCACGCACGCGCTCCTGCCAGGGCACCGGGCTGTCGACGGCGGGCGGCATGGCGTTAGTATCCGGCGCGGGCCCTGGCGCGGCGGCATGGCGTCGCTGGCGCGTAGCCAGATAGAGCCTCAGAGCCCGCCAGGCGTGGCTCGGCAGCTCTCCCAGATGGTGGCGCTTTGCGGTTTCGGTACACATACCTCCCCTGCCGTTATACTTCGTTCGTGATCGACCGCAGGCCTTAGTAGACTTCGCAGCCACGATTTCCTCAACAGAGTTACCCTGCTTCTTGAGCGCGGAAACTTTTTCGCGAATGGCATGCAGCACATCTCGGTACTCAATCAGTTGCGACTTGTCCCCCACCGGTTCCGTACCCGACCCCTGGCGCACCGTTGCGGCGGATGGTCCCTGACCGCCTCTTGGCGTGCTGCAGGAGCGGATCTCAGGCAAGGTCTCCGCCGCCAGGTACTCTAGGAGGGCAAAGAGCATGCACCGCACGGATTTTCCGTTCTACATCGAGTCCAGGTTAGACAGACTCAGTCACCGCGCGGCAGGCGCGTAGGTATATCGCTTGCTCGTGCTCGGGCAGCTCCCTCTCAGGCTGAAGAGTTTCTGCAGCAGGTCCAGCAAGCGATGCGCGACGAACTCGCGGCCCTGGATCGTACCCTCCCGCACAATACGGATGTGACGATTCTCCCCAAGGGCAAGGGGTGGATCAAGCTCTCGCCGTTGGCCGCGCAACCGGAACCGGCCAATCTGCTGGCCATCTAATCCTCCATCGTCTGACTCCGATCGTGTCTCGCGGCGCGGTATAGGACCGGCCTGCGAGACACGCGCTCTCCGGAAAGACTGGCCAACGTCATCAGAGCGCCAGACGACGGACAGCATGATGACGGGAACGTCGTTCCTTCGGCTAATGCCCCGTCCTTGCGCAAGTTCGCTCCTCTTGTTTGGGCATCTTCAAAGGGTTGGGCGCCTTCGCGATTTCATCGCGAACACGCTCAATGTCTACTTCTCTCCAGGAGCGAGCACGACGGCAGCCTCCGTTGTCAGCAGCCGGAAAGTGAAGGTCTCCAGAAAATACAGTTCGACGACTGTACTGGAATGGCTCTGGTAACCGATCGAGATGTCCTGACCGATATCCAACTCAAAATCACCACTGCGGGTCGTGAGCACGAGTCCGCCTTCAATGGCGGGCGCCCAGATAATGCCTCCGTCCACCACACGCTCAATATGGTGCAAGACCGGATAACCCTCGTCGCTTCCCCCACTGGCGGCGGTGTACGCCTCTGCACCGAGAACAAGCGCGTACGGTCCATTGACGCCGGCAAGCCGCAAGTGGCTCACCGCCTGCGCGACTGCGCCCGGATAGCCTTTGACATTGGAAGGGAGTACAACCCCCGGATTGCTGCTGCCTTCACGAATGCCCTGAATTCCGGCAGCGGCGTATCCATCGAAGACAGCGCGATCTTCGGCAAACGCAATTTTGCGCGCCGCTTCCTTCACCGGCGACCAGTCTGAGTCGGTCGCGCCGCGTTCCACGTCGTCAATCGCCTGCCGCGTGAGCTCGAACGGAACGCGCAGTTCGACGATGGCTTTCGCATCGCGTTGAGCGGCCTGGATTCCGTCGCCGGGGGCCTCGATCTGGTGCAGATGACCGGTGCCGACAGCCGAGAGTTCAAGACCTTTCGGATCTGGAACGTCCACGACCCGCCGTGCCGCCAGATGGCGCTTGAGGGTGCGGGACGCCTCCTCCTCGATCTGAGCCCAGGCCTTGTCGGAGATAGGGGCGAGTTCCCGATGGAGATTATTCATTTCCTGCCTCTTTTTTCAGAGAACCAATACCGAGTGACCCATCGCTTGGGGACGAGCGCGATGGCAGCTTGTCCGCCTCCTCTGGCTCTTGCGGGGTCTGAATGCCAATCGCTGGAGACACACTCTCCGGCGCAACATTGTCGAGAAAGGTCGCGGACGGCACGAAAAACAGCGTGCCGGTCACGGCGCGGCTGAAGTCGAGCAGGCGGTCATAGTTGCCCGGCGGCCGGCCGACAAACATGTTCTCCAGCATCTGCTCGATCCTGCGCGGGGACCGGGCATAGCCGATGAAATAGGTGCCGAATTCGCCCTTTCCCACGTCGCCGAACGGCATGTTGTCGCGCACGATCTCCAATTGCTCTCCGTCCTCGATAATCGTCGTCAAGGCGTTGTGCGCCGAGGTTGGCTTCACAGCATCGTCCAGCTCGATGTTGGCAAGCTTGGTCCTGCCGATAATTCTCTCTTGTTCCTCGATGGGCAGCGCGTTCCACCCGTTCAGGTTATGCAGGTACTTCTGTACGATTACATAGCTCCCACCAGCGAAGATGGCATCCTCTTCGCCGATGATGGTGGCGTTGAGAGCAGCCTGGTCCACGGGATTCTCTGTCCCATCGACGAAGCCGATCAGGTCGCGATCATCGAAGTAGTTGAAGCCGTGCACTTCATCCACTGTGGAGACGGCGCCGCTGAGCCGCGACATGATCTGTGTCGCCAGTTCGAAGCACAGATCCATACGCGTAGATCGGATATGAAAGAGGATATCACCCGGAGTTGCCACAGCGTGATGCCGGCCGTGGATTTCCCGGAAAGGATGCAAGTCTTTCGGCTTCGGCGCGCCGAAGAGCCGGTCCCAGGCATCGGAGCCAAAAGCCATGATGCAGGACAGCCGCCCCTCGAGATCGCGGAAGCCCACTGCGCGTAGGAGCGCGGCCAGATCGCCGCACAAGGCACGAACAGCGACTGCATTTTCCTTCCCGGAGTTGATTGTCACGACCAGAAAAATAGCGGCCCGCGTGAGCTGGGCGACGACCGGTTGTGGAACAGCGGATAGCACGCTTGACTCCTTGCTGACCTGTTCAGGGTCTTTCAGGTAAGGCGCGACTGGATCGGCCGGCGAAAGTCGCCGGTTTTCCCAGTTGCGCGGTCGTTCGTCGACGCGCGATGTCAGCGTCAGCCGCGCTGAGTGCATTCGTTTCATTCATCTGTTTGTCGCCGCTCCTGCTTCCACTGAAGCAACAGACTCGCCAATTCGAGTATGAAATACTATCAATAGTTTACGGCCACGGGCAAACGCCGCATCTAATTGCTTGAAAATCCAGCGGCTCAGCGCGGCATTGTGGAGGGGTTTTTGGCCAGGTCTACCAGCCCAATGAAGATGGGCCTCTACGCCAGAGTCTCGACTCATGATCAGCAGACCCTCGCACTCCAGCGCAACGCGCTGGTAGCATACGCGCAGCAGCGCAGCGGAGCAATCGTCACCGTAGTGGAAGATATCACATTCCACCAAATTTAGTGGTGGAGTGCGTCACTGCTCATCGAAATCCCCCGGAGGTGAGGATTTGCAGGTTGAGGAACCAGTCACGTGTAGCGTGATGGGCTTGATCCAGCAGGGTACTGGTCACCGGCATCTGGGGGTCTGCAAGGACCGCATACCAGCCCGTCTTACTGGGTAGGATCAGGGCGCGTTACCGTGTGGCACGTCTCCCCCGATCCCCCCGTTAGACCCGTACGTGAGGTAGGGTAGGCCGCCAGCGAGGTGCCACAGTCTCGCCGAGGTCGTAGACGCTGGACGACGTGATGCACGCGCACATTCCGGACGCGCTGCGCACCACCGAACGAGATCAGCGACGTGCTGCGGACACGGACAATGGCCGAGACGCACGGCTTCATGAAGGCCCTCGTCGAGGCCAAGAGTGATCGCATCCTCGGCTTCACCATGCTCGGGCCGGAGGCTGGGGAGGTCGTGGCTGTGGTGCAGACCGCGATGTTGGCAGGCATGCCCTATACAGGACTGCGCGAGGCTATATTTACCCACCCGACGATGGCTGAAGGGCTCGGCGCGCTGTTGACGAACGTCCCGCCCCGCGCCTCGGGGTCGCCTGCACCCGCGTAACGCCGCGCTCGTCGGCAGGGACTGCCCGGCGTATCGCGGGCAGCTCGGTATCCCGTTCACGGGAAAGCGCAGGTGGCGTCGTTCATGCGCGGAGAGCAGCCAGAGGAAGAGCCATGGCGACGAAGACAACCAGCATGCTTGCCGGCTCCGTAGAGCTGGCATTCTCGCTGATACGATGCGGTACTGCCAGGCGGCTCCGCTGTGCTGGAGTATCAGGGATGGCGGCGCGCGTACGAGACGAGATACGCCGCACTGCGCGCCTGGAGCATTGAATCGGCCGGCTCGATGCCCGCCGGCAATGCGGCGGGCAGAAAGAGCAGTGCGCGTTCCGTGGCCTCACTGTCTGGAACAACCGCCGTGATCTCGAGGACACCAATTCCGATGGTTTTGCGCTGATCCGGCCAGGCCATGGAGGGATCGTCTATGGTGTCTCCCGGTTCCGGTATTTGCACGCGCACGTTGAACCGGACGGGTGCGTGCGCCACGCGCTGACGCATCTCCTCGGTCAGGTAATTGGGGGCGGCTTGCGCAATCTCCCCAGCAGACAGAAACTGGTTGCCTCCCGGGGGCTCGATGCGGTAGCGACCGCAGGTGACCCCGCTTTGGGCGTTGGTGAACTTGAAACTGTTGACACCATAATACGACAGCGTCGCATAGCTGACGGGCGGCGGCTGTTGTGAGGCCAGAAACGCCTGCGCAATCGGGTGCGCCGCGAGATACCGCTCGGCCGGCGTCGGCGTCGCGACGCCGGGGCCGCTCGTGCCCAGGGCGATCAAGAGTTGCCGGAACTCGTCGGCGGACGCAGCGGGAAAGCCATTAAAGGAATGCGTCACGAGATCCATGTCCGACCCATCCGGGAGGTGAAACTTCACGGCGAGACCGCGTGGGTTTGCCAGGGCGTCGGTATCAGAAACGGTGGGGATACCGGCGAAGTTCGAGAACCGCACGGTCACGCGAACGGCATGCTGAAAGTGAGCAGCCGTACTCAAGCTCGCTGCCGCCGCACTTGGGAGAAATCTTCCCTCCAGCACGACGCCCTTCGCATGGACCGCGCGACCATAGGTTTGCTTGCCGAAAACGAGATTGAGCGCATCGACCAGCTCATCTGGCGTCGCACGCTGTGGGAGAGAAGCAACTCGGGTGTTGACGCTTTCCCGTGACATGCCAACCTCCTGCTCAGTTGTTGGGCCGGCTCACCGGGGGCGTGCCGTCGCCCAGTCCTGAGGTGCTGGGGCGCCGACGATCCCGCCGAGCGTGGCGCCATAGACCAGGTACCCCCCCAGGGCCCGCAGCGCGGCCGGGAGGCCGCCCAGGGCCGCACTGAAGACCGCCGCGCCCAGCAGCGGCGCCATCAGACTTTCCGTCACCACCCAGAGGAGCCCGGCCCAGAGCATGCCCTTCATAACCGGAGGGCCTGGCATATCGTGGGGTTGCATGGCCAGATATCCCAGGGGAAAGAGCACACTCCCACTCACGATATGCATCAGCAGGCCCGGGGTACAGGGGAGACCTCGCAGGACCGCGAGATCCAGAGCTTGGCCCGCCATCATGGGGGCTACTCCATACACGCATAGGATCTGCCCCAGAGTGCCGAGCAGGCCGCCGAGCATCGCTTTGATAACTATGTGTTGCTGCATATCTTTCATCCTCCCTGTGAGCCTTGTGCATTCCCTCCCACTTTTCCTCCCTAGACGCCTTCTACAACTTCCGTGCCAACCACGAGACCCGTGCCGTGCGTGGAGGTGCGGAGAGATTGCAGGGGGTGTCCTGTGGCCCATCACCCCACTCGCCGTGACGATATGTCGGCAGCTGTCACCACATGTCGTCACCGTTTGCCGGGGCGGGCCGTGGAGCCGCCCCCTCACAGCCTGTCGCCTGCCGCGCAGGGCGTGATATCATACCTCATGGCGGGAGGGCCTCGGGCCGGGGCCAGCGTTGGCACAAAAAATGCTCTCTGTCGGTCGAGCATCAGCACGCCACAGGAGGCCCAGGCATGCAGGCCGGCCTGCAGAGTGCGCGAGCCTCTCCCCGGCGCACGCACCGCTATCCTCGAACCACAGATGCAGGAGTCCATCCATAATCTGAACACCAAGGGAGGCAAGGCGCTCAGCCTCCTGCATCCCTTGGCTGCCTGTGACGGATGGGCCGGAGCCACAGCGGTGCCCATCGCTGCCAGTGCCAATGCGGCGACGTCGGCCTCCCGCAATTGCATATAAGGAGATAAGACCATGACCACGATCACGACCACAGACGGTACGCAGATCTACTACAAGGACTGGGGCACGGGGCAGCCCGTCGTCTTCAGCCATGGCTGGCCACTCAGCGCGGACGCCTGGGAAGACCAGATGGTGTTTCTGGCCGAGCGCGGATACCGCTGCATCGCCCACGATCGTCGCGGTCACGGGCGCTCGAGTCAGCCCTGGCAGGGCAACGACATGGACACCTACGCCGATGATCTTGCGGCCCTCGTCGCCGCGCTCGACCTCAGGGACGCGGCACATGTCGGCCACTCCACCGGCGGGGGCGAAGTCGCTCGCTACATCGGTCGCCACGGCACGCAGCGGGTGGCCAAAGCCGTGCTGATCGGCGCGGTGCCGCCGCTGATGTTGCAGACAGCCGCCAATCCCGGCGGCTTGCCGATGGCAGCCTTCGACCAGATACGCGCCGGCGTGCGCGCGGACCGCTCGCAGTTCTTTAAGGATCTGACCGTACCTTTTTACGGGGCCAACCGGCCGGGCGCCACGGTGTCGCAGGGCCTGCGCGACTCTTTCTGGCTGCAGGGGATGCAGGCCGGCTTCAAAGCCGTGATCGACTGCATCAAGGCGTTTTCGGAGACGGATTTCACGGACGATCTCAAGAAAATGGACGTGCCGACGCTTATCATGCACGGCGACGACGACCAGATCGTGCCGATCGGCGCTTCAGCCATGCTCTCCTCCAAGCTCGTCAAGGGCTCGACGCTGAAAATCTACCCGGGCTTCGACCATGGTATGTGCTCGACGCATAAGGACCAGATCAACGCCGATCTGCTCGCGTTCCTCAAGGAGTAAGCGAAGAAACGTTGAGAGGAGGGTGCCACTTGGCCTTCCAGGAGCAATGGGGGGCTCCTAAGCTGGGCATGACGTTCGTTGTGCAAGCATCCCCAAGCTCTAACGACGAAGATACGCAGCGAGAGAAAGGAGCCGACGATGATCCAAGTCATTCGTGCTGATGACCGCCACTTTACGGACTTTGACTGGCTGAAAACATACTGGTTGTTTTCGTTTAGCGAGTATTATGACCCGGCGAATATCCAGTTTGGCGCCTTGCGCGTGTTCAATGACGACGTGGTTGCTCCACACACTGGCTTTGGCACGCATCCCCACGAGGAAATGGAAATCATCACCATCGTCCTCGACGGCGAAGTGACGCATGAGGATAGCCTCGGGACCAAGGCCGTGATACGAGCGGGTGACGTGCAGCGCATGTCCGCTGGCACCGGGATCCGCCATTCCGAGTTCAATCTCGGCGAGGTGCCAGCCCATTTCTATCAGATCTGGATCTATCCTGATACCAGTGGCTTACCGCCGAGTTATGACCAGAAGAGCTTCGCAGGCACGGTGTGGACCAACCGCCTAGTGCCCGTGGCCTCGGGCCACGGGTTGCCGGATGTCGTCACCTTCAACACCGATGCGACGCTCTATCTGGGCTCGTTGGAGGCGCACCGCAGCGTGACGCATGACACGAATGGCACGCGCCGCGTGTTTGTCTACCTCACTGAGGGGGAACTGGCCGTGGACGGCGCGCGGTTATACACCAAAGACCAAGGGCGGATTGACGCGGAGGCGCCGCTGACCCTCACAGCGCAGAGGGACACGCGTTTTGTGCTGATCGATGTTCCCTCGTGCCGGGGCTGGGGGTACGATCAAGCGACCTTACGGGGCGCACGGGGCTAGGAGCTGCGAGGCCCCATGGCCCACAGGACCGTGGGCCATAGGGAGGGACACGCCAGGTTACGGGCGTTGAGGATGGCGAGCAGGAGACCTCCATCATGACGACACCAAGCCGATCCGACCCGTTACCATGGGTTCTTATGGTGCTGACCATGACCACCGGGCTCATTGATGCAGTTAGCGTCCTCGGACTGGGACGGGTCTTCACAGCCAACATGACGGGCAACATCGTCTTTCTCGGGTTTGCGGCGGCTGGTGTTTCCGGATTCTCCGTTGCCCGCGCCCTGGTGTCCTTAGCCGGGTTCGTTGCCGGCGCGGTGCTCGGCGGACGTCTGGGGGTCGCGATGGCCAGCGTTACCCGCCGCTGCTGGCTCCTCACCGTCGCGGTGGTGGAATCCGGGCTGTTGTTAGTCGCCGCGTGGCTTGCCATCGGGTATGACCTCGTTGCCTTCACCCCTGTTCTCACGCTCGACGCGCTGATCGTGCTAACCGCCGTGGCGATGGGGCTGCGTAATGCCACAGTGCGACGGCTCGCGGTGCCCGATCTCACCACCACCGTCCTCACGCTGACGCTCACGGGCATCGCCGCCGACTCCACGCTCGCAGGTGGCCGCAACCCGCGAGTGGGGCGGCGCTTCGCCGCGATGCTGGCGATCTTCGCCGGGTCTGCCGTTGGGGCGGTGCTCGTGTCCTGGGGAGGACTTACTTTGCCGCTCGCAGTCAGCGGCGTGTGTATCTTGCTCGTCACCGTCGCCTACGCCACGCATCCGGCATCCAAGGCGGTGTCAAGCGAGGTGCATTAATGAGGGACAGGGAGGAGCATCTGGCCTCACCATGTGACGTCAGGGCCACAAGGTCTCAGAAGCGCGTCACCAATCGTGGGAACCAATGCCGCGAAGAAGGCCTGTCTCCGGTGCGTTGAGTTTACTCATTGCGTATCGCGTTGGTTTCTGGGACGTGGTGTCAAAGCCCCTTGCAGAATTCTCTGATCGCTTTGCGTAACCATTGGTGAGGCTTTTCCTTGTTGACGTCTGCTAACCAATACTGATGTGTGGCAAATCTCGGGAGAGGGATAGGGCACGGCAGTATTCTGACGGGCAGCACAGTGCTGCAGTCCATCGCCTGACGTCTCGGGAGCACTATGATCAGATCCGTGCGTGCAATAATAAACGGGGCGACCATGCAGTGCGGGATGTCAAGCACACTGCGGCGCTTCAGGCCCTGCTGGGACAGCGCCAAATCAATGAGGTTCGGTACCGCGGGGGGAAGCTGCACCGCCGCATGACGGAGTTCCAGAAACTGGTGGCGGGTCAGCGTCTCGCCAATGTGCGGGTGATCCTGACGCACGAGGCAGACAAACTCGTCTTCAAACAGCTTTTGCTGATACAGATGCCCCCCGGTGAGCTCGTGGCACTCAATCACCAAGTCTATTGCCCCATCGGCCCAGGCTTTGGGCAACTCCGGCGGACTCAGGCTCAGGACGGTGATGCGGATGGCTGGCGCCGATGCCTTCAACCACTCCATCAGGCGCGGCAACAGGATCGCCTGAATGTAGTCGTTCATGTTGATGCAGAACG
>Ga0081455_10007768_pt1 | contig 11244 bp, 12 predicted proteins | sample TabmetS3T2R1_FD_70207 | JGI IMG/M metagenome (GOLD analysis project Ga0081455, IMG submission 70207) | Tabebuia heterophylla rhizosphere microbial communities from the University of Puerto Rico - S3T2R1 | ecosystem: Host-associated > Plants > Roots > Rhizosphere ... | reverse complement strand
ATCGGCGACGGCGGCGCGGCTACGGCCTTCCGGCACGCGCTGCCCGACGCCCGGCTGTTCTCCCGACGAACCGACTGGCCACCCCAAGTCGGCTCGGCCGATCTCGTCGTCAACGCCACGCCGGTGCAGGATGAGGTGCTCGCGGAGCTCGGCCGCGGCCAGACGCTGATCGACCTGCCGTATCCGGATTCGGCCACGGCGACCGCGGCGAGGCGGGCCGGCGCCCGCGTTCTCGGCGGCCTCGAGGTGCTCGTCGCCCAGGGCGCCGCGTCGTTCGAGCTCTGGACCGGCGTGCCGGCACCGGTCGAGCTGATGCGGCGCGCCGTAGGCTTGCATCGTGCTGAGCCTGAGCACAGCCGGTGAGTCGCACGGCCCCGCGCTCGTCGGGATCCTGACCGGGCTGCCGGCCGGGCTCGTCCTCGACCGCGACGCGATCGACGCCGATCTCGCCCGGCGCCAGCAGGGGTACGGGCGCAGCCCGCGGCAGCGGATCGAGCAAGACCGGGTCGAGGTGCTCGCCGGGCTTCGCCACGGCCGGACGCTCGGCACGCCGCTCGCGCTCGTCGTCTCGAACCGCGACCACGCGAACTGGGCGTGGGGCATGAGCCCCTGGCCGCCGAAGGGTGAGCCGGAGGGCAAGGGGACGAAGCCCGTCTCGCTCCCTCGTCCCGGCCACGCCGACCTTGCTGGGACGCTGAAGCACGGGCACGCGGACATCCGGGACACGCTCGAGCGCGCGAGTGCCCGCCAGACCGCGATCACGGTCGCTGCGGGCGCCGTGGCGAAGGCGCTGCTTCGGGAGATCGGGATCGAGGTCGCCGGGTCGATGGTCGAGATGGGCAACGTCGACGAGGCGCGGGCCGAGCGAGACACCGTCGGCGGCGTCGTGGAGGTTCAGGCCCGCGGAGTCCCGCCGGGACTCGGGTCGTACGCCACCAAGGAGGGTCGGCTGGACGCGCGCCTCGCGGCGGCGCTCATGGGCATCCAGGCCGTGAAGGGCGTCGAGATCGGCGACGGGTTCGCGCTCTCCGGCCTGCGGGGCTCGGAGGCGCACGACGAGATCTTCCGTGACGAGCGCGGCGTCTATCGCGAGACGAACCGGGCCGGCGGTGTCGAGGGCGGAGTCTCGAACGGCGAGGAGATCGTCGTGCGCGCTGCGATGAAGCCACTGCCGACCTTGATGCGACCCTTGCGCTCGGTCGACCTCGCGACCGGCGAGGCCGGGGAGGCACTCGTCGAGCGCAGCGACGTCGGCGCAGTGGAAGCGCTGTCCGTCGTCGCCGAGGCCTCGGTCGCCCTCGAGCTCGCGCATGCCGCGCGCGAGAAGTTCGGCGGCGACGCCGTCGGCGATTTCGTCGCGGCGTATCAGGCCTACGTCGAGCGCATTCCGTGGCAACCGCGCTAGATCGACACATTGCCCTCATCGGGTTCATGGGCGCGGGCAAGTCGATGCTGGGCTTGCAGCTCGCCGACCGGCTGGACCGGCCGTTCCTCGACCTCGACCGGGAGATCGAGCGAGCGCTGAAGCGTTCGATTCCCGAGCTGTTCCAGCAGGAAGGAGAAGCCGGCTTCCGCGTGATCGAGGCGGAACGGACGCTGGCGACGCTCCGCCAGAGCCGTCCCGCGGTGCTGGCGCTCGGCGGCGGCGCCGTCGAGACACGGGCGATCCGCAAGGCGTTGCGCGAGCATGCGTTGACGGTCCTGCTCGAGGTCGAGGTGGACGAGGCGTGGGAGCGTGTCGCGCGCACGGCCAGGCCGCTCGCACAGGACGCCGACGAGTTCCGGGCCCTGTACGAGCGGCGCCGATCCTCGTACGACGAGGCCGCCGACCTCCGCGTCCACGACGCGGACGACGTCGTCCTCGCTGCGCTCGGGATCGAGCTCGGCGGCGAGCCTGAGGGCGACGCGCTGATCGCCGACGAGCGTGTGCTCCAGCTCCACCCGCTCGAGCTCGGCACGACGCATGTCGCGGGCCCCAAGACGCTCGCCTCCGCCGAGCGGTTGTGGGACGAGCTCCGCATCGGCCGCGACGGGACAATCGTCGGCTACGGCGGGGGCTCGACGACCGACCTCGCCGGCTTCGTCGCCGCGGGCTATATGCGCGGCGTTCGCTGGATCAGCGTGCCCACCACGCTCGTCGGCCAGGTCGATGCCGGGATCGGCGGGAAGACCGGGGTCGACCTTCCGAGCGGCAAGAACCTCGTCGGCGCCTTCCACTATCCGGACCGCGTGCTGATCGACCCGTCGCTGCTCGACACGCTGCCGGCCGACGAGCATCGCAACGGGATGGCCGAGGTCGTGAAGACCGGGCTACTCGCCGGCCGCGCCCTGTGGGAGCTGCCCCAGGACGAGATGATCCGCGCCTGTGCCGCCTTCAAGGCTGCGGTCTGCCTGGCGGACCCCTACGAGCGTCGGGGCCGCCGCGAGATCCTGAACCTCGGCCACACCTTCGGGCACGCGCTCGAGGCGGCGTCGGAGTATCGGCTTGCCCACGGCGAGGCGGTCGCGCTCGGGCTGACCGCTGCGCTCCGCGTGTCCGGCCTGGAGATCCCGGACGTGCTCGACGTGCAACCGGTGCGAGTGGATCGCGAGCGCGCGTGGACGGCGCTTCAGCGCGACAAGAAGGCGCGTGACGGCAGAATCCGACTCGTGCTGCTTGAGGAAGTCGGAAAGCCGGTCGTCCGCGAGGCGGAGCCGACCGAGGTCCGCAAGGCGCTCGACGAGCTGATCGCCGACTGATGCTCGTGGGCGTGCTGAACGGCGTGAACCTGAACACCCTCGGCCGTCGTGATCCGGCGGTCTACGGCGCGCTGTCGCTCGAGGAGCTCGAGACTCGGATCGGCGAGTGGGGGCGGGAGCTCGGCTGCGAGACGCTCTGCCGGCAGACGAACAGCGAGGGCGAGTACGTCGACTGGTGCCAGGAGCTCGGCGAGTCGGCGGACGGCCTGATCGTGAATCCCGGCGCCTGGTCGCACTACAGCTACGCGATCCACGACGCACTGGAGATCGCGCACGGTCCCGTCGTGGAGGTGCACCTTTCGGACATCGGGAGCCGCGAGGAGTGGCGTCGCCACTCGGTGCTCGCGGAGCTCGCCGCGCATCGGGTGATCGGCAAGGGGCCGGAGGGCTACAGGGAGGCACTCGAATTCCTCGTCAACGCATAGAGCGCCTTCAGTCAGCTCTCGACGGGCCGTTCCTCGTCACGGCTCCGGTCAACGTTCGGTACCTCACGGGCTTCGAGAGCACGAACGCCGCGCTGCTGGTCGACGCCGACCGCGCCGTGCTCTTCTCGGACTTCCGCTACGCCGAGCGCGCCCGAGAGGTAGAGGACGTCGAGTTCGAGGAGACGAAGCGGTACCTGTACTCGGACCTGCCGGCGCTGCTGCCGCCCCGTGTCGCATTCGAGGCCGACGCGATGACGTACGCGAATTACGACGAGCTGCGGCGCGGCGGGCTCGAGCTCGAGCCGCGGCGCGGCATCGTCGAGTCGCTACGGGTCGTCAAGGAGCCCGAGGAGCTCGACGCGATCCGGCGGGCGACCGAAGTCACGAACCAGGCGTACGAGCTGCTCGCCCAGGAGCAGGTGAGCGGGCGCACGGAAAAGGAGCTCGCGTGGCGGATGGAGCAGCTGTTCCATGACCGCGGCGCCGACGGCACCGCATTTCCTGTCGACGTCGCGGCAGGGCCGACGGCGGCGAGCCCGCATGCGGTTCCGGGCGAGCGTGTCGTGCAGGAGGGCGACCTGGTGCTCGTGGACGCCGGTGCTCTCGTCGACGGCTACTGCTCGGACTGCACGAGGACGTTCGCTGTCGGCGAGGTCTCGGAGTCGCTGCGGGAGATCTACGAGGTGGTGCGACGCGCGCAGCAGGCGGGGCTCGACGCGGTGCGCCCTGGGGTCTCGGGTCCCGACGCCGATGCCGCCGCTCGTGACGTCATCGCCGACGCCGGCTACGGCGAGAACTTTGGCCACGGGCTCGGCCACGGCCTCGGTCTGCTGGTCCACGAGGCGCCCGTCCTCCGACCCGAGTCGGTCGACGTGCTGGCCCCCGGCCACGTCGTCACGGTCGAGCCTGGGATCTACCTGAGCGGCGTCGCGGGCGTCCGGATCGAGGATCTCGTCGTCGTCACGGACGACGGCTGCGAGGTGCTGACCACGGTTCCGAAGGAACTGGCGACCGTTCGCTAGATTGCCCCGCCGGATGGCCGAGACCGTCTCCACCAATCAGTTCAAGAACGGCATGCACATCGAGCTCGACGGTTCGGCCTGGCGCATCCTCGAGTTCCAGCACGTGAAGCCGGGCAAAGGCGGGGCGTTCGTCCGCACGAAGCTGAGGAACCTCGACTCGGGCTCGGTCGTCGACAAGACCTTCCGCGCGGGCGAGAAGTTCGCGCGTGTCCACACCGAGACGAAGAACGTCCAGTACCTGTACGACTCGGGCGACGAGGTCATCTTCATGGACGAGCAGAGCTACGAGCAGATCAGCCTGCCGCGGGCGACCGTCTCCGACGCGCTCGACTACATCGAGCCGTCGGGCACCGTCCAGCTCCTGACCGTCGACGGCCGGCCCTCGGGCGTCCAGATGCCGGCGTCGGTCGAGCTGACCGTCGCGGAGACCGAGCCGGGCGTGCGCGGGGACACCGTCTCGAACGTGACGAAGCCGGCGAAGCTCGCAACGGGCGCGGTCGTCCAGGTGCCGCTGTTTGTGAACCAGGGCGACCGGATCAAGGTCGACCCCCGCGAGGGCCGCTACATCTCACGCGCCTGAGCGCGCGGACACGGCCCTTCGAGCCGTGTCCAGGGGCCTGGCCCCTGGACCGCCCCGGCGCGACGCAGCTGGCGAAGTACTCCGCGACGGCGTCGTGGCCAATCCGCTCTGCCAGCGGCGCCGAGCGGCCGTCACCGGCTCTTCGAGCCGTGTCCGGCGGCCTGGCCCCTGGACACGCCCCGGCAGGCCAGTCGGGGCGGAGCCGTAGGGCGGTTCTACACTTTTTCGCGATGACGGACCGGCGCGCCTTCGCGCTCTTTTCGCTTGCCCTCGCGTCGGCGCTCTGCGTCGGAGCGCTCGTCGCGCGGTGGCTCTACGGGGACTGGGGCGCGTACGGATTCATGGCCTGGAACCTGTTCCTGGCCTGGATTCCGCTGATCGCCGCGATCCTGGTCTACGACGGCCGGCGGCGCGGCGCGAGCCTCGCCGGCCTGCTTCCCCTCGCCGCCGTCTGGCTGATCTTCCTGCCGAACGCGCCGTACCTGCTCACCGACTTCGTCCACCTCGGATCGCGAGAGGACGCGCCGCTCTGGTTCGACATCGTCCTGTTCGGCTCGTTCGCCTGGACGGGGACGCTGCTGGGGTTCTTGTCGATCTTCGTCATGCAGGCAATCGTGCGGCGGGCCGCCGGGCCCGTGTGGGGTTGGGCGCTCGTGCTCGTGAGCCTCGCGGCCAGCTCCTTCGGGATCTACCTCGGCCGCTCACTGGGCTGGAACAGCTGGGACGTCGTGGTGCGACCCGGCGCTCTGCTCGGGGACATCTGGGCCAGGCTGATCGACCCGCTCGCCTACCCGCGAGGAGTCGGGATGACCCTGGCCCTCACCGCGGTCCTGTCGACGGGCTACCTGACGATGTACGCCTTCGCCCAGCTCGGCGCGGCCGAGCGAGGACGTTAGGCTCGGGTCCGTGCCGTCGCTGGTAGACACGACCGTCCGCCTGCTGAGCCAGGAACCGCTCGCAGGGCGGGTGCCGACGGGCTCGATCCTGGAGCTGGCCGAGGTCCTCGACGGCGCCGGCTTCGCCGCGCTCGAGGTCTCCGGCGGGGGCGTCTTCGACTCCGCCGTCCGGCGCGGCGTGGAGTCGCCCTGGGAGCGCATCCGCGCGATCGACTCGAGGACGAAGACACCGCTCGGCATGGCGCTCCGCGGCCGCTTCCTCGTCGGGTCGCGCCCGGTCGGCGGCGACTTCGTTCGCCGGTTCGTGATGACGGCGGCCGAGAACGGGATCAGCGTCTTCCGTCTCCACGACCCGCTGAACGACGTCTCGAACCTGCGCGAGGCGGGCGAGGCGATCACCTCGGCGGAAGGCGAGTTCGACGCGGGCCTGATCTACAGCCCCGGTCCCACCGGCGACACCGACACGCTCGTCGAGCAGGCGAAGAAGCTCCCTGAGCTCGGGGCCGCACGAATTCTCCTTCACGACCCCTCGGGCGCACTGGAGCCGCACCGGTCGCGTGAGCTCGTGACCGCGCTGACCGAGGCCAGCGGACTCCCGGTCGGGATCTACTGTCAGGGCTCGGGCGGCAGCGCCCTCGCGGCGGCGCTCGAGGCGGCTCGCGCCGGGGCCGACCGCGTCGCTTGCGCAACCTACCCGGTCGCCCTCGTCGTCCACCGCGTCGCAGGCGAGGGACTGGCCGAGGCGCTGGACGGTCTCGGCCTCGATCCAGGCATCGACGTCTCGGCGCTCTGGAAGGCGGCGGGCATCGTCGACGAGCGGATCGGCGACGAGCCGGTGACCCCGCTTGCGCCCCGCGTCGCGGTCCGCGCGGCCGAGCACAACCTTCCGGCAGGCCTCGTCGCGGCACTCGACGCGCACCTTCGAGCGCAGTCGGCCGGCGACAGGCTCGACGAGGTGCTCGGCGAGCTCGAGCGCATCCGCGCCGAGTCTGGCTGGCCGCCGCTCGCCGCTCCGATCGGGCAGATCCTCGGCAGCCAGGCGCTGATCCACGTGCTCTCAGCGAGCCGGTACGAGGTCGTCGTCGACGAGCTGAGAGCACTGTTCCGCGGCGACTTCGGCACGCCGCCCGCCGACTTCGACCCGACCGCGGCGCGGGCGATCGAGTTGCTCTCCGACGGCGGCGTTGAGTCGCAGCCCGTCGCCGACCTCGACCAGATCCGCGACGAAGCGCGCGGGCTCGCGGCGAGTGACGAGGAGCTCCTGTTGCTGGCCCTGTTCGGCGAAGAAGCCGAGGTCCTGCTCCATGCCGTCCGAGGCCGCGCCCGGGGCGACGAAGGCCTCGTCGGCGGCGCCGTCGACCAGGGCCGCGCCGAGCGCATCCGCGAGATCGTCCGGATCGTCCAGGAGAGCGGCGTCGCCGAGATCGCGCTCGAAGAAGCCGGCATGCGCGTTTCGGTCCGGCGGCGCGAGGAGCCGGACGCACTCAGTGCGCCGCCGCCGGCCACTTCGACGCCCACCGAGGCCGACCTCGCGGCAACGCTGCAGTCGGCGGAGGGGGAGCCCGCCACGGACGGAGTCGTCCGCGTCGAAGCGCCGATGGTCGGCACCTTCTACCGCGCGGCGTCGCCGGGCGCGCCCCCGTTCGTCGAGGAGGGCGGGTCGGTCGCGACCGGACAGACCCTCTGCATCCTCGAGGCGATGAAGCTGATGAACGAGATCAAGTCCGATCTCGACGGCATCGTCCGGCGAATCCACGTCGACAACGGCGACGCGGTCGAGTTCGGCCAGCTCCTGTTCGAGATCGAGCCCGCGCACGGACGGCCGCTCGATGCGGTTTAACCGCGTCCTCGTCGCCAACCGCGGCGAGGTCGCCGTGCGCGTGATCCGCGCGCTCCACGAGCTCGACATCGAGGCGGTCACGGTGTACTCGACGGTCGACGAGGAGTCCCTGCACGTCCGGCTCGCCGACCGAGCCGTCTGCGTCGGGCCGCCGCCGGCACCCGAGAGCTACCTGCGCATCCCGTCGATCGTTGCCGCGGCGAACACGACGGGCTGCCAGGCCGTGCATCCCGGCTGGGGCTTTCTGGCCGAGAATCCTGCGTTCGCTGAGGCCTGCGCCGACAACGACCTCGTCTTCATCGGCCCGTCCCCGGACGTCCTGGCGAAGATGGGCGACAAGGCGTCCGCGCGCGGCGAGATGGGCGCGGCGGGCGTCCCCCTCGTCCCCGGCACGCCTCCGCTCGATGCGGCCGAGGCTGCGAGCTCCGCCGACGAGCTCGGCTTCCCGGTGCTGCTGAAGGCCGCGGCCGGCGGGGGCGGGAAGGGCATGCGCCTCGTTCGCGCACCGGAGGAGCTCGGCGGCGCGTTCTCCACCGCGTCGGCCGAGGCCGAAGCGTCCTTCGGCGACGGCCGGCTCTACCTCGAGAAGGCGATCGTCCCGGCCCGCCACGTCGAGATCCAGGTGCTCGCCGACGCGCAGGGAGGCGTCCTCACGCTCGGTGAGCGCGAGTGCTCGATCCAGCGCCGCCACCAGAAGCTGATCGAGGAAGCGCCGTCCCCGGCGCTGACGCCGGAGCTGCGCGAGGAGATGGAGTCGACCGCCGAGCGCGCCGCCCGGGCAATCGGCTACACGAACGCGGGCACCTTCGAGTTCATCCTCGGCGCCGACGGCTCGTTCTACTTCATCGAGCTGAACGCGCGGCTTCAGGTCGAGCATCCGGTCAGCGAGCTCGTGTCGGGGATCGACCTCGTGCACGAGCAGGTTCGCATCGCGGCCGGGGAGCCGCTCGAGCGGACGGGGCGAGCGGAGCGCCGCGGCCACGCGCTCGAGGTGCGCGTCAATGCCGAGGATCCCGATCGAGGCTTCCTGCCCGCACCCGGCACGGTTACCCGCTTCCGCCCGCCGCTTGGCCCCGGCGTACGCGTCGACACGTACCTGGATGAGGGATCGGCCGTCCCGCCGTACTACGACTCGCTGCTCGCGAAGGTGATCGTGTGGGCACCCGACCGGGAGGGCGCGCTGGCCCGCTCACTCCGGGCCCTCAACGAGTTCGAGGTCTCCGGCATCCCGACGACGATCGGAGCCGCCGCTCAGGTCATCCGCAGCGAAGGGTTCGCGCGCGGCGACTACTCGACGAGCTACCTCGAGGACTTCGTCGGGGCCCCGTCGGCCCTCGCAGAGGCCGAGGCATGACGACGAGCCGTCGGGCGGCGCGCCGAGCCGCGCTCTTCATGCTCTTCCAGTGGGACGTCACGGGCAAGCCGCTCGGCTCGACCTACGAGGGCGAGGTGGACGAGTTCACGCGTGAGACGGCCGAGGCGGTCGCCGAGCACGCCGACGAGCTCGACCGGCGCATCGACGAGGCGACCGACGACTGGCCGGCGAGCCGTCTCGGCGCCCTCGAGCGCAACGTGCTCCGGATCGGGATCTACGAGCTGGAAAAAGGGGAGGTGCCCCCGGAGGTGGCGATCGACGAGGCCGTTCGGCTCGCGAAGCGCTACGCCTCTGATGACGCCGGAAGGCTCGTGAACGGCATCCTCGGGCGGATTGCGCGGGAAGGAGCGGCGAGTGAGCGCTGAGGAGTCGCTCAGACAGGCAGAGGAGCTGATGGAGCGCCTCGAGGAGACCCGGGTCCGGCTCGAGGAGACGACCGATCCCGAAGTCGCGATCGAAGTCCTCAGTGAGCTCGCCGAGATCGCCAGAGAGATCGAAGCGGCCCTCTCCCGCGCCAAGCGTGAGGCCGATGCGGAAGCTTGACGACCTTCGCGACTCCGTCGAATCCTGGCTCGCGGCGCTCGAGCTGTCGCCGGAGCTCGGTGGCCTCGAGGAGCCCGTGCGCTACGCGCTCGCCGGCGGCGGCAAGCGGATCCGGCCCGTTCTCTGTCTGGCGACGACCGACGCGGCGGGCGGCGACGCGGAAGCCGCGCTGCCCGCGGCGGGGGCGGTCGAGCTCGTCCACTCATTCTCGCTCGTGCACGACGACCTGCCCGCGCTGGACGACGACGAGGAGCGGCGCGGGCGTCCGACGGCGCATGTCCGGTACGGGGAAGCGCCTGCGATCCTCGCCGGAGACGCGCTCCTGACGGAGGCGTTCACGCTGGCCCTCCACTACCCGACGAACGAGGTCGCCCGGGAGCTCGCGTTCGCGACGTCCGGGATGATCGGCGGGCAGTACCTGGACGTGAACGGAAAACAACTCGACCGCGCCGAGCTGAACCGCCTGAAGACGGGGCGGCTGTTCGAGGCGTCGGTCGGCTGCGGGCTGTGGGTGGCGGACGTTCCGGAGGATGAGCAGGGGCCCTGGCGCGCGTTCGGAGCCGACTACGGCTCCCTCTACCAGGTCATCGACGATCTCCTCGACGAGGACGGCCTCGTCGACGAGCTCGGCGCGGAGCGCACGCGGAAGCTCGCGGGAGAGACGGAGGACTCAGCCCGCGGCCGGCTGGAGGCGATCGACGCAAACACGTCGGTGCTCGACCAGCTCGTCGACGAGCTTGCGGGGCGAGTCGGCTAGCAGTCGCCGTAGCCCCACTCGCGGACCTTCTGGCAGAACTCCTCCTCGTCAGCCGTGAAGAAGTGTCGGATGCTGTTCGGCCTCCGCAGGTAGTAGAGGTAGTCCACCGCGGCCGGCCTGGCCGCTGCCCGCATCGACGGCACACCCGGATTTCCGATCGGGGTCGGGGGTAGGCCCTTGAAGCGCCGCGTGTTGTAGCGCGAGTTGCTCTGCAGCTGCCGCCTGGTCAGCGGCCGGTTTCCGGGAACGCCCAATCCGTAGCGAAGCGTCGCGTCGATCCCGAGCGGCAGGTCGCGATCGAGGCGGTTGTAGATGACCGCGGAGACGAGGCGGCGCTCGGACGGCACGGCCGTCTCCCGCTCGATCATCGAGGCGATGCTCAGCACGTCGTACGCCGTCCTCCCGCGCGCGCGGGCAGGGCGGAGCTCGATCGTGCGCCAGCGCTGCTCGAACGCCGCGATCTGGTTCTCGACCAGCTCGGAGGCGCGGGTGGACTCCGTGAACTCGTAGAGCGACGGGAAGAGGAAGCCTTCGATGCTTCGCCGCTTGAGGAACGGCCGGAATGCGCGCGGCGCGCGGGCGCGGGCGGTCGCCGTCTTGTAGGCGACGCCGGTCAGCCGCGGGGTGACGTTGCGCTTCCGGATCGCGATCTTCCGGACCTCCGAGACGCGATCGGCCATCTGCCGGGCGCTGAAGCCCTCCGGGAAGACGATGCGCAGGGTCACCGGCGCCGTCGCCGCGGACACCTGGGAGGCGCAGACCGCGAGGGCGACGGCGGCGAGCAGGGCGACGGCCTGACCCCGAACCATCGCCTTTAGCCTACGTGCCGTGAAGAAGCGGCTCGACGTTCTGCTCGTGGAGCGCGGTCTCGCCGAGTCTCGGGCCCAGGCCCAGGCTCTCGTGATGGCGGGGCGCGTGCCGGGGTTCGCCAAGGCCGGCCAGCAGGTCGACGAGGCCGCCGAGCTGGAGCTCACCGAGCCCGCGCGGTTCGTCTCCCGCGGCGGCGAGAAGCTCGACCACGCGCTCGAGGCCTTCGGCGTCGACGTCGCGGGCCGCGCGGCGATCGA
>Ga0081455_10007767_pt1 | contig 11245 bp, 16 predicted proteins | sample TabmetS3T2R1_FD_70207 | JGI IMG/M metagenome (GOLD analysis project Ga0081455, IMG submission 70207) | Tabebuia heterophylla rhizosphere microbial communities from the University of Puerto Rico - S3T2R1 | ecosystem: Host-associated > Plants > Roots > Rhizosphere ... | reverse complement strand
ATGGTATCTTCATGCTGCTTTCTCTAACTCACCCCAACGCTCTCCCCATTCTGCGTCAGCAGGAATCGTAAATTCTTCGTTATTGATTACAAGAGGCCGAAGTAGAAGAGCTTTCATGCGTGCTGCCATTTCCAGCCCAACTTCCTTAGGACACTCCAGAATTGCTGAGTCATGCGACTGATTTATAATTTTGTGATCTTTGTATGGATCGACGAGTCGTCTCTTAATCTCTTTAAGACCTCCGACAACTCCAAGTTCAGGATGAACTTTTCCGTTGAAGTGATCGGCAACGCTGGATTGCGGATCATAGGCTGTAGCTTCCTTGAAAAGCTCGTTGCCCCACTGAGCGAAGAACACTCGTACTCTCCCATAGGCGTTGGTAATGCTCCTAGTACGAAATAGTTGTTGTTCGATGTCATCCCACCACGGCTTGAGATGAAAATAACTATGCCATGCTTCCGAGAAGATTTTTGATTGCTTGACGGTGACTGTAAAATAGGGCGGCTTATCGCTATCCTTATTGATAACTTGTGCAGCACGATCAGGCCCCATTCGATAAGCTGATGCATGGTTGTACCTCTTTCCTACGTAGCGCATGAGTTCGTCAACCGTAGCTCTACAATTCTCGCACGTCCAAAGTTTTATTTTTGGGTCAAGACGTTCCCATTTGTGACCACACGATTTGTCAGCATGAAAGAGTGCATTGCCTGCCGATTCTGTGTGAATATCTCCATACATCAAAGCGTGTTTCATGTTGCGCTCGTTTGCACGAAACGCGACAATCCATGACTCTGCTTGCGACAGGTCGCACTGAACAAGTATTTTACCCGGCGGTGCTTTAACCATCGAGCGAATTGATATTTTCACTTTGGTTCTTCAGGATACCACTTCTCTTGCTCTTGCTTAGTCAGTGAACGAAAGTAGTTGAATTGATGCTCGGTATGGCCATTGCACGCCTCAAGAATACAGCGATACATACCATCTTCCATCGCCATCAAAGCACCACACCGACTGTCAATCAATTTGTGTTGGCCGAGTTGTTCAATAACTGCCTCTTTAATTTCTAGTTCTGCGATAAGGCTAAGACAGCCTTCAACAAACTTCCACTTACCCGGAGCCTGCTCCAAAACTTTGAGAGCTGCTGTTTTTAACTCGTCACGCTCTTCTAACGAGAGGATAGGCGCTTTAGGCTGCGGCATCTGCTTCTTCCTCGATTTCGTCATCGTCCTTATCGTCTGACTGCGCCATCTCTAACAATTTAGCATCAACGGGCGCCTTTGTCAAGGCATCATCGGGAATTTCAAGTGGATCACGAGGCAATGTTTGTGCGTTGAACCCTGTGCCATCCAAGAACTTGGAGGCTGACCATCTTCCCGTTTCTGTCCCACCTACTTTGTAGAGTGATCTTATACGGCCGTCCTCTGATATTCTCTTGCCTTGTTTTGTTTCTGCTAGAATGTAAGAGGATAGGAGTTTCCTGAGTCCACGTATTTCTAAAATCGTCTGACACACGGCTAATTTGATTCGCCAGTCTATTTTTGTTTGTTCTTTAACAACTGTGTCGAGTCTATCTTTACAATAGGCAATTAATGAAACGATAGCATCTTCGTTTGTTGTGATTTTACCAGTCTTTCTGTCTCGACGAACAGGCAATCCCATCTTATCTTTGTCATATAAAATGTTCTTTAATTTCGGTGAATGTACATTCGTCTCGTATCCAGTCATCCGGTCAAGAATAAACTGCTTCTTGCCCCATTTCGTAATTGTAACAGTTTCGATAATTGACCGGCGTTCTTCGTCAATCGGAAGTCCTGTTATGGATATATGGTCGGCTACCTCTAACATACTCATCTCAAAATCAAGCGTACCAACATGAGCCCTAACAGCTTCGATCTCTTCTACTTGTTGTTGATAGATTTCAAAGGTACAACAACAGTCTTTACAGTTATACTCGTAGACGGCTTGTCTGCTAGCCTTATTCGACCAACCTTTTGTATCGTCTGGAAGATTGTGGCGACCTTCTGTCTTGTAGTAAGGCTCTCTTGTATAAATCGAAGTGAGATATTCGAGAGAGCGTGGGAGTTCCGGTGCCAACACATGCTGAGCAATAAGCGTATCCCAATAATAGATTCTATCTCGCGCCGCTGCTTCGGGGTCATTAACTTGAAATCCATTATCAAGCAATTGACGATAATCGAACGAACCAAATTGGAAAATTTTTCGGGCGTTGCTTTCCAAAACCCGTTCAATTGCTCGTCTGCCTTCTGGATGTGATGGAACGAAGCATACTCCAGTTTTTGTATCGGGGGCAAATCCGACACATAGGATAATTTGTTTCTTTTTAATAGTTTCGATATCGGTTGCCAAATCTCTAGCTGAGCATAGCCGCTCAACCCATTCCTCACATTCCAAACCGCGTGGGTCAATAATAAATCGTCTTGCCGGAAGGTTGAGATCTCGACTAGCCGCATCCGCGAGGATACGCTTGAGATCAAGAATGAAGGTAGGGTAAAGACCACGGTCACGTAATACAGCAGCAGGGTGAAAAGTTGGTATACATTTTGTCGAATTTATTGGGGTTTGTAAGATCGATCCACGCCACTTCTTAATTCCAGTTTTTCTTGTAAGGATTTTGAGAGGATATGCTCCCAAAGGAACGACGAGATTTGGTTTGGTTCGCTCAATGTAAGCGATAAGCTCTTTGACACCATCCTCCAGAGCTTTTGAGCCCAAGAGATTTTCGAATTTGTTATTATAAGGTCGATAATGACAAAGGTTCGCGAGCCGTACTTCTCCTCGCGACACACCCAAAGTTGCCAAGGCGGACATAAATAGCTCTCCACTAGCTCCAATGAATGGTCGCCCTTCTTCATGTTCAGTTTCTCCTGGTGCTTCTCCAACGAAAACGATATTGCTATTTTCTGGTCCCTCGTCGGGAACATATTTATCATAATGATTATTTGGCATAGGTTACGTTCCTCAAGTAATCGGCAAGACGAACCACCCCACGTTCGTGATATTTTTCTGAGAGCTCAAACCCACGAGCGCGTCTTCCCACACGAAGAGCGGCATCAAGGAAGGCAGAACTACCAGCCGTGGGATCAAGGACTTGTTCACCTGGTACAGAACACAGTTTGATGGTAGCAGCACATAGGTCAACTGGTTTTTCTGTTGGGTGAATAACACTCCCAAGAGGAACCCTTGGAAACGGGAATACGTTATTGGTAAACCTTTCATGGAATATCGGGTCGCCCTTTCGAAGCAAAAAGAAATTCTCATAGGCTTCTATCAGTTGTTTCTCGGGTACTCGATTTTGGTCGGCAGTTTTGTCTGGTTTATACCAGATGCATGGTGTTCGAGTGAATTGGAGATTAAAGCCAAAGGACTCCGCCAACCTTGCAAGAGTTTCTGAGGCCCATGCACGATGCCAAAAAATACAAAACCTGTCCTCTTTGAGGACTCTAAAGATGTGCGGGAATAGTTCAGCCATAAGCTGATCCGCATACTCAGTGTCATCAGCGAATGCCTCGTGATTTTCAGCGGCTTTATGACTAGCATCATCTCCCCAAGGTGGGTCAAAATTAACGAGATCAATTGATGCATCGTCGATGCTAGCAAATAGGTTTCTTGCATCACCCAAAGATAGAATAGCAGTTGCTCTCTCGATACTTTCTTTGGGTACTGCATCTTTTCTCTCTTGGATTTTTTCATTGACGCGCATCCTCTTTACGGCCGCCTGTAACGAGTTAGCTTTTGCTACACCAGCATCAGTCTTTACTACCTCCTCTACACGAAGGTAATGACTGATAGACGCTGGTGAGAGATTCAGCGAATGAGCCGTGAGTTCTTGTGTCCATATCTGGCCTTTATCCAATGTCATCATCTCGTGAAACTTACGGATGAATTTTGCTTTTTCAATAAAATTAAAATCTTTGCGGTCGTTGTTCTCCGCAAACTCCATCATCAGCTTTGTATGAAGTGGGATTGGATCTTTGAATGATACCTCAATCATGCCAGGCATGAGATCAGGTATACGTTTGCCTATTGAGTTCAATTCGGTAATCGCTCTGTAGCGACGATCACCCATGATTAACTTGTATGGTTTACCGTCGATTGGCTCTGCGAGCTTCTCTACTTTGATAGGCTGAAGTTGACCATAGATACCAAATGAATTAACCCACTCTTTCCATTCAGCATCCGTGCCGTAATCCTCACGGACACGATCGCCCACGTAGATATCACTCAGATTTACAAACATTAGCAAGTCTTCCCACCATGCCGATATGGGCGAGCTTTGTTAAACTCATGTTTTAGAAGAATACGACTTTCCATATCGATGTTATAAGCAGCAGCGAAATCAAGTATTCGGATGATGCAATCAGCTAACTCTATGCTTATTCCGCACGGCTTGAAATTGTGTTCTGACGAAAGTTGTAACGTTTGGTATTCTTCGTACGAGTATCTTTTTCCTTCTCCATCTTCGTAATAGATTTCTCCGGGTTTATAATTATCTCGATAATCCCTCAATGCTTCTGAGATTTCTTCATGCATCAACGCAAACTTTTCTGGAATGTTAGCTTTGTCATAGTCAATTTCTTTTATGGCAGGATGGTTTTCTTTGAGAGGCCACCATCCTTTCCCTATTGCCAACATAAAAATTCGAGACTGGAGTTCATGAATTGTGATCATCTTCTTTCTCTATGAATGGTTTGACTGTCGTGTCCTCGCCTGTTGATCCATCTTCATCAATTGTGACTTCGCCCCAGCCACCACTATCTATGAAGGCATGAGCCATATCCTCAACAGAGGCTTCATGTGCAACATCCCACATTGCATGAGCAAAATCTTTGTTCTCCTTATTGTTTGGGAGATAAGATTCTACCATGTCTTCGATGAATTGTTGAATTGGTGCGACGAGAATGTGGCAGGCTTCGTGAACAATCGTCGTTTTCTTATCTTGCTCGTTTAACCAAATCCAAGCAGGATAAATGTTAAGATGTACGTTACGATATCTATAGTCGCACGTGGTGGACGCACGGCAATGTTCACCGTATGGAATGCTCGTAGTATATTCTACTGTGAGCTTTTGTACCCAACCAGGACAGAGCTTGATTAGATATCCGACGTGTTTGCGAATGTCTTTTTTGAGTTCTTCTGGTACGTTCCAGCTAACTGGGAGGCTATTAGCCATCAGAGTTCTCTGACCAAGAGCCACGCAAATCAAACGCCTTGTCCTGCTCGACCTTGCTAGGGCGATGTTTTGTGACTCCGACTCTGCGGAACCACGGCGCTTCATGCAATGCTCTGGCCATGAACTCTAGTCCTAGTTCGTACGTAGCCATGTAAAATTCACCATCTTTACCCTTAAAGTATAGACCTGGCACGTCAGTCGTGGGAGGATCGGGCAAATCAGCGATGATGAAATCTTGGTGAATGATGATTAAACGACCTTCACCTTCCAGGTTTACCAGAGTTCCTGAGTAACCGGAAAATAGAACGTGCATACCAATTCCTAGTGCGGTCACGTTCTTACCTACATATTTTATGATGCCTTGATCAGTACGCTCCTTTGCAATATCAGGAATAATTATTCCACCTGGTGTGATATCAGGGTCATCCATTGGTATAATGGCGACTCGATCATGTGCGATGCGAATCAAGTTCTTGCCCTCAAAGTAATGCCGAACGTTTTCAGATCTTCGAGTGGAACATCATTTCCTACTTTGGTCATCTTTGCTTTGAGTGTAGTAATTTCGCCTTCGGCTAAATACTCATTAACAAAATCAGCAACATTCTGAGCTAGCCATTCAGCTTCTTGGAAATCATGATGCAATATCGCTGCACCAATATAGTACAACATATGAACTAAAATAGCCTCCTTTGAACTGAAAGCTACCTTGACTGTCTCTTTTTCTTTTTCAAAAACTTCATCCAAGCCTTCCGAAATTCCGCTCGCCATTTCTCGCACCACTCAAAAGTACAGGTCTGAAGTGAATACTCTTGCCACATTCGACGCTTGATGGGCTTGTAATACCGTTCAACTCCGATATGACAGTTTTTACAGAGTTTGACTATATCTTCCTTTCTAAATTCGATATAGCGCTTCGCGTAGAGATCAGAACGAAACAAGGCAAATACAAAATCACTACATATGTGGTGACGATTCATTTTCTTCTTAATCTTACCACACTTCGCACATGCAGCGTTTGTATCAGCTGGATTCCAGTTAAATGAACCTCTCTCTGGCTTGCCGTACTTCTTTTCCCATTCAAGACATTGCGCGCGATAACTAGCTAAGCTCAAATGCCACCAAGAGTAATTATGCCTTTATCACGAAGCTGTTGGTTACCAACTTGCATGATACCGATTTTCAGATCCATCCAACGCTTCTGCATTTCCATCGCGGGGATACCTTTTGTTTCCGCAAGTGCAAGAACGATACTTATCTCGCCCTTGCCCATTGTGCCAGTACGAAGTGCTCTATCGACGTAGTCCCACTGTTCCTCGTTAAGAACTCTCTTGGGTTGGACCGGCTCTTGTTTCTCCTGCGTCGATCCGTTCGATGAGGGCACCTGGGGCGTTGATTCTTTTGTCTCTTGACTCGGCTGAGCTGTTTGGTTCTGTTGTTGAGAATCGTCCAGTTTTTGTTCCGACGGCTTCGAAATTTCGTCTGGCATCTAGTTTCTCCATCATTCGTAAATGATACTCAGGCCAACTCATTTCATGTTGGCGCGCGATTTTTGCACACTGAGCGAGGACAGATTCACCGTCTGGAGTTTTTAACATATAGCTAATTGCTGAAAGAATGCCACGTAACTCCGTTAATGCTGGCACTCTGAAGAATTCTTCAGAATGAGTTGGAATTTCCTCTGTGCTTCCATCGCTGCGAATAATGACGAAGCCTCTGAGGCCAATGATATCTGCTTTGGGTAAATCGTTTTTTGTCATTTCGCCCTATCCGGATTGAGTTTCATAAATTCTCGCAACTCATTTGTGAATTTCCTTGCACATTCGTGGCTCAAATAAAACGTGTTACGAAATTCTGGACTATCAATCTCAACAAGTTCCTTGTGATCGACACGTTCGCACCGACTACATATTATATTGTTGGTGTTCTGAACTAATCGGTAGTTTATCATTTTTTCAAAGGGTGCTTAAAAAAGAATGTAAAAACTTCATCATGATGCACATAACGTTTGCGTTTATCTATCCAATCACGCCATGTTGCAACAACATCAACGAGTTCCCATCCATCTTGCCCATACTGAGCAAGCTGTTCCTCTTGATGTTATAGTCGATCTTGTATTCCCAACGCTGAATCATTCGTCTAGCGGTAGTCGTCCTGCTGCTTCCTCGCGAGCCATTTCACCATATGGTGTTAGCTTTGCTGCGCCAGCAATTTTTATCCACGTTTTCCTACGCCTATCAGGTCTACGTGGGTCAGAATAGTTGAACGCGTCCATCTCTTGCTGACTGAATACATAAGCAGCTGCGTCGAAATCACCGTTTTCGACAACGCAAATGATATCATCCTCCCATTTTGTAGGCGAAGGGTAGATTTGTTTCGCGCCTGGCAATTGCAAAAGTACGTCTGCCTTGCCATTCTTCGGTAACGGAGTTCCGTCGAGTAATTCTTGGATATAGATTCCCATATCATGTTTACCGGCTAAACGTGATTGGCCGCTAGGATTTCGAGTCCTATTAGGCACACTCGCTTCTGTTGAACGATGGGCAACTCCACGACGTGCTTACGGCCTTGCTTGTCCAACGAATGGACGTGACGTACGAACGTCACTTATGACCAGCCAATCTGGGTAACTGATCTTTCCCGATAGTAGCATCGTCCCTCTAGGAGTTGCCCGCAAAGGAGAATTCCGCCAGCTAGATACTACTATCGGTTTTAAATCTTACTGATTGATAGGCCCACTCGTGATAGGACGCCACGAGCTGAACTGTTGCATTGGATCACCAGTCCTGTTATTTTTCGTGATATCTAACCCGCCAATCACTCGCTTGCCTGTGTGTTCGCGCCATGCATCACCAACAGCACCAGTTTCAAAATCGAGTCCCCAGTCTTTGCCACGAACTTCAGCATCATACTTTTTTTCTTGTTCCGCGCTCTTGCCAAAGCCCATAACAGCCATCATGAATTGCTTGCCCATCGCTTGAGCACCTTCTGATTGCAAATAAATTGAGAATACTGTGCGCTTGTTGCTATATGCGTCAGGCATTTTGATAACAAGCGGGAACCGGACACCATAAGAATCGTGTTCTTTATCTGTTCCTTCGGCAGCAGTTCTCTTGAACGCTTTTGGTTCACCAACTTGAAACTCGTATTCTTGTTTCGGAAATACCTCAATCGAGGCAACGACTGTTGATGGATCGAATTCAAAGCGGGGACTCACGTTTGTATCTCCTATTTATCTACGTGGTAGTGCTTGAGCACGCTTAATACGCTCAAGCATATTGAGGAAATTGGGATCTTGTTCGATTGTGTTGAAGATACCTCCATGACGAGCACCGCCAATCTCGGATTCACTTCCCGCTGTGCGAACTCGATAAACGACGTTCGTACCACCACCGACGACCTCGGAGTGCCATACGTCATCGAAGAATTGTGGGATTTGATCAGGAAAAGTCTTACCTGTGAAGCCAGGCAAAACTCGCTTAAGCACAGGGTCATCACCAATCTTCGCAGGTTTCGCGAATGTCTGACGCTCGTGAGCCAGCATCACGAAATGCTTCTTGTGTTCTTTGAAGAGAGGAATGTATTTTCCAAGGAACCACTCAATCATTTGCATCTCGGTGCCGTAATCGCCGATATCAGGCTTTACGAAATCTTCAGTGCGTTTTGCTCTCATAGCACCTTTTGTGCGAGCCTCCGTGTTCAACTCCATGCTCTTGTTCATAGCATACTTTCTGAGTGCTGTTGCTTCGTCAAGAACCACAGTGTCGAACAAATGTGGAAACTCCTTTAACGCCAAATCGATTGCATCGGTTACAAAATCGAATGCCTCTGCTACACCTTGGGGGTTCTTCTCTCTGATGTCTACAACGATCATATTCTTTGCATCAGGATATTTACTTGTGAATGCAGGTGCCATCAAAGTTTCAAGTCCGTCTCCGATGTTAATCAATAGCGTTCGTGCGCCAGCAGTACCAGCAAAATATGTTTTGCCAGTTTTGCTTGGGCCATAATATAAAAGTATCCACGATTCCCCTGGCTGATACTCACCAAGCCTTTTGAATCTGAATTTTGCATCGTCTCCGAAACTCTGGACAGTCTCATCAAACCCCAATAATCCTGATGAAGGCATAATTGTGTCCGTTGTTTCGAGCGTCGAATCTTCGTCTGTTTCAATCTTCATCATTCTCTCCTAATTGATTCGTCCACGTCTGGCTTGGGCTTTTGTACGTTGACGTTTCGATATCCAATCGTACGAATATCAATGATGTTACCTGATGAATCCTCAATACTTGGACTAGACCTTTCACGAATGATAAGATAAAGTAATTTTTCGTGACGTATCCATGCTGAACGATGCGTACGACCGTCTGACTCGTTGTCTGGAACAACCTCAACGAGACTGTTAGGAACCTCTAAGAATCCATGTTCTCCAAGTTCCTTACGTAACGTCGCGTTAGTCCATGTGTTAGTAATCATCTTCACCTACTCGTGTGTTGTCCCAAGGTCTGACGGTATAATGCATCTCAAGTTGGGCCATCATGCCGTTCTCGGTTGGCTTAGTGCATACACTATGAAAAGGACAAAACGGACATGCAATCTCGTGCATTGGCCAACGATCAGCATTGCGCGAGACAGCGATTTGTTCATTGACGATGGCTTGATCTTTTTCCCACTCCGCGAGTTGGACGGGTGTGCGTGAAGTGGTAAGTTCGATAATCTCAGGGCCATTCGTCTTGTTCTTCGTCGGCTTTGCATTCCACAAAAGCTCGACGAATTGTCCTTGAACTTCCTCGCCTGAGATACGAGACTCGACCAGCGTGTAACGCGTGAACTGATCGTTAGGTTCAAGTTGACGTGCGAAGAAATCTTTCTCCTTTGTAGTCGTTTTGAAATCGCGACCCCAAAGTTTGCTATTCCAACGAATTAATTGATCAGCACGAATACTTGTCCATGAGCCATCCACAAGCTGAGCGTTGCAAACTTGCTCGATAGCTATTACTTCAACACGTCCTTGTTGTTTCTCTTTCGACCAATGCTTGTATGCGGCGATGAAAGACTTGAGCAAGCGCTCGGTAGTCATGAACTCGAATCTTGTACCGGGTGCCGCGACGAGATTTCCTTTCTTAAACATCGCAAGCCCCTGTTGAGAGGCTTCTGCAAATGCCTCAGCACCTTTGCCTTCATCGAATTTCGGCGGCGCGTCTTTGCCAACACCGTAGCGTAATTCGAGAATGTATCTGAAATGATGATACGACGTACCCCATAGGAAAACGATTTCCTTCTCCTTAGGAATATATCCTAGCACAACTTGGAGAAAGTATAAGCGAGGACAAGTTTTCCACAAACGATTTGTGGAAGAACCACGTATCAGAGGTTCGTATCTGTCAAGGCGAGCCATGAATCGCCTCGTGGGTACTGGCTCTAATTCCATTTTTACATCGACTGCTGTCACTTGCCAATCTCCTCACTGAAAGCACGAGCCGCGAGTTCTGCGTATTCAACCGGAGTAGCTGTGTTTACTTCTCTGAACTTATCGAACAATATTGATATTGTAGCCGATAATGAACCATCAGGATAGTGCATCTCGAACCAGTTGACGGTATCCAAATTTAGTTCTATGCGCTTACGTACAACGTTTCTAGCCATTAAACTACTGCCTTCTCAGGAAACGCTTCTGGCATAACTTTAAGAAGGTCAAGCACATTCGATTCGCTGATGATTAATTCTCGATATTTTCCAGCATCTTTTCTATCGAAGACAAGCAACTTCACTTTCTTGTGAAGTGCGAACCAAACAATGACACAGATGGAACAGATGAGTGGAGTACCTGATAAGAGAAGCCAGTCCTCTTTGTTGGATTTCACTACCTGTTCAGTAATTAGAAACTTTACTCGATCAAGACTTTGAAAGCTGACGTATCCCTTGGTGATCCAATAGATTTCACCATAAGGTTTTGCACCTTCATAATCATGACCAGCATAGTTCGTTACGAAGACACGACGTGGTTGCTCGGCTGCCATGCAATTTCACCAGGATTGGTTTTCGTTAACGTGAGTC
>Ga0081455_10007766_pt1 | contig 11246 bp, 18 predicted proteins | sample TabmetS3T2R1_FD_70207 | JGI IMG/M metagenome (GOLD analysis project Ga0081455, IMG submission 70207) | Tabebuia heterophylla rhizosphere microbial communities from the University of Puerto Rico - S3T2R1 | ecosystem: Host-associated > Plants > Roots > Rhizosphere ... | reverse complement strand
CACGTGCCTATCCCGCCGAGTTCCGTGCCCGGGCTGTCGCTGTGGTCGGGCAACGCCGGCGTGTGATCTCTGACCCTTCGTCTACCGTCGGACTAGTCGTCGTTGTCAGCTCGGGCCAGCCACGTGGCGAGCCGGTCGATGGGAGTCTCGAAGTCGGGGTTCAGGTCGACGAAAAGGCGGAGTCGTTCGGCGAGCCACTCGAGGCTGACCTGCTCCTCGCCGCGCCGCTCGGTGAGCTCGTCGATGCCACGATCAGTGAAGTACATGCCGCCCTTCCGTGGTCTTGCCGGCTCCGGACACGGAGCTGTCGCTCACGGGCGAGGTTTTGCGACAGTGAGCAGCACTACCGAGTCCTCCACTGCGGTCAGACCATGCCGGGTAGGCGGGATGGCCAGGTAGTCGCCGGGAGCACAGTCCCAGCTCGCCTGCGGGCTGGTGAGTTGGACGCGGCCTTGTAAGACGAACAGGGTCGCCTCACCGGGGCTGTCGTGCTCGTCGAGCTCGGTGCCGGCCGTAAGGGCCAGCAGCGTTTGCCGCAGCGTGTGCTCGCGGCCGCCGTAGACGGTGTGGGCGCTGCGGCCGTTGCGGGCCGCTTTAGCTGTGGCGATGTGCTCGCGAGCCAGCGCGGTTAGGGATCGCTTCTCCATCACGGGTGTCCTTCCGGGGCGACGTCGTGCTGGGGTGTTGGCGCGGTTGCCCGTTGGTGGTTTCCTGGGCCGAATGGCTGGCCGGTGCTGAGTGGGCGAGGTGCACGTGGGTCATGGTGGGCCGCTCCTGCGCGCGTCCCCACGACAGGCGTTCGGCCAAGACCCGGGCGTGGCTCATGCCGAGGTCACGGACGGCGGTGAGCAGCGTGACCCTGGTGCCGGTCAGCGTCTGCAGATGGGCCAAGGCACCGGCGTGCGCAGGGTCATCGAGCTCGGCGAGGTATCGGTCGCGGAAGGCGGCGAACCGGCCCGGGTCGTGGCCGTACCAGCGGCGCAGTTCGTCGGATGGCGCTACGTCGTGGCACCACTCGTCGATCGCGGCAGCGGCCTTGGTCAGGCCTCGGGGCCAGATCCGGTCGACCAGGACCCGGTGGCCGTCGTCGGCGTCGGCGGGGTCGTAGACCCGGCGCACGTCAATCCGCCACTGACTCACGTTCATGTCGGCCAGCCCGGTCCGGGTCGCGAAGCTGTTGGCGCAGGGCGTCTTCGAATCCGGCGTAGGCAGCGGCGACATCGTCCAGGTCGAGCTGCGGGGGAAGGTCGTCGGCGCGTTGGCGGGCAATGAGGTAGGCGGCCGTGGCCTCGATGATGCGCGTCTCGTCCGTCTCGTCGCTGGTGAGCCGGGCGATCACGGTGGGTGTGGCGCGCACCTGGATCTCGATCGTGTCTTCACCTTGGCGGACGCGGACGAGGTAGTCGTGATCGCCGAGGCTTTCGACCCGGGGTTGGTCGGTCATCGTGGCTCCTTGGCGGCCGGATCAGGGTGCTTCGCGCGTCGGGGGCGGCCGGCGTGGGCTTCGGCGCGGAGGCGTTCGAGCAGGTGTGGGTAGTGGTATTCGAACGCGGGACGTTCGGAGCGGATCCGCGGTATCGACGTGAAGTTGTGCCGCGGCGGTGGGCAGGACGTAGCCCACTCGAGTGAGTTGCCATGGCCCCACGGGTCGTCGGCGGTGACGACCTCCCCGAAGCGGTAGGAGCGGTAGACGTTGTAGAGGAACGGCAACATGGACGAGCCGAGCACGAACGAGCCGAGGGTGGAGATGGTGTTCAGCGTGGTGAACCCGTCCTGGGGTAGGTAGTCGGCGTAGCGGCGGGGCATGCCCTCGTTGCCGAGCCAGTGCTGCACCAGGAAGGTGGCGTGGAAGCCGACGAAGGTCAGCCAGAAGTGCAGCTTGCCCAGGCGCTCGTCGAGGTAGCGGCCGGTGAACTTGGGGAACCAGAAGTAGATGCCGGAGTAGGCGGCGAACACGATCGTGCCGAACAGCACGTAGTGGAAGTGGGCCACCACGAAGTAGGTGTCGGTGACGTGGAAGTCGATCGCCGGCGAGGCGAGCAACACGCCGGTCAGGCCACCGAACAAGAAGGTGACCATGAATCCGACGGCGAACAGCATCGGGCACTCGAATGTGATCGCGCCTCGCCACATCGTCCCGATCCAGTTGAAGAACTTGATCCCGGTCGGAACAGCGATCAGGAACGACATGACCGAGAAGAACGGCAACAGCACCACCCCGGTGGCGAACATGTGGTGCGCCCACACCGTCAGCGAGAGCGCGGAGATCCCCATCGTGGCCAGCACCATGCCCTTGTAGCCGAACAGCGGCTTGCGGCTGAAGACCGGGATGACTTCGGTGACGATGCCGAAAAACGGAACTGCGACGATGTAAACCTCGGGGTGGCCGAAGAACCAGAACAGGTGCTGCCACAGGATCGGCCCGCCGTTGACGGGGTCGAACACGACCGCGTGCAGATTGCGGTCGACCCACAGGCCGAGTAGCGCCGCAGTGAGCAACGGGAACACGAGCAGCACGAGCAGGCTGGTGACCAGGATGTTCCACGTGAAGATCGGCATGCGGAACAAGGTCATGCCCGGGGCACGCAGGCACAGCACGGTGGTGATCATGTTGACGGCGCCCAGGATGGTGCCCAGCCCGGCGACGCCAAGCCCCATGATCCACATGTTCGCGCCGGCGCCCGGGGTGTTCTGCGCGCTGTTGAGCGGGGCGTAGGCGAACCAGCCGAAGTCTGGCGCACCGCCCGGGGTGAGGAAGCTCGCGACCGTCAGGGTGCCGCCGAACAGATACAGCCAATAGGACAAGGCGTTCAGCCGCGGGAACGCGACATCGGGCGAACCGATCTGCAGCGGCAGCACAAGGTTGGCGAATGCGAACAGCAGCGGCGTCGCGAACAGCAACAACATGATCGTGCCGTGCATCGTGAACAGCTGGTTGTACTGCTCAGGCGACAGGAACTGCATCCCGGGACGGGCCAGCTCGGCCCGCATCAACAGCGCCATCACCCCGCCGAGCGCGAAGAACACGAACGACGTCACCAGATACATCCGCCCGATCAACTTGTGATCGGTGGTCCGCAGCAGTTGCCCTAGCAGGGAGCCCTTCTCCGCCTCGCGCACCCGGAATGCGCTGGACTCGATGGATACGGGCTCGATCGTGGCCACGGACGCACGCGGATCGACGTCGGTTGACTGATCCGTACGAGCCATCAGCTTCTCCGATCTCAGCGGGCGAATGTCACCCCGACAACAAGGCGACACCCAGGGCGGCCAGGGCGACCACCTTGACGAGTTCCAGCCCGATGTAGACGTGATGGGCGCCCGAGCGCGACGCGTCCGCCCCGGCAAGAACGCGCTCGGAGTGGCGGGCCAGCCTGGGACGTACGCCGCACAGTTGCACGGCGAGCACGACCAGCGCGGTGATCGCGGCAACCGTGCCGGCCGTGGATGGTGGCGGGTCGGCGATCAGGGCCACCGCGATCACCGCTGCCCACACGATCTCGGCCGCGTTGAGCGCCCGGAACACGATCCGGCCCATCGCCAGCCCGGTGCGGAGGTCGAGGCCGGGAGTGCGGAACTTCAGCGGCGCTTCGAGGAACGAGATCGCCAGCACCATGCCGAGCCACAGCAATGCCGCCGCGGTCGAACCGCGCGCGGCGACGTCGTTCATCGCGCGCCCCATCGACGCCGCGGCCTGGTCATCGCCGACCCGGCGTCGAGGCGAGGTGAGCGACGCACAGGTCCGGTTCTACGAACGGGTCGAGCCGATCGACGGTCACCGGACCGTTCAGCCGCGCCATGGCTCCTTGCATGAGTCCCAGATGCAGGGAGCAGATCACATCTGCGTGATCACCGACCAGGTCGAGGAATGGGCAGTGCCGAAGCCGAATCTCCCGACTGTGGCCGGCCTTGTGTGGTTCGGGCTTGAAGCCGAGGTCATCGAGCATGTCGACAACCCGGGTCAGCACTTCTGTCTTGGTTGCGGTCGCCGCCTTCGCCGCGCGAGCAGGCCGGGGCGGTGCGTCGACCAGAACGGGGCCCCAGCCTCGACCCAGCTCGCTGGCCGCAGCCGCGGGGTCGTCGGTCGTAGCCGTGAGGTGGGAGATCAGCATGGTGGCCAGCAGCCGGTAGTTCGACGGGCCGTGGCGGTCCATCGAGCGGCTGGCCCGATAGACAACCGGCGGCCGGCCCGGCCCGGTGGTCTCGCCCAACAGCCGCTCGACGCGTCCCGCGTCGATCAACGCGTCGAGGTGGAAGCGCACCGTATTGGGATGGACGGCGAGCCCGTCGGCGATCTCGTTGACGCTCAGCGGCGTGGCTGATGCGTGCAGGATCTGCAGGATCAGCTCGCGCCGTCCGGGGACCGGCTGCCCAGCTGACGACGCCGGTGTGGACGGGGTCATCGGCTCTGCGGCGGCAAGCCCGCCACCAAAGGCGTGTCGACGTCCAGCGGCCCGAGCTTGCCGGCTCCGCCCGGTGAGCCGATCGGGCCCGGTTGGCCGGGCAGAGTGTCGGCGAAGAAGCGAGCGTTTTCCGCGGTGTAGTCCCGCCACTTGTCCGGCAGGTCATCCTCGTAGAAGATCGCCTCCACCGGGCAAACCGGCTCGCAGGCCCCGCAGTCGATGCACTCGTCGGGATGGATGTACAGCATCCGGCCGCCTTCGTAGATGCAATCGACCGGGCACTCCTCGACGCAGGCCAGGTCCTTGACGTCCACGCACGGCTGACCGATCACATAGGTCATGGCTCGGAGTTTACACAATAACCACTTGTACGAATAGGATCAGGGACATGACCGAATCCAGCGCAACAGATTCCGACGAACTTGACGTGCGGCACGTGTCCAAGCCCCAACGACACCCGCTGATCTTCAGCCGGTTCGCATCCTTGCCGCCGTCGGGATCCTTCGTGCTCGTCAACAGCCACGACCCCAAACACCTGCGCCAGGAGTTCGAACGCGACCATCCCGGAACCTATACGTGGCGCTATCTCGAGACCGGGCCGACGTGGCGGATCCAGATCACCAAGCGCACCGCCGCCGAGGTACCCCGCGTGCTCGGGAACGCTCACGCCTTGCTCAACGGCGGTCAGTCGGCCGATGCGGCTGGGGCGATCTGGAGACTGGAGATCAGTCAACGGCAACTCGACGCCAACGTCATTCACCTCCAACCCGACGGGCAGATCGGAGCACACACCGGCCCAGACCTCGATGTGTTGATGTACGTCATCGCCGGCGCCGGACGAATAGCAACTGAGACCGATGGCGCCAGCCTCGAGCCGGGTTGTCTGGTCTGGCTCCCGCGCCGATCAGGACGATCGATCACAGCCGGACCGAGCGGACTCAGCTATCTCACCGTGCACCCGCGGCGTCCCGCGCTGAGCATCGACCCTGCCGCCGCCTCGGTGACCTCGGCCTAATCCCTAGCTCCTTGGCCGTGGCGCGGTTTGTGCTCCGAGTGTCGCGGTGAGTTGTGCGGCCAGGTGAGCCCATGCCGCGTCGAAGGTTGACACGCCGTCGTCCTCCAGGTGCTGCACCACGTCGTCGTAGTCGATGCCAAGTGCTCTGAGGCCGTCAAGGATCTGCTGAGCCTCGTCGTAGCGTCCGCGAATCGAATCGGTAGGCACCTGACCGTGGTCGGCCACGGCCAAGAGGGTGGCTTCGGGCATCGTGTTGACCACGCCGGGCGCGACCAGATCGACCACGTAGCGGGTGTCCGGGTAGGCGGCGTCCTTGATCGAGGTTGAGGCCCACAGCGGCCGCTGCGGCCGGGCACCGGCGGCGGCCAGCGCCATCCACCGCGACGATGAGAACACCTGCTCATAACGCTGGTAGGCCAGCCGGGCGTTGGCGATCGCCGCCGCGCCCCTAAGTTCTGCCGCCTGCTGGATACCGATCTTGTCCAGGCGGGCGTCGACCTCGGTGTCGACCCGTGAGACGAAGAAGGAGGCTACCGACGCGATCGCGGCCAAGTCACGGCCGGCGTCGCGGGCCCGCTCCATGCCGTCCAAGAAGGCCCGCAGCACCGCGTCATAACGTGACAGGGAAAAGATCAGCGTGACATTGATGCTGATCCCTTCGGCCAGGCACGCAGCGATCGCGGCGAGACCCTGCCGGGCAGCCGGGATCTTGACGAACATGTTGGGTCGATCAACCGCCCACCACAGCGCGCGGGCCTCGGCGATTGTCGCGTCGGTGTCGTGGGCCAGACGCGGGTCCACTTCGATCGACACTCGCCCGTCCACCCCGTCGGTCGCGTCATAGATAGGCCGCAACACGTCGCAGGCCGAGCGCACGTCGAACGTGGTCAGCGCGCGCAAAGCCTCGCCGACTGACACGCCACGGGCTGCCAGGTCAGTGATCTGCGCGCCGTAAGCTCCCTCGCCGCTGATTGCGTCGGCGAAGATGGTCGGGTTGGTGGTGACGCCAGCAACGTGGTCGTGGGCGACCAGATCGGCCAGGCTGCCGGAGGTCAGCCGCTCCCGGCTGAGATCGTCGAGCCAGATCGACACTCCTGCCGCCTTGAGCGCGGCCAACGGATCAGTCATTCCTGTCCTCGTTCCCATTGTGGTTACGTGCGCGTTTCGCGGCCGGTTCCGGACTAGGTCGCCGGCCGGCAGGTGACCTCAACCCGCCAGCGGGTCGGCCCGTTCTGCAGCAGCGCTATGCCGTAGCCACCTGGGTCGGCTCGGCACAGCTGCTGCCACATCGGTCCCAGGTCGATACCAGCTCGCACTTCCACCGTCTCGCCGGGCTTCATCCGCACCAGCCGATCGAGTACAGCATCGAAGCCGGGTCCGCCGGGCAGCGCATCCAGATCGATCACCGGCCCCTGCGTCAGCTCGTACCACTCGTGCGGATGCCCGCCTAGACTCGTCGTGGCTCGAGGTGGTTCGCCGGCGGTGGCGAGCACCTTCTCCTCGGCGGCGAGGTGCTCCTTCAGTCGGGCGAGTAGATCCTGGGTAGTGACCGCCAATTGCTGCGGCGACAGCTCGCCTCCGCCGGCCGCCGCTTGAGCCAGCAGATCGATGGCCAGCCGCAACTCGAGGTGGTCCCGTCGCAGGCCCGCGAGCTCCTCCGGCGCGTGATACGCCGACCGAAACAGCAGCCACTCCTCGTCAACGACCTGCTGCAGGACCTCCAGGTGCAGGTAGTCCACAAGCTCACGCAGCGCGAGGATCGGCCAGCGACCCTGTTCCGTCTCGCTCAGCACAACTCCTGCTCGGCTGGACACTTCCGTCATCAGTTGCTCGTGCTCGGCAGCCAAGGTTGGCGCCGCTCCGGCCGATTCGTTGAGCCGCTCGGGTCGATTCATCTCTCGCGTGTGGGCGTCCATGTCTAATTCACCTCGAAGTGTTCAGTCGTGTGTGTCGATCGAGCGGCGTTCGTCAAAGATCGTTCTGATGCGTGATCTGACGCAGCGGGCGTGTTGCTCCTGCCGGCGTCGGTTGCGCTTTGGGTTGTCGCGGGCCGGCCGGTTTCCGCGGCGTGTTGGCAGCGCATGCACAACCGGCTCATCGGCAGTATTTCCAGGCGTTCCAGTGGGATGGCGGTCCTGCACTGCTCGCACGTCCCGTAGGTGCCACGCTCAAGGCGATCCAAGGCGGCGTCAATGTCGGCGAGCGCGGCCATTGCGGCCACCTTGACAGCGGCCGCGACATGGATCCGCGCCTCGTCGGCCATCGACATCGGGGCTGCGGCCTCGGCGGCGAGTTCGTCGAGTTGGTCCACCCGGAATTGCCGCTGTTGTTCGAGAGCTGAGCGAAGTTCCGGTAGATGCTGGGTGATGCCGCGAGGTGCGGCCGTCGGCACGGTTTGTATCCGACCGGTCATGAGTGCTCCTCATACGTGCTCGGCGTTGCGTCATGCGGGCAGCGCCGCAAGCGATGGGTGGGCTGCGGGCCCCGGCTGGGCGTGGCTGTGGCCGGCAGTGCGAGGTAGCGCAGGTCGCAAGGCCCGCCGTGTCGTTCGGGAAGGCGACACACCCGGCCGCTCGCGACAGGGGTGAAGCCGCGTCGCCGCGTCGCCACCGAGGTACTCATAACCGGTCCGCCTTCGCGCGCCGTTCGCCCCCACGTCGGCACTGCGCCGTCGGCCGAGCCACGTGGACAGGCACCCTGCGCGGCAATCGACCCTCCACCGGGTCGAGTCCTTCAGGCAGGGGCGCCGCAGCTTTCGTGCGACGGCGTGACACCGCCGCTCGCGGGGAGTCCGGCCGTTTTCCATCACGGCGGCGAGACTCGTTGGGGGCCGCGGGATACAGCGGCCACAGGCTGAATCGGGAGTCGCGGCTGTCTACGCCCCAGCCGAAGATGATGGCACTGGCCACCACCGCGAAGAACAGACCGAGTAGGACGAAGGCGATCACGGCGTGCACTCTCCTTAGTGCTGTTACCGGCGCGGCTCCTAGCGCGCCAACAGGGCGATCAGTGCGCGAGACGTTCTCCATCCCGCACATCCCACGGTGCCTGTCACGCCTGCTGCCGGACAGGTTGCTGACCGGTCAGCCTGCAGCCCCTCTTCTTGCCGACGGGCGGCAATGAGGCTGTACTGGAACGTGCGGACGACGGGTTGTCCGCAGATGACTCGGGGAGGTCACATGACCAGCCGACCGAGTTCAGCGGGTTCCCCTGCCCGGGCCGGGCCGAAGCCCGAGGACGCCTGGCTGGTCGCTGTCGCCGACGCGGCGGCGACCTCGGCGGGCGCCCCGGTCGAGTTGCTCGGTGAGTACCTCACCTTCCTGGCCGACGCTGCTGTGTCGGGTCGGCGTCCGCAGAAGCGAGAGCTTGAAGCGGTCCGCGAGCTCGGTCGCCGTGCCGCCGAGCAGGGCGTCGGCGCGGATCAGGCAGTCGACCTGTATCTGTCCGCGGCATGGCGGCTGTGGCGAGAACTACCGATGGTCGTGCGCACTCGGGATCGTCACAAGGTGCGGGCCGCCGCTGATGCCGTCCTTCGGGTGATCGACGACGCTGTCGAGGTCTTGGTCGAAGGGCACCAGGCCGCGCGACGTCAGATGGTGCGCCAAGAGGAAGCGTTACGGCGCGAGTTCATCGACGATCTGCTGCGCGGCGATGCGGATGTCTCTCGGATGGTCGAGCGCGCTGAGCCGTTCGGGCTCGACCTTGGCCGCGCCCACCAGGTCGCACTGGCGGCACCTGTCGGTTCGGGCGCGCTGCTGGAGCGGGCGGCCATCGTCGTCGAACGCGTCATCGTGGACCGCTTCGGTGATCGCGAAGTGCTGGTCGCGACCAAGGACGGCCGACTGGTCGTGCTGGTCCCGGGCGACCTGCCGGCGACGTCCTCACCTCATGGCACACCGGACGTCGAGGTGGTCATCCAGGCTGAACTCGCCCGGCTCGGGAAGCGTTCCCAGTGGCGGGTCGCTGCGGGTCGTTCTCACCTCGGTGTCTACGGAATCCCCCGCTCCTATGAGGAGGCGCGAGAAGCGCTCACCCTCGCAGAGCGACTCCATCTCGACATCGATGCGGTGCACGGCCGCGACCTGCTCGTGTACCGGGTAATAGGCCGCGATCAGGCCGCAGTCGCCGACCTGGTGCACTCCGTACTAACCCCACTCACCGGGGCCCGCGGGGGCGCCGAACCGCTGCTTCAGACCCTGCAGACCTACTTCGCGACCGGCGAGGTCGCCACCGAGACGGCGCGTCGCCTGCACATGTCGGTCCGCACCGTCACCTACCGGCTGGCCAAGGTCAAAACTCTCACCGGCCACGACGCTACCGACCCCGCGGAGCGATTCGCTTTACACGTCGCGGTGATCGGAGCTCGGCTACTCGACTGGCCAGCGCAGGAGTTGCCCTCAATCGGATGAGCTCAGCTTCGCAGCAGATCCGCCAGCACGGCGGCTTCGCTGATGTCGGCCTGCTTGGTCGCGGTGAGCAGCGTCAATGCTCCGGTGCTCGCGAGGGTCCGCAGGTGCTCGAGCGCCGTGGCGCGTTCCGGTTCTGCCAGCTCGGCCCGATAGCGGCGGCTGAATTCTGCGAATCGCCGCGGGTCGTGGGCATACCACGTCCGGAGCTCAGTTGATGGCGCGACCTGCTTGCACCACTCAGCTAGCCGCGCCCGATCCTTCGTCATGCCACGTGGCCAGATGCGATCGACAAGGACACGCGTGCCGTCGTCTCGGGTCGGCTCGTCGTAGATGCGTCGCACCCGAACGGTTGGCGTACTCGCCACGGTCGTCACCACCCTTGCTTGCGCTGAGATCTCAGCTGTGCTTCGCCACTGTGAGCAGCACCGCGGCATCCTGAACGGCCTCGAGAGTGTGTCGGGAGTCCGGGACGATGATCAGGTCGCCCGGTGCGCCGTCCCAGGACGTGTCTCTAGCGGTGAGTCGAATCCGACCGGTGAGCACGTGCACGGTGGCCTCACCGGGGTTCTCGTGCTCCTCGAGCGACTGGCCCGCGGTCAACGCGATGACGGTCTGGCGCAGCATGTGCTCGTGCCCGCCGTACACGGTTGTGGCGCTACGCCCGCTGGAGGCGACGCGTGCCTGCTCCAGTTGCCGATGCGCCGTCGCGGTCAGCGAGAACTTTTCCATGACCCGATGATCCTCCTGATCCAGTGTTGGCCGCGGTGGCAAGAGCAGGAGTGCGTGCTGTCGGCACGTTGTGCGGCGCTATTGGAGTCTGTTGCCGAGTTCGCCGAGGTAGTCGTCGTAGGCAGCAACGACGTCGTCCAGGTCGACCACCGCAGGCAGGTCGGCCGCCAGTTGTCGTTCAGTGAGCAGCGCAGCGGTCGCTGTCACGACCTGCAGCTCTCGCCCGTCGCCGACCCCGAGTTGGCTGAGCACGCCGGGTGTGGCTCGGATTCTGAATTCGACGGTCTCTTCGTTTTCGCGAACTTGCACGAGGTAGTCGTGCTCGCCGTCGGACTCCACGTGCAGTTGCTCGCTCATCAGCTCGACACCTCGTGCCCTTGAGTCAGTTGCCGGGTTCGCTGTCTCGTTCGCCCGATGGTGATCCGTCAACACCGGCTACCGCTCGGCCCGTCGCGGTGGCCACCCTGCGCGGCCGCCCGGCGTGCGCCTCGGCCTCGAGGCGTTCGAGCAGGTGCGGGTAGTGGTATTCGAAGGCCGGCCGCTCGGAGCGGATCCGCGGGATGTGGGTGAAGTTGTGCCGCGGCGGCGGGCAGGAGGTTGCCCACTCCAGCGAGTTGCCGTGGCCCCACGGGTCGTCGGCGGTGACGACCTCGCCGAAGCGGTAGGAGCGGTAGACGTTGTACAGGAACG
>Ga0081455_10007765_pt1 | contig 11246 bp, 8 predicted proteins | sample TabmetS3T2R1_FD_70207 | JGI IMG/M metagenome (GOLD analysis project Ga0081455, IMG submission 70207) | Tabebuia heterophylla rhizosphere microbial communities from the University of Puerto Rico - S3T2R1 | ecosystem: Host-associated > Plants > Roots > Rhizosphere ... | reverse complement strand
CTGCTTGGTCTTTCCCGTTGGGCGTGTTTACGACGCACGGTCAAGCCTGATATGCGCGGGTTGGTTACCGCAGGACGGGTTGTTCGACTGGAACGGGCATCACTGTCTACAGAAGGCGAACGTGGCCAGCCGGGGCTGGTTGTTCATAGGTCTCGCGTGGATCCCGTTCCTCGCGCGGGTCCCGGATTCAACCTGCCGGCAAGGACATTGTTGATGATCTTGTTCGTGGGCGGCTCCTTCAAACTGTTGGCGGTGTGTTGCGCCGCGGGCTGCGGGCAGGTCGATGACCTGCCCGATGATGGGGCTGCCGGCCGGCCGTAGAGGCTGCGGGGTCAAGGGCGGCCGTAGGCCGTCGCGGCAGCGATCGCGTCAGCGACCCTTGAGGCCGGAGAGACGGCCGCACAGGCTGCGCGGCGCAACACACCGCCGGTCGTGGAGTATGCATGGTTTCGGGGTGGCTAGTCGTCCATGACCGCCAGGGACCAGGCCCAGCCGGCGAGCTCGCGGGCGATCGCGACAGCAGCGATGGTGTCCCTTTTGCGGCGGGCCTGAAAGGCTTGCCAGCGTGAGTGCAGCCGCCGATTGCCTTCATGGCCACGAACCCTGGCCGGGGCGGGGGCCAGCTGCCAGCGGTTCCGCATCCGTGTGCCGGGGTGACGGTAGCTCCTGCGGTGATGCCAGGCGGCCTCCACCAACAACCGCCGGGCATGGCCGTTGCCGGCCTTGGTGATCGAACCTTGGGATCTGGATTCTCCCGAAGAGTCCTCGGTGGGCACCAGCCCCAAGAAGGCACCGATCGAGGAGCCGCTGAACCGGTGCCAATCCCCGATCTCCACCGCCAACCCGAATCCGGTCAAGGTGGAGATGCCGCGCAGGCAGCCCAGCCGACGCACCAGCGGGGTGTAGCTGCTGTCGGCGGCCATGGCCTCGATGGCGGCGTCCAGCCGGTCCCGCCGGTCGGTGGTCAACAGCACCGCCTCCACCGCGTCCTCGAATGCTAGCTGCCGGGGCGGGGCGTCGAAGCGTTGCCGCTGCAGCCACCGCTCGTAGTCCGCGGTCCAGGTTTTGCGGCCGGAATAGAGGATGCCTTGCCGCAGCAGCAGCTTCGCTGCCCGATGTCGAGCCCGCATCAAATCGCCGCGGACATCCTCACGGGCCCGCACCAAATCCCGGGCCGCCTCCTGCTCAGGATCGGGCACGATCACCTCCACGATCTCATCGAGACGTAACAGCCGACACAGATGCTCCGCATCCCTGGTGTCGGTTTTGACCCGATTCCCCGCCGGCCGCGTCAACTTCGACGGCGCCGCCACCAGACACCCCACCCCGCGGCCGCGAAGGAAACGGGCCAACCCGTAACCAGTCGGCCCCGCCTCATAGGTCACCTTTACCGGCTGCGGCAACGACTCCAACCAACCCCAAATGCCGGGCGGATCCGCAGGCAGCAGCTGCTGCCATACCTCGCCGGTGTGCTCATCCATGGCATGCCCGACCACCGACCGGGCGTGCACATCCAACCCAACGAACGTACGCTGTCGAAACACTGAGGCCTCCCGCAACTGTTGGCACTACCGATCCATGGCGCTAGCCTTCGGCAACCCACGTCCATTTGCGAGCGAGGCCTCAGCCCTCCCCTCATACCGTCTACAACACCTCCCTGGAGCAGCACCTCCACGACGCGCTGGGGGTGCAGTTCGCAGCGCGTCCCGGCTCCGATCCGGGCAAGCGACCGATCCGGGAAATTGTTGGTGTCGACCCCCGATTGAATGAGCGGTGGTCGACCCGGCGGGCCCATATCAACCTCCGCCGTGGCGAGCTCGCCATCCAATTCCAGCATGATCATGGTCGACCACCGACACCGGTGGAAGCGCTGCACCTGGCCCAGCAGGCCACCTTGGAGACTCGCGACGCCAAACACGAACCCCGATCCCTGACTAAGCAGCGCACGACCTGGTTGAACGAAGCCGCAGCGGTGCTCGGTGGCCGCAGCGCCGTCGCCTCGATGGTCGCACTGGCACTTACCCCCGCCGCAGAAACCCCGCCCATCGCCGACGCCCACTGGGTCGCACAGACCGCCGACCGGATGCTGGCCGCCATGGAGGAAACCCGGTCGACCTGGCAGATGTGGCACGTCCGCGCCGAAGCCCAACGCCACCTCCGCACCGTCGACGTGCCTGCAGAAGATGCCGCGGCGCCGGTCGACATGCTTGTCGATGAGGTGCTCGATCGCCGGTGTGTTGCCCTGGCCGCACCAGCGGACGGCATCGAAGAACCGGGCGCGCTACGGCGGGTCGACGGGTCGTCGGTCTACACAGTGGCCGGCGCCGACCTCTACACCTCCCAGCGCATCCTCGACGCCGAGCAACGCCTCCTCACCGCCGCGGGACGTTTCGACGGATTAGTCGTCGAGGAGTCGGGGGTGGATCTGGCTTTGCTGGAGATGGCGGCGAACGGCGCCGCCCCGGATATGAGTCAAGCGTCCCTAGTCCGACAGATGTGCACCTCTGCTGCTCGACTACAGCTCGCGATCGCGCCCGCCGGCGCCGGCAAGACCACCGCCATGCGTGCCCTCACCCGAGCCTGGATCGAAGACGGCGGCCAGGTCATTTGGCCTCGCCCCGTCCGCCGCCGCAGCCGCTGTGCTAGGAGAGCAGACCGGAATCCGCAGCGACACGCTCGCCAAGCTCACCTGGTCCCTTGACCATGGCGACCTGCCCGACTGGGTGACTGGGGTCGGACCGGCGACGTTGATTATCATCGACGAGGCCGGCATGGCCGACACTTTGTCCCTCGACGCGGCCGTGCAGTTCGCCATCAATCGCGGGGCGAGCGTTCGGCTGATCGGGGATGATCAACAACTCGCCGCGATCGGCGCCGGCGGCGTCCTCCGCGACATCCAACACAGCCACGGCGCCCTCCACCTCACCGAGCTGCACCGCTTCGCCAACCCGGGCGAAGCGGCAGCATCACTCGCCCTCCGAGAAGGTAACCCTGAAGCACTCGGGTTCTACCTTGATCACGGCCGTGTTCATATCGGCGACATTGCCGCCACAGTCGAGGATGCGTTCGTTGCTTGGATTTCCGACCGAGCCGTCGGACTGGACGCGATCATGCTCGCTCCCACCCGGGAGCTGGTCGCCGAGCTCAACCGCCGTGCCAGGGCACATCGTCTCGATCACTCGCATGCCGGATCGGAGGTGTCTTTGGCCGATGGAAACAGGGCCAGTGTCGGAGATGTGATCATCACCCGCAGCAACGACCGCCGACTCCGCCTCACCGCCACCGACTGGGTCAAAAACGGCGACCGCTGGACCATCACCCACATCAACCGCAACGGTGGGCTCACCGTCCGGCACGGCCGCAGCCACCTGACCGTCCGGCTGCCTACTGAGTATGTTCGGGAGTCCACCGGTCTGGGCTATGCCACCACCATCCACGGTGCCCAGGGCGTCTCCGCCGACACCATGCACGGCCTGTTGACTGGGCAGGAATCTCGGCAGCAGCTGTACACGATGCTCACCCGCGGCCGACACGCCAACCACCTCTACCTCCAAGTGGTCGGCGACGGCGACCCCCACAGCCTCATCCGACCCGACACCATCGCACCGCGTACGCCGACCGAGACGCTGCAGCAGATCCTCGCCCGCGACGAGGCGCCCGTCTCCGCCAGCACCATGCTGCGGCAGCTCAACAGCCCAGCGGCCCGGCTGTTCCAGGCGGTCCAGCGCTACACCGATGGCATCCACGTCGCCGCCGAACAACTTGTCGGATCACGAATCCTGGCCGAACTTGACCACGTCGACAAGTACGTGCCGGGCCTCACCGACGAACCCGCGTGGCCTACGCTCCGGGCTCACCTGATCGACCTCGCCGCCGAAACCGGCAAGCATCCACTCCGCCACCTACAGGAAGCCGCCAGCGGTCGCGATCTCTCTACCGCAGGAGACATGGCCGCCGTCTTCTACTGGCGCCTCCCAGAGCTCACGTCGACCAACCCAGGTCCGCTGCCCTGGCTTCCGGGCATTCCACCAACGCTCCGTGCCCATCCCGGCTGGGGCGCCTACCTGGGAAGGCGATACCAACTGGTTGCCGACCTCGCCGACCAAGTTCACGACCACGCCTGCCAAACCGCCGCCGAGCCAATTTGGGCACTACTGGGAAGCCACCCGAGCACCGCACTCATCGGCGAGATAGCCGTGTGGCGGGCCGCCAACGGCCTCAATCCCCGAGACCCACGGCAAACGGAGGAACCCCACTCGAAACACTTCAAGCGCTGTGGAAACAACGTCTCGACCGGCACATCGCCCATTCCACCGATTCGTCACGCAGCGCGAGGGCCGACGAGCGACAGGCAGGACGCACCGCCCTTGGCAGGCAGCGCCTGTATCAAACACCACGGCCGAACGCTCCGTCTTCGCCCGGCCGCTAGCGACCGCAGTCAGGGTCATAACACCTTGGCAGACGGCTTTGTCTGGTCGGATCGGGCAGCTGACTGCCGATTCTCGCTCTTTTGAAATCAAGGCGGCTCGCTCCGCTGCGCGGCTTGCTTGCATCGCTATCCCATCGGCTGCATCACTGTGTAGAACGAGTCGAAGAGCCGTCAGTCGAGAGTCGCGCACCTTCGGCAAGCTCGGCATTCAATCATTCAGGACCGCGATCGCCCGCGTTAACCGACCATCTACCGCTACGGATCAGAAACCGGCTACCTCGTGGGCCTCGTACGGCGCCTCCAACTCAGCAACCTCGTCATCGGTCAACTCCAGCTCGATCGCGGCGAGGGCATCGTCAAGCTGGTGCGGCTTAGTGGCGCCGACAATCGGAGAGGTCACCACGGGGTTGCGCGCCACCCACGCCAGCGCGACCTGGGCTCGGGAGACGCCGCGGCGCTCCGCGACCCGGGCAACAGCCTCCACGATCTGGGCGTCCGAGTCGCGGTAGAGCGTCTTACCGAACTCGTCGGTCTCGGATCGGTTGGTGGTGGCGTCCCACTCGCGGGTGAGCTTGCCGCGCGCTAGCGGGCTCCAGGGGGTGACAGCGATGCCCTCGGCGGCGCACAGCGGCAGCATCTCCCGCTCCTCCTCCCGGTACAGCAGGTTGTAGTGGTCCTGCATGCTCACAAAGCGGTGCCAACCGTGCCGCTCCTGCAGGTACAAGGCCTTGGCGAACTGCCAGGACCACATCGACGAAGCACCCAGGTAACGCACCTTGCCAGCCACGACAACGTCGTGGAGTGCCTGCAGGGTCTCCTTGATCGGCGTGCTGGAATCCCAGCGATGGATGATGTACAGGTCGATGTAGTCGGTGCCCAACCGGCGCAAGCTGTTGTCAATCTCTGCCAGGATCGCCTTACGCGACAGCCCTCTACCGTTGGGGCCCGGCCGCACTTGGCCGAAGACCTTGGTTGCGATAACCACCTCGTCGCGGCGGACCTTCTTGAGCAGCACCGAGCCGAGGATTTCCTCGCTGGAGCCGTTGGAGTACACGTTCGCGGTGTCGAAGAAGTTGACCCCCGCGTCCAGCGCCTTGAGCAAGAAGGGGGCGCTCTGATCCTCGGGGAGCGCCCACGGATGCCCGCCTCGCTCTGGGTCACCATAGCTCATGCACCCCAGGCACAGCGTTGACACCCCGAGTCCGGTGCTGCCCAGCTTCACATAGTCCATGCCTGGAGTCTTCTATAGCCGCTCGGCTCCACGAGCGCAGCCCCCGCCCGACGCTCCGACGACCCGGCGAGAGTCAAGAGGCTAGGGAAACCGACCCCCGCCCCCCGGACCAGGGAGTCAATTTGCAGCCGCCGTTGACAGCGATCGCCGCCTGACCCTTGCTGTCACCTACTCGTGCAGTAGTCCCTAGGAGTCTAGGTTGCGGCTAGGTCAAGGCACGTGGTTAGTGTGCAAGTCCCCCCTCGGACACACAATCCTGAAAGCATCGCCCCTCGTCATGTCAACGTGTGCAGCTCCGCGGTCTCTGAGATTGAAGCTGGCAATCTCCTTCAGCACATCAAGTTGGAACTGCACTCGACGCTCAACCAGCAGCGCGTCTTGGGATGCTTTTGCTTGCCTTTGGCCTGGCTGATCGTTATCGCTGCCAGGACGGCTGTAGCGAGGGTGCCGATGCTTTCGAGGATGTCGCGATCCTCTAAATCGGGGCCTATAAGCCATCGAGGCGCTCACTCGCGTCGGCGCGCCGGTCACCTCACTCCGCCTGCTGGCAACTGAGAGACCAAATCCGCAGACTGGGCGCTAAAACCGGGTGGGATCAGCCGCAAGTGGCCACAGCGTCGCCGGAGGCATCCAGAACCTCGCCGGCGAGGGCGATCTTCCCGGCGGGATCGGTCGGCACGGGGTGGGTGGGTGTGAAGTCGACGTCGGCGAGGGCGATGCCTTCGATGACGGGGACCGTCACTGTCACGGAGTCACCAGGCACGTGCAGCCGGAGCGCCGCCGCGTCGCTGATCTTCTCCCCGGCCTTGTCTCGTACCGCCCCTGCACCATTCACCCGGACGGACCGCGCGGAAGAGCCCGGACCGTTGGTGAAGGTCCATGGTTCGGCGTGCACCGCACAGGCCCCGGCCTGCTGTGCGTCCGGAGCGGCGCTCTGCAGCTTGATAGCGGCGCCGGCCATCATCCCGCTGTCCGGCCCGGGCTCGCCGATGATCCCGCAGGTCACGACCGCCTCGAACTCGTCCACGAAGGCCGCGTTGGTGTAGCGGAAGTCGGGGTCTTCCGCCTGCTCGCCGACCTGGGTGTCGTAGCGGCTCAGGAAGCGCCACCCGCGGTCGGACAGATCCAGACCACTCATCAAGCAGACGCGGCGGTACCATGCCTCGTTCTGCGGGTCGGCCCAGGGAATGGGTTCGCGGGACACGGCGTTTTGCCAGCCCACGTCGCAGTGGTGGTCGTCCATGAAGTACAGCAGGTTGACGTCCGAGCCGGGCGGCAGCGCGTCCAACTTGCTGAGGTCGGGGTCGGTGTCCCAGGTCGGCTTGATCTCGCAGCGCTCCACGATGAGTGCTCGCGGGATCAGCGGCTGCTTCCACCACGGCCCGGCCTGGTGGACGTCCAACGTCCAGCCCGGAGGGGGCGGCTCCCGCGGGATGCCGTTGCAGCCGACGACGAGGACTAGGGTCAGCAGACTAGCCAGCGCGTAGCTGATGGTTTTCAGGATCTCGCTCATCCGCTTCCTCCCGGGTTGGGTTTGAATGCTAAGACCTGGCGTGCTCAATCGGCTTCGATTCGCTGAGATAACCACCGATCGCTCGTCTGCCTTAGCACGCCTCGCGGCAGAGACGCATGGCGTCACGGCGCATGGAGCGATTAGCGGCCGCGCCGCTCTAAGCGCCGGACCCGTCCCGGCTACTTGGGGAGTGGCCCGATAACGTCCGGGAGCGGCTCAGGCCGCGCCAGCGGGCAGGCATCCTGCGGAAAGACACCTCTGAAATTGCCCAGGTGTAGCTCGCCGCGAGAGCTCCTTGCGGTCTGCACTTCCTATGAACTCGTGACTTTGGAGGTTAGTTCGCTTGGCTATGTAGTAGCGTGCTTTTCGCCCCCCGCCGGTCACCTCGCTAACTTGCGCTGAGGACCAGTCAAATCGACCGGTGGGGTCTTGTCCGATCGTGCCACTTAACGCAACAAGTTGCGCTGTTTTGCACCTCGTTTCGAGCTTCCGACAACTCAGGGTGCCTCGCCCAAGCTGGGCGCGCCGGATGACGGTACCTGAACTCCGACACCCGCAAGTGCTGCTAGCAGATCATCGCGACTGACCGGCTTGACCAGATAGGCTGCCGCACCCATGGCTGTGCCCCGCGACCGCTCGTCGACGATCGACACGACGATGACGGGGATGTCTTTCGTATCCGCCTCGGACTTCAACTCCTGCAGGACAGCCCAGCCATCAATACCCGGCAGCACGATGTCAAGTAACACGGCGGAGGGTCTGTCGCGCCGGACAGCGTCGAGGCCGGTCTGACCATCGCGCGTCGTCGTGACCTGGAGCGCCGCTCCGGACAGGTACGCGGTCAACAAATCCAACGACGCGCGATCATCCTCGATCATCACGATCGAGGATGACGCCAAGGCTTCCCCTTGACGCTGGATCTTGCCGCGGGCGTGCCGTACGGGTATGGAGAATCCGAAGGTGCTGCCGACCCCGACCTCGCTCTCGAGCCACATCCGGCCGCCGAGCAACTCGACGATCCTGCGCGACAACGTGAGGCCGAGACCCGTTCCCTCCTCTCGGGACGCTCCACGGCCACCCTGCTGAAACGACTCGAAGATCCGTTCGCGGTCCTCGACCGGGATGCCGACCCCAGTGTCCTTGACTGACACGCGCAGGTGCGCGTCGACCTCGTCGGCCCAAATGATGACCGACCCGCCGTCCGGGGTGAACTTGACCGCGTTACTGACGAGGTTGAGGACGACCTGCTTGAACCGGAGCTCGTCGGCCTCGACGGCACCAATCGTCCCCCCGATCTCAACTCGGAGGTCGATCGAGTGCGCGGTGGCACGTTCCCTCAGCATCGAGGCGGCGTACTCGAGGGCCGCCGGCACGTCGAGCGAGGTGAACTCGAGCTCCATCTGACCAGCCTCGACTTTCGAGAGGTCGAGGATCTCGTTCAACAGCTCGAGCAAGTGTCTTCCTGAGCTGTGGATGTCGCGGAGGTACTCCTCCTGCCTTTCGTTGATGTCGCCGAACATCCGCTCGAGGAGTACCTCCGAAAAGCCGAGCACGGCGTTGAGCGGCGTTCGCAGCTCGTGCGACATGCTGGCCAGGAACTCGGACTTGTGACGGCTCGCGACCTCGAGCTGAGCGCTTCGCTCCTGTAGCGCGGTGAAGAGCTGTGCGTTGAGAAGAGCCAGCGCTGATTGACTCGCGAATGTCTCGAGCAGGTCGAGAGTTTCCTCCGTGAAGTCACCAGTCACCTTGCGGCGGACCACGAGCGACCCGATGATCCGCTCTTCCCGCATCATCGGCACCGCGACAACGGACCTCCAGCCGTCATCAAAGAGGATCTGCAGGTGGGGGTCCAGGTCGACAGTGCTCAGGTCGGGAACGGCGAGCGGTCGACGTTCCTTGGCTGCGCGACCGACGAGGGTGAAATCGAGATCGATGCGTACGCCGCGTAACTGTTCAACAACATCCGGAGAGGTCCGGTAGACGCTTCGTACCACAAACCGACGTTCCGAATCGTCATATTCCATGATGGAGCCGCCGCTCGTGCCGGACAGCTCGACAGCGTGCATGGCGATCGTCGCCAGCACGTGATCGACGTCGAGACTGGAACTCACTGCCTCGCCGACGTTGCGTAGAGCTTCGAGCTCGCCGACCTTCCGGGCGAGCTCAGCGCGCCCCGCCTGGAGCTCCTGGACGAGCTTGACGCCATTGATCGCCATCGCGGCCTGCCCGGCGAACGCGGTAACGATCGCCATTTCACGCTCGCCGAAGGGACTTACTTCGTTGCGCCAGATCGACATCGCTCCGATGACCTTGTCATCAACGATCATCGGGGCGCCCATCGTTGTGCGGAAGCCGGCGACCCGTTGGAGATCGAGCCGGCCGTAACCCGGATCGGCGACGACGTCCGGAATCTGCTGCGTCTTGCGGTCCAGCCCCACTCGACCGATCAACGTCTCACGATCCATGGGCATCGGGTGCGCAGCGATGTAGGCTCCGGACTCCTCAGACAGCCCAACAGCCTTGATCAGCTTGTAGACGCCGTCTTCGAGCAGATAGAGGTGGGCGGCGTCGGATCGACATAGGCGGCACGCGCTCTTGACGATGGTGGTCAAGACGGTGTCTGCATCGCCCGCCGAGCGACCGACTGCCGACAGCACCTCGTTCGCAGCGTCGAACTGATCTTGCAGTGCCGCATGGCTGCGTCGGAGTCGCTCGTATTCGTCCGCGCTCACCGTGCGAGCAATGGCAGCCGGCTCGACCATTACCGCCCTCCCGCCCCTCGCGCGTAACCGCGGATGTAGTCGACGATCAGCGCCGGGACCTCCTCGTTGTCTGTGCCGCTTGATTTAGCAGGGAAATCGAAGACGGCGATCATGAGTTGCATCGGATAGGCCGGAGGCCTCAGGCACGAACGGATCTGCACACCGTCAACGAGGAAGTCCGCTGTGTCTGCCGTCCAGTCCACTGCGTAGGTATGGAAGCTGGCCACGTCAATGGGCAGATTCACCGTCTGAAAGTCCCCGGTTATCAAGGGATCGCGGAAGGCGCGCAGCCCCATTCCAACTGCTGTTGACTTACCGGGCACCACCGCATCGCCGAACATCTCGGCGACACAGATCTCCGCTGAACGCTGAGGCTCATCTTCAAGCCCGGCGAGCCAGAACCCCACCATCGAACGCTGCGTCACCACGCCGCGGGCGCGCATCTCGATGTAGGTCTGCTGCGGGGTCCAACCCCAAAAGGTCTCCTGTGCTTCACGAACTGTGAGGCCGTCGCGAAAGGGCTGCTGGCCGATTGCGCTGCCGACCGGCCCTGACAAGTTGCCGGACTGAATCCCTGACACGCGTATTGGCGGCTGATGGTCGTCAGGGCACCAGAGTCCGCGGCTCCGTGGGATTGTCAACGTAAGGCACGAGTCAGCTATGGCATAGATGGCCTCTGTCTCGGCGCGCGAGCTCCATGCCGGCAGGTAGTGCGGCAGCCACACCTCTCGATTTAGTTCAGCGGCGTCGAAGTCGTCCTCGAACACTACGCTAAGCCCATCGGTTCGCTCTGACATATGCCCATCATGGGCCAAGGGCGCGGCCCAAGCGACTGCTGCCTGCCGCTCACCGCCAGCTCGCGACGGCATGCCCTCCGTTGCGCCGCGACCCTTCAGTCGAGCAAACTGAGCCTGAGGCGAGTTGGGACCTCGCGTACTCATCACCGTCGAGGACCGGGAGCGAGGCTGAAATGGCGATCCCAAGTCGCGTCCTTGTAGTTGAGGACAACTCCCTGAATTTGAAGCTGGTACGTGATGTCTTGCTTCATGCCGGTTTCGATGTGCTTGAAGCGCGCTCCGGCGAAGACGGGATTGCGCGTGCGCTGGCGTACCAGCCGGACATCATCTTGATGGACCTTCAGCTGCCCGGCATCGACGGCACCCAGGCAATGCGGACGATCAGGGGGAGTCTGGTCGGATCCCATATCCCGATCGTCGCGCTGACCGCATTCGCGATGTCGGAGGACCGCGAGGGCGCCCTCCGCGATGGTTTTGACGGCTATCTGATCAAGCCGATCAGTGTTCGTGATCT
>Ga0081455_10007764_pt1 | contig 11246 bp, 15 predicted proteins | sample TabmetS3T2R1_FD_70207 | JGI IMG/M metagenome (GOLD analysis project Ga0081455, IMG submission 70207) | Tabebuia heterophylla rhizosphere microbial communities from the University of Puerto Rico - S3T2R1 | ecosystem: Host-associated > Plants > Roots > Rhizosphere ... | reverse complement strand
GCAATCGTCACGGTCTCGTCCGTCCTCGGCCTCGTCGGCGGCGACGATGACTTCGCGACGCACGCCTACGCCGCTTCGAAGGCGGGCGTGATCGGCCTCACCCGTGCGATGGCGGTGACGTACGCGAAGGAGGGCATCCGCTGCAACGTCGTTTGCCCCGGGCTGATCGAGACGCCGATGAGCCGTCGCGCGCAGGAAGACGCCGGGATCCGGGCCCGCCTCGCCGAGCTGCAGCCCCTCATCGGCGACTTCGGGCGTCCGGAGGATGTGGCGCAGGCCGTTGTCTACCTCGCCACGGCACCGTTCGTCACCGGCGCCGTGCTGCCGGTCGACGGGGGCTGGACCGCGCGGTGAGCCCGGTACAGATCGTTCTCCTGCGCGGCATCAACCTCGGTGCTCGCAACCGGATTGCGATGCCGAAGCTTCGGGACGCCCTCGACGAAGCCGGTTTCGACGATGCCCGGACCTACCTCCAAAGCGGCAACGTCGTCCTCTCGAGCGGCCTGTCTGCGGCGAAGCTTGCAGACAAGTGCAGTCGACTGATCAAAAAGCAGTTCGGACTCGACATCGACGTCGTCGTGCGCACTCGCGCTCAGGTCGCCAAAGTGGTCGCGCTCGATCCGCTCGGCGAGGTCGCTTCGAACCCGAAGCGCTACCAGGTCAGCTTCCTGGACGGCAAGATCAGTCGCGAGACCGTGAAGAAGCTCGAGGCCGTGGCGTTGGAATCCGAGCGGTTCGTCGTCCACGGGCGGGAGGTCTACGCCTGGCACCCGGCCGGGGTCGCCCGGTCCAAGCTGTGGGCGCTGCTGGCCGGGCGGGGATTGGGAGTGACTGCGACGTCACGGAATTGGACGACCGTCACGAAGCTGCTCGAGCTCGCCGACGAGAACGTTTAAGGAACGCGAAAGGTCGATCGTCGTAGTCTTCGGGCGATGACGAAGACCTGTGTTCTCTTGCTCGCCGCGGCCGCGCTCTTTGCTCCCTATGGACAAACGGCGGAGCAAGCGACCCTGGCGCTCAAGGTCCGCAGCACCTCGTACGGCCGAGTTCTCTTCGACGGGAGAGACCGCGTGCTCTATGCGTTCACCCGCGACCGCCGAGGCGGTCCGAGCCGGTGCTACGGTGCGTGCGCCGCGGCCTGGCCCGTCTACTTCTCAAGAGGCAAAGTTCGCGCGATGACGGGGGTGAAGCCGTCTCTCATCGGCACGGTCCGCCGCCGCAACGGCCGGCTCCAGGTGACCTACAACGGCCGGCCGCTCTACTTCTACGCGCACGAAGGCCCGCGCGAGGTCAAGTGCCAGAACGTCAGCGAGTTCGGAGGCCTCTGGCTCGTGGTGCGCCCGAACGGCACGTTGGTCCGGTAGCCGGATTAGCTCGCAGCGAGACCCGCGACCGTCTTCGGGACGCCCTCCCAGGAGCCCATCGGTAGAAGCTCTCCCTCCGACCCGACTCCCCAGCCGAAGACTCGACCCGCATCGGCGTCGATCGCATAGAGGAAGGCACCATCGCCGCTCAGAGCCTGGTCCCTAAGGCCGGGGCGGCCCTCGACGGACACACCCGCGGCTGCGTCTTCGAGCGTGATGCTCCCATCCGGCGCGATCGCGAAGCGCGAAACCGCTCCGTCTGCGAAGTTCGTCGTGAAGGCATAGCGGTCATCGTTGGTGACGACCGCCCAGCAGATCTCGCTGCGGCCGTTGCCAACGGAGCGAGACACGGGTGTCGCCGATCCTCCGTTGATCCGGTAAGACGACGCGGCCGCCTTGCCCTTCTGCGCTCCAAAGGCCTCCGTAACCACGAGCGTGCCGTTGCTCGCGAACGCGAACCCGTAGGGCGTAGGGCCCGACGAGGCCTGCACCGTCGGCGTTCCCAGGCGGCCCTCAACATCGACGGGGTACAGCGCGATGGAGTTGCCGCCTCTGTGGGTGACTACCAGCCTCGAGCCGTCGGGCGTGAAACCGACCTGAGCGGGATCTGCGCCGTCGGGAAGCTCGACCCTTCCGTCGGGGAGTGCCTTCAATCCCTCCTCGCTCATGCGAAAGCCGACGAGCGACCCGTCGCCCGTGTTGACGACGTAGACGAGTCCCGCATGCTCGGCGACGCTTTTCGGCGCCGCGCCGCCGCTCGAAACCGTCTGGAGCAGCTCCAACCCATTCGATCCGACGGCATAGACGCTGATGTCGTTGCTGCCCGCATTGGTGACCAACAGCCGCGTGCCGTCAGCGGTTAGCACGACGGAACCCTGAGAGGTGAGATGCGGAACGCCATCCCCTGCGCCGCCCGTTTCGTGAGTCTCCAGCCCTGCCAGTTGTCCGTCCGGTCCGCGTCGAAACGCGATCACGCGATTTCCGTCTGCCTCGTTGGTCTGGGTAAAGACCGCTGCCATGTCGCCTCCTATTCGCAGATTGGTCGTTACCGATCTCTGTCTGCTGGAACGGCGATCCGTTACAGGTCAGCCGTTCTTCCAGTTGCGAAAGGCCTCGAGCAGTGAGCGTTCGGCCGCGGCGGTCATGTCCCTCGGCCCCAGCTCCCCGGTCAGCCGGATCGTCGTCCGCATCTGCTCGACGTATTGTCGGCAACCCTCGCAGCCGCGGAGGTGCTCTTCGAAGCGCGCGCGATCCTCGTTCGGAAGCACGCCTTCGAGGTAGTCCGTCACGAGCTCGACCACTTCTTGGCAGCTCAGCTGTTCTACGTCGCTTCTCATCGGGTCTCCGCCAGGTAGTCCTCCAGGGCGCGCCTGACCTTCGATCGGGCTCGGTGCAAGAGCACCCGTTGATTGGTATCGGTGACGCCCAGGGCGTTACAGACCTCGTCCGCGCTCCAGCCTTCAACGTCGCGCAGGCTGATCACCGCTCGCTGGGGTCCGGGCAGCCGCTCGATCGCCTCTCCAATCACGGCTCGAACCTCCGTGCCGAGAAGGGACTCTTCGGGGATGCTCCAGGCTTGTGGCGGCGAAGCCCAATGCCCGGGCCATGCGGCGTCTTCGGGACTGCGAAACCGTCCGGGCTCGACTGCCGCCTCGGGGACGCGATCGGGCGACTGAAGCGCCGACAGCGGCAGCGTGCGTCCTTCCCGCTGCGCGCGCGTCTTGGCGATGTTCGTCAGGATCCGGAAGATCCAGGTCTTGAGCGTAGAGCGCTCCTCGAAGCCGGCGATCCCTGTCAAGACGCCGATCCACGTGTCTTGCACGACCTCCTCCGCGACCGCGGCGCTGGTGACATAGATCTGGGCGACCCGGAGAAGTGAAGGGTGGTACTGCCGCATGAGCGCGGCGAACACCGATTCGTCGCCTGCCCGAAGAGCGCGGACGACCTGAGCATCGTCCACCAGGACCGTCGCGTCCATGTATACCGACTGTAACTCTCGTGACTTGAAACAATTCGGCACGAAAGGAGACCGACAATCATGAGTTTCGTCTCTCGTGGCTTTCGCGGCCGGCGGCGGGATTCGGATGCCGATCCGAATCGCGTCCCGCCCGGCCAGTACGTGACGGACGGCTTCCCGGTGCTGTCGGCGGGCCCGACGCCGCACACTCCACTCGAGGAGTGGACGTTCTCGATCGCGAACGGCGGCGAGCGCAAGAGCTGGACGTGGGAGGAGTTCCGCGCCCTGCCCAGCGAGACCGTCACCGTCGACATCCACTGCGTCACGCGCTGGTCCAAGCTCGACACGACCTGGGAAGGCGTCTCGGTCGACACGCTGCTCGAGCAGGTCGAGCACGAGGCGCCGTACGTGCTTGCTTTCTGCGACGGCGGCTACACGACCAACCTTCCGATCGAGGACGTGACCGACGGGAAGGCGTGGGTGGCATTCGTGTACGACGGCGAACCGCTGGACCCCGAGCACGGCGGCCCGGCGCGGCTCCTCGTCCCACACCTGTACTTCTGGAAGAGCGCGAAGTGGGTTCGCGGCCTCGCGCTGCGCGACGAGAACGAGCCGGGCTTCTGGGAGACCTACGGCTACCACCTGTACGGCGACCCGTGGCGAGAGCAGCGGTACAGCGGCGACTGACCTGGCAGGTCGCCACCGTCGACGACGTCGTCCACGAGACGCCGCGCGTGAAGACGATCGTGCTGGACGTCCCTGACTGGCCCGGCCACCGAGCGGGGCAGCACCTCGACGTCCGGCTGACCGCCGAGGACGGCTACCGGGCGGAGCGCGAGTACTCGATCGCCTCTGCCCCGGGGGAGCCGGTCGCGATCACGGTCGAGCGGCTGGAGGACGGTGAGGTCTCGCCGTACCTCACGGAGGAGCTACGAGGGGGCGACGGGCTCGAGCTGCGCGGGCCGATCGGCGGCCACTTCGTCTGGGGGCCGGAGAACGGCGGGCCGCTGCTTCTGATCGGGGGCGGCTCCGGTGTCGTTCCGCTCCGGGCGATGCTGAGGCACCGGGAGCGCGCGGGGAACGACCTCCCGGTGCGCCTGCTGTACTCGTCACGCTCGCTCGACGACGTGATCTACCGCGAGGAGCTCGACGCGGCTTCCGGCGGCGTCGTCGAGGTGATCTACACGCTAACCCGGGAGCAGCCTCCGGGCTGGACCGGCCATGCCCGACGTGTCGATTCGGAGCTGCTGAACGAAGTCGCTTGGCCGCCGGACGAGGACGCGCGGGCGTTCGTCTGCGGCCCGACGAGCTTCGTGGAAACGGTCGCCGACGGCCTGGTCGCGCTTGGGTATCCGCCCGTCCGGGTGAAGACGGAACGATTCGGAGCCACGGGGAGGTAAGTGATGGACGCGCTCGACGGAAACGCGATCGGTGGGCTGATGCTGGAGATCTTCAGCGCGGAGATGACCACGGCGACCGGGACCTGTGCCGGGTGCGGCGCTGTCGCAGTCCTCGCCGAGGCCATCGTCTACCTCGAGGCCCCCGGAACGGTCGCGAGATGCCGGAGCTGCGACTCGGTGCTGATGGTCGTTGTCGACGTACGCGGCACCAAGTGCGTCGACCTGCGCGGCCTGTCCAGCCTGGAGCCCGCCGCCTAGGAGTGGCCCAAGACAGGATGCGGCCGATAGGGCGCTTCCAGCTTGCCGATCTCCTCCTCGCTCAGCGTCACGTCGAGTGCGGCGACTGCGTCGTCCACGTGTGAAAGCTTGGTCGCGCCCACGATCGACGCGCTCACGGCGGGCTTGCCCAGGAGCCAGGCGAGCGCGATCTGCGCCGGCCGTAGTCCGCGGTCTTTGGCGAGCGCCCGAACGACGTCGACGACGTCCAAGTCCGTCTCGTCGTACATCTCGTCCGCGAGGGGATCGCACCAGGCACGAGTCGTGTCGCGCTCGACGCTCCGCGCGAGCAGTCCCCGCGCAAGCGGGCTGTAAGCAAGGACGCCGACGCCCTGGTCGAGGCAGAGAGGGATCATCTCCCGCTCCTCCTCGCGGTAGACGAGGTTGTAGTGGTTCTGCATGGAGACGAACCTCGTCCAGCCGGCGGTCTCGGCGGTCTGCTGGGCCTTCGCGAACTGCCAGGCGAACATGCTCGACGCCCCGATGTAACGCGCCTTTCCGGCCCGGACGACGTCGTCCAGCGCCGCCATCGTCTCTTCGATCGGCGCCTCGTCGTCCCACCGGTGAATCTGGTAGAGGTCGACGTAGTCCGTTCCCAGCCGGCCGAGCGAGCTGTCGATCGCGGCCAGGATGTGCTTGCGCGAAAGACCTCGGCCGTTGGGTCCATCGCCCATCGCGAAGTAGACCTTTGTCGCGAGAACGTAGTCGTCGCGTCGCTCGAAGAGCTCCCCGAGCAGGCGCCCGGTGATCTCCTCGCTGCGCCCGTCGGAGTACATGTCGGCCGTGTCGAAGAACGTCACTCCCGCCTCGACTGCCCTCCGAACGATCGGCTCTGCCTCGTCCTCGATCAGCATCCAGCGGCGCGATGCCGGATCGCCGTAGGTCATCATGCCCAGGCAGATTCGGGAGACCTTCACGCCCGAGGAGCCCAGTCGCGTGAACTGCATCAGGCTCTCCCTTCCCGGTGGACGGCCACCGCGGCGACGACCAGCGCGACGCCGAGGATCTCGGTCGTTGTGGGGACCTGGGCGAGCACGATGATGCCCACGACTGTGGCCGTCGCCGGAAGCAGGGAGACCATCAGCGAGTAGGTCGCGCGGCTCATCCTGGCCATCGCGAGCTGGTCACAGACGTATGGGATGACGGAGGAGGAAATCCCGACGCCGATGCCGGCTGCGACGGCGACGGGATCGAGCAGCACGGGCGCGACGAACCAGCCGCCGACCGGGGTGACGGCGAGCGTTGCGACGAGCATTGCGGCTCCGAGCCCGTCGATCCCGCTCACATGCCTGCTGTGCGCCACCCGGTGAGCCAGGACGATGTACAGCGCAAAGAGCGCGGCATTTGCGAATGCGAACGCAACGCCGAACGGCTCACCGGCGATGCGAACGTCCGTGAGAAGGTAGACGCCGCCGACTGCCGCCGCGAGCGCGACTGCGTTCCTCGTCGTGCGCATGCCGAGCGCGGCGAGCGCGATCACCGGCAAGAACTCGATCGCGGCGACGGTTCCAAGCGGCAGGCGGTCGATGGAGATGTAGAAGCAGCCGTTCATCGCCGCGAGAACCGCGCCCATGGCGACTACCGTGCGCCGCCCACTCCGGCCGAGCCGTGCGAACGCGTGCCACGGCCGCCGCCAGAGCGCGAAGACTGCCGCGGCGGAGGCGATCCGCAGCCAGGCGACGCCCAACGGCTCGACGCGGGCAAAGAGCAGTACGGCGAACGCCGGGCCCAGGTAGTGGAAGATCGCGCTGCCGACGAAGAAGGCCTCCGGCGGCGCGGTCGCCGCGAGGCGCCGAGTCGGAACGGCGACGGCTTGTTGCATGAAGAAATGGTCAGGGCGCGGCGCAGGATCTGCCAGACTGAGAGCAAGCCGTTTTCGCTCCAGCGCCTACGAAGCAAAGGAGTACAGCCTTGCTGACCAACGAAAACCAGCTGCTGGACGAGATCAACCGTCGTCTCCTTTGGGAGCTGCAGACGGACGCACGCGTCACGATGGCCGAGCTCGGCCGCCGCATCAACCTGTCGGCGCCGGCCGTGGCCGAGCGCGTTCAGAGGCTCGAGCGCGCCGGCGTGATCACGGGCTACCACGCCGAGGTCGATCCGAAGGCGATCGGGTTTCCGATCGCCGCGGTCGTTCGCGTTCGGCCGACGACGCGCCAGCTGCAGAAGATCCCTGAGCTCGCCCGCGAGATTCCCGAGGTCGTCGACTGCCACCGCATCACAGGCGAGGACTGCTTCTTCGTGAAGCTACATCTCCGCTCGATGGACGACCTCGAGGCGATCCTCGACCAGTTCATCGTGCTCGGCCAGACGACGACGTCGATCATCCACTCATCGCCTGTGGCGGGACGTCCGTTGCCGCTCGACGCTGGCGATTCGTAGCGCCGCGCCGTACAGTCCCGGCGACGTGAAAGCGAGAAGCGACTGGTCTTTGATCCCCCGCGCCATCTACGCGGATCCGACCAACCGCTACGTGGCCGGATTCGGCCCACCGTGGCGCCGCGCCCTCGCAGCGGTGGTGGACTGGGGCCTCATCTACTTCCTCTTCGTCATCGTCTCGATCCCGCTGGGGACGCTGCAGGCGATCGGCGCGGTCTCGCTCGAAGACGGCGACCTGGGTGGAATTCCCGGCGGCCTCGTAGTTGTCGTCACGCAGCTGCTGATCCCGGCGCCGGCCGTCGCCTACTTCGCCCTCCTGCTGCCCACCAGCCAGACGCTGGGAATGCGCCTGAGTGACGTCCGAATCGTCGCGACCAGAACAGGCCGCGCGCCGTCGCTCGTCAAGGCGCTGGTTCGTGGTGTGACATCGACGATTCTGGCGGCGGCGGTCTACGCCGTCATCCAGTACTCGACGAGCTTCGACAAGCCGAACCTCGATCGAGCGTCGAGCTACATGCTCGATGTGGCGTACGTCCTCGCCGGCGCTGCGTTTCTCTCAGCACTGACGATGATCGTCACGCCGACCCACCGGAGCCTCGTCGACCGGCTCTTCGGGACATCGGTGCTCGACGACCTCGAGCCCGTGACGCCGCACATGGGCCCGTGGGGCCCGGTCGACGCCTTCGACCTGTCGAACCGGGGTCGAACGGCGGGCTAAAAACGCCAAGTCCTGCGAACCCGAAGGCCCACAGGACTTGACTGGGCCACCGTCTCACACCGATCGACGGCCGTCAAGTAGGAACCGTCAGGCCTCCAATTCGAGGAGGTCCTCGAGCGTTTCGCGTCTCCGGATCAGCGTCACCCGACCGTCTGAAACGAGCACTGCAGCCGGCCGCGGAACGCCGTTGTAGTTCGAGCCCATGCCCAGGGTGTACGCCCCGGTGGCCGGGACTGCGAGGACGTCTCCCCGTTGTGGCTCGGGCAGCTCTACGCGCTCGATGAGGACATCGCCCGACTCGCAGTGCTTTCCGCAGACGGAGAAGACGCCGGTCGGAAGCTCGTCGGCCCGGTTCGCCAGCAGCGCGGTGTACTGCGCGCCGTAGAGCTGCGGGCGCGGGTTGTCCGACATGCCGCCGTCGATCGCGACATACGTCGTCTTCTCGCTCGCCTGCTTGACGACGCCGACGCGGTAGAGAGTCACCCCCGCCCGCCCCACAAGCGAACGGCCCGGCTCGAAGATGAGCCGCGGCATCGGAAGGTCGTGCAGCTTCCAGGCGCGAGTTACACGCTCGATGAGCGCCGCGACGAACTGCGCGACCTCCGGGGCCGCCTCGCCCTCGACGTACTGGATCCCGAGCCCGCCGCCGAGATCGACGACGCTCGGCGTCCAGCCGAGCTCGGCGCGGCACTCGGCCGAGAAGCCCGCGAGCCAGTCGACCGTCATCCGCGCCGCACCGGTCTCGAGGAGCTGAGAGCCGATGTGCACGTGCAGCCCGGCGATGTCGAGCCCTGCCTCCCCGGCGAGCGCAAGTGCTTCAAGCGTTTGCTCGGGCGGCAGCCCGAACTTCGACCCGTGGTGCGCCGTCTTGATCGCCTCGTGCGTCTCTGCGTCGATCCCCGGAGTGGCGCGCACGAGGACACGCGAGACGCCAGCTGCGGCCGCCCGATCCACCTCGTCGAGGGCATCGAGCACGACGAAGGCGACGCTGGCCTCGGCGGCCGCTCGAAGCTCCTCGTCGCTCTTGTTGTTCCCGTGGACGACGATCCGATCGCCCGGGACGCCGGCGCGAAGCGCGAAGGTCAGCTCGCCGAGGGTTGAGACGTCGGCGCCGAGCCTCTCTGCCGCGAAGAGCCGGAGCAACGCGAGGCTCGGAAATGCCTTCACGCCGTACGCGATCAGCGCGTCCGGTGCGGCGTCGAGGTACGCGCGGGCCTGCGAGCGCAGCGTCTGCTCGCAGTAGACGACGAGCGGCGTCCCGAGCTCGTCGGCGAGCGCAGCGGCGCGGACGCCGCCGACGGTCAGCTCGCCGCTCACGATCGCCGCCGATGCCGGGAGGACGCTGTTCATCGGCAAAGTGTGGCCGAGTTTGCGGCGGGGCGGCGTACAATCGAGCGACGATGATCGAGTTTCATCTGGACGCGCGCTCGGGAGTGGCGACCTACCTCCAGATCGTGCAGCAGGTCAAGGAGGCGCTGCGGCTCGGCCTGCTCGACCTCGGCGACCAACTGCCGACCGTTCGAGAGGTCGTCGCCGATCTGGCGATCAACCCGAACACGGTCGCCAAGGCATACCGCGATCTCGAGCGCGAAGGCCTCGTTGCGGCTCGTCCGGGCCGCGGGACGTTCATCGTCGGCACGCTCGCCGCGCCCTCCCTGCGGCATCACGAAGCCCTCAGGCGCGAGCTCGAGAGCTGGCTGGCCGCAGCGGTCCGCGCCGGCCTCGACGAGGAGAGCATCCGCGCCCTGATCTCGACGACCCTACGGGAGGCGCTCGTTCGAGAGGTCGCATGACCGCTGCGGTGGAGACGTGGGGTCTGGGGAAGCGGTTTCGCCGCGGGTGGGCTGTTCGCGAGTGCACGCTCTCGATCCCCGAGCAGGCGATCGTCGGGCTCGCGGGCCCGAACGGCGCGGGGAAGTCGACGCTTCTCTCTCTCGCAGTCGCCCTCCTCGCACCGACGGAGGGGGAAATCCGCGTGCTCGGGCACGACCCCTGGCGCGAGCCGGAGACACTGGAGCAGATCGGCTACGTGGGTCAGGACTCGCCGCTCTACCGCTCGTTCAGCGTCGGAGAGACACTCGACTACGCCAGGCGTATGAACGCTCGCTGGGACCCCACGATCGCGAACCGCTCGCTCGCGCATCTCCCGGCGGGACGACGCGTTTCCGCGCTCTCGGCCGGCGACAGAGCGCGGCTGGCCCTCGCCGTCGCGCTGGGAAAGCGTCCACGGCTCCTGCTCCTGGATGAGCCGTTCGCCCGGCTCGATCCCAGGGCCGGTCGGGAGTTCCTCCAGATGCTGATGGACGGCGTCGCCGAGACGGGCGCGACCGTCGTCGTCGCCTCGCATGTCGTCGCCGACATCGAGCGAATCGCCGACCACATCGTCCTCCTCTCGGAGGGGCGCGTCCGGCTCGAGGGCAACGTCGAGGAGCTCCTCACGTCGCATCGCCTGCTGACCGGCGCGCGGCGGCCGCTTGGGCGGATCGGCGGAGTCGAGGAGATCGTCCGTGAGCGTCACAGCGGCCGGCAGCTGACGCTCCTGGCTCGGCTTGCCGCGCCGGTGGTCGATCCGTCGTGGTCGGTCGACGAGATCGCCCTCGAGGAACTGCTACTCGCGTACATGGCGCCGGAGCGGCTGCCGAGGCGCACGACAGATGAGAAGAGGCGCCTCCGATGGCATGGGTGACCTGGCGGCAGAACCGCATCCAGCTTCTGGCCGGCGGGGCCCTCTTGACGGCGATCGTCCTGCTCGCGCTGGCCACCGGGCCGGAGATTCGCGGCGCGTTTGAGCAGCAGGGCGTCGACGCCTGCCTGCCGCCGGCGACGCGCTCCGGCTGCGACATCATCGCCCGGCACTTCCAGAGCGAGCACGAGACGCTCGCGCTCGGGGCACGGTACCTCGTTTTCCTGCCGGCGCTGATTGCCGCACTCGTCGGCGCGCCGCTACTTGCGCGAGAGTTGGAGCACGGGACCTATCGGCTGGCGTGGACCCAGGGCGTCACCCGCCGTCGCTGGCTGCTCTCGCAGACGGTCCTCCTATCCGCCGCCACCATCGTAGGCGCCCTTGCGCTGAGCGTGATCGTTATGTGGTGGCGCGTGCCGTTCGACCGCCTCGAAGGCCGGATGAGCCCGAGCCGCTTCGAAATCGAGGG
>Ga0081455_10007763_pt1 | contig 11246 bp, 10 predicted proteins | sample TabmetS3T2R1_FD_70207 | JGI IMG/M metagenome (GOLD analysis project Ga0081455, IMG submission 70207) | Tabebuia heterophylla rhizosphere microbial communities from the University of Puerto Rico - S3T2R1 | ecosystem: Host-associated > Plants > Roots > Rhizosphere ... | reverse complement strand
TCCGCCGGCGGCCCGCAGACCCCACAGGCAGTGAGGGCTCGGTCGAGCCGCGAGACAAGGTCTCGGTCTGAACCTCGACCGATGGGACGCGGGAAGGCGTCGCGTATTTGTGAATGGAATCGGCTGCCGCGCGGGCATGGTCGATCGGCGACGTTGCAGATCTGGATGACGAGCTCACGGTCGGCTGAGGCGTCGAAGGTGTCATCGCCGCGCCCTGTCTCGTTGCGCGTGGCCCCGTTCAGTTCAGGATAATTCACTCCACAGCGCTCCCGACTTGGCTCTGTGAGCGTTAGCTGTGTACAGCGTTCACGCGTCCGTAGTGCGCGACTACCTCGACTGACAGCATCCGCCGTTGGTCAGAGCTGCCAGCGTCGGATTGGTTCGGATCCGAATCTCGTCTATGAACACCGGGTCTTCTCCACGACGAAGGCGAACTTGCGTACCCGCCCATCGCGCAGCCAGTCCCTCCAGCACAGATGGGCGACCAGCAGCTCATCCAAGGCCCGACTGCCGAGACTCGCCGTGATATCCGACGAGTCGGCCGCGAACGCGACTGCCAATGAATCGACCAGGTCCCGGTGGGATCGACTGACCTCGTCCTGCCACCGAACGTGCAGCCCGACCCGCTCCAGGCGGGAGAGCATTTCGGGCAGCGGAACGGGCCACACGGTGTCGGAGTTGGGGATGCTCTCTCGTTCCGCGTCCGTCAGTGGCTGACCCTCCTCCATCGTGAAGGCGAACCGCCCTCCTGCCCTCAGCGCCCCGGCGATTTCCTGCAGCAGGGTCTGCTTGTCGGGAAAGGCGAGCATGGTCTCAAGTAGCAGTACGACCTCGAAAGGGCCGGACGGGATCGGAGGGATCTGCGAGACCTCGAAGCGACAGTCGAGGGAGCTGGCGTGCCGGCGTGCGATGGCGATGGCGCTAGCGCTGGCGTCCACCCCCAGATAGGTGCATCCCAGTTCCCGAGTGAGCAACCGTCCGGGTCCGGCGATGCCGCAGCAGAGGTCCAGCACGGAGACCCCCGGGCCGATGCCCGCCTCGACGGCCAGGGTCAGGATCTCTGTTGCGCCCATGAAGCCTTCCTGACCGACGAACTCGCCGGATGCGTACGCCGACAGGCGGGCCGGCCGTAAGGCCCGGTCGAGACGGGCCCGCTCGTCCGGCTTCATGCCTGCTCCGTGAGGAGACACATGCGGGGTCATGGCTCGTTGGATTCTGCTCGGACTGGAGGAAGCGTCGGCCGTGCCGAGATCGGTGGCGGTTGCGGACTGTACGCCGCGAGGAAGCGGTCGCGGAAGGTATCCATCGGCCAGACCGGCGCATCCGGGTTCGGCCTCATGCCGGGCTGCCAGCCCCATCCGGAGATTCGGTCGAGGACGACGGGATCGCGTGCGATGACCGAAATAGGCACGTCGTGACTGTCCGCGTCACCGCTCACGACCGGAGGCTGATGGTCGCCAAGGAGGATCATCACAAGGTCGTCGTCGCCGTACCTCTCCACGAAGGAGACGACGGTACGCAGGGAGTACTCGATGGATCTCGCGTATGCGGCTTCCGCATTCCCGGGGTCTCGCCACAGCTCCTCCGCGGATTCGGCACGGTCATGGATGCCATTGAAGACCGACCCGTCACCGAGACTGTTCCATTCGACCAGTCGAGGGAGTGGGGCCCACGGCGCATGGCTCGAGGCGAGGTCTATCTCGGCCATCAGCGGTCCGCGGCTGCGTCTGGCGAGCTCCAAGCGCTGAAACGCCGACAACGCATACTGGTCGGGCATCTCGGAGAAGCCGAACTCCGGACCACGGTAGCCGAGGTCTGAGCTGCTGTAGAGCTTGTCGAATCGATAGAACGCCTGTCCGTCCGGCCACTCCTCGTCATTCGACGGCAGGAGGGCGACGGTCCGCCAGCCCTCCCGCCCGAACGCGTCGCTGAGGGTCATCCGGTCGCTGTCGAGCAACCGCTCGTAGAGCAGTTGGTTGTCGACCCACAGACCGGACTGCAGCGTGGAGTGCGCCAGCCAGCTGGCCCCACCGAAGGTCGAAGAAGTGAGATAGGCGCTCCGCGAGGAGAATCCAGACGCACCTAGGCGAGCGGTACCGGCGTCGACCGTGGCCCGGATCCGCTCCGCGGACGGCGTGTCCTCCAGCGCCATGCGGCCGTAGCTCTCGACGAAGACGACGAACACGTCCTTGCCGCGAAGTGCGGCTAGCAGATCGGCTCGGTCCCGGTAGCGGTCATCCGCGATCGCTGTCCCGAAGCTCTGGACTTCCTGGACGTCGGCGGCGGCCGCGCGAACCTTGCCGACGACGAGGTCGCCCGCGTCCACCGAGGCGATCGGCTGATCCGGCCCGACGTGGAGGCCCGATGCTGCACCGGCGATCCAGATAACAGCGAGCCCGGTGACGGTGCGGACCGACCAACGGCGATGACGGGTCGCAAGCCCGGTGACTCGCACTGCGGCAAGCGGCATGCAGACGAGAAGGGCGATGACAAGCACGGCGGCCGAGACGACCGCGAGGGTGGCGCCGGTCGTGCCGAACGAGTCGTTGACGAAGTCGACGGTGGGTCTGAAGTAGCCCCGGTCTGTCACCACGCTGTACGGGCGGTCGCGAATCGCATAGAACCCGACGTCGAGGAGTTTCCAGATGGTCAACAGACCGAGAAGCAGTCCCGCCACTGCCGCGGTGACTCGCCTTGGCCGGCGCGGGAGAACGAGGGCCAGGCCGACCAAGACCAACCCTTCGACCGGGATCCGAAGGAACGCACCGAGCGTCACGTCATCGGCGCGGTTCGGAGCGACGAGCGCGACCCACACCAGGAGCACGGCCACCAGATTGATCACCACGGCCACCTCGGGCCGGCCGGGCCGGCGGGTGGCTACGTCCGGCGCCGCGTGGCGATGACGCCACAACCACCAGACATCCCGTCCGAACGACTCGGCGAGCAGCGCCAACGCGACGGCCAGCGCGGGCTCGGTCACCCACGAAGGCAGGACCTCGGCCGCCGCGACGGTCAGCACGATGCCCTGGATCGCGGTCACCACCCTGCGCCAGTAGCGCGGTGGCAGCTGTCGGCGCATCCAGGGGACGACCCAGCCCGCCACGGCGAAGGCGTAGCGCATGCCGCCGATCGCGAGCACCCATCCGCCGGCTTCGCGGGCGACGTACACGCTGAGGACCAGCATGAGGAACGCGTCGACCTCGCCGTCGAACCGCGCGCCGAAGATCGACGCCGTGCGCGTCTGTCTCGCGATCCGCCCATCGACTGCGTCGAGTACGAGCGCGACGACCGTGAGCGCGACCAGGGTCGCGACGGCGGGCGGCTGGACAAACGAGTCCGCGGTCAGCGCCGCCACGCCACAGGCGAGCGTGGCCCGGATGAGGGTCACCAGGTCCGCCGGCCCCAGCACAGTGACTCCGTTTCGTGCCAGTCCGCCGGCCACCGCCGCGTTCAGAACGACCCCACAAGCGAGTCCGACGACCCAGCCGAGACCGCTCAGGCCGACGGTCATCTCCAGCGTGGCGAGCAGAGCAACCAGCGCTGTCAGACCCACCGCCGGCCCGGTTCGAACCCCGAGCATTCGCACCTCCCACGCTATGGCTACAGCAAAGGTACGTACGTTGCTAGTGTTCGGATCTCCGAAAGCGGGGAGCTGCCGATGCGTACTGAGGCCTTGGCCTTCTGGGTGCGCGAGCCCGGTGCGGGCGAGATCCGGCCGGTCCGGCTGCCAGAGCCTGGCGCGGACGACGTCGTGGTTCGCACCTTGCGCTCCGGGATCAGCCGGGGCACCGAGACCCTGGTGTTTCGCGGACAGGTTCCGAGGAGCCAGTACAGCGTGATGCGTGCGCCGTTCCAGGAGGGACAGTTCCCGGGACCGGTCAAGTACGGCTACCTCAATGTGGGTGTGGTGGAGCACGGCCCCCGCGACCTTCGCGATCGCACCGTCTTCTGCCTGTACCCGCACCAGACCGCGTACGTCGTGCCGAGCGCGGCCGTGCTCCCGGTACCCGGCTCGGTGCCGCCGGAGCGGGCGGTGCTCGCCGGCGCCGTCGAGACGGCCGTCAATGCGCTGTGGGACGCCGCACCACTCATCGGTGACCGGGTCACCGTCGTCGGCGCCGGAATGGTCGGTTGCTGCGTCGCGCGCCTGCTGACCCGGTTTCCTGCTGTCGACGTCACTGTCGTCGACGTGGATCCGGCTAAGGCCGAGGTCGTGACCCGCCTGGGGGCGGGCTTCACCTCGCCAGCGGAGGCCGCGGACGGGCGTGACCTCGTCGTACACGCAAGCGCGACCTCCTCCGGACTCCAACTCTCATTGGATCTGCTGGACCGAGAGGGCACCGTCCTCGACCTGTCCTGGTACGGCGACGCCGAGGTTCAGCTCTCGCTCGGGGGCGCCTTTCACTCCGGACGGCTCGGGATCCGTTCCAGCCAGGTCGGGACGGTCTCGCCCGCCCGCTCCGGCAGCCGGACACTGGTCGACCGGAGAGCTCTCGCGCTCGACCTGCTGCGCGATCCCGCCTTCGACGCGCTGATCACCGGCGTGTCTCCGTTCGACGAGCTGCCGGACCTGATGTCGCGGCTCGCGGCCGGGAGTCAGCCGGCGCTCTGCCACACCGTCAGCTACGGCGAAGGGTGATCGGATGTTCAGCGTGACCGTGCGGGACCACATGATGATCGCCCACAGCCTGCGCGGCGAGGTGTTCGGACCCGCGCAGCGCCTGCACGGTGCGACCTACGTCGTGGACGCGACCTTCCGGCGTGCGGATCTCGATGACGACGGCATCGTCGTCGACATCGGACGCGCGAGTCAGGAGCTTCGCGCCGTACTCCACGACCTGAGTTACCGCAACCTGGACGACGATGCCGAGTTCGCCGGCATGAACACGACGACGGAGGCGCTCGCCAAGGTGGTCGCCGATCGACTCGCGGAGCGGGTACGCGCCGGTGCTCTCGGTAGCGGGAGCGGCGGGCTGGCCGGCCTCGCGGTTGCCCTGCACGAATCGCACATCGCGTGGGCGACCTACGAGCGGCCCCTATGAGCGCGCCGTGAACGAGGTCCACCTGGTCGTGCCGGACGGCATCGACGATCCGGACCGGCCGAGTGGCGGCAACGTCTACGATCGCCGGGCCAGCTGCGAACTCACCGCGCTGGGATGGTTCGTGCACGAGCACGCCGTACGCGGCTCATGGCCGACTCCGGCTCGGGAGGACCGGGCCGCGCTCAGGGAGGTCGTCAGCGGTATCCCCGACGGCGCCGTGGTCCTGCTCGACGGTCTGGTCGCCTCGGCCGCCCCGGAGGTGCTCGTGCCCGAGGCGTGCCGCCTCCGTCTGGTCGTTCTCGTGCACATGCCGCTGGGTGACGCTCCACCAGGCCAGCCGGTGGTGGAGGCGGCACCTGTGCGGGAGGCCATGGTGCTGTCGGCGGCCGCCGCCGTCGTGACGCCCGGCGAGTCGACTCGGCGCTGGCTGGTCGGCCGATATTCGCTCCAGCCAGATCGGGTCCATGTCGCCGAACCGGGCGTGGATGCCGCGGACATCGCGCCGGGAACGGCGACCGGCGGTGAGCTGCGCTGCGTGGCCGCGGTCACGCCGAACAAGGGGCATGATGTGCTGCTGGCCGCGCTGGCGATGATCCGGCACCTAGGGTGGCGCTGCACGTGCGTGGGGAGCCTGAACCGGGATCCGCGCTTCGTCGACCGACTGTACAGACAGGCCCGGGAGGACGGCATCGGCGATCGGGTGCACTTCACCGGGCCGCTGACGGGCCCTGCGCTCGAGGCCGCGTACGCCGGCGGCGATCTGCTCGTGCTGGCGTCCCGGACGGAGAGCTACGGAATGGTCGTCACCGAGGCGCTGGCCCGTGGGCTGCCGGTGGTCGCCACGTCGGTCGGTGGGCTTCCGCAGGCCCTCGGTTCCGACTCCGATGGGGGCCCGCCGGGTCTGCTGGTTCCACCCGACTCGCCAGCGGCACTCGCCGAGGCGCTGAGTGCCTGGCTCGACGATGTCGAGCTGCGACGGCGGCTGCGGCAGGCTGCAGAGAAGCGCCGCGACACGCTTTTCGGCTGGTCCGCGACCGCGGAGCGGATGTCCCGCGTCCTCGCGGAGCTGGTGTGACGACCGGACAGATCCAGACGGCTCCCGAGTGGCTGGCGTTGCGCGAGCCCGTTGACGCCGCCGCGCGATCGGCAGAGCTCGTCGAGGAGATCCGCAGATATCTGCCGCCCACCGGCGGCACGACCGTCCACGATCTCGGTTGCGGCACCGGGTCAATGGCCCGTTGGCTCGCGCCGCGGTTGAACGGCGCCCAGCATTGGGTCCTGTACGACAGGGATGCCGACCTGCTCACTCGCGCCGCCTCGGACCCGCCGGTCGCAGCGGCTGATGGTGCCCCGGTCATCACGCAGACCCGCCGGCGCGACGTCACTCGGCTCGACCCGGCGGAGCTGGCGGGAGCGAACCTGATCACCGCCTCGGCGCTGCTGGACCTGATGACGTCGGCCGAGCTCGAACGACTCGTCGCCAGTTGTGCCGGAGTGGGCTGTCCCGTGCTGATCACCCTCAGCGTCACCGGTCGCGTCGAGCTGACCCCGGCCGACCCGTTCGACCGGTGGGTCGCCGAGGCGTTCAATGCCCACCAGCGACGCACCGTCGGCGCTCGCCGGCTGCTCGGGCCCGAGGCGGTCGGCGCCGCAGTCGACGGCTTCACCCGGCGGGGCTTCGACGTCCTGGTCCGACCGAGCCCGTGGTGGCTTGGCCCCGGTCGGGCCGCGCTGGCGGCGAGGTGGTTCGCGGGCTGGCTGGCCGCGGCATCCGAGCAGCGACCGGAGCTGGACCCAGCCTTCTCCTACGGACGGAGACGCCTCGCCGAGGTGGCCGAAGACCGATTGTCCATCACCGTGGGCCACGCGGATCTGCTGGTCCGGCCGGGTTGACGTCCTGCGCGGCTGGTGAACCATTCCGCCGCGATGTCCGTATGTACCCACAGGACAAGACGGAGGTTGACCGGATGCGCTACCCGCGCGGAGACCGCCGGCTGGGATTCAGCCGCGGCCCGTGGGCTTGGACCCGCATGACGGTCGGCGCCGTGATCCTCGCCGTCCTGGTCTGGCGACTGGGCGCCAGCCCGTTCCTCGAGCCGCTTCGCCAGCTCGACGCGTGGTCGTTGGTGGCGGCCGCAGGCATCGCCGTGCCGACCACGGTGTGTTGCGCCTGGCGGTGGCGGCTGGTGTCGCAGGGTCTGGGTTCCAGACTGCCCCTGGGTGCGGCGATCGGCGCGTACTACCAGTCCCAATTCCTCAACACGGTCCTTCCGGGCGGAGTGCTGGGGGACGTCCGCCGGGCCGTACGCCGCGGTCACGAGGTGGGCGATTTCGGCTGCGCTCTTCGGGTCTTGGCCTGGGAGCGGACCGCCGGTCAGTTCGTTCAGGTCGCTCTGACGATTGTGGCGCTGCTCGTGCTGCCATCGCCGATCCGCTCGTCCATGCCCGTCGTCGCGGTGGCGGTCGTCGTGGCCGTGCTGGCCGCGATGGTTGTGGCCCGGACGCTGCCTCGTCGCGGACCCTCCGTGCTGGCCAGGACGGCCCGCGCGCTGGCCACCGACGTTCGGGACGGCCTGCTGGCCGCTCGGGTCTGGCCCGGCGTCGTGCTGGCTTCCACCGTGGTCGTGGCCGGCCATGCGACAACCTTCCTGATCGCCGCCCGAGCGGCCGGATTGACGGTCTCACCGACTCGCCTCCTGCCGCTGATCCTGCTCGTGTTGCTGGTCACGGCGCTGCCCATGAGCTTCGCGGGATGGGGCCCACGTGAGGGTGGAGCCGCGTGGGTGTTCCCACTGGCCGGACTGGGCGCAGACCAGGGCGTCGCCACCGCCGTGACGTACGGCGTCATGGTGTTCGTCGCCACTCTCCCCGGCGCCGCGGTTATGGTCGCGGCATGGCTCCGTCGGAATCCAGTCTTCCACCGGGGCCTGCCCGATACCGCCGCCCAGGAAGGCGTCGCCCGTGCCTGATCGCCCGTACACCATCCTCAGCTGCGGCATGTCGATCGACGGCTACATCGACAGTGCCACCGGCGAACGGTTGCTGCTGTCGAACGCCGCCGACTTCGACCGGGTCGACGCCGTTCGCGCCTCCTGCGACGCGATCCTCGTCGGCGCGGCCACCATCCGCCAGGACAACCCGCGGTTGCTCATCCGTGCCCAGGATCGGCGAGACGAGCGGGTCGCGCGCGGGCTCCCACCCTCACCGATCAAGGTCACGGTGACCTGCAGCGCGAAGCTCGACGCGACCGCGAACTTCTTCACCACTGGCAACACCGAGAAGCTTGTCTATTGCGAGAGCGCCACCGTGGCCGAGGCCCGCGACCGCCTGGGGTCGGTGGCCACCGTGGTCGACGGCGGGCAGCCGGCCGACTTGAGGCGGGTGGGCGAGGACCTCCACGCCCGCGGTGTGCAACGCCTCATGGTGGAGGGCGGCGAGCGGGTACACACCCAGTACCTTGCTGCTGACCTGGTCGATGAGCTCCACCTCGTCGTCGCCCCGTTCTTCGTCGGCGACTCACAGGCCCGGCGGTTCGTTGGTGACGGCCGGTTTCCGTGGAGCCCGGACCGGCGGGCGACGCTGGCCGAGGTACGCCACATCGATGACGTGGTTCTGCTGCGGTATGCCCTCTCGCCGCGGTTTCCTACCGAGTGACTCGGGACACGGCGCGAACCGCTCTACATTCGGGCCGGGCCGGCCCGGAGCCGCCAGCCGGCCCAGGCGAGCGCGCCGATCGGTATCGGTAGCCAGAACGACACCAGACGGTAGAGCAGCGTCCCGACGACTGCGGTATCGGCGCCGACCCCGATCAAGACGAGTAGCGCGGTGAGCCCGGACTCGACGAACCCGAGCCCACCGGGCGTGATCGGCACCATCGCGAGCGCCTGCGCGACGACGTAGGCCAGGAGCACTTCGGACGGCCGGGCGTGTGCGCCGAACGCAGTCAGCGCCGCCACCAATGCCGCGTAGTCCAGCATGCGGTTTGCCGCGGCCGCGAAGATGGCGCGCATCCAGCGGCCGGAGAACACTGCCCGCAGTCGGGCGCGCTGGACGAGCAGCAGGTCCGCGACCCGGTCTGGCGTGACCGCGGGCCTCACCAGGTGGACGATTCGGCCGACGAGGCGGCCGACGAAGGACACCGACCGCGGCCAGGTCAACGCCGCCACGCCTAGCCCGACGACCACCACCGCGAGGATCAGCGACAGCAGCAAGCCGAATCGCAGCTGCTCGGCCGGAGGCGGTCCGATCAGGAGCGCTGGCACGGTCAGGACCGGAAGGAGCAGCAGGACAGCGGTCGTGAGCAGCCCGACGCCGGCCAACGCCGAGGCGACGACCGGACCGGGCTGGCCATCGCGAACCAAGATGCTGCCCTGAACCACGCCGCCCGCGGCTGGTCCGCCTGGCACGATTCTGCTGGCCGCGTTGCCGGCCAGTTGCGCGGTGATCACCGACGCCCACCGCGGATCAGGAGGTGGCTGGTCCGGGAGCTCAGCCAGCTGCGGGTCGGGTTCGAGGGCCATTCGGGCGAGCCACCACAGCGCGGCGAAACTCCCCAGTTGGAGCAGCGCGAGTAGGACGAACCAGAGCACGTCCACGTCCGCCAGTCGCGGCCAGGATCCGAAGAGAGTAAGCAGGCTTGGCATGACGATGTAGAACCCGATGGCGGTCAGCGTCAAGACAGCCGCTCGCGGTCCCCACCGGAGGAGCCATGCTCCTGTGATGCCGCCCATGGTCGTACCCACACGCCTCGTCGCTGCAGACCCATACGCCGAGTAGGAGCAGCCGTGACCGTGATGAGCGATGGTATGGGCTGCACTCGTCCCGGAAATCATGCCCAGACGGGGCGTGGCTGGGCCAGCCGACGTGCCCGACTACCTCGATTGAGCCGGTTCTTGGAGGCGCTGTGCGGGATTCGCTGCCAGATCGGCCAGCGTGTCCAGTTCGTCGGACATCGCAGCGTTGAGGCGCAGCAGGAGGTCACCGATCTGCTGGTCGCTCCAGCGGTGGCCGGCGATGACGTCGGTGACGTCGAACAACGGGGTGGACAGCGCGTCCCGCGTTGCCTGGTAGTCGGCCAGGGCATCCCGCTCGTCAGCGTCGGCCAGGAGGATCGAGACGATCGCCCGGGCGAGCAGCTCGGCGTCCCGAAGAGCGTCGGTGATGCCGTGGGCGCTGAGTGGATCCTTGTAGTAGCCGGCGTCGCCGACCAGCGCCCAGCCCCGTCCCCAGCAGTGGCGAACGTACCCGGGCAGTCCGGTGAAGGTGCGCGTCGCGGGCGAGGGCATCGCCGCGAGCCGTTCGGCGAGGTCTGGATCGGCCTCGGCGACGATCCGGAGCAGCGGGGCGACGCCGCCGCGGCCGACCCGGCTTGGGAGCGCGCTGGCGAACACGCAGGCCAGGCCGTCGTTGGTCGGGATGACTCCGGAGGCCGCGTTGCGGCGGTAGTTCCACTCGTATCCGTCGACATCCAGGCCGGGCCAGTAGCCGTAGGTGGTGGCCGCGACCCCTGCGCCGGTCCGCAGGACGGCCGCTCCGACCCGGTCGGCGACGGTGGAGCGGATCCCGTCTGCTCCGACGACGATCCGCGCCGATGCCCGGTACGGGTGGCCGTCGCGAGTGCGGCCGGCGACGCCGGTGACGCGGCCGTGAGCGTCCCGTTCGACGTCGGACACGGCGACCCCGAAACGCACATCGACCCCGGCGTCAGCGGCCGCGTCGACCAGGATCGGGTCGAGGACGGTACGCCGTGGTGCGTACAGCGCATCGACCCCGTACGAAGGCTTGATCGCGATCGGGATGGCATCTCCCGCGTAACGGAAGGTGACGCGCCGGACCGGGGGAGTTCCGGCCGCGATCAAGCGCTCCAGCAGCCCCCATTGGTGCAGCTGCAGCACCGCCCCGCGCATCAGGGCGTGCGTGGACAGGGTGTCCGAGCCGTACCTGCCCCGGTCGAGGAGCAGGACGGACAGCCCGTGCCGGGCCAGGAGGCGTGCGGTGGCCGCGCCCGCGGCACGGGCGCCGACCACCACCACGTCGTACCTCATCCGGCGTCGACGTCGATCGAGACCGGCACGCCGTTGGTCAGCACGTCGTACACCGCGGAGCGGCGACGCGCCTGCTCGACGACACCGCGTAGCTTGTCGGGGTCGTCACCGCGGAGCCTGAAGCCGACCTTGATCTGCTCGTAGCCGTTGCGGACCTCGT
>Ga0081455_10007762_pt1 | contig 11246 bp, 10 predicted proteins | sample TabmetS3T2R1_FD_70207 | JGI IMG/M metagenome (GOLD analysis project Ga0081455, IMG submission 70207) | Tabebuia heterophylla rhizosphere microbial communities from the University of Puerto Rico - S3T2R1 | ecosystem: Host-associated > Plants > Roots > Rhizosphere ... | reverse complement strand
GGTCTCGGCAAGCCGGTGAGGACCCGCAGTGAAGCCGCCCCCCGCGCCCGGCGCAAGGTGATCGTCCGGGCGTACCCGGACAGCGCCGCGGCGTCGAGCTGACCGGTGTTCGCCGCCCGCACCGCCGCGACGAGACCGGGCACCTCGTCCAGAACCCCGATCGCCTGTGCGATCGAAGCGGCGTAGACGTCGGCGTCGACCAGGAGCGTCGATGCTCCGAGGATCGCCAGCTCCGCAGCCAGGTTGGTTGCGAGCAACGTCCGGCCGGGGGCTCCCGGCGGTCCCCAGATCGCCACCACTCGACCTGAACGACGTGACGGCGTCGGTCCGTCGAGCACGTCGAGCGACGTCCCGGACTCCGGAACCGGGACCGCCGAAGGCGCCGAAAGGAGCTGTCCGACAGGCCTTTCCTTCCGCCGGTCGAGCGCGCCGGCCACCGCGTCGGCGACGGCCCGGGCCAGCGCGTCCTCCCCCGGGTTCGAAGCCACGACGGAACTTACGTCCACCACCCCGTCCACCCCGATCGCGCGGAGCGACCCCGCGGCCGCGCCGTCGGAGACGACCCCGACGACGACGAGAGCCGCGCCTCGCAACCGGACGACCTCTTCGCGATCGAGGCCGCGCAACGCGCCGACGACGACCGCCTCCGCCGCCTGCCCCGAACATGCGCCCACGAGATCCGTCAGATCGACGCATCGGCGCACAATCGTGAGCCGGGAGCCAGGCTTCGCGAACGCCGTGACGAGACGTTCCTCGATCGCGCGGTCGGCGATGGCGCAGAGGACCGGGACGCTCATCCGCGCCCCGCTGCCCCGGCGCGACCACCGGTATCGCCGATGCCGGTTCCGACGTCCCCGGCGTCGGAACCGGCTGCCTCTTGCAACGCCACGTCGAGCTTCGCCACCTGGGACGCCCGGATCGCCGCGGCTGCCTGGTCGACCGGCACCCGCAGGCGCACCGAGACCGCGGTTCCCGAGCCCGAATCGCCACCGCCGAGGTACTCCGCTCCGCGCAGGACGACGTCGGTTCGCCCCGAGACGGTCGAGGTGGCGGCATAGGTGGCGAAGACGTCGACGCGGTTGCCGAGACGGAGCGAGGGCAGCCGAGCCGGGTCGACGGGCAACGAAACCACCCGGGTGGGTGTCACCGGCAGGTCCTGGGAAACCGACGACCGGGCCAACAGGTCCCCGGCTGCGACGCCGGTCGCCAGCGGACGACCGGTCAGCGTGCCCAGCTCTCCCCCCGTCCAGTAACGGTCGGCCACCCCGGACAACCGGATCGAACGAACGGTCAGGTCGCCGGATGCGATGACGTGCCCCGCCGGCAACGTCCGCACCGCCACCAGGACCGACCGGCCTTGAGTCGCGGTCCCCAGCACCCGGGCACCCAGGAGCACGGATACGAGCACCAGGAGCACACCGGTGACGAGTCGGACGTCGCGCCACCGAGGGGGCGTCGAACGGGCGGCCTCGGGCGACGCCGCGATCCCCGACGACTGCCTCTCGGCTCGCACACCGGGCCGTTCCTCGGTCCTCGCCCGCCCGCCCACCACGACCTGCCCCCGATCCGAGTGGACGCACGCGGAGCCCCCGCGTCGCCTCGCCGAATGAACCGTACGCACTCCGACGTCCGCCGAGCGAACCAGTGAACGTCTTCGACCGGGACCAATCGTCGACAACCGTCGGCGAACCGACAAGACCGGAGGCAAACATGTCACAATGCGTGAGCCGATGATCGACATCGCGCTGATCCCGGAGGCCCGGTGAACGCTTCGTCTCAACGCCGATTTCTCCAGCTCCCCGACGTCGCGGAGATCCTCGACATCTCGATGAGCCAAGTTCTCGCCCTGGTACGTCGGGGGGACCTGCGGGCGGTCAAGATCGGCGGTCGTGGGCAGTGGCGGGTCGAAGTCGACGAACTGGAGGCGTACATCCAGCGCTGCTACGCCGAAACCGACGCGTTAGTTGCCCGGCAGGAGCTCGGTGGCCTTTCGGAGGCGTCGCTCGGTGCGGCCGAGCGATCAGACCTCTCGGCGAACCAGGACCAGCGCTGAGAGCGGAATGCCGAGCGACCTTGCCTCCTCGCCCGCACCGTCGCCCACGAGACGGCCGGTGAGTTCGCGGTCGACGACGAGATCGACGTGGTCGGCGAACACGTCGACCACGACTCCCCGAAACAGCTGACCGCCGCCGACCTCGACCGACAGGAGCTCCCGGTCCACGGACCACTCGCGAAACAGCCGGCGAAGGTCCGGTGTTCGCCACTCGGCTCGCTCCGGGCTACGTCCGCGCCGTGGAAGTCCCTCCACCCACGACACGGCGTGCAGCGGGAGGTACGCCTCCCACGTCGCCTCCCGCAGGGCGATCCAGTCCGTTCCCACTTCGGTCACGGTGCCCCGTAACGGGGACCGGCCAGCGAGGGCCACCCGAACCTCACCGCCGGTCGCGGCCCGGAACCGGTCGAGCAGAACCAACCGGCCGCGTTCGTGACGGACCTGGTCGATCTGCTCGGCCTCCCGCTCCCGCATGTCCTGGGCGTCGAACTGTCCGGACAGGTCCGAGAACAGCGCGTTCCATCGACCGTCGGCGTCTTCCCCCACGACCACTCCTCCGTCCCTGGCCGCCTACTTGTCCCCATCGTAGGCAACGGGGTTGACGCTCGTCTATCGGACGTGATCTGCTCTAAACCGATGTAAACAGACGCTAACGGAGATATCAATGGGAACGACGATGCGGATCACGACCATCTGCCAGCTGGCCGGTTTTTGCGCGGCGGCGATCGCGCTACTGACCTGGACCGCCGGGCCGTACGAGGTCGGCCGGCTGGCCACCGCGGCGGGGGACCCCTCGGAACCGTCGCGGCAGAGCATCGCCCTGCTGGAGGTCGTTTTCGCCCTGGTCGCCTGGCTGATCGTGGGGTGGTTGGTGGCGGTCAGCGTGGCCGGAGCCTGCAGCCGACTACCGGGGTTCGCCGGAAGGTTCAGCGCCACGGTGCTCGCCGGGGTCACCCCCGAAGTGCTGGCGCGCACATTGCGACTGGGGGTGGTTGCCGCCACCGGGCTCGGCGTGGCCGGTCCACTCTCGACGACGGCCGCGCTCGCGGCGACCCCGTCGTGCGCCGATGCCACCGAGGTCCCGACGCTCGACCGGGGTCCGGTGACCTGCCTGAGCACGTCGACCGCCACCGACCCGGCTTCCGTCCCGGCCTCCCCCGCATCCGTCGCTTCGGCGCCCGCCGCCGGACCGAGAGCCCATGTCGTGCGACCGGGCGAGTCGCTGTGGGCGATCGCGGCGAGCGAGCTCCAGGACGCCACCGGGCGACGACCCACCGCTGTGTCGATCGCCGACCGATGGCCGCAGTGGTGGTATGCGAATCGGGAGACGGTCGGCGGCAACCCGGCACTGGTGCATCCCGGCGACGTCCTGCGCGCCCCTGCCCCGCCCGTCGCGGCCGCCCCGGCGGGCGGCCTCGAACGATGACCGCGGTTGCCGCGCCGGGCAGCGTCCGGGAGGCCGACCGGCTACCTCGGCTGCTCCGCGCCGTCCCGTCGGAACCGCCTTACGACACGGACTCGGGGGACTCTACCGAGACGGCGTTCGGCCGAGTCCCCGCGTCGACGCTCCCGTTGCCGTTCGAGCCCGACCTGCGGTCGCCCGGCACGCGCGCCGCGCTGACGCTGCTCACCCCGGCGCCGACGACCCCGCCGACGACCCCGCCGAGGCCGGTTCCGGGTTCCGAGAGCCGGGTCGACGCCGAGTTACGGGCGCTGTTCGGAGCCCGACGAACGAGGCGCGAGGACCTGCCCGACCCCCGCGAACGCGCGGCTGCCGCCATCCGGATCTTGCTCGAGGTGCTGGCCGGTGATCGGCCGGCTCGTCAGGTCGCGGCGTGGGTCAGCCCGGCGATCCTCGAACGGCTCGAAACACATCGGATCGAACCCGGACGCCGGCGAACCCGCGGCCACTGCCTTCGAAGCATGCACATCAGCGAACCGAGGGATGCCGTCGCGGAAGTGGCTGCCGTCGTCTCCGACGACGCGTCCCCCTCGGCCCGCCGGCGCGCGGTCGCACTTCGTCTGGAAGGACGCGAAGGACGCTGGACCGTCACCGCGTTGGTCGTGGGCTGATCACGACGACCCGCAACCGCGCCTTGCGCGGCCGGGCGATCAGCTCGCGACGCCGCCCGGCGCACCGTGGCACCTCTTGTACTTGCGACCCGAGCCGCAGGGGCATGGCGCGTTGCGCGGGGTCCCATGACCCAACGCCTGACCGGCATTGCCGATCTGCTGGCGCGGGGCCGGCGCGCCCGGTGCGGGCGGAAGGCTTTGGGTGTGGACCTCGCCGCCGCCCTCGGCCGGCGCCGAGTACTCCAGCTTCGCCGGAACCTTCGGCGCCCCGAAGCCGTCGGGAAGCGCCACGTGCACGTCAGGGGTACGAGGCTGGGCCGCCGCAGGCATCGCGGCGCGTTCCGCAGCCAAAGCTTCGGCGAAGTCCGGCGACGGCGTCGAAACCGGGAGCTCCGGTTGGGTGTCGGTCGGGTCGGTCTCCAACCGGTCGGTCGCCGGCGCGGCCGGGGGCGGGGCCGGCGAGGAGCCGCCCAACGGCGTCGCGGCCCCGGACGCGTCCAGCGTCAGCGACGGCGTCGCCGGTTCCAGCTGGACCTCGACGTTGAACAGGAAGGTGACCGACTCCTCCTTGATGCCCTCGAGCATCCCGGAGAACATGTCGAATCCTTCGCGCTGGTACTCGACGACCGGGTCCTTCTGGCCGTGCGCCCGCAGGTGGATGCCGTCCTTCAGGTAGTCCATCTCGTAGAGATGCTCGCGCCAGCGCCGGTCGAGAACCGACATCGTCACCCGCCGTTCCAGGTCACGTGTCACCTCTTCGCCCAGCTGCTCCTCGCGCCGGTCGTATGCCGCCTGCGCATCGGCCTGGAGGTCCTCGACGAGCTGCTCCGTCGTGAGCTGGTCACGGTCGATGTCGTACTGGCCCACGTCGACCGACACCGGCCAGATCGCCGAGAGTTGCTTCCACAACGCGGCGAGATCCCAGTCCTCGGCGAATCCTTCCATCGTCGCGGCGTCGACCAGCGAGGAAACCGCGTCGTCGATCATCAGGCGGACCTGCTCACCGAGGTCGGCTCCCTCGAGGATCTTTCGGCGCTCGGCGTAGATCACCTTGCGCTGCTGGTTCATCACCTCGTCGTACTTCAGGAGGTCCTTGCGGATCTCGAAGTTCTGCGACTCGACCTGGGTCTGCGCCGAACGGATGGCGCGGGTGACCATCTTCGACTCGATCGGAACGTTCTCCGGGATGTTCAGCCGGTCCATGATCGTTTCGACGGCGGAGGCGTTGAACAGCCGCATCAGGTCGTCGCCGAGCGAGAGGTAGAACTTCGACTGGCCCGGATCGCCCTGGCGTCCCGACCGGCCACGAAGCTGGTTGTCGATCCGCCGCGACTCGTGCCGCTCGGTGCCCAGCACGTAGAGCCCCCCGGCGGCGACGACCTCCTCGTGCTCGGCCGCCACCGACGTTTCCGCTGTCGAAAGGACCTTCGGCCAGGCGGCCTCGTAGGCCTCCAGGTCGTCGAGCGGGTTGAAGCCCTGGCGGTGCAGCTCGAGATCGGCCATGAACTCGGGGTTGCCGCCGAGCATGATGTCGGTGCCGCGACCGGCCATGTTCGTCGAGACCGTCACCGCACCGCGGCGGCCGGCCTGCGCGACGATCGCGGCCTCCCGTTCGGGCTGCTTCGCGTTGAGGACTTCGTGGGGCACCCCGCGCCGCAGGAGCAAGCCGGACAGGTACTCCGACTTCTCGACGCTGGTCGTACCGACCAGCACCGGCTGCCCGGCCTCGTGACGGTCGGCGATGTCGTCGGCAACGGCCTCGAACTTCGCGCCTTCGGTCTTGTAGATGACGTCGGGCAGATCCTCGCGGATCATCTCGCGGTTCGTCGGGATCGGGACCACACCGAGGTTGTAGATCTGCTCGAACTCGGCCGCCTCGGTCATCGCCGTACCGGTCATCCCGCTGAGCTTCTCGTAGAGCCGGAAGAAGTTCTGCAAGGTGACCGTCGCCAAGGTCTGGTTCTCGTCGCGGATGACGACCCGTTCCTTCGCCTCGATCGCCTGATGCATGCCCTCGGAGAATCGCCGGCCCGGCAGCGCCCGGCCGGTGAACTCGTCGACGATGAGCACCTCCCCGTCGACGACGATGTAGTCCTTGTCGCGGTGGAAGAGTTCCTTCGCCTTCAACGCGTTCTGCAAGTAGCCGACCAGAGGCGTGTTCACCGGGTCGTAGAGGTTGTCGATGCCGATCTGGTCCTCGACCTTCTCCAGGCCGCTGTCCGAGATCGAGATCGTCCGCTTGCCCTCGTCGGCCTCGTAGTCCCCGTAACCCTCTTCGCCGCGCTGGAGGGTGTCGACGATCCGGGCGAACTCGAGGTACCACTTGGTCGCCTGCTCGGCCGGGCCACTGATGATCAGCGGGGTCCGGGCCTCGTCGATGAGGATCGAGTCGACCTCGTCGAGGATCGCGAAGAAGTGCCCGCGCTGCACCGTGTCCTCGATCGACCAGGCCATGTTGTCGCGCAGGTAGTCGAAGCCGAACTCGTTGTTCGTGCCGTAGGTGATGTCGCAGGCGTACTGCGGTCGCCGTTGCTCGGCGGTCATCTGCGGGTGGATGACCCCGACGGTCAGCCCGAGGAAGCGGTGGATGCGGCCCATGTTCTCGGCGTCCCGCTGGGCCAGGTAGTCGTTGACGGTGACGACATGGACTCCCTTTCCGGCCAGCGCGTTCAGGTACGCCGGGAGGGTCGAGACCAAGGTCTTGCCCTCACCGGTCTTCATCTCCGCGATGTTCCCGAGGTGCAGCGCCGCCCCGCCCATGATCTGGACGTCGAAGTGCCGCTTGCCGAGCGTCCGCTTCGACGCCTCCCGCACCGCGGCGAACGCCTCGGGCAACAGGTCGTCGAGCGTTTCGCCCTCGCCGATTCGTTCACGGAACTCCACGGTCAAGGCACGAAGTTCCTCGTCGGACAACGAGGCGAAATCCTCCTCCAACGCGTTCACCTGATCGGCAAGGTTGGCGAGCTTGCGCAGGATCTTGCCTTCGCCGGCGCGCAGCAGACGGTCGAGAACCATGCTGGGGGACGCTCCTGTGATCGGAGGATGTTGCCTCCATCGTAGGCACGCCACCTGCCTGGGCGCGCAGCTACGAAGATGAACGTGTGCCGAGGTCCCCGGATGCGCATCCGCCGGTTCTCACCGCGCCCGGGTGTCGCCTCACACCCTGGATGCCGAACGACGCCGGAATCGTCCACGAACTGTGCCAGGACCCGCTCATACGACGTTGGACGTCGATTCCTTCGCCCTACTCCGACGCCGACGCCGAGGCGTTCGTCGCCGACCCCGGCCCGTACAGCTGGGCGATCCGGGACGCCACATCGGCCCCGGGAACGAACGACGTCCTCGGCGCGATCTCGCTCCGGCCGGCCGGCGACCCGCGGCGGGCCGAACTCGGATTCTGGTGCGCCGCCCACGCTCGTCGCCGCGGCGTGATCACGGCCGCCGGCCGTGCCGTGTGCCGCTGGGGGTTCGAGGCGGTGGGCCTCGACCGGATCGAGTGGTACGCCGAGGTGGGCAACGAGGCGTCCTGGCGGGCCGCGCACCAGATGGGTTTCGGATTCGAGGGGCGAACCCGGGCCCGGATCCAGAACGCGGGTCGGGAACCCGTGGACGCCTGGGCGGCAGCGCTGCTGCCCGGCGAGATCCCGGACGAGCGGGTTCCACTGCCGTGGGGTCCGGATCCGGTGCTCTCCGCCGGCGCTGTGACGGTCCGCCGCTGGATCAGCTCGGACGCCGCCGCCTTCGTCGCGTTGCAGGGCGAGGTGGATGTGCTGTTCTGGAGCGGCCGCGGGGCGGACGAGGGGCCGACGCCCGCCGACGCGCAACAGCTGATCTCGCAGACCTACGTCGAACGATGGATGACCGGGTCCGGCGCGACCTTCGCCGTGCTCGTCGACGGTCAGGTCGCCGGGGGTGTGGGCGTCAACCGGCGCCACCAACGTCTCGGCGAGCTGAGCTGGTGGGTCGGGGCCGCCTACCGGGGGCGGGGTGTGGCCACGACCGCCGTCGACCTGGTCGCCCGCTGGGCCGGGGGGATCGGACTGGAACGGCTGGAGGCGCGGGTCCACGTGGACAACGCCGCGTCGATCGGGGTCGCCGACCGGGTCGGGATGCGCCGGGAGGGAAGGCTCGCGGCCGAGGCGCCGTATCTGCGTACCTACCCGCTGCGGCGCCCGTCCGGCGTTCCGTTGCCGGATCCGGTCATCGCTCCGTCATGGGGGGACGCGTTCCTGTTCGGCCTGCTGACCGGCGACCTTCGCTGACCGGCCGAGACGGCCAAAAACGCTGCGGCTCAGGTGATCTCGAGCAACTTCTCGCGCACCGCGTAGACCACGGCCTCCATCCGCGAGTGCAGGTGGAGCTTCTCGAGGATGTTCCGGATGTGGTTCTTGACGGTGTTCTCGCTGATGAACAGCGAACGGGCGATGTCCCGGTTGTTCAGGCCCTGGGCGACGAGCCGCAGCACGTCCATCTCTCGTTCGGTCAACCTCGGGGCCGGCACCTGCTGCTTCTCATCATCCTTCTTGATCATCGTGGCGAACTCGTTGAGCAGCTTCCCGGCCATCGAAGGGCTGATCAACGACTGGCCGGACCGAACGGCGCGGATCGAGGCGGCCACGTCCTCGACGCGAATCTCCTTCAGGAGGTAACCCATCGCGCCGGCCTTGATCGCGTCGTAGAGGTCGGCCTCCTCGTCGCTCATCGTCAGCATGATGACGTTGGTGGACGGGACGACCTCCTTGATCGCGGCGCAGGCCTCGATACCCCCCCGGTGCGGCATCCGGACGTCCATCAGCACGATGTCGGGCGTGAGGTCAGCAGCCATCGCCACTGCCTCGTCGCCGTTCGATGCCTCGCCGACGATCTCCATCCCCGGTTCCTGACCCAGCACCATCTGCAGTCCGCGCCGGAAAAGGGCATGGTCGTCGACGACCAGGACCCGGACCGGCTCGGGGGCGGTGGGCGCGGTGCCGGCAGGCGGCACCAACCCGAGCCGCGCTGGTGACCCCCCACGGACGCCCTTCGGGTCGTCGCTCACCACACCTCCCTGTCCGAAGACGAGGCGGACCGGCCCTTCCGGTGCCCTCAGGTATCCGTCGAAGAGCCGGCACCCGCCCGGAGCCTGAGGACACCGTAGTGATACCCCCGGCGCCGGTAGACCACCGACGCACATCCGGCATCGACGTCCTCGTAGAGGAAGAAGTCGTGTCCGACGAGTTCCATGCTCGACAACGCGTCGTCCAGGGTCATCGGCAGCGCGCGGTGCTCCTTCTCGCGCACGAGGAAGGGCCCGTCGGACACGTCGGAGTGCGCGCCGTCGACGATTTCGGCCGGCCGGCTGCCGTTCAGCGGGACCGATCCGTCGAAGCCGCCCCCGACGGATCCACCGTCCGCAGCGCGGCCACCGGCCCCCACTCGCGCCTGGACCGCCTGCGCCTTCGCCACCCGCGATCCGCGGGAGTGGCGCCGTTCCGCGGCTCGGCGCAGCCTTTCCTCCAGCTTGCCGCAGGCGAGGTCGAGGGCAGCGTAGACGTCCGGTGCGGCAGCCTCCGCCCGGACGACGGGACCGCGGCTGTAACAGGTGATCTCGACCCGTTCGCAGGTCGCGGCCATTCGCGGATTGCGTTCCTCGGAGATCTCGACGTCGAGCCGAAACAGCTTGTGGTCCAAGCGTTCGAGGCCGGTCAGCTTGCTGGTCACGTGCCGGCGCAATCCTTCGGTCACGTCCACGTGCCGGCCTCGAACCACTATCTCCGGACCTCGCCGCCCGACCTCGTCCGCTCCGGCCGGCTGGTTCTCGGCCAGCTCCGGATCGGAGATCACTGAACCCCGCTGCGCGGTGACCTGCATGCATCGCTCCTCTCGTCGGGCCCGGCCGGGAGAACCAGGCCGCTTTCCGCACGGGAACTGAATCCATGCTCCTGCTCCCTAGACCATAACCACACCGAGGTCGGTCACGGAGAACTTTCCGGCTGCTGGTAGGACTGTTCACAACGCTGGCACACGGGCGCGCCGCAGGAACGGCGTGCCGGCCACCGCGACCGCACCGACGACCGGAAACCCGGCGGCACGACAAGCTCGGCCCGCTTCCCGAAGGGTCGCGCCGGTCGTGACGACGTCGTCGACGAGCAGCACGCCGGGGGGACGGCCGAACCCTTCCGCCGAGCGCCTCCACCGCTGGCGGACCACCAGCGCGCCGGCGACGTTCGCGGCTCGGGCCGACGCGTCCAGCGCCGTCTGATCCGCGACCCGCCGGCGCCACCGCAGCACCCGACTCGGCGCCGGCACCCCGGGAGCCGCCCGAACCAACTCGGCGACGTGGTCGAACCCCCGCCGCCGTAGCGCGCCGGGAGATGCCGGAACGCCGACGACCAGCAGCGGGCGGCAGTCGGACGGGGCTGCCGCGGCGGCGAACCGGATCGCCATCGCGAGACGATCCCCCAACACCGGCGCCAGGTCCCGCCGGCCACGTTCCTTGTACGCCAGCAGCAGGGCCCGGGTCGTCGCGGCGTACCGTCCCGTCGTGGTGACCGTCACCGTCGCGGTCGTCGACGCGGCGCCCGCCACCGGAGCCGCCGGCGGTGTGGGCGTGATCGCCTCGGCCGGCAGCGGGAGAGCTGCCTCACCGACGAACCGGTGGCCGCACGCCTCGCACAACCCGACGCCGGCGCTGCCGCATCCGGCGCAGTTTCGCGGGAGGAAGGCATCCAGGACGTCCCGCAGCATGCTTCCGATCGTGCCGGCCGGCCGGTACGGCACGATCGCGCCCGGCGAGATCTGTGGACGCCGGGCCACGCCTGTGGTGGACGTCAGCTCGCATAGGCAGGCGACCGGCCGGAGCCGACCGGCTGCCATCCGGTGCCGCTCAACGCGTAGAGGACACCGTCGGCTTCCACGACCGGGCGGGAGTTCGCCGCGGCGGCCACGGCGGCGGCAGCGAGCGGGTCGAAGTTGGAGAACGGCGTGGGGATCAACGACGAGCCGTCGATCGCCACCTCCTGGAGGCTGAACGCCCCCGGGCGGGCCGTTCCGATCAGGGAAAGCCGCGTCGCCCCCTCCCAACTGACCGACCGCACGTCCAGCAGGCTCGGCGTCACGTCCCGCAGGTCGGTGAGCCGGA
>Ga0081455_10007761_pt1 | contig 11249 bp, 11 predicted proteins | sample TabmetS3T2R1_FD_70207 | JGI IMG/M metagenome (GOLD analysis project Ga0081455, IMG submission 70207) | Tabebuia heterophylla rhizosphere microbial communities from the University of Puerto Rico - S3T2R1 | ecosystem: Host-associated > Plants > Roots > Rhizosphere ... | reverse complement strand
ATTATTGTTAAGCGTATGGGTAATATAGGATATAAAATTGGGCGTGTAAAAATAGATTCAGAAATACTTCAATCTGAAGACGGTAAAGAGCGAAATGTTTCAACAATAGAAATAGAGATATTAAGGTAAAGTTTTGATTTTAATTTACGTAATTTTGTCAACTGTTAGTTTAAGCTTTGGAAAACGAAGAGTTTCTGCTTGGATAATTACGATTTTAGCAAGTGCAGTAGTAGCAGGTCTTATATTATATATTATCATAGTCTTCTGATATTCATGTAAATAAGCCAAACAGTTAATTGAAAATGAATCTATGATTTATATTCAATAAATGGTAACAGAATATTCTCTTCCAAAAATATCATCAATTAGTTTATGAATATGTTTGATATTTCTATAAAATCTAATTTCCGACATATCAGTTAAATCTGAATATATTTCAAGAACAAAAAATCCTGATGTTCTCTTATTTATATACATCTTCTTCTTCGTATTCTTAGTTGACTCTATTCGTACTCCCTCATCAATGTCCAAATTTAGTAATTCAGGTGATAATTTTTTTGAAACCATTACTATTGAGGGCAATGATGGTTCATAGCTAGTAACCTTTGAATTTTAATCTTGTCTTTATAATACGAACGAACGTCTTTAACAGTTGTTTCAATTAAAATTTCTTAGATTAAATTAGCCCTTTATTTTTAGATAAAAGAATCTATTAGAATACAAAAAGTATTCTCATAAATAATGCAATTAGCCGATTATCTGAATAGGTCTATTAGTCTATTCTGGAGCAAAACGTAGTTTCTATCAATAACTATTCCGACATATTTTATTTTTCGTTTCTGAAATACTACCGCGATTTGACAAATAATGTTTGTGCTTCCATATGGAAATCTACCCTCCTTGTGCGCAATTGAAATTTCATCAGGATGAATAAATAAAGGCATTTTGGAGACCTTTAGATTTTTTCTCTCTCGCATGTGATTTAATAGTTTGATGACAAGTTCTAAATCATGATCTACATTAGGTAATTCAATATTCTCTTTAAAAGTGATGTTTTTAGTAGTTTCATATTCAGGGGAACTTATCCATGCGATTCTATAGACAGTGGGAAGTTTGGTCCAATTATCGTTGAATTCTGAAATTTCAGAAAGAAGATTCTGGATCTCCGCTACAGACGTTTTTAGATTTGATTCAATTTGTCTACGTTGATTTAAAATTATTTTTGAAATTTGCTCTTTGACATCTTCAATATTTTTGATCTGTTTGTTGTATGATAACAACATAAGTTTACAAGATTATTGCAATATTACATATACATTTACGATTTACTGCTGAGATTTAGCCATAATGAATAATCTACTTGTAACCGCAAATACACACTACGGTCACGAGCCTTTTCTGTCATGTAAATTTCAATCCACTTGGACTTGTATAGCCAATAAGATCCTGACCTAATACTACATCTTGTTCTGGTGGAACGTATTCTATAACACCGTGTTTTTCTATTCCAGGATCCTTCTTCTGTGTTACAAGAGCTACTATTATAAACGCAACAAACGATACTATTGGTGGTATCATTGTATCAAGACCAGCAAGTTCTGGGGGAGTAATGAAAAATAGTAACAATCTAAGACCAGAACCCAAGATCAAAGATGTGATGGCAGCATACCAATTTGATTTCTTCCAAAACAAACCCAAAGTAAGAGGAGCCCATGCTCCCGCAAAGACAATATCAAAGGCTAAAATGAGATAGACACCAGGCTGGGGCAATAAATAGCCCAGAATAAATGCAGCAGCCATCATTGGAATAGTAAATATCCTTGTAGTTCTCAACAGTTTTTTATCTTCCATACCTGGTTTCTTGAACCATTTTCTCAATATGTCTCGTTGTATAATGTTTCTTGACATGACACTTGATATTGCTAGGAGTCCTCCATTTGCCGTTGACATGGATGCACCCAATACTCCCATTAATAGGGCAATTCCTATTGCAAACGGTACGTGATTTATAGCCAAGTCAGGATATGCTGTAAACGGATCGGCTAAATTCGGAAGGAAATATAGGGCGACTATTCCCATCATGCTTGTGGGAATTATTGTAAGTGCTGTCAATCCTCCTCCCATGAATGCTCCCCTTCGTGCTGTCTTACCATCTTTGGCTGCAAAAACTCTTTCCATAAAATCAAGCGCTACTATGTCACCAAGACCTAGCGCTAAAATTCCTGCCCAATTAACAAGTGCTCCATTTCCCATATCAGTTAGTCCTGAAAGATCGAGGTAAGAAGGTGGTGCATTACCTAGGATGGCACCAAAATCGACTCCTGAAAATCCCCCGGCGAAAAATATGAAAGCAGCCCAAAATGCACCTATTGCTAGATAAATTTGGAATATATCTGTATATGCCGAAGAAAAGAGGCCACCAGCAAAAGTGTAAACTAGTACAACCAGTGCCGCTATGAGCATTGCCCAAAAGAAATCAATATGTAATACAGCAGAAAGTATAAATCCACTAGCAGCAAAGTTACCAGCTACCAGAACTATAAAGCTAATCATCATAAGTATAGCCGAGATACCTTCTGGTCCTGCTCCAAACCTTCTATAGTAAAAGTCAGGCAGAGTAAGCATTGACATCTTGTTCAATTTTTTTGCATAAAATGCCCCTGTAAGGACCAAACACACAGCAAGTCCTATAGGAATAACAGCCCCAGCCCAAAAACCAAATTGATATACCAGAGAAACATTACCAAGAGAAGAATTTCCGTCTATTGATTGAGCGGCCAGCATCGTACCTACAAAAAAAAGCGGAAGACTCTTACCGGCAACCATATATCTTCTACTGCTCTTCTTTACTAGCCTTGAGGTTAATGTGCCAACAACCAAAGATGCAGCCAAAAAAGCAATAACACCGACTCCGTACCAGTCAAGTGATGCCATCCCCACATGTTATTTTTAAATATATATAAGGTTTAATACAAAAGAAAAAATTTACTAAGAAATTTACATTTATTAAACGATTTATGATCATTCTTTCTAGAAAATGATAAATCTAATAGAGTATCTGCGGTTGGCTTTTCAATTGCAATTTTCAAGCTTTACACTCATTGTTTAGCAATATTTAAAAAATATAATACAATTAAAAAAATAGACAAAATATGGGCATGGAATTTTATGGCAATTCCTACAAAAGTAACGATGAGCCAATTTTTGTTGGGATACCTACATTCTTGAAACTACCTTGGCTAAGAAGTCACGAAGAGCTAAAAAGCATCAAACCAGATGTAGCCGTAATTGGAGAACCTTTTGACTTTGGTACTACAATTCGACCTGGAGCAAGATACGGTCCACGAGCAATCAGGGCTGCATCCACTGTGCCATCACCCCCTTATGAGCATTTTAATATAGAAACAGGAGTTGACCCATTTGGGGTTTTTAGAACTGTAGACTATGGCGATGTAGTCGTGTCTCCTGGTGATGTCGTTGAATCCCACAGAAGGATGACAGATAAAGTCAAAGAGGTTCTAGATATAGACGGCATTCCAATTATGCTGGGAGGAGATCATTCTATAACTTTTGCAAACGTTCGAGCATTTGCCAAGAAGTACAAGAATATTGGAATGATCCATATTGATACACATGCCGATTGTGCCCCACAAGGATTGTGTGGATTCAAGTATGATCATGGTGCACATATTAGAAGAATAATGGAGCTTGGCTGTCTCAAAGGAAAGAACTATACTCTGATAGGACCACGTGGGTATTGGCCTGGACCTGACTTGTATAAATGGATGGCTGACCAGGATTTCCAGTGGTTCACAATGCTAGATGTTGAAGAGCTGGGTATTGATAAGATAGCAAAAGAGGCTGCGGACAGAGCAAATGATAACGTTGATGCAGTGTATATAAGCTGGGACATAGATACTTTCGATCCTGCTTATGCTCCCGGTACAGGAGAGCCTGAACCAAATGGCTTGACATCAAGGGAGGGCATGAGGCTGATGCGGCTTCTATCTACCTCATTTGATCCAGATAGATTTGCGTTTGATTTGGTTGAAGTAGCCCCCAATTATGATGTAAGTGATGGTAACTCATATAATGGTGGTATCACCTCAGGTTTAGCAAACAGATTAATTGTCGAACTATTGGCAGGATTATCACTAACCAAGAAGGGCTTGACTGAAGGAAACCCAGTGAGACCAAAATTCTACAGGGGACAGGGTAATACTTATGACTTTGGTAAAGGGCCAAAGGCCAATATTCCAAAGAGACCTCCCCTAAGCTATGGTAAAGATGCCAAAAAATAATTAATGGACTTGTTATAGTATTCTGATAGATGTGACAGTTACTGTGCAAGGAGAACCCGATACAGCTCCTTTCACAAGAATTTATCAGTTTTACAATAAGACGGACTACATTATCTTGTCCAATTCGATCAAGACTATAAATAATAAATTATCGAGAAAAATGAAAATAAACATCAACGAGACATTATACATTTATCTTAATTACATCATCAAGCAATTGCGTTCGCATAAGAGAAGAAATGAAATAATAAATAATGCTTCAAAGCTCTTAACACCGGAACAGGTTATGATTGGGGTACCAGAAAGCCTTAGAAAGATAAATTTCAACATTAAACTTGAGAGCACACAAAGACTGCGCATAACAATAAAGGAACCTATTTCAACTTCAAACTATGTTCTTGCTCCTTAATCGGAAGAGAATCTAATTTTATACCAAATATTCAATATATGATATAATTTAGATATGCGAATCCAATTTTGTATGGTAGAAAGTGGTCCTAAATACAACGCGATCATTTTTCAAACAATCTGCTAAAGTATATGATTATAATGGACGCGACACCTACCGACTTGAATTTAGATCAGTAATAGTGATGCATAGGTCTCTGTTGTTTTCCTAATCTATCAAAATGATCATGTGGTTTATTTCCTCCCTTATGTGAATGTGTAGTACCGTCGAAATGGGTATGAGTATGTCCATGCATATCAACTGGTTTTTTCATAAGTACGTCATCTACTCGCAAAAGCAAAATAATCACTTCTGTAGCAGTAATAAGAATCTGTTCCTTTACCATTAGCGGCTCCATGACATGCAAATTCATCATATTGTCTATTTTTCTTTCAATTGCATTTATCCCATACCAGTCATGACTGTTGTTGTATTGATAATCTCTTTTCCATATTTTACTATCGTTTAACAGAGATTGAGTATAGACTTTTTCCCTCAGACGGGTCCCAATATCCATCGTATTCATTCCGGCATTTTTGGCAATTGTTAGTGGAATCTCTTCAAGGGCTTCTGCGAATTTTTGGATTACAATCTGTTCCTTACCAGAAATTAGATTCGAACGGTCCTTAATTAACTGAGCAATGAATGCTTCTACTGCACCACCTCCAGGAACAATTTTTGGTTCCATAATAAAATTTCTCAAAACATAGATAGAATCAAGGACTGTACGATGAAATTCATCCAGGATCTTTTTCGAACTAGCACGTAAAAGAAATGTAATTGATTTTGGATTGCTACACCCATCAACAAAAACCATCTTATCATCACACACCATTTTTTCATACACTTTTGCAGCATAACCAAAATCAGTAATGCTTATTGTATCAAGATCTTTGACAACTTTGGCTCCTGTTGCCTTTGCCAACCATAATAAATCATTTTCCTTAACTCTTCTCACAGTTAAGATTCTGTTCTTGGCAAAATGATTTAGTGCAAGAGGATCGATGCCTCCACGAGAAAAAATCACATTAGCACCAGATTTGATTACACATTGAATCTTTTGAACCAGGTTACGAGTCTTGTTATCAAGGAAGTGTGTAACTTCGGTCGGATCTGAAATTCTAATTTCCGCATCAGTTTTAGTGCGTTCATCTTGAATGTCGTTGTCAAGTAATAAAATCTGCGCGTTTTCAATAATTCGAGGCATCGACGACTCATCTATTGTTTTGTCTATTACCGTTCCAAGAACAAGTTCCATATCAGAACTAATTCCTATTTTTTCTTCGATTTTAATATCATCTACATCAAGATAGCTTTTTGAAAAATCGGCAACCCTACATATCCCGTCAACAACAAGACTGGGAATTTTCATCTCTTCTGTAAAATGAGAAACTGCTTTTGACCTCAAACAAGTATCAACAAGGTATTTCATTATCTTTCTGTCATAATTTGTTGAATTCCTTGCAACCTTCCTAATAATACCAATTGCCATCTGCAACGCATTGTGATAACCATCTGAAATTACTACCGGAGAAATACCCATTTCCAATAAATCTTCTGCTTTTTCAACTAGCGCTCCTGCAAGCACGACAACTGAGGTAGTACCGTCTCCCACAGCGTTATCTACTGCATTGGACGCTTCAATTATTACCTTAGCAGCTGGATGTTCAACATCAATCTTTCTTAGAAAAGTTGCACCATCCTTAGTAACGATCATTTCACCAAGAATATCAATAAACATTTTTTCGAGTCCTCGGGGACCCAGAAAACCTTTTACAAGATCAGCAATCAATCTTGCAGCAAGAAGATTATACCTCATGGCTTGAGTGCCAGACGTTCTCTTTACACCATTACCAAATAACTGAAAATTTTTACCCTCCATGGAAAATTAATCTCAACTTGATAAATTGAGATCAATTATAAATATATGACTTTATAATAAATTTTGAACTTAAAATGTTTCTGTCCCCACGAGATATTGATAAATTATACATTTTTATGAGTGCAGAGGTCGCACGAAAAAGAAAAACAAGAGGTTTAAAACTCAATTATTCTGAATCAGTAGCACTAATAGCCGATCACATTGTTGAAGGCGCACGAGATGGGAGGTCAGTTTCTGAACTTATGAAATCTGGAAGACATGTGTTACAAAAGGATGATGTATTACCCGGCGTACCGGAACTAGTACAAAGTGTCCAAGTAGAAGCAACCTTTGATGATGGTACCAAACTAGTAACCGTTCACACTCCCATTATTTGATTAATGGAGCCGGCAAAGAATGATCCCCGGTGAATACCTTTTGTCCAAGAATCCAATAGTGGCTAATGTAGGAAAAAAAACAATAAAAATTAATGTAAAAAACACAGGAGATAGACCGATTCAGGTAGGTTCTCATACGCACTTTTTTGAAACAAACAAAGCCTTAGTATTTCAGAGGAGCAAAGCTTTCGGATTCCGCCTAAACATTCCGTCGGGAACTTCGCTACGATTTGAACCGGGAGATTCAAGAACTGTACAGTTGACAGAATTTGGTGGAAAAAGAATTGTTTTTGGTTTTAATAGTCTTGTTAATGGTAAACTTACTAACAAACAAAAAGAACTTTCCCTCTTGAAGTTAAAGAAAAAAGGGTTCATGGAGGCAAAATAGACTTGGTTCTAAAAATTCCCAGAAAACAATATGTTGAACTATACGGGCCGACAAAAGGAGACAGAATCAGACTAGGAGATACAGATCTTATAATAGAGATTGAAAAGGATCTGATAACATATGGAGACGAACTTGTTTTTGGAGGGGGCAAGAGTATTCGAGATGGAATGGGACAGGCAAGTGGAATTGAAAGCAAATATTCTCTAGATCTTGTGATTACAAACACTATACTAATGGATCCAATGATAGGTATTGTCAAAACAGATATCGGTATTAAAGACGGATTGATTTTGGGTATAGGCAAGGCCGGAAATCCCAATGTGATGGATGGAGTATCTGATAACATGATTGTCTCTTCAAATACAGAAGTTATTTCAGGCGAACACACTATTTGCACTGCAGGAACGATTGATACTCATATACATTTTATTTCACCTCAACAAATCGTAGAAGCAATATGTAGTGGTACTACTACGATGATAGGTGGTGGAACTGGTCCTTCTGAAGGTACTAAAGCCACTACTTGTAGTCCAGGACCCTGGAATATCCATAGAATGTTAGAATCCTTGGAAGAATTTCCATTGAATTTTGGATTATTGGGAAAAGGAAATGACTCACTAGAACCATCACTATTAGAACAAATTAATGAAGGGGCTTGTGGTCTGAAGCTACATGAAGATTGGGGATCAACTCCGGCTACCATTGATGCAGCATTAAAGGTTGCAGATAAAACCGATACGCAAATAGCAATCCATACCGACACCCTGAATGAATGTGGATATGTAGATGATACAATAAAAGCAATCTCGGGTAGAACGATACATACATATCATACCGAGGGGGCCGGTGGAGGACATGCTCCAGATATATTAAAGATTGCCGGTGAAGTGAATGTACTGCCTTCATCAACGAATCCAACAAGGCCATTTACTGAAAACACCCTTGAAGAACATCTTGATATGATGATGGTCTGTCATCATCTGAATCCTTCAATAGCAGAAGATGTTGCATTTGCTGAATCAAGAATAAGGGCTGAAACCATAGCCGCAGAAGATGTGCTACATGATTTAGGTGCTCTTAGCATGTATTCCTCTGATAGTCAAGCTATGGGTAGAGTTGGTGAAGTAACAACTAGGGCTTGGCAAACGGCAGACAAAATGAAAAAGATGTCGGGAAGATTAAAGCAAGAAAAAGGCAATAATGACAACCTACGTGTAAAGAGATATCTAGCAAAACTTACCATTAATCCTGCGATAACACATGGAATTTCAGAGTATGTAGGTTCACTTCAAGCAGGAAAAATAGCCGATATTGTAATTTGGACACCACAATTTTTCGGCATAAAACCCAAGCTCATTATTAAAGGAGGTTTTATCGCATATTCTCTCATGGGAGATCCAAACGCTTCGATTCCAACTCCGGAGCCTGTATATTATCGTCCAATGTTTGGAGCGATGGGGAAAGCTAAGTATTCTACATCAGTAACATTTACTTCAAAAAGGGCTATAAGAAATGGTCTTCAAAAGAAACTCGGCCTAAGGAAAAAACTTTTACCTGTGAAAAACTGTCGCAACATATCGAAGAAAAATATGGTATACAATAATCTGATACCTAAAATAGAAATCGATCCTGAAACGTACGTTGTTAAAGTAGATGGAAACATAGCGACTACCGAAGCCGCAAAAAAGCTATCATTGTCAAGGTTGTATAATCTATTTTAATTTTTCAAAATGTCTTAAAATCATAATGCTTATATATTTTGCAAATACATTTTGATTTATGAATCCCGTCCGTACAGAAAAGGAAGTCGAATCAGTAGCAAAAAAAGCAACAGAGGCTCTCTATGGGGACAATATTGAAGATTTTAAGATTAGAACTCTCCTTCCATTTCCAACTGAACAAAATAGAGAAGCTTGGGACGCTCAAATTACTTTCTTACTTGGTGGTCTACAATATACGGTTGACCTCTTAATTAATGAAAAAGATGGACAGATAACAAATGCAAGGCTTATAGATAAAATGGTTCCGTTATAATATCAAAGTTATTGGTTGGATTTTGATCCGGAATTTCCTAATGGATACGCTATAATGCGCTTTTTTGAGTCAGTTAATGGTACAACTGACCATATTACGTTTTTTAGAAAAACATATTTAATCAGAATAAAAATATGAGCTCCCAGATACTCTATTTAGCAAAAAAGAAGAGGCTTGTAGGGCTTTTTGTTCTTGCAAGTGTCGCAATACTTTTTCTAGTTATTCCAGATTTGGTTGGAAATGAGATTGCGTTACCTTTGAAACTTACCTCTCTAGGTCTTTTGGCAGTTTATGTTTTACTTTCTTTTGAAATAGTTCATAGAACTACAATTGCAATGGTAGGAGCCACTTTTGTTATAATTATAGGTATCACCACTGGATTGTTTGACGCATCTATGAGTCTTGAATTTGCGATTAGTTCCATTGATTTCAATACAATTGGTCTTTTATTAGGAATGATGATTATCGTGGCAATATTGGGTGAAACCGGGATATTTGAGTACCTTGGTTTAAGAATGAGTAAAGCATCAAAGGGGGATATGTGGAGGTTGATGCTTATGTTCTGCGTCTTTACAGCTACAGTTTCTATGTTTATAGATAATGTTACTACAGTCTTGTTAATAGTTCCAATCACCATTTCAATATTCAGGACTCTCAGGATATCCCCAATCCCATTTATAATCGCACAGGTACTTGCATCAAATGTAGGAGGTACGGCAACACTAATTGGTGATCCGCCCAATATACTAATCGGATCGGCCGCGAACATAGATTTTAATTCATTTATTATCAATATGGGCCCTACCGTAGCCATTTCACTATTGGCTTCTCTATTTATTCTAAAATTTCAATTTAGAAAAGATCTTGCGCAAAAACCGCATAATCTTGAGGAATTGTTATCTCAGGACGAGAAGGTCCTTATAAAGGATAGATCAGTTTTAAAAAAATCACTAGCTGTACTAACTGCGGTTATTATTCTTTTTGTTATACATGGAAGTATCAATATAGAACCTTCCATTATAGCTCTGAGCGGTGCAGGGATACTTATGCTTGTGGCAAAGTCGAGGCCTGAGCACATCTTGAATCAAGTTGATTGGGCTACCTTGATCTTCCTTGCTGGTCTTTTCATTATAATTGGCGGAGCAGAAAAAGCAGGCTTAATAGATGTATTGTCCAATGCTGCATTACAAATTAGCGGCGGTAATCCTTGGGTATTGTTCTTCATGATTATTTGGTTATCTGCAATAGCTAGTGCATTTATAGACAACATCCCATTCGCTGCTACGATGATTCCTCTCATATCAGCCATTAGCAACACTGAGTCGATAACTGCAGTCTTTGGAAGCCTTGCTATCAGTCCATTGTGGTGGGCATTGTCACTTGGAGTTGGATTCGGAGGAAATGGTACATTAGTAGGTTCAAGTGCAGGGATAGTTGCCACAGGGTTGGCTGAAATAAAAGGCTACAAAATTAGCTTTAATAAATTTCTTAGAGTGGGCTTTCCTTTCATGATAGCCAGTGTCGCAGTTGGTTCCATTGTATTACTCATAGACGTCTTGATAAGACTGAATCTCGCAGCATGACAACAAGAGATTTTAGGATGTTTTTGCTAATTGGATGAATTTGAATCGCGTCAGATTGATTTTTCCTTTGAGCAAAATGAAAATATAAAATATTTCAAAATTCTGAATAAATTGAAAAATTAATATTTAAAGATCTCCTTGATCTTTTCTATAAGAAACGCGTGATCCATTTTTTTGTCAGACTTATTATCTTTTTAATAACCGAAAAGACATAATAAAAACTGAAAATATTACCC
>Ga0081455_10007760_pt1 | contig 11251 bp, 9 predicted proteins | sample TabmetS3T2R1_FD_70207 | JGI IMG/M metagenome (GOLD analysis project Ga0081455, IMG submission 70207) | Tabebuia heterophylla rhizosphere microbial communities from the University of Puerto Rico - S3T2R1 | ecosystem: Host-associated > Plants > Roots > Rhizosphere ... | reverse complement strand
GGCGTTGGTCGCCAGCGCACCGGGATAGTCGATCGCCGAGTACCCGCCGTCGTCCATCAGGAAGCCTCTGATCTTGGATGCGGCGACGTCGACGATCCCTCCGACCACCTGACCGTGGTCGTTGAGGCCCAGGGCCTGGGTCGGCATGCCGGGGAAGTCGACCGTGGTGAACCGGCCCTTGTCGAACAGGAAGCCGTGGCAGCCGCCACGCGGGTCCTCGTAGAGGCCGAGGATCTGGCCGCGGGCGTTGATCCGGTCAGCCAGCGTTCTGGTCGCGCCTGGGAAGTCGATCGTCCGGTACTGCCCGCGGTCGAGCAGGAACCCATGGACGACGAAGCCAGCGGTGTCGTAGCCGCCGACGATCTGTCCCCGGTTGTTGATGCCGAGGGGCAGCGTCTCGAGCATGTCGTCCGGGTGGGAGATCGTTGTGAACCTGCCACGGTCCAGGAGATATTCGAAGCCGAGCGGGTCGACCGGAGTGTCGGCGATGCAGCTCACCGGAGGCGGTTCAGCCGCCTGTGCAGGCGAAGCGTCGGCCATCGCGAGGGCAGCTAGCAGACCGGCGCCAAGCGCGCCTGCGATGGATCTCGTGCGCGTGGTGGCGTCGGTCTTCCGGGCGCGGCGTGACCTTCTACGGTGGGTGTTCATGCGGGCTCCCTGTGATCGCCTGGCGGGTCAGGTCCATCACCTGCTATTCGCAGCGAGCGCCGTACCGGCTTGGCCGAGTCAGCATTCGCACGACGCGCGCCCCCAAGGACCGCCGGTGCGTGACATTGCCCGGCGCCGCCGAGGAGACTGGCAGTCGGGAGCGCAGACGGCGGCGAGTAGTCCACCCGTGAGCCTCCGAACGAAGGGATGTGCTGTGACGACCAAGAGTGAATTCTCCGAGGACGAGTGGAGCCGGATCGTACGGGCGCCGTTTGTGGCCGGCCTGGCCATCTCGCTGGCCGATCCCGGCGGTCCGATCGAGGCCGCGAAGGAGACGATGGCTACTCTCCGGTCGGCGACGAACCCGCCGAGCCGGGAGCAGTTGGTGACCGAGGTGGCCCTCGACATCCAGGCCAAGACCCAGCAGAAGCAGAATCCGCTCAAGGGATACCGCCCTACCACAGAGGGAGAGGCGCCGAGCGGTGAGCAGGTGCTCGTCGAGCTGCGTGCCGTCCAGTCGATCGTCGCGGCCAAGGCGACGGCCGAGGAGACGGCGGCGTTCGGCCGGTGGCTGGTCGCTACGGCGCAAGCCGCTGCGAACGCAGCGAAGGAGGGTGGATTCCTGGGGTTCCACGCGGAGCGGGTCAGCAAGGGCGAGCAGGAGATGCTGGACCAGGTTCACGAGGCCGTCACACCGGCCTGAAGCACCCGAGTCGTGCTTGTGAGTCGGCAGCGCGGCCGGTGAGATGAGAACATCTTCGTATGCCCGAGGATCCGTTCGTCGAGGTAACCGGATACGGATCCACGACGACGACTCCGGATCGCGCCCGCATTCATGTGGCCGCCGTCGGGAAGGCGAATGCGGTCGGTGAAGCGTTCGCAGCGGCCGATGCTTCGTTGAAGGCCATGCTGTCTGCCGCTCGCGACCACGGTGCGGCAGACGAGGATCTTCGTTCCACGCACATCGATGTCCGGGCGGGCCGAGGACACCCTGATGGACGCTCGTACGAAAGCGTGGGCGAACGCAATGGACAAGGCTCGGCAGTACGCCAGGCTGTCCGGGCGAGACCTCGGTGCAGTCTTGCACGTGAGCGAGGCGCCTCAAGGCAATCGCTACGTCATGGAGGCCCGCGCCGCCGCCGCCGAGGTCTCCTCCTTCTCGATCGAGCCCGGATCGCAGACGGTTGGAGTTGCGATCACCGTTCGATGGGCTCTCCAATGAGGTGCCGAGTCGCTCATGCCGCGACGTCCATCCAATCCCGGATGTGCTTGCCAACGCAGCGGGTACGCACCATGGACACTCGCCCACCGGTCGAGTGGAAGGTGTGGCGGTCGACGACCTCGGCCGCGGCGTCGCACCCCGGCTCCGGGCAGGCGACGATTCTGAGACGATGTCTGGCCGATAGGCGCATGGTGATGCACTCCGTACTGCTATCCGAGCCAAAGCGCCTAGATCGGACGTACGAGTTCGAGGCGAGGCCGCTTGTGCTCGTCGACGGCTCTGAGAACTGTGGTGCAAGGCTCGTCGCCTAAGGACTGCCGGCACATCGGAACAATGCCTTATCCGTCACTCAGAGCTTCCCTACCCGCCGGCCGGATCTGCGGCTCAGGGTCGATGGGTCCATTGCCATACGCCGCGGGTCAGGCCGGCAACGAGCCACAGCCCGAGCATCGTGCCGGCGAAGAGAAAACCCGCCCCTAGCATCCAGAAGCTAGCGTCGGGGGTCTTGTCGGTCGCCCAGTCGATCGACGCGGACACGGTCAACGCGGCGGCCATCAAGACAACGACCACCATCGCTTCGGACAGGTCTACCGACCACCAGCTGCTGGCTGCGGCCACGACGGCGAGCGTCAACGCCAATCCGACGACCTGCCAGGCTTCATACGGTCCAGTTTCATCGGGGTTCCGCTGCTGGTCCCACCCCAGCCAGGCAAGCCACGCCGCAACCGTGAGCACGACTGCGACAACAGCGACCTTCGTTCGGATCGCCTCGGGCTCCCGGAGTCGTGGATAGTCGGCGTCGTCGACCACCGTCGAGTCCTCCGTCCGGTCTCAGTCCGTCTCGGTAACGGATCCGCTAGCAGCTCGACGGGATCGCTGATCCTCGCCGACTGGTAGATAGGACGTTCCGAACGCAAGGTAGATGATGGCGCGCACGATGCCGAGCCACGGAGTCTTGCGGCGGCTAGCTTGGTCAGGATCTCCGAGCGTTGCCCGGCTGATGCTCACGACGGAAGTATGCCCCATGCGTCAGGAGCCCAGAGTCCGTTCGCTCGACTGCGATCCGGGAGGCGATGTCGGATCGAGGCAGAGGTGTTCGTAGCAGGGATGAGACGTCCCCGCACCGACCCACCGCATACGAGGAGTACGACATGACTGCGACCTACACCTTCGACGTCTTCTCCACCCTCGACGGCTATGGCTCCTTCAGCCCCGACGCCGACTGGGGCGGCTACTGGAGCAAGCAAGGACCGGAGTTCCTCGACCGCCGCCTCGCCTTGTACGGCGAGGAGCAGCGGATGGTCCTCGGGGCCAACACCTATCGCCAGTTCGTGCAGGTACTGGGCCCGAGCATCGAGGAGTCGGTGGTAAACGACCCGGTCAACACTCGAATGAGGAACCTGCCGACAACGGTGGTGTCGACCACGCTGGAAGGACCCCTCGACTGGCCGGACGCGACCCTCGTCAGCGGTGACGCAGTCGAGGTCGTTGCCCGGCTCAAGGAGGAGTCCGAGGTGCCGTTGCGCTCGAACGGCAGCCTGTCGATGAACTGGGCGCTGATGGCCGCCGGCCTGGTCGACCGCGTCCAGGTGACGCTCTTCCCCGTCATCACCGGTCAGACCGGGGCGGACCCGATCTTCCGTGGCGCGGCCGACTTCGACCTCGAGCTGATCGAGAGCCGGACACTCGACGGCGACATCCAAGAGCTCACCTACCGACCCAGTCTCCATGTCGCCTGACCGTTCTGGCGCCGCTCTGGCCGCCGTACCTAGAGCACGCCTCCCAGGATGATGACGAGGGCGGGCAGCGCGACGAAGACGGTGCCGATGTAGACGGCGAGGACCCACCTGCGCTGGGATGCGAGGCGGGCAAGGTTCTCGGCGCACAACAGCGGCACCGGGCGGAGGAGGGGTATCACGTAGATCACGATGATCGCGAAGAGGTTGTAGATCAGATGCACGAAGGCTGCTTGCAGGCCGATCTTCGCGTCCTGTCCGACGACCGCGAACGCCGCGAACACGACCGTGAAGGTCGTGCCGAGGTTGGAGCCGACGACGACCGGATACACCTGCTTCGGAGTCAGGATGCCTGCTCCGGCGAAAGGGACCAGAACGGACGTCGTGATGGTCGAGGACTGGGTCACGACGGTCACTCCCATACCGGACGCCATGGCGAGGTATCGGTTGCGGCCGACCGCCTTGATCAACATGTCACGGGCCCTGCCGACCATGAGTTGCTTGAGTAGCTTCCCCAGGTAGCGGACGGCGACCAAGATCAGCCCGGCGCCGACAATGATGGTCAACAGCGGACCGAGCGTGCCGCCGAGGTGCGAGGTCGCCTCGACCACGGCATGTTCGACCGGCCGGGTGATCGCCCGGATGACGTTGAAGTGGGCCGGGTTCGGCAGCCACCCGGTGCCGTACAGCGCGTCGGTCAGCGCACCGCTGATGCGTTCCAAAGGCTGCCAGATCAGCTCGATCGGGAAGAAGATCAGCAGCGCGAGCCAGTTGTAGAAGTCGTGGATGGTCGAGGCGCCCAGCGCCCTGCGAAACTCTGTGCGGTTGCCGATGAAGGTGAGTGCGACCAGGCTGGTCGTGACGGTGGTGCCGACGTTCGCGCCGAGAATGATGGGGATCGCGCTATGGATGGGCAACGCGCCTGATCCGACGGCGCTGACCGTGATGGCCGTGGTCGTGGTCGAAGACTGGATCAAGACGGTGCCGAGCACGCCGACGCTGACCCCGACCCACGGGTTCGCGGCGAAGTCGAACATGGTGTGCGCCACGTCGCTGCTCAGCCCCGCAAAGCCGCCGCTGATGACGCTCACCGCGCAGATCAGCAGGTAGATCAGCCCAGCAACACCGCACCAGCCGAGGGCTTTGGTCCGTGCGGAGAGCTGGACCTCGTCGGCGCCGTTCTCAACCGCTGGGGCCGCGGGCACCGCGCCGCCGCCCGGGGATTGACCAGAGCCGTCACCCTTCTCGGGGCTGCTGTCCGGCCCGTTATCGGAGGTGGCTTCCGCCATCCACCAAGGTTATGGCCGGCGCGAGCGAGGACGGTGGCCGGAGGTATGTCACCCGCAGCGAGCAGGCCGCCCGCCTTAGAGAGCCAAATCCGGCAACTCCCGCTCGGCTGTCTGGAGCTCGGCTGGTGACTCGGTGCGCGGATCTACCGGCCGCTGGAACAAGGCTCCCGATGGATATCCGGCGAGATCGCTCGTCCGGACGTACACGAATCCTCGGCGGCGGTAGTAGTCCTGCAACCCGACGTTGTCGGTCCATACGTCGATGCGTAGCCAGCGGACGTGTTCGCTCGCCGCGCGATGGTCGATCCAGTCGAGGATGGCTGCACCGATGCCGGTGCGGGCATTCGATCGGCGGACGATGAGCCGGTGAATGTAGTGGGCTGGCTCGTCGCGCTGGCTCGGCGTCCACAGTCCAGGGTCGGCATACCGATCCACCGCGACTGTAGCGACGACCCGGCCGCCGTCATGAACCATCCAGGTCTCCCCGGCATCGATGCTGGCAGCGATCCGATCCGCCATCGCGTCGTGGCTCGGCCAAGGCTGTCGCCACTGGTCGATCCCCCGCGTGGCCAACCATGCACTCGCCTCGTCTCTCATGGCGATGATGGTTGGCAGGTGCCGACTAGAGGCCGGTCCGATGATCATCGGGACGTGGTGCCCTCGCGGTCGTAGCCGGTGAGGTCGCCGATCTCGTAGACGACCCGGTTACGGTCGCCAGCGAACGTCGTCTTGGTAAGCCGTAGTGGCCGATCCTTCGTGAATGTCGTCCTGGCGTAGACGAGGACCGGTGCTCCGCTGTCCATGGCCAGTCGCCGAGCTTCGTCGGGCGTCGGCATCCGCGTCGTCAGTTCATCGATGTAGCCGACCTCGATGTAACCGTGATCGGCCATCTCCCGGATGGTTCCTTTGGGCAGATCGTGCGGCCTCAGAAGGCCGCACTCGTTCGCGATGTCCAGCGCGTAGTAGTTGTCCTGCAGGCTGGAGGGTTCGCCGTCCACGAGACGAACGAAACCTCGCAGGGCGAGTGAATCTCCCTCTTCGACCTGAAGTCGCTCCGCCAGCTCGGCCGTCGCCGCGACAACCTTCATCTCGAAGTCGCGGTAGCTCGCGGTTCGGCCCTGGGCAGCGACCTCAGCGATGTACGCGTCGGCCTTTTCGTTGCCGTTTCGGTCGCGATCCTCGGCCCAGCTTGCGTGATAGGTCGTGATCGCCTGGTCGCGGACGAAGGTGCCTAGCCCGGGCGTACTGGATATCGCGCCCTCATTGGTGAGCATCGCCAGCGAGAGTCGAACGGTGTTGCGCGACACGCCGTACTTGCGACCCAACTCCTGCTCCGTGGGAAGCTTGCCGCCTGGAGGTAGCTCACCTGTCCGGATCGCCTCGCGCAGCTCCGCCGCAATTCGTCGGTAGAGCGGGTCAGATTGTGCCACTGGAACTGTCCTCCTGGCTGATACCAACAAAGTCTCGCATGCGGTTCCGGTGTGCTGTTGAAGACGGTCAGGGCGCGGCTCGGCCAGGCCGCCCCTGCGCATGCGCGGCGAAGGTCTCCCGGCAGGTCCTTCCCGGGGACGGAGCTGGTCGCGGCTCTGCGGGCCGATGTGGACAGGCTGAAGGAACCGGGTGAGCCGGCCTCGTGAACAGTCCCGTGAGCAGCGGCATACAAAACGCCCCCGGAGCACTGGACTCCGAGGGCGTTCTGCGTGGTAGCGGGGGCAGGATTTGAACCTGCGACCTCTGGGTTATGAGCCCAGCGAGCTACCGAACTGCTCCACCCCGCGTCGGCCCGGACAGCATAGGCGTAGGTGACTGCCGCAATCAAATCGGAGATGTTCGGACCAACCCGGCAGGCCCAAACCGGGTCAACCCGGTCCCGCGGAACCGCCCCGAGCCACGGACTACTACTGCTGATCCGGCGAGGGCGTCTGCTCCGCGTTGAGCTGATCCATCGCCTGCTGGATCAGCGTCTGCATCTCCTGGACCTTGGCTTGATAGGTCGCGAGATCGCCTTGCCGCAACGCAGCCTCCGCGTCCTGGTAGGCCTGGTCGGCCTGCTCCAGGAGCTGCTCGACCTCGCCGGTGGGCGGCGGCTCGGTGCCATTGCCGCCTTGCTCGGGCGGCGGCGTGGTCGGTGGCGGCACCACCTCACCCGGGCTCGCACCCAGGGCGACCCGCAACGCCTCGTCCAGGCTCTGGCCGTAACCGACCTGGTCGCCGAAGGACGCGACCACGTACTGCAGGATCGGGTACGTGCCGGTCGTCGACGTCCGCTGGGTATAGACCGGCTGGACGTAGAGCAGGCCGTTGCCGACCGGCAAGGTCAGCAGGTTGCCGCTGATCGTCTGCAAGCCGGACTGCTCGTACGGCAACAACGCCCGGGACAGGCCCTCGTCGTTGTTGAACTCGTTGGCCATCTGGCCCGGGCCGGGCACCTGCGTCTCGCTCGGCAACTGGAGGATCTCGATCGTGCCGTAACCGCCGTCCTCCTCCTCGTCGGTCGCGTCGGCGTTCACCGCCATGAACGATGCGAGGTTGTCCCGGCTCTCCGGTACGAAGACGCTCGTCAGCGAGAAGTTCGGTTCACTCTCGTCCGGCATCTGGATCGAGAGGTAGTACGGCGGCTGCGACACGTTGCCGGCGGTCGGGTCCTCTGGCACCCGCCAGCGCTCGCCGCCCTCGTAGAACGTGCCGGAGTCGGTCACGTGATACTGCGTCAGCATCTCCCGCTGCACCTTGAACTGATCCTCCGGATAGCGCAGGTGCCGCATCAGGTCCTCGCTGATATCCGACTTGGGCTGCACCACGTCCGGGAAGACGTTCATCCAGGTCTGCAGGATCGGGTCGGCCTCGTCCCACTCGTACAGCGACACCGAGCCGTTGTAGGCGTCGACGACGGCCTTGACCGAGTTACGCATGTAGTTGATCTGGTCGTTGGGCAACGCCTCGTTCGACGCCTGAGAGGTCAGCGAGGTCGACGTCGCGTCCTCGAGGCTGGTCAGCTCGGACAGCGGGTAGGAGCTGGACGTCGTGTAGCAGTCGACGATCCACACGATCCGCCGATCGCCGTTCTCGTCCGGCACGACCGCGGGGTACGGGTTGCCGTCGACCGTCAGCCACGGCGCGACCTTCTCGACGCGCTCGCGCGGATGCCGGTCGTAGAGGATGGTCGAATCCGAGTTGACCCGGCCGGAGAGCAGGATGTTCGGCTCACCGAACTTCAACGCGTAGAGAGCCTGATTGAAGAATCCGCCCACAGGCACGCCGCCCTCACCCTCGTAGGTGTTGCTGGTGGCTTGCGACTCGTCGGACGTGCCCTGGGGAATGTCCACCTCGACCGGCTCGGCACCGGAAGGCTGTCCGACGATCGAGTAGTCGGGCGAGTTCTCGCCGAAGTAGACGCGCGGCTGATCGAGCTGGAGCGACTGGTCCTGCGTCTGCGGCGGGATGTCCTTCACCGTCCAGACCGGCTGCCCCTCCGGACCGCGCTCGTTGCCGCGGGCGGCGACGACGCCATAGCCGTGGGTGTAGACGGTGTGGTCGTTGGCCCAGTTGCGCTGGCTCGGCTCAAGGCCGTCGAGATTGAGTTCGCGGGCCGCGATCACGACGTCCTGCTCCGACGTCGTCGGGGCCGCGGTGCCGGCGGTTGCGGGGTCGTTGATCTGGTAGCGGTCGACATCGAGCGTCGCCGGCATCGTGTAGTAGCCACGGACCTGCTGCAGTTGCTCGAAGGCCGGCGACACCAGGGTCGGGTCGAGCAATCGAGTGCCGGGGGTCGCTTCGGCCGCCGTCGCCAACTCGCTCCGGGACAGGTCGGTGTTCGCGTCATACGAATCGACCTTGACGTTGCTGAGGCCGAACGCGTCCCGGGTGGCGTTGATGTTGTTCTCGATGTACGGCGCTTCCTTGTCCGGCTCGGACGGCCGCACCTGGAACGACTGCATGATCGCCGGCCACACCCCACCGATCAGGATCGACGACAGCACCAAGAGACCGAGGCCGATGCCGGGCAGCAGCCAGGACCGCCGGAAGGCGTTGACGAAGAACAACACCGCACAGATCAAAGCGATGATGATCAGGATGTTCTTCGAGGGAATCACCGCATGGGCATCCGTGTAGGAGATCCCGGTGAACAAGCTGCCATCGGCTATCGCGAGGCCGTAACGGTCCATCCAGTAGGCGACGGCCTTCAGCAGGACGAAGAGGCCGAGCAGGATCGACAGGTGGACCTGGGCCGCCGCCGAGAAGCGGTTGGACCGGCCCTGCAACACGATGCCGCCGTACAGGTAGTGGATCAGCGCGGCCGCGACGATGCACACGCCAAGCAGCACGAAGCCGTACGAGAGCAGGAAACGCCACCACGGGTAGTCGAAGACGAAGAACCCGATGTCGCGATTGAAGTACTCGTCGCCCTTGCCGAAGGAAACGCCATTGCGCCACAGCAAGTACTTCTCCCACTGCCCGGCACCGACCGAGCCGGCCGCGAGGAGGAGGACGACACCGAGCCCGATCAGCAGCCGGCCACGGATCGGCGTGATCACTTCGCGATAACGGGCGACCGGATCGTTACGACGCGGTTGCGGCACGACGATCGGCTGCGTGCGATAGGCGATGACGATGTTGGCGACGACGGCGGCCGCGAAGACCAGGCCGAAGATCAAGAACAGTGCGGTTCGCGTGACCAGGATCGTGCTGAAGACGTCCGAGTAGCCCAGCGAATCGAACCAGAGCCGGTCGGTCCATACGCCTGTGAACACGGCGATGCCGAAGATCAGCGCCACCAAAGTGACGATGGTGGGCAGGAGTACCCGCCGCATTGTCGACTGGCGCGGTTCTTGCCTTGTGACGTCACCGCCCTCGGTATCGAATTCGTCGGCCACGGACTCAGTCTGTCAGGGAGCGTGCCAGAAGCCCCACGAGGCCCGGTATCAGTTCGGTACCTTCTAGGATCGCGTCGTCACGATCGTGCTCTCTGAGCCGAATGGCGCAATGTGCCCGGCCGTCACGGGTGACCGCCACCGCCATCCGTACCTCGTGTCGATCCGGATGCTGCGCGGCCGCAGCCTCGTATTCGGGTCCGGGCGGCAGCGAGGCCTCCGCGTCCTCCGGCAGCACGAACCGCTCGAGGACGGCGGCAGCACCGCGTACGGCCGGCGGCCACTCGATCCGGGTCAGCAGGTTCTCCAGCTCCTCGGACGGGTTGAGATCCTGCTCGATCGGGGTGAACGTGCCGGCGACACTGGCCGGATCGAGACCGAGCCGGGCGGCGAGCTCCGGTTCGGCCGACAGCAGCTCACTCGTGGGAACCAGCGCGTACAGCCGCGCCGGCTGGTCCCATCCCGACTCGGCGACGTGCGACTCGACCTCGAGAACGGCCTGCCGTACGACATCGTCAGTACGCCACTCGCCGGCGTCCGGCGCATTCTCACTCACAGTTGGGAACGTCCGCGTCGGGGTCGGCGGCGAGCGCGTCGAGGGAGGTCACTGCCGAGTGCAGAGTGTCTATCTCGACCAGCTGCAGATCATCGTGATCGACGTCGACGGCTTCCGCGCAGTTGTCGGCGGGGACCAGGAAGATGTCGGCCCCGACCCGCTCGGAGCCCACGATCTTCTGCTGGATGCCGCCGATCGAGCCCACGTTGCCCTTGGCGTCGATCTCGCCGGTCCCGGCGATGACCTGGCCGTCGGTCAACTCACCAGGCGTGAGCTTGTCGTAGATCGCGAGCGCGAACATCGCCCCGGCACTCGGGCCGCCGATGTTCGGGTCGACGTTGAACCGGATCGGGAACGGGAAGTGCGGCATCAGGCCGATCTCGATGCCCACGACGGGGACCGACGCATCGTCCGCCGACGGTTCGGTGGCGATGTCGAACGTACGAGTCTCGCCATCGCGCCGGACGGTGATCTTGACCGGGTCGCCCGGCTCCCGATCGCGGACCGCGTTGATCGCTGCTTGCGCCGTGTCGACCGGCTCGCCGTCCACGGCCACCATCTGATCCCCCACCTCGAGTTGGCCGTCGGCCGGTTCGTCCGGAACCACCGTCATGATCTGGACCGTTTCGGTCACCTTGTAGCCGGCCTCGGTCAGGCCGGCGATCTGGGCGCTGGACTGTGAGCCGGTCATCTCGAGGTGGGTCTCCTCCTCGGCCTCCTGGACCGACTGCTTCGGCGGATAGACCAGGTCCCGCGGAATGACCGCGGTGTCGGAGTCGAACCACCCGTCGATCGCCTGCCACAGACCGACGTGGGAGTCGGGGCTGGTGACCGACACGGTCGTCATGCGGAGCTGACCGGAGGTCTCGTAGGTCTTGACGTCCGGGCCGAACTCGATGACCGGCCCGCGAGCCGTATGGGCCAGGGTG
>Ga0081455_10007759_pt1 | contig 11253 bp, 7 predicted proteins | sample TabmetS3T2R1_FD_70207 | JGI IMG/M metagenome (GOLD analysis project Ga0081455, IMG submission 70207) | Tabebuia heterophylla rhizosphere microbial communities from the University of Puerto Rico - S3T2R1 | ecosystem: Host-associated > Plants > Roots > Rhizosphere ... | reverse complement strand
CCCGCTTCCGTGCGCGTTTGCGGATCGTGTCGTCGGTTAAAAAATTCTGCAGTGCCTTAAGCAGCAGCGAGCGAAATCGGCCGCGGCTGGGATCCGCGCGTTTGAGAAGATCGCCTTCAAGAACCATAAGAAGAAAGTCCTGGGTGAGATCCTGCGCATCCGGAACGGAATAACCGCGCCTGCAAATGAACGCAAAGATCGGGCGCCAGTAGGTTTTGCACAGATCGGCGAGTGCCTTGCGCGCCGTCTCTTCGCCTACCGCGGAGTCGGCGCAGGCGAGAACCATGCTCCAACGCGTGGTGGAGAAGCGGTCGGGGGACTGACTCCCCTCCATCACCGTTTCCGGGGTCACAGTGTCGGATCATCGTATTTACGGGATGTTAGGCAAGCTTAAAGAATGGGAACTGGCGGTATCGGTGCCGCGGCTGTTGCCACGGCCCCTCATCTACTTCACAGCGTCCATCCGCTATCTGGGAAGCATTGGGGTGCCTCTCCATCATCCTTCTCCGAAATTTTGGAGGCAAAGTTTTCGAAAATTTTTGAGGTCGCCCCCATAATCCGTCGTGACCCGGGAGATCTCAGCCGGAGCGGCCCAGTCCATCTTTTCGCTGAATTAGTGCCGCGGGGTTGGTCTTGGGTGCGGCGTTGGTCGCTCTCTTGGACCAGGCATCGGCCTTGTTGGGCGTAGGACAATGAACGGGCTCAACGAGTTCACGTCGGCGCAAATCGTTTGAGTCGCAAAATCCTTTGACGAAGTGACATCGACAAGGCCAGTGCCGTCGTTGTGGAAGATTCTCGCTGCGGCAAAAACATCGGGGTCAAGCGATGAGAGATCGAAGCAGACCGTGACCGCCGGAGTATAAGTCGCGGTGGTCCAGATTTCGAAAGCCAGGTTGGCTCCGACGATTTGGTAGCCTGGCGGCAATTCACCGGCCCATTCTGGATCAATCAGCTCGGCGCTGGTGGTACCGCCGTTTTGGACGCTGTCAAAATTGACAGTGATATCATCCGCTCCGCCATTGGCGCCAAGGTCCACCGTCACATCCGTGCCGGGCGGCGTTGGCACACCTGGAGGAAGCAGCAAACGGAAAAAGGAGGGCGAATAACCGTTGCCGGCGCTGTATGGGCCGCTGAGCAGGAACGAACCGTCGGGTTGCCGTTTTAGATACGCCGGCTGAGAGTCGTATTTTTCGCGAGTGACGGGTGCGATGAAGTTGGAATCGACGGTGCCATCGGGATTCAAGTTCATGACGCCCGGAGCTGGCGTGTTATTGAATGTCTCAAAGGTTCCGGTGACGAGAACCTTATCGTTGAGACCTACTTCCAGATTGTCGATGCTTGGGTGATGAAACTCCGTTTCGGGTGTGACAACCCACTGCGCGCCGTCGCCCACGCTGAAGCTCGGATCGAGGGAACCGTCAGGGTTAATCCGCAACATTCCGTGCGCGGGCACGCCGCCATAACTGGCGAATGAACCCATCAACACGACCTTGTTATCGAGCACTAACCTGGCCTGCTTCACCGGAAGATCGGTCGGGTAATATTCATTCACTGTTCGTTCGCCCGCGCCTGGATCTTGCGGATCGATGACGCGGGTAATGATGAAACTGAGTTCGACGGGAAAGCTTTGCCCGTTGAACGAGGGATCCAGCGAACCATCGTTGTTCAGCCGTACAAGATGATAGAGGCGATCGCTGGAGAGATAGCCGAAAAGCGCCGTGTCGTTTGGAGTTAAGGCCAGCACGCCGCTGCCCACGTACACATTTGTTAACTGCCCATTGCTATCGCGATCCTGAGTGTCCGCTACAATGGCGGCGTCCAATTGAAATGAGCTATCGAGCGAGCCATTGGCATTGATCCGCTGGACCTCGGTTCCATCCACAGAAGCCTGCGCGTTAGGCTCGATCTCGGCAAAGATATCCGGGTTACCGTTGTAGCCGCTCAACACAACCGTTCCGTCAGCGCGAGGGATAGCAGTGGCGAAGGTAACGTTCGGATCAGCCTGGTAATTTGTGTCCTCGCTGCCGTCGGCAAACACATGTCCGTAACTGACACTGTTGCCACCCTCACCCGTGATAAGCAAACTGCCATCAGAAAGAGGCGTGAAGCCGGTGCTGACAAAATTAGGACCAAGCGACCCGCTCGGGTTGAAGTTTGCGATCGGATCAAACGTCAGATCCAGCGCACCCGTCGAGAACAATCTGCCAAAGCTATGCGAGATCGGCGGGTAATGTTCAAGAACAGCGCCTGCAAAGCTAATCAGCGTGAACTCGTCAACTTGCCGCAGGAAACTGTTGGGCTCGATTTTTCCACCGGTTCGACCTGACGTGACGAAGCTTGTGTCGAGTGAACCGTCGATCGCGCTGAACTTCGCCGCGCCCCAGCGCTCGCCGTTAGGCGGGCCGCCCACGTCATCCACATCGCTAAAGAAACCGCCCACAAAGAGTCGTGCGCCGCCATCGGCGAAGGCGACGTTATATCCTTCCTCCCCACCGGACAGCTGCTGCGCAAAAGCAAATTCAGGATTGTGAAAGGTGTTATCCAGCGATCCGTCGCTGTTAAACCGCCACATTGACACGCCCACCGCGATGATCCCATCATTTGCGTCCTTAACCAGATTGCGAACCGGGTACGACCCATATTGCGTAGCGGGCAGGCAGTCTGCATAAAGCGTGTAACTGTTATCCAGGCTTCCATCAGTATTCAGGCGTACCAACGGTATATGGCTAGTGCAGTCGCCGCCGCTAAACCTGCCACCAACGACAATCTTACCGTCAGATTGAATCGCGATGCCGCGAATCGGCCAGGGTGTGCCGCCATAAAAACCATACGGAGTGAATCCAGAAGGATTGAAGGTTTGATCGAGCGTGCCATCGGCGTTCAGACGCGCGATGCACAAAGTATCCACGCCGTTCACCTGAATGAAATCCCCGGCGATGATGATCTTGCCGTCCGCATCGATGACCGGATCGGCCGCGACACCGCAGCCACTGGAGAAAAACGGAAACGCCGCGCAGGTCATTGAGACTGCGGCGAAAGCAGGATCGACAGTTCCATCCGCCAGAAGGCGGACGATGCCGTGTGCGGGCGTGTTATTAAATTCCGTAAACAGGCCGGCAACGAAGATGCTGCCATCATTATTCACCGTGATCACGCGGATCTCGCCGCCATCGGTGACTTGCGCTGGGCCGAACGTTGGATCGATTGAGCCATCGCCATTCAGCCGTAGAATATCGGCCATTTGATGCTGAAAGGGATCAGGAACGCCGTAGATAGTCTTGCCCGCACCGACGATAAGTTTACCATCCGCAGTCGGCGCGACGCCGCCGCTTGCGGATGAGTAGTCGCGGCTGAACGAAAAGCTGTTATCGAATGATCCATCGGCGTTATAGCGGACTATGGGGCCGGTCGCGTGATCGGCGGAAGTGTCAATGTTGAAAAAGTGGACGTATTTGCCGTCAGGCAAAAGCACGCCTCGCGATGGCGGCACCTGTGTAGCGAAGAACGGCGCGTTGAAGGTGGTATCCAGCAGAATCGAGCTGCCAGAGGGCCGCTTTGGACTTCGGCTTGGATGGTGGGGATGCGGAAGTGCAAACAGCAGCGTGACCGATGCCGCGGAGGTCAGAACCATTGCAAATAGGTTTTTGATTTTCGGATTCATTTTCGTTTCCTTTCACCATCCTTCTCCGAAAATTCCGGGCCGAAGTTCTTAAAAAGAAAAGAATGTGTTTGTGAACCGTCGCTTCGGATGGGGCATGGCAACTGACGAGCGCCGTTACAAAGCGCCGTCTGCAATTAATATCTCGGCCGGGTTTACGGTCGCGGCGCGCTTACACAGCGAACAAGGCGCGTTTCCCTTCGAAACCTTTCAGTTCGTAGTCGCCCAGCGGTCGTGCGGGGAGAAGCTGTTTGAGCTTTGCGTGCGCTGCATCGCTGATTCCGCACGATTCCCCCAGTGATGCCAGCAATTTCTCGAGCCGGAACACGAGATTAACCTCACTGCCTATAAGGGTTTCCTCCCTCGCGGCGGACACACCACCAATGGCGACCGAGCCAAAGTGTATGATGAACCGAAACTCTGTCCCGCCGGTTTGTGCCCGCTTCAACGCCGCGATCACCGCCACAATACTTTTCGCAGTGGTTGCTTCGTCCGGCCAATAAGCGAGGATTCCATCGCCAAGGTATTTGTTCACTGTGCCGCCATGTTTTTCGATGATGTCCTTGCTCGTGGCCAGCCAGGAATTGACCAGCATTGCAAGTTTATCGCTGAGCAGTTCGCGGCTCAGAGGCGTGAAATTCTTGATGTCGGCAACGAGAAGCCAGCATGGGACTTCCTCGATTTGCTCTTGCAATGTCAGCACGGGCGCGGTCCTTCGCGGTCTGCCTGAAGGATCGTGCGACTGACGAAAAATGAACGTGTTGCCGCCGATCGTAATCTGGTCGCAGTCACGCAGTCGAGCTGGCTCGTGGATCCGTCGCTTGTTCAGAAACGTGCCATTACTACTGCCGAGATCAACGAGCCAGAATGCCCCGGCGCGTTCGGAATGAATAATTGCATGCAGTCGCGAAACTTTTGCTGAATCGACGACCAAGGTATTCAGCGTTGCTCGACCGATGGAACAACTACCCTCCAGAACGTGCTGCTGGTCTTCTCGTTCCAACCAAGCCTCAGGCTCTTCGAGGAGACTCATAACTCGCGATTGTAGCAAACGGATGGCGTAAGCCAAGATCGCCGAAGCGCTAAGAAATCGTAGGGCGTCCGCTGCGCCGGACGCCGAGTCGCTAAATGTGGTCACCGGTGTTTTCTGGCGGTCTTTGAAGGTGAGTTCGACGATGCCGGATTTGTGGATGTCGCCGAGGCTTCGGCGATCATAAGGCGCGCGAGAGAGCGAAAGGCCTAGACTCAGATTGCGCGCGAGGTCGAGCGATGCCGCTGTTTCTTGGCTAGTTGGTGCGTCGAAAATCCAGGAGAGTCGATTGCCTTGCGATCGGCCCAACCGCCGTGGCGGGATAGCATTCTTGCAGGTTGCGGGTAGCAACCCCTCGTTTCAGTACGAATTGAGCAAATCACCAAAGCCGAAATGCCGCGAAAACTGAAGCAGCGCTTCGCCAGCAAGACCATCCGAGACGTCAGGTTCCAAGTTGGATGATTTGAAAAAATCTGTGGCGCAAAGCAAACCAGGCGCGAATCAAGCCACCTTCAAAAAAAGGAAGTAGTTCGGCGAGGCGAAAACTTCGTTGATTAATGAAACCTGGAATAGAACTCTCTCGCCTCTTTTATCTGAGCAAAGAGTTCGGCGCGGATAGTGCCTTTCTGCACCGATGCTGCTGGTGACCAGATTCTTCGGGCCTGAGCTGTGGTGAAATACCTTCGCTTGTTCCATGTTTTATCGCCGTAGCAGTAATGTATGACGTCGCGATCCACCATCGCATCGGGCCAATGGTTGTGATTCATAATGTGGCTCAACGTTATCCTTAAACCCAGCTTCACAACCGCCAGACCGAATGCCTGCATCTGATCTTCCCAGTGCCTTGGCGAGAACGCGTCAATCGCTTGCAGCCACGCTTCGGCCAACGGTTTGGCAATACCCAATGGAATGACATAAGGAACCCCGCAACGCAATTCTTCCTTCTGACGATCGAGCATCTCCAGTCGGATTCCGATTTTCTTTGCGGCCCTTTGTACCGGTTCCCGGTCATAGTTGAGATAGCCATAGTACTCTCCGGAAAGATTCCTGGAAAAATCGGGTTGGCGCACGAAGATCATGTCGGGATCACAGAGCACGATGAATTCGTCCTTCGCTGAGCACAACTGCGCTGCGCGCAGCAACGTGCCTGCGGTGTTCCTGGGAGGGTAATCATCGCCATTCGATGTTATGCGATAGCTCGGGGCGCGGCTGACAATCGCGCCGGCGTCAGCGAGCTCCTGAAAGTCACGACGCCACTTTGAGCCGCAATCATGAACAATGACTGTTGGTGAATGATTCAAGCGGCTGACACAGGAGAAATGGAACAGTTTGGCCTGCCATGCCAGGTAGGGATTGTTCTCTGCAGATACAACGATTCGATAACGACGTGCCAGACGTGCCATCAGTTGAATTCCATCACCGGCGAATATTGACACATCATTTCGCGCAACAGTATAAGAGTCGAGGTCTGCCTGGTGCTGCGCCGTGCGTCGAACGATCTTCGCTTGCGGCACGGACTTCTGCTGCGCGCGTACACCGCAAGGCAATTTCGACGGCTGCTCGCTTCGATTTCATTGCGGGAAGTGTACGATACCTACGATTTCTGATACGATAATTGGGCATCCGTTCGCACTATTCGCCGAACTGAGTCTTTCTGCTTCCCCTCTGCGTTGCGTCCTTACAGTCCTAGTTCCGCGTATGTGGGTATCCTCCAATCGCCCTGCATTACAAGCTCGAAAAAGTTTGCGACACTGAAATCCCGCGAAAATTGAAACAGCGCTTCGGCGGCAAGACTATCCGCGACCTTCGCTTTCGCTCGGGCTGAAAGCGCAGCCGCGGCCTGGCGGGTTAGCTTTACAAGGACCGCTTCTTTCTGCTAAAACGGCGACAGGGAAATGCCTTGCGAGAAACAAAGACAGGACATGAACCATAATATCTATGGCGCGAAAGAAGCCTATAAGTAGGCTGCTCCTTTCAGGGCATACGCTTAGCATAAAGGAATGCGCGTTCCTAATTGATCTTTACGATCGCTATTCAGAGCTATCAGATAGCAGAGATTATAACTATCGACCCCTGCTCCATTATTACACGGTTCGAGGCGTAGACAGCGAGTCAGCTAGCCGGGTGTATCGGATCAGTCTGCGATGCAAAAAAAAGATCGAGATCGATCTTTGCACTCAGGAATTATTTGTCGAATCGTTGTTCATCGCATGTCTATTGTCCGGGGATTCACTTCTTGCGCATGCTGACAATAAAAGAAGAGAACATGGACGGTGGGTCCCGAATCACACCCCCCAACGAGATTACACCGGACTTGTTTATCTGAATGACAACTTCACGGGAGGTGAATTGGTTTTTCCGGATCGTGACGTAGTTATCATCCCGAAGCCCGGTTTACTGGTTGGGTTTCCTAGTAATCATGAATTTGTGCATGCAGTCCCAAAGGTTCTGCGTGGAAAACGATACTCTCTGCTAGCCTGGTTTACGGTGAATCCGGCAAAAGCCATGCAAGTTTGATCTCAATTGACAATGGCAAGAAGCCGCATCCTGGTAGCAAACTGCTATGATTATCCACAGTATTACGACATCGCCTTCCAAGCCTACACTCAGCAGGAGGCTGACTTCATCGATGCCGCATGCCGAAAATATTGTCCCTTTATCGCCCGCCATCTCGTGGAGCCGGCCTGCGGCACTGGCCGACTAATCACCGAATTAGCCGCTCGAGGTTACCGAATGATCGGATTCGATCTCAGCGAACCAGCGTTGAGCTACCTTCGGCGGCGGCTTGCGCGGCGCCGACTCCATGCTGAGACATTCCAGGCTGAGATGTCCAATTTCCGCCTCGCTCGACCGGTCGATGCGGCTTACTGCACCGTCAACACCTTTCGTCACGTCTTGACAGAGCAAGCAGCGCGTAGGCACTTGAAATGTATCGCAGACAGCCTTCGTCCCGGCGGCATTTATATCCTTGGCCTGCACCTGCTGCCACTGAACGGCAAAGAAGAGAACGTTTGGCACTGGACGGAGCAGCGACGAGAGACAAAAGTGACGACAACGCTGCGCTCGGTACGGATCCATCTCCGCAGCCGGACCGAGAATCTTCGGGTGTGCCTGCTGGTGCAGCGGGGGTCGAAGGAACTCCACCTGCGGTACGAATTTCATTTCCGCACGTACACGGTGCGGCAATTTCGACGACTGCTCGGTTCGGTTTCGTCACTGGAACTGTGCAATATCTACGATTTCCGCTATGATATTAGGCAGCCGTTCGCCCTGAGTGACGAATTGGCTTACCACCTTTTCGTATTGAGGCGACGGCGATCGTAGTCTCTTAGGATTTAAAACTCCTCATCTCGAGGAAACCCGGTCGCAATGTTCGAGAGCGAGATGTCTGTGCCGCTGGCACCCAGCCTGAACCTGGGAGAAAACAATCTCGAATCGTGAGAAATGTTCGAACTGCTTCCGTAGTTTGTTGCAAAGCGCGGTTGTAATGATCGCAATAGGCTACGTTGAATGAAATCGAAATCTCGAATCAGACGCCCAGGTTTTCAGACTGCCGTAAACCAAAGTTTCTTTGGGCTGTCGAACGAATTCAGGTAGCTGATCGTTATTTCTTCCCCGGCCGCAATGAATTTTGTTGCTATAAAGTCAATTGCGTTTCGACTACGATTCCTGTGATATGAAGCGTTGGGCTCGTCGGAATGATTGTACAGCGAACCGTAGCCGAGTGGGAGTGCAAGTACACGACAATCATCAGACCAGCCGTATAGGTACTCTTCCAACGGCGTCGCTGCAAGCGCAGCCCTGTGTTGCGGTTCAAGCGGTACGACCGGACACGATTCGATCAGCTCATTGCAGCTAATCGGTTGAATTGCAAACACGCCGCGCCCACGACCTCGTGACGGTTTAACTTCAACCTTGCATCCTTTCACGCCAGCAGCACGCTCATGGTGTTTTGTCCCATTTTTCGCGGATAGCTCACATAGTCAGGGTGAGGGACACCGTCAATGATCATTTCCATGTTGCCAGCATTTCATCGTTAGTCCTGGCCGTGCCAATCTATTGCCATCGCCCACACGTTATCGCCTGCGACGGGGGCGACAATGTCTCGGCGCAAGCGCGGAGAAAAGGAAATTTGGAAAAAGGGCTTGACATTAAATTCAGAATCAGTCACACCGTCGTGCATGATACCACAGACCCCACCGGTCCCACCAGATCCGCCGCCAACGCCGACGCCACCGCCACAAGCGGGAGAATGAAGATACGTTCAGCTTTGGATCTCCCACAAGATCCCGTGTAAGGCAGCCGCGCTGGCAACCGTTTCTCGTACTCAGCGCGCGGACGAACGATTCGTCCAGCGTGACGCCATCCTGCATAACTCTCGTGTCGGGATCACTTCGGCCCGGGCGAAGCCAGGAGTTTTTGGAAGCGCGGGTCATTTCTGAGCGGGTCAAACATGGGGTCGAGTCGGAGCAGCGCCGGAGTGAGCGGCATGTATCTCTCGAGCGCGCCCTCACCCGGTATCGAGAGCACTTGCTGTAAAGCGGCAATGGCGCGATCGGGTTCTCCCATCTGTGCCGCAACCCGAGCCAGGGTCTCGATCGGAGGGACACCGCTTACCGCGTCTTTCTCAATCGGGAGCATGGCTATCCCCCGTTCCGATAGAGCCAACGCCGCCGTTTTGTCGCCAAGGCTCATATTCGTCAATGCGAGATCTTCAATGAGATTATAATTTTCTGTCTCCGCTTTGAGAAAAGATTCCAGTTCGGTGTGCGCCTGGCGCCAGCTTTCCTGTGCGGCTGCATGATCGCCGGCGACATCTTGAGCCCAACCTAGCCAAAACCGCAGCCCGCCATTGTGATAACCCAACGCTGAATCAGGCTTGGCTAGTATATCGTTTAGCCTAGAAATGATTTGTGCAGGGCGACGCTCCAGGATCGCCTGGTAAACTTGTGTTTCTAATGCAGTGGTGTGGTCGGCACTCGGACGCAGCGGAGCGAGAAGCGCAGCGGCACGGGGCAGATCGCCCTCCGCTTGTACGACAGCTGCCTTATACGCGAGCGTATCCATGTCGTCCGGCGTGATGTTGAGCACCTGATCAAACTTTCGCAGCGCTTCGGGGAAACGGCGAAGTATGGAATACGAAAACGCGTGGTTAGTGAGCAGCCAAACGTTGCGCGGATCAAGTCGCTCGGCTTCGTTGAAGTATGACTCACACTGGTCCCACTCGCCGCGCCTCCGCGCAATGTAGGCCAGCAATTCAGGAATCCGGCTGCTATTCGGCAGGAACTGACGTGCTTGCTCATAGTAACGCAGTGCGGTGTCGTAATCCTTTAGACAAGCGTAATGGTAATAGCCTTTGGCCAGGATGGCTTCGCCAAGATTGGGCTGAAGAGCAAAGGCGGTCTCGGCCGCCTGTCGCGCCTCTTCGCGGAGGGAGACCGTTGGTTGAAGACTCCCTACCAGATAGCCGCGCGCATCAACGTTTGACAGCAGCGCCCAGGCAAGCGCGAACTTCGGATCCAACCGCACCGCTTCTCTAAGATATTTCTGCGCGGCAAGAGCGTTCGCCGGGTTGTTGCCAGTTTTGAGCGTATAAGCCAGACCGCGCAGATAAGCATCATAGGCTTCAGCATTATCTGTTGGTTTGGCACCGATAACCTGCTCTTCCTGCCCGGTGAGTTCCGCTCGTAATTGGTCAGCGACAGCTTTGGCAATGTCACTTTCAACTGAAAAAATATCAGTGAGTTTGCGATCAAACGTTTCAGCCCAAAGATGCGAATCGGTGGCTGCGTTGATCAACTGCACGTTGACTCGCACAGCGTCGCCGCTCTTCTGCACGCTCCCCTCCAAAATATGGGCCACGCCAAGTTGCCTGGCGATGTCACGTAGATTTTCCGGCGCACTTTCGTAATGCTGCGTGGATGTGCGCGAGATCACCTTCAGATCGGCAATTTTCGACAACCGTGTCAGAATCTCGTCCTGGACGCCTTCGGCAAAGTAAGCGTTGGCTTTATCTTCGCTCCGGTTTTCGAACGGTAAAACAGCGATCGATTTTTCGGGAATCACTGACGTCTGTGATAGCGGTTCGGCGTGCGGCTCCAACGATCTGACGTACAAGCCCGCAAGAACGAGTAGCGAGACCGCCGCGACGCAACCGATAAGCAGCGCTTTTCTGTTTGATCTCTCGCCAGGGACCCATCTTGTTCGTGTCCCTACCGGGGTAAGTTGCAGGCGCTGCGCAATCTCTGCGGCCGATTGCGGACGTCGCGACGGATCCTTTGCCAGACACGCTGCAACCGTATCCTCCCAAATCGCTGGAACGAACGCCGGTTCGATGTCCAACTCTTTGCGCCGCTCTGTCATCGAAGGAGCAACTCGCTCGCAAATCTGCCAATCGATATTGCCCGAATAAAACGGCGGCTTGCCGGTAAGCAATTCGTAGATGGTTGCGCCTAGCGAATAGATGTCGTCCAGGTGCGTACTGCGCTCGCCGTTTAGCTGTTGTGGGCTCATATAAATGAGCGTGCCACTCCGGCCTTGCTCCAGGGTTAATCGACTCGCCGTA
>Ga0081455_10007758_pt1 | contig 11253 bp, 10 predicted proteins | sample TabmetS3T2R1_FD_70207 | JGI IMG/M metagenome (GOLD analysis project Ga0081455, IMG submission 70207) | Tabebuia heterophylla rhizosphere microbial communities from the University of Puerto Rico - S3T2R1 | ecosystem: Host-associated > Plants > Roots > Rhizosphere ... | reverse complement strand
CAGCTCGATACGGGCCGTGGTCGGCGCCGCAACGGTCGTCGCGACCTCCGAGCCGTAGAAGTCGCCGCTCGACATGTGGGCCACGCGCGTCTTGGACTCCTTGGTCCAGGGACCCATCTTGTGCGGATGCTTGCGCGCGTACTGCTTCACGGCGCCGGCGGCGCGGCGGTCTGAATTGCCCTCGCGCAGCACCGGGTTGACGGCGCTGCCGAGCACCTTGCCGTAGCGGGCGCGGATTTCCTTGTCGGCCGGCGTCGCGTCGCTGTCCGGATAGTTCGGGATGTCGTAGCCCTTGCCCTGCAGCTCCTTGATCGCGGCCTTCAGCTGCGGGATCGAGGCGGAGATGTTGGGCAGCTTGATGATGTTGGCCTCGGGGCGCATCGCAAGCTTGCCGAGCTCGGCGAGCTCGTCGTTGATCCTTTGCGCGGGCGTCAGTTTTTCGGGGAAGTTGGCGATGATGCGGCCGGTCAGCGAAATGTCCTTCAGCTTCATCTTCACGCCGGCTGTCCCGACGAAGGCCTCGACGATCGGCAGCAGGGAAAACGTCGCAAGCCCGGGCGCTTCATCGACCTTTGTCCAGACGATTTCGAGATCTGACATACTTGCACCTCCGTGCGCCGCTTTCGCTTCGGCCGAGTTGATATGTTGCTGATTATGGCCTGTCTTGTTGCATCGCCGTGAGGCAAAGGCAATCTTCGGCCCGACGTCACCAGGGCACGCGGCCGCGTGATCGCGCAGCAGGGCCGGCACGGCTTAAAGGCGATCCAGCTCCTTTTGTGCGCCATTTACGCGCGGCATCGTCGCCAGGGTCGGCAGGACGTCCTCAAGACGCTTCACGAATGCGACATGATCGAGATGGGTCGGGGCAGCGAAGCCGCCGTCGACCACGCCATGCAGCAACGCCGCCAGCGGCGCCCAGTAGCCTTCGATATCCAGGATCACGATCGGCTTGGCATGCAACCCGAGCGTCCGCCACGACAGGACCTCGAAAAACTCCTCAAGCGTGCCAATTCCGCCCGGCAGGACGACGAAGGCGTCGGCGCGCTCGAACATCTGCCGCTTGCGCTCGTGCATGGTGTCCACGACCAGGGTCTGGCTGAGCTTCGGGTGGCCTGCCTCACGCTGGAGCAGGAACTGGGGAATGACACCCACGACCCGGGCACCAGCCGCGAGAGCAGCGTTCGCCAGCACGCCCATGAGACCAACGCCGCCGCCACCATAGATCAGCGTTATGCGTTGCTTGGCCAGCATTTCGCCAAATTTGGCGGCCAGGTCACGGGCCCCGGGATTGTTGCCGAAGCGGGCGCCGCAAAAGACGCAGATGGAGGAGGGAAAGGGCTCGGACACGGTGGTTTGTTGAACTGAAAAGGGATCCGACGCCTTTCCGGACCCGAGCGACATGGTATCATTTCGCCCAAGAAAGGGACGGCGCCAATAGCGGTCGGTCGTCGCACCGCTGGGAGTCAAATGTCACGCACTGTTTTCGCGCTGGTGGCGATTGGCGCGGCGGTCATCGCCATCGCCCTTGGGGTCGCTTGGCAGCGGAAGATGAGCGATCGCGAGGCCATGAACCAGGCCAAGACGGCACAGCCCGCGCCAGCGCCGGCTGCACCGACCGTCACGTCTCCGGCTGAGTCCAAGCCGGCGGAGACTCCCAACCCGACGGCCGCCATCATGGCGCCGAGCTTTGATGTCGCGCGCATCGATCCCGACGGCCGGGCGGTGATCGCCGGCCGCGCGGCGCCTGGAGCCAAGATTGTCCTGCTCGACGGCGGCAAGGAGATTGCGCACGGCGAGGCCGACAACCGTGGTGAATGGGTGCTGCTGGTGCAGGAGCCGCCGCTCGGGCCTGGCCAGCACGAACTGCGCGTGGTGCAACATATTGAAGGCCGAGCCCCCGTCACGTCGGAGCAGGCGGTTGTGGCCGTCGTGCCAAAACCTGCGCCCGGCTCGAACGAGCAGACGCTGGTCATGATCGCGCCCCCCGGATCGGTCCCCACGCTGGTCCAGCCGCCGACCACGGCGGGAACGCCAAAATCGGGCGACTTGCAACTCTCGACACTCGATTACGACCAGCACGGCCAGGTGACCGTGACGGGAAAGGCCGCGCCCGGCGGCCATGTGCGTGCCTATATTGACGACAAGCTGATCGGCGAGGGCGCAGCGGGCAGAGATGGTACCTGGCGGCTGGTGCCGAATGCGCCAATCGCCCCAGGCAAGCATACGCTGCGGCTCGACAAGCTCGGCGCCGACGGCAAGCCAACCGCACGCCTCGAGCTGCCATTCGACCGGCAGGAGGCGGTCTCGGCGGCCGGTGACAGTCGGCAGCTCCATGTCGTGCACGGCGACAATCTGTGGAACATCGCGCGGGCTCACTATGGCGAGGGCTTGCGCTACACCCTTATCTTCAACGCCAACAAGGACCAGATTCGCGATCCGAATCTGATATATCCCGGCCAGGTTTTCAGCCTGCCCAAGGTCGACTGAGGGCTGCCGGGCTCGGAAAACACGCTGATGTTGGCCAACTTCCTGATTCCGGTCCTCAAGGACGGCTGGCGTTTCATTGCCATCTTCGCCGCGTTGACGTTCGTTGCCGCGTTGACGGGCCTTGCCTGGCTTTTCTGGCCGATGATGATTTTGACTCTGTGGTCCATCTATTTCTTCCGCGACCCGCCACGGGGTGTGCCTCAGGAAGACGACTTGCTGATCGCACCGGCCGACGGCCTGGTGCAGATGATCGCCGAGGCCGTGCCGCCAGCCGAGCTTGGCCTTGGGGAGCAACCCCTGACCAGGGTTTCCATTTTCCTCAGCGTGTTCGATGTCCATATCAATCGTGCGCCGTGTGCCGGCACGGTGGAGGTGACGGCTTATCGGCCTGGAAAGTTCCTGAACGCCGCGGCCGAGAAGGCGAGCGAGGACAACGAGCGCATGGCGATCACCTTACGCCGCGCTGACGGCCGGCTGATTGGCTGCGTCCAGATCGCGGGTTGGGTGGCCCGGCGCATCGTCTGCTACATCAAGCCGGGCCAGGTCGTTGCAGCGGGCGAGCGCTTCGGCCATATCCGCTTTGGCAGCCGCACCGATCTTTATCTCCCGCCTGGCGCGCGTCTGCTGGTGGCTGTGGGTCAACGCATGATCGGCGGCGAAACGGTGATGGCAGAATTGGACCCGGTGGCCGGAGCGCCGCGGCCAGCGATCGAATTCTAGGAGCTAACGGAGATCGCCATGGACAGCGATTATCGCGACCGCCGCGGTTTACGGGGCTTTTCCGTCAATCGGCTGATTCCCAACGTGCTGACGCTTGCGGCGCTGTGTTCCGGTCTGACGGCGATCAGGTTTGCGTTGCGGGGCGAGTTTCGCCTCGCCGTCATCGCAATCATTGTGGCGGCGATTTTCGATGCGCTCGATGGCCGAGTCGCGCGCCGGCTCGGGGTCACCAGCCAGTTTGGCGCGGAATTGGACTCACTGTCGGACTTCCTGTGCTTTGGGGTCACGCCGGCACTGGTGCTCTACCTGGCCTCCCTGAAGGATGGCGGTGCCCTGGGCTGGGTGGTGACCTTGATGTTCCCGATCTGCTCGGCGCTGCGCCTGGCGCGGTTCAACACCGCCTTGCTGACGGATCGGCCGCTGCCAGCCTGGACCGGATCGTATTTCACCGGGGTGCCGGCGCCTGCGGGCGCCTTGCTGGCGCTGATCCCGCTGATGGTGAGCTTCGAGGCGGAAGCGGCGTGGCCGCGTCACCCTCTCGCCGTCGGCGCCACACTCGTTGCGGTCGGTGGTCTGATGGTGAGCCGATTGCCGACCTTCTCTTTCAAGAAGGGGCGGATCCCGCGGCACCTGGTCCTGCCGTCGCTCCTCGGCGCCGCGCTGGTGATGGGCGTCATCGCGAGTTCGCCTTGGATTGGATTGTCCCTGGTGGGCCTAGTCTATCTCAGCCTCATTCCCTTCAGTTGGACAGCCTATCGCCGACAGGCAGCACGGGATCGGAGGCCGCCAACAGCGGATGTTGTCACGTTGCGCAGCGTCGAGGGACGCTCTCCTTTTGACGAATAAAATTCTTTTAATTTCAATATATTAGAATAATATCTTCATGTTTTAATTGACCTAAAAATGTGTCTTAAGTAAGGTCAATAAGTCTAAGAATAATCAGATAAAAATGGAGATCCCCTCATGCTTTCCCTTTTCCGTCGGCTGGTGAAGAACGCCGATGGGGCCACGGCGATCGAATATACCTTGATTGCCTCCCTGATTGCGGTTGCCGCGATTGCCTCGATGCGAACCGTCAGCGGCAAGGTCAGTAATGTCTTGAGCAACGTCGGCGGAGCGATGAGCTAGAGAGCGAAGCCTACTAGAAGCGGGGCGTCCCAGCCATGGGACGCCCTTTTTGTTGGGTCATTGCCAGAAATGTATCAATTGAATTTAGCGTTTAAAATGAAGGGGCTACGACCTTGCCTTAAGGTCACCTGAAAGATATCTTTGTAACGAACTTGTCTGTTGTTTCAGACTCCGAGCAAATTCCCTTTGTTGAGCTGGTAGCTTAGGAAGATCTCGTAAGCTTCTCAAAAGAGGGTAATCCGGGGGCAAGACAACAGCGCGGCCTACGGCAAGTCTTGATCGGGGGTGGGATGTCGCTGCTGGCGCTTCTCCAGGTTTGTTGCCTGGCAGCTTTCGCGATCCTTTTGATCGCGGCTGGCTGGCAAGACCTGCGCACCATGCGCATCGCCAATGGCCTTTCGATCGCGATTGCCATGAGTTTTGTCCTGTGGGCGGTGGCTGGCCTGGGGCTGGGCCGCGTCACGCTGGGTCAAATCGGGTGGTCGGTGGTCTGCGCGGTCGTTGTTTTCTCCGTCAGCGCCTTTGTTTTCGCCCTTCGCGCCATCGGTGGCGGCGACGTGAAGCTGCTGGCCGCCGCCAGCCTGTTTGCCGGTCCGACTCACCAGTTCGATTTCCTCGCGGTCACGGCTTTCGTCGGCGGCCTCCTGGGCCTTGCCCTCCTGGCGGGGGTCCCCGTTGGGCCTGCACGGCAGGTCGAGGGTGCCGCCACCTTGCGGAGCGGTCTGCCGTATGGCCCGGCGATCGCGGCTGGCGGCCTGTGGGTCGCCGCCTCGCTCGTGATCGCTTGATCCCAAGGACAGGGACATGAACAGCAAGCGCATTATCTTCCTGCTATTGGCCGTGGTCGTCGCCGGTATGACCGCCTTCCTTGCCCGTACCTGGCTGCAAGGCGAACGCGCCGCGATCCTGGCGCAGGCGAAGGGCGGTGTGCAGCGCGATCAGCCAGCCCTGACCAATCATAAGGTCCTGGTCGCGAAGGCCGCGATCTACACCGGCCGTATCGTCAAGCCGGATGACCTCCGCTGGCAGGCATGGCCAGCAGGCGACATCGCTCCAGCCTACATCCTGGAAGAGAAGCGCAAACTGACCGATTTCGTCGGTGCCGTCGCGCGCAGCACCATCGGTCCCGGCGAGCCGATAACCGAGACCAAGCTGGTGTTGCCGGGCACCCGCAGCTTCATGTCGGCCGTACTGCAGCCCGGGACGCGGGCGGTCAGCGTGCCGGTGACGGCGACCTCGGCGGTCTCCGGCTTCATCTACGCCGGCGACCGGGTCGACGTCCTGCTCACGCATACACTCAACAGCCCCCGAGGCCAGCATAAAGCGACCGAGACCATCCTGCGCAATGCGCGGGTGATCGCCATGGACCAGAAGGTCGACGCGACGCCGGCCGACAAGCCTGACGTTGCCAAGACGGCGACACTCGAGCTCACACCCAAGCAGACCGAGATCATTACGCTCGCGGTGAAAATGGGCGACTTGTCTCTGACCTTGCGCAGTCTGCAAGAGAACGCCGACAGCGATTCGGCGACGACAGAAGACGCGCCGGCCGAGCCGGGCGACAGCTACACGCAGGACGCGCAAGTCAGCCGACTGATCAGCGATGCTCCGCCGCCTGCGGCTCCGACTACACGCGCCGTATTCGTGCTGCGTGGCAGTGGCCAGACCAGGCAAAACGTCGACGAAAGCACAGGCAATGCCGACAACGAAGGCGGAGATGAAGCAAAGTCCGCCAATAACAAGACCACGCGCTCGATCCCCTTCACCCGAACCCCAAGCGTGTCGCCATGATTCCCATCCCCTCTCTTGCTTCGATGTCACGGAGCTGCCGCCATATCGGGGCGTCGCTCGCATTCTCCGCGTCGATAGCCTTTGTCATGCAGCCCTATTTGGTGCTTGCCCAGGCAGCTGACGACGCGGCGCCACAGAGCGAGACGGTCAAGCCCAAGGCCCAACCCAAACACGCCCGGAAATCCCGGCATACGCCGACCGACAACGTTTCCGACGACCTCAATCGGCGCGAGGCGGAACGCGCGGCCCAGGTTGTCCGCGATATGACGGGCGCTGCCACACCGGCTGCCGCCCCGGCCAACACTCCAGTGCCGGCGAAGACCGTGGCATCGACGGCTCCGGCGCCTGCATCGACAACGCCCGCCGCCGAGCCGCCGACCGTCGCGGCCATCCCGCCACGCACACCAGTCGTGACGGCTTCGCTGACACCTGACGTCGGAAGTGGCGTTGCCACCCATCAGGTCATTCCCGCGCAGGCGAAGGGCCCAGCGGATCAATCGCCGGGTCAAATCGTCCAGGCGCCCCGGCAGGCACCCGTGCCGATCCAGCCTCCGTCGACTACGCCGCCCCCGCCCAGTTCCCCGCCGGCGGCCACGGGCGGTGCGCCTGGCCGGGCCTTTGGGCAGAGCCAGATGGTGTCGCCGCAACAGCCGACATTGCGGCTCGAGGTCAACAAAGGCACGGCCATCAAGCTTCCGGGTGCGGCATCGACCGTCTTCGTGGCTGCGCCCGACATTGCCGATGTACAGGTGAAGTCGCCCGGCATGGTCTATGTGTTCGCCAAGAAACCGGGTGACACCGTTCTCTATGCCGTCGACGACCAGGACCGCGTTTTGCTTAACACCGTGGTCAGCGTGACCTCGCCCATCAGCCGGATCAAAGGCGCGCTTGATTCGGCTCACCCCAACAATGGCGTAACCTTCGACAACCAGGGTGAGGCGATCGTCATGAGCGGTACGGTCCGTTCCGCACAGGCCGCCGAGGATGCGCGCCAGCTTGCGCTGCAGCAAGTGAACGGCAATGCGTCGAAGGTGATCAACAACATCAAGATCGACGCCCCGACCCAGGTTCAGCTTCAGGTCAAGGTCGCCGAGGTGAACCGCAACTCACTCAAGCGCGTCGGCATCAACTGGCAGAACATCAACAACATCGCGCTGTTCGGCACGGGTTGGCTCTCGGCCGGTTTTGCCGTGAATACCATCCTAAGCACCGGCGGCACCGGGTCGGGTGCGATCAAACTGCAGACCAACGGCGGCCTGTCGTCGTTGATCGACTTCCTTGCCACGCAGAGCGAGGCCACGGTTCTTGCGGAACCCAACCTGATCGCCATGTCGGGCGAAACCGCGAGCTTCCTGGCCGGTGGTGAGATTCCCGTCATTGCGCCACAAGGCGGCCTCACGAGCACGATCTCGGTGACCTATAAGCAGGTCGGCATCAGCCTTGCCTTCACGCCGACCATCCTCGGCGATCGCATCAATCTCAAGGTCGCTCCCGAGGTGAGCCAGGTCACGACAACCGGCCAGGTGAGCGTGCCGATCAGCAACACCGCGTCGATCATCGTACCGGCGATTCAGACGCGCCGTGCTTCCACCACCGTCGAGCTGGCGAGCGGCCAAAGCTTCGCGATCGCCGGACTGATGCAACGGGGATCGCAGCAGGATATCCAGAAGATGCCATGGCTCGGTGACATTCCGGTCCTCGGTGCGCTCTTCAAGTCCGACGCCTACCAGCGCAACGAGACGGAACTTGTCATCATCGTCACGCCGTATTTCGTCGAGCCGGTGAGCGGCCCCATCCGCACGCCGCTCACGGGTCGCGTGCCACCTACCGATGCCGATCGCATTGTGTACGGGCGCTTCAACCATCCAACGCCGCCGCAGCGCTTGACGGTAGGCCAACAGCCGTCGTCTGGTCCGACGGCTGGTTTCAAGCTGAACTAGGAGGTCCGATGCGTACCGTCCTTCTCGTTCTTCTCGCGGCTTTCGCGCTCACTGCCTGCGGCGATCCTGTGGCGCAGCAGGCCAGGGTCGACACCCGCCTCGAGCCGGTGAGGGCCGACACCATGCTCGCTGTCGGCTTCCGCCCTGGTACAGGCCAGCTCGATGCCGGGCAGACCCGTGAGCTGCGGGCCATGGTAGCGGCCGGTCGGGCGGCCGAGCGCGATGACTTCGTGGTGGTGACCGACGGGTCGGGTGGCTCGATCCAACAGGCACGCGCGCAGCAGGTGGCACATAGCCTGTCGAACGCCGGGGCACGTTGGGTCGGATCGACCGTCGAACCGGCCATGGCAATGGGACCGGACAAGGTTGTCGTCGTCCGTTCCCAGTACCGGATCGGTGAGTACAACTGCCCCGACTACAATCCCGCCAGCATTGCCAACGGTAACGAAGCGACAATGGGCGGGTTCGGCTGCGCGACGGCCTACAATTTCGGTCAGATGCTGGCCCGTCCGAAAGACGCCGCCGTCGGCCGCTCGCCCGGGCCAGCCGACGCCGTGGTCAATGCGGCCGCTGTTCAGCGTTATCGCGAAGGCAAGGTGCGCACCGTGGCTCCTGCCAGTACCAGCGGAGGCGGCGGTGGATCTGGTGGCGGCGCGTCTGGCGCCGGCATGACGAATTGACGAGGGCGACATGGCTTCCGCAACCGCAACCAGCCAGCGCCAACCGGCCGCCACCGAGGAGAGACAGGCCATCGCCGCGATGGCCTTGATTGCCGACTCGGTGGCACAGGGGCGGGTGTCGGCCGATCTCTTCAGCATGACCTTGGGCAAGGCGAATGTCCGTGACGGATCGATCGCGACGGCTCTGGCGATCAACGATTGGCCGCGCGATCTCGATCTGTTGGTCGTCGACCTTGCCGACGCCGCCGATCCGGTGGCCGACGCGGCAGCATTGAAGACTGCCGTTCCGGGCAGCTGCGTCGTCATTGGTGTCGGCCGGATCAACGATGTCGCCCTTTACCGTGACCTGATGGCGGTCGGCTTCAGTGACTATCTCGCCTTGCCGCTGGCCGAGGGCGTGATCGGGCGCGCTGCCGAACGCGCCTTTGAGGTGCGGGAGCGCGGAGGGGCAACAGCTGCAGGCGCCGCCGCCAAGGATGCAACGCCACGCACGCTAGCAGTCATCGGATCGCGCGGCGGCGTCGGCGCCACGACAGTGGCGATCGGCGTTGCGGGCCTGCTGGGCAATCGGCTCAAGGAAGAGGTGCTGCTGATCGATTTCGATCTGCACTACGGCTCGCTCATGCTGGCGCTCGACCTCGAAGCGATCGACGCGTTGCGCGAAGCGCTTGACCAGCCGGATCGCATCGATGCGCTGTTCATCCGGCAAGTTGCGCAGAGAAAGACCGAATATCTCTATGCAATCGGTGCAGAAGAGGCGCCGACCGGTGGTTTCCAGGCACGGCCACACGCAGCGAGCGATTTCCTCCGCTCGGTGCATCGTCGCTTCCGCTGGGTCGTCGTCGATGTGCCGCGCGGCGATCCAGTGATCCAGCGACAGGTCATCGAGGCATCGACCGATGTTCTCCTGGTCACGGATCTCTCGCTGCCCGGGGTGCGTGACGCCATGCGCCTGCAACAGCTCGTTCATGACGTCGCCCCAGGCGCACGATTGCATCTGGCAACTAGCGGCGTGGTCGAAGCGCGCCGCTCGGCGGTCAAGGTCGCCGACGTGGAGCGCACGCTCAGTCGCAAGGTCGATTGCCAGATCCCGGCTGACCTGTCCGCAGCCCTTGCGGCGGTCAATCTTGGCAAGCCGGTTTCGGAAGCCGCTCCCAACAGCGGCATTGTGAAGGCGCTGAGGCCATTTGTGGCTGCGCTCGATGAGCCGCTGGCTCTGGCGGCGTCTTCGGCCGGGCCGGCCGGCGCGCTGTTGCGCTTCGCCCGATCCTTCAAGGGCCGGAAAGCGAAGAAATAGGGCGGTTCATGTTCGGTTTACGCGGCAAGAACTCAACGGCTACGGCAAATGCTGCGCCCAGCGCGCTCGATCGCCTGGAGCGTCGGGCGCCAGCCGAGTCCGGCGCCGACCGCATCTCGCCCGTGCCGGCACCGATGGATCGGGCCGCACGCCTCGCCAGTGCCGCAGCGACGCTCACGGAGGTCGTCGCCCCGCGCCTTCACGCTCTAATCAAAGCCGGCACCTCGGCGGGCGAAGTCACTCGCCAGGCAGGCCTTCAGACCCAGGGCCATTTTCACGGTCATGGCGTCATTCTCTCGCCGATCGAGTTGCGTGGCTATGTCACCGACGTGCTGCGGCCGGTGCTGCCGGCCACCAACTTCTCGACGCCGGCATCACCGCCTGCGGAAGAGGCGGGTGGCGACATGCCATCGGCGATCGTCGAAGAGCCGCGCCAGCCGCCTGCAGCCGTCATTGCCGCGCCTGTCGCGCCGCGGCCGACCGAGACGACGGCAAAGACCGTCGCTCCGGCCTGGCTGCAGGAAACGGTGCGCCAAGACTCCAGCGAGAAATCGACAAGCCGGCTGTCGCGCAGCAAGGTCGACCAGGCCCGCCGTGTGATCCAGCCGCTGGTGATCAGCCGCATCGATCTCGCAGCGGCGGTCACCCTGCCGCGCAAGGAGCTCGTGCGGCAGCTTGAGGGCCTGGTCTCCGACCTGCTCGCTGAACAGCGGATACAGCTCAACAGGCCTGAGCAGGACGATCTCGTCTACCAGCTCGTGAACGACATGATGGGGCTGGGTCCTCTCGAGCCGTTGCTCGAGGACGACACGATCACCGACATCATGATCAACGGCCCCAAGCAGATCTATATCGAGAAGCGCGGCCAGCTCGAGATGACGTCGGTGGTGTTCGAGGACAATGCGCACCTCCTCAATATCTGCAATCGCATCGTCAGCCGCATCGGCCGCCGCGTCGACGAATCGAGCCCGATCTGTGACGCACGATTGCTGGACGGTAGTCGTGTCAACATCATCATTCCGCCGCTCGCCATCGACGGCGCGTCGGTGTCGATCCGCAAGTTCGGCAAGCGCCAGATCGGTTTCGACCAGATGGTGAACCAGGGCAACATCTCGGCTGCCATGGGGACGCTGCTGCGTATCGCGGCGCGCTGTCGTTTGAACATGATCGTGTCGGGGGGCACCGGTTCGGGCAAGACGACGATGCTGAA
>Ga0081455_10007757_pt1 | contig 11254 bp, 10 predicted proteins | sample TabmetS3T2R1_FD_70207 | JGI IMG/M metagenome (GOLD analysis project Ga0081455, IMG submission 70207) | Tabebuia heterophylla rhizosphere microbial communities from the University of Puerto Rico - S3T2R1 | ecosystem: Host-associated > Plants > Roots > Rhizosphere ... | reverse complement strand
AAGGTGCCGGGCTCGCCCTGACGCTGGGGCTGCTGGCAGGCACGCTCAACGGTGCGCTGTTTGGTCGCGACTGTGTCGATTTCAATGCCGAACCTGACAAGGTGACCAATACGGGACAGTTCGTCGTGGCGCTCGATCCCGGACGATTCCAGCCAATCGGTCAATTCAAGGGGGAAGTTGACCGGCATATCCGCGAACTGCGCAATTCAAAGGCGCTGCCCGGGCAAAGCGTACGGCTTCCGGGCGACCACCGCGCGCAACGGCGGATCGACCGCCAGCGCAATGGAATTCCGCTCGCGCCCGAACTGCTGGCGCAGCTGGATAAATTGGCAGCAGACCTGTCGATCAGCCCGTTGCGCGGGCGCAACTAGGGCCGCGCTGCTGCATCACACAACGGCCTCAATAAAGTGGCCTGAAATGCCTTGGAACCGGGCGGAAACATGGTTAACAGCCATTAACCTAAAAAGGTAAACGAGATTTAACGATTACCTCCAATTTGTTAACCTTTACCCCCGAAGGGGGCGGGGCGACAGATTGCGCTCAGGGCGGCCCTGGAGTTGCCGCCATCTCGGCCCGGTGGGCTTCTGGCGCAACCCGTAGGTCCCGCCGCAATGCATCCAGTTCCGTCTCAGCTCGTCCGCCCGCAGCGAAGCAAGCGCGGGCGCAATTCTGTTCGATGATGGAGTGGCCGAGTGACGGCAGGCATTTTGCTCAGTAGCCAGACGCGGGGTGATTGGATCGAGCTCAGCGCTGCCGGGTCCTGGACGGCAGAATATGCCGGCGCGATCGAGCCGCAGGTCGACGCGGCCACGCGCGACATCACTGCGCGCAGCATCGCCATCAACATCGCGCGCGTCGACTACCTCGATACGTACGGCGCCTGGCTCATCGAGCGTGCGATGCGGAGCTGGAAGAACCAGGGCCGCGAAGCGCGTCTGGTCGGATTGCGCGAAGATTACCGGGGCCTGTTCGAGAAAGTTCACTCGGGAACGCAGACGCTTTCACCGCCTCCGCCGCGGCCGAACAGCATCATTGCGACGCTGGAAAGCGTCGGCCGGACGATGGCGTCGGTCGGTTCCGATCTTGTTCAGCTGGCGCAAATGCTCGGCTCGCTGCTCGTCGCTATCAAGCGCGTTGCATTGCGGCCGACAACCTTTCGTTTCACGTCGATGGTCCATCACCTGGAGCGCGTCGGCTGGCGCGCAGTTCCGATCGTCCTGCTCATTACCGTGCTGATCGGCGCCATTCTTGCGCAGCAGGGTATCTTCCATTTCCGCAAATTTGGCGCCGACATCTACGTCATCGACATGGTCGGCGTGCTGGTGCTGCGCGAAGTCGGTGTGCTGATCGTGTGCATCATGGTGGCAGGCCGTTCCGGCAGCTCCTATACCGCGGAGTTGGGAGCAATGCGCATGCGCGAGGAAATCGATGCATTGCGCACGATGGGTTTCGATCCCGTGGAGGTTCTGATTCTCCCGCGCATTCTCGCGCTGGTCATTGCCGTACCCGTTCTTACTTTCCTTGGGTCCATGGCAGCGCTCTATGGCGGCGGACTGGTCTCATGGCTCTATGGCGGCATTCAACCCGAAGTGTTTCTGGCGCGGCTGCGCGAGGCAGTGACGAGCACGACGTTCGAGGTGGGAATGATCAAGGCGCCTTTCATGGCGCTGGTGATCGGGCTCGTCGCCTGCGTTGAAGGCTTGCAGGTGCAGGGCAGCGCCGAATCGCTCGGCGAAAAAACCACCAACTCGGTGGTCAAAGCGATTTTTCTGGTGATTGTCCTTGATGGCATTTTCGCCATGTTCTTCGCCTCGATCGGGATGTGACATGGCCAAGGAATCCGTGATCGAGGTGCGCGACCTCGTTGTCGATCTCAAGGGCAACCGCGTCCTCAACGGCGTCAACCTCGATGTCTATCGCGGCGAGATCCTGGGCTTCGTCGGAGCTTCGGGCGCAGGGAAATCGGTGCTTACGCGCACGATCCTCGGCCTGTTGCCGAAGCAGCGGGGACGGATCGATGTCTTCGGGGTCAATCTCGATGAAGCGGGCGAGATGCAGCGCCAGGAGATCGAACGCCGCTGGGGCATACTGTTCCAGCAAGGTGCATTGTTTTCGTCGCTGACTGTCGGCGAAAACGTCGAGTTTCCGATCAAGGAATATCTCGACGTTTCCGACCGCCTGATGACCGAAATAGCCATCACAAAGCTGGAAATGGTCGGGCTGAAGCCGGAGGTGTACCGGAAATATCCTTCGGAGCTTTCAGGCGGCATGATCAAGCGGGTGGCGCTGGCGCGCGCCCTGGCACTCGACCCGGAAATTCTCTTTCTGGATGAGCCGACTTCGGGCCTCGATCCGATCAGTGCCGGCGATTTCGATCAGTTGATCATGACCTTACAACGGGTTTCGTCGATGGCCGTTTTTATGGTAACCCATGACCTCGACAGCTTGCATACGATTTGCGACAGGATCGCGGTTCTCGGTGAAGGCAAGATCATCGAAGCCGGTACCATGGATACGATGCTGGCATCGCAGCATCCCTGGCTGAAGGCCTATTTCCACGGCGTGCGCGCCAGATCAGGCCTGAAGGCTGCGGCCAGCAACTAAGGGAGTGGGATGATGGAGAGAAAAGCGCACTACGCCCTGATCGGACTGTTCACGTTCGCCGTGGTTGCGGGCGCATTCGGCTTCATCTTCTGGCTGCACCATTCGTCGGGCAAGAAGCAGGCTGTTGCATACCGCGTGATCTTCGACAGCTCGGTTTCGGGCCTGCAGGTCGGCGGTAACGTCCTGTTCAACGGCATTCGCGTGGGCGAGGTCACCAGCCTGCGGCTCGACCCCGACAAGCCCAACCAGGTGATCGCGATGCTGGCCGTCAACAAGTCGACTCCCATTCGCTCCGACACGCGGGTGGGCCTCGAATTTGCGGGGCTGACCGGGGTCGCCGCCGTGTCGCTCAAAGGCGTCTCTGCGAAAACGCCACTGATCGAGAGAGAAGAAGGCGAGCCGCCCTCTTTGAAGGCGGATCCAAGCGCCAGCCAGGATATGATGCAGGCGGCGCGCGACGTGCTGAACAAGGCGGAAGAAGTAATCGCCGCCAATCAGGAAGCGTTGCATCAGGCCATTACGGATATTGCCACGTTCAGCGCTTCGCTCGCGCGCAACAGCGACAACGTCGATTCGATCGTGAGAGATGCCAAGGAAACGATGAGCAACGCCAAAGAGGCAACCGCTTCGGCCCGCGCGCTGATGGATAACCTGGACAAGCGAACGGACGACATCACGATTGGGGTTAACAAGATGACGGCCACCGCGACACGGCAAATCGATCTTGCCGGCCGGGCCATCACCGATCTTGCCCACAATCCACAGCGCTTCCTGTTCGGCGGTGGTCCCAGCAGCAGCGAAGCCGCGGCGACGCCTGCGCCTGCTCCGGCCCGCAGACGGCCGCCGCCGCAGCAGCAGCAATAGCGCCGTCGTCAGGCGGCAGCGCGCACTTCGTCAGGATCAAGCGGGAGCTTCACCGGCTGCTTGCGCTTGGCCGACAGGTCAAGTGCCTTTGTCAGCATCAGGTTACGATGCGCTTCCTCTACCGTTGCGGCGGCGGTTGGCAATCCCAGCGCCACGCGGTTGAGCCATGAATCGGTTTCCTCCGCCATCGGTCCGCGCAATTCACCGAGCGCCATATCGCCGGGCGGATAGCTGCCCATGAAGTCGACCAGCCGGCTGGCGTCCGGGTTGTAGCCCTCGGACTGCGGCTTCGAAACAGCCAGGACGATGTCGCGATGCGTATCGTCGATCGTCAGCACGCCGGTGGTGCCGACGATTCCGACTTCGAGCGAGTACACGGCCGCGGGCCAGGTCACCGGCAAGGCCCATGACATGTTGAGATGATAGATGGTGCCGTCGGAGAAATTGATCATCCCCGCTGTGCCGTCGATGCCCCTGTAGGCGGGGCCCAGCACCTTGTCGACCGAGCGCGCGTAGCATTCCACCGCAGTCTTGCCTTCGAGGCACCACATGCAGATGTCGAGCGCATGCGTGCCTGAAATGACCATCGGCGAGATGGTCGCCGGATCGTCGGTGCGCTTGTAATTGTCGATTGCGACCAGCCGGTTCATGAAGGCGCGCGAGGTCACCATCGTGACATCGCCCAGCGCGCCGGTGCGGCATTTCTCCTTTGCCGCAAGCCAGCGCCGGCGAAAACGTTGCGTGTATCCGACGACGGCATCAAGTTTCGCCGCCTGGATTGCCTTCAGCACGCGTTCGGACTCGGCGAGATTGGTCGCCAGCGGCTTCTCGATCAGCATCGGAATGCCGCGCTCGATGGCGGCCATGATCGGATCGACGTGGAGGTGCTCGTCCGTGCATATAATCGCGGCGGTGACCTCCGGCCGCTTGAGCAATTCAACGTGGCTCTGCGTGACAAAGTCCGCACCGATCTTCGGACCCACTTCGCCGGCCCGATTCGGGTTCTTTTCGGCCAGCCCGATCCACTGGACGGCGGGATGGCGAGCGGCCACCTCGCCGCGGAACAAACCGACGCGGCCGCCGCCGATGATTGCGAGACCGATGCCCTTGGCCGAGCTTTTCATTGGTTCACCCCCGCGCGGATCTTCTGCTTGAACTCGGCGATAGCCGAAATTGTTTCGTTGGACAGCGGCAAATCCACCGGCTCGTTCCGGTCGGCGGAAAGATCGGCGGCGCTGTAGGTTTCCATCACGCGGCGCGCGCTTTCCGGCGTCACCATCACCGGCGTGTCGCGGATGCAGGCCTCCAGAAAGTGAATGGTCTCGGGACCCATGCCGCCGGCGAAAACGTTGTCGACCCATTCGCCCGGCATCGTGGACATCGGAAACTGCTGGCCGTCTTTTTGCGTATTGAGCCAGTTGTCACGCTGGGTGTCGTCGAGAAACAGCGCGCCTTCGGTGCCGGTGATCTCGATCCACGTCGCGCAGTAATTCGGATAGCTCGGGGGCAGGTTCCAGCCGCCGCCGATCATCACCGCAACCCCGTTGTCCATCGTAACGGTCGTGAACATCACGTCGTGAGAGCCGTTGATGGGCTCCATATAGCCGTAGGCGCCCTGCGAATAGACGCGTATGGGTTTTGCCGGCTCGAGCAGCCAGAGCACGAAATCGAGATCGTGCGTCGATTCCATCACAACAGGTGAAAGCCGAACGCGGCTGGCGATCTTCTTTCCGAGGCTGCGCGAGAGATGCCGACTCACGAGCACTGACACGACCTTGCCGAGCGTGCCGTCGACGATCTTCTTCTTTGCGTAGGCAATTTTCGGGTTGAAGCGCTGCGAATATCCGATGGTGAATTTCAGGTTGTTGCGCTTCGCCAGCTGGATCAGTTCGTCAGCTTCCCACAATTCCAATGCGATCGGCTTCTCCAGCATCACGTTCTTGCCGGCCTTCAGACAATCGCGACAGATCGGGTAGTGATTGGATTCCGGGGTCGTGGAAATATAGACGACCGAGATGTTCGGATTGTCGATGATGTCCTTGTAATCGAGCGTCGCGGTCGCCGGCTTGTAAAGTGCCTTAACCTCGGCCAGCCGATCCGGCTTGATGTCGCACAGGTGCAACTTGTCCACCAGGGCCGTGCGCCTCAGCGTATCCGCGCGCGTTCCGCCGACCCATCCCACGCCTATTACCGCGGCTTCAACCGTTTTCACCAGACTTCTTCCTTCCGCTTCTTGTGATGCTTGCGGCCGGCCGGCCGAGCGCGCCGCAGACTATCTCACGCATGTTTTCACCGAAAGCCCGTGATTTTTCAGCTTGCGAAAGCAGCGTGCCGCACGCCGAAGACCTGCGCTGCGAATTGCGGATAAACCTCGGCCAATTGCGGTGCAACGACTTCGCGCATGAGCCTGAGTGTCTCGGAGGTGGGCGCCGGAGTTTCAGGCACACTGTCCGGCCGGTCAAAATTGAATCCCGTATTTTCCAGGACCTCTTCGGTCGTATGGCCCGGGTGCACGCTGGTCAGCGTGAAGCGTCCGTTTGCAAAGCTGAACAGACAACAGTTTGTCACCAGGGCGATCGGCCCGCCCGGGCGATACACATTGGCTTCGCTTACACCGGGCGCGCTGATGAAGTCGACCTTCGGCACCAAGGTGCGGCGCGAATGTTCGGTGCGGAAAAGGATCACTTTCGGCACGACATAATAGAGATACGCGGATCCGAAGGAGCCGGGGAAGCGCACTGTCGGCCGCTCGTACTCGCCCGTGCTCACCAGGTTGACGTTGCCGTGACCGTCGATCTGCCCTCCCGACAGAAAGAACACGTCAATGCGGCCCTGACCGGCGCAGTCGAACAATTCGCGCGCGCCGTCGGTGAAGAAATTGTGTTTCCGGCTTTGCAACAGGGAAACGTACGGACGGTCCCCGCCGCGTTCGCGCGCAAGCAGGGCGGCGGTTGCCGGGATCGGCGAGGCATTGCCGACAGCGACATGACGGACGCGTCCGATCAGCCTCGCGATGACGTCGGCGAGCAGCTCTTCGTCGCGGTAGCCCGACCTCATGTCGTGCTCTCCGGTGTCATGGCCGCGCATGACGACAAATTACGCCGCCCGTTTTTCATACACATACCGATCAAGATACTCCGCAAATCCCGCCTCGCTCGCCGCCATGCGCGCGTACAGCGCGAGGTGGTCGGCGTCGGCACCATAATGATCCGGCAATCCGAGCGGCCAGGCGCCGCGCTCGGCCACGGCGATGGCGTCGACATAGAAACCGGGCAGTGTGCCGGCCGCGAGCACCGGGTCGTCCAGCAAATTTCCGTCGTGGATTTTTTCCACGGTGGCAATCGTCTTGTCCGCGGCATGCGCCATGGTGGCCAGCTCTCGCTGGCGCCCGATCCAGACATTCCCGAAGCCGTCGGCCATCGGCGCGTGGATCAAGGCCACGTCCGGCTTGATCGCCGGCAGCAACACGATCGGATCGTTGTCGCCGAACGGGCTCGCGATCACCTTCCAGTCGTCGCGATACCGCAGTACGTCCGAACCGAGCAGCCCGCGCAGTGGCATGAACGGCACGCCTTTTTCGGACGCCTGCAACGCCGCATGCAAAGCCGGGCAAGTCGCGTCTTTCAGTTTAATCGTGCCCGAGTTGACGGCAGCGCCGAAACGCGGAGCCGGGCCGAATTCGCCGAGGCTTACCGCGCTTGTTTCCAGGGTCTCGACGCAGCCGGCGCCGACGAGGAGATCGGCCTGAAGACTTGACGTTGGCAAAGCGACAAGATGGAGCCGCTTGATGCCTCGCCTGATGAGAGCGCGCGTCGCCGTCATCGGCACGCCCGAGACTTCTCGCGGCACCACAAGCATGCAACCGTCGACGATCGGCGCGATGGCATCATCGACTGATTTCGCCAGTTGAAACATAGCGGTCCGGAATGGTTGCGCAGAAACTTTCGTAGCATCACTTTTCCCATTGTTGCCCTTGCAACGTCCACTGGATTTTGCGACTGGGATGAGATGGCCGTCACGTTTCAGGAAAAATTGCGCGCCAGGCGCTTTGTCATCACAGCAGAGGTGACGCCGCCGGTTTCCGTCGACCCGGGCGAGCTGTTGGCCAAGGCGCTGCCATTGAAGGGCCTTGCCGATGCGATCAACGTGACCGATGGCGCCGGGGCGCGGCCTCATCTTGGCGCCGTCACAGCCGCAACAATACTGGTCGAGCAGGGGATCGAGCCCATCCTTCAGCTCACCTGCCGTGATCGAAACCGTATTGCCTTGCAGAGCGACTTGTTGAGCGCTGCCGCCTCACGCATACGCAATTTGCTGATGCTGCGCGGGGATGACCCGAGCGCCGGGGATCAGCCCGATGCGATGCCGGTATTCGACCTCGATCCGCGGTCGCTGCTGGAGACTGCGCGACAGCTGCGCGACAGCGGGGAGCTGCCGACCGGGCGCAAGGTGGGCGGCCGCATCGATTTTTTTCTTGGCAGTGCGGACAATCCAATCGACCCCCAACCCGGGTGGCGTCCCACCGGGCTGCAAGCCAAGATCGCCGCCGGCGCACAATTTGCGCAGACGCAATTTTGCATGGATGCCGGTGTGGCACGGCGCTACATGGCTCGGCTGGCCGAGACCGGCGTGACCGACAGACTGTCCGTCCTGATCGGGATTGTGCCGTTCCGCTCCGCCAAGTCGGCGCGCTGGATCAAGGAAAAGCTGTTTGGCTCTGTGATTCCTGATGCGCTTATTCAGCGAATGGAGCGGGCGAGCGACCCGCTCGCCGAAGGCTGCCGAACCTGTATCGAGATGGTGCGTGAATTGGCGGACGTGCCGCACGTTGCTGGCGTCCATATTATGGCGCCGGGAAACGATGCCGTTGTTCCCGACATCATCAGGATGGCACGGGACCACATCAAGCGGCTAGCGACGGCATAATTCATAAATGCAGGGCGCTATCCGTCCAGAGCCAGAAGCGGACAGACACCATCACATCCTTGGCCTAAAATCATCGAAGCACTTTGTCGATTGTCGTCGGAAGATCGCGCACGCGTTTTCCAGCGACGTGGCAGACGGCGTTGGCGATTGCCGCTGCAATGCTAAAATTCAGATTTCACCCACACTTCAAACGCGCAGGATTGAAAAAATTCATGGAAGGCCAGGCACGGCGGTGAGCCCTAAGCATCTGTCGTAAAAACGCATTGAAGAAGTCAGCTGAACCTTGACAAAGCATCGCAGAATACAGCGGGTGTGCATATTGGCGAAAAGGGCTGCCAGATCTGCGGGCGGCGTGCTGCTTCCGCGCTGGATGCTATTCTGTCAGTGCCGTGCGCTATGATCGTCGCTGCACGATGGACAAGGGACAATGGGCTACTACGCACGCAGCAACGAAATCCGCGACAACATCACGCGGATGCGGCGCGACTTCGGAGCCCAGCGTGATACGCTCGCCACCGTCCGCCGGTTCAACGCAACATCCAAAGCCTGTTTGGTTCTGGCCGAAGGTCGCCACCGCCCTCAGCTACAAGAAAACAAAACGGATGAATGCAATGTTAGGAATACGTCAAATGCTTGCAGTTGCAACGGCTATCTTGCTGATGGCTGGAACCGCTCAAGGGGCCGAAGTATTCACGCTCACTTCCTCAGTTTTCAAGGATGGCGAGTTGCTGCCAAAGAGAATGGCCGGGGACTACAAAGCCAATCCGGATTGCGTCGGTGAAAACGTGTCGCCCCCGCTCGCCTGGACGAATGTGCCGGCCGGCACGACCAGCTTTGCGCTGGTCATGACCGATCCGGAGGCCGCCTTCGACCACTGGATCGCCTACGGCATTCCCGCCTCGGTCACGTCGTTCGCCGAAGGGGAATCCAGCAAGCCTTCGGAAAAATTTGTCGGCGGCAGCGGCACTGCGCGGCAAAGCGTTTATATGGGTCCCTGCACCCCGCCGGGACCGCCGCACCACTACACATTCGTGCTGATCGCGTCGGATCTTGACCCTAAGGCTCTGCCGCCCGGGCTCACCAAACTGGAGCTGTTCGACAAGCTTCAAGGTCACGTGAAAGGATCAACCGGCATTATCGGCCTGTTCCGAAACCCGTACTGACACGGCTATAACGAAGACCTTCATCGCAAGGTCGCGCATCAATCTTTTTGTTGGTCTGGCGCGCGCCGCGCTGCACTTTGAGTACGTCGCTTTAGCAATCAGCGTTGCCATTCGCCCAAAAGTCCCATCGGGCGTATACCAAGCCGTATCTTGGTACATGTGCCCCCTGATTTCGTTTTCGCATCAAACCCCCGGAACTCAGCTGGCCAGTTGTTAAGTGCGCGTTTAATCGCATCAACCTTGAAGGGAATGTGCAGCGTGCGTTGCGATGTTGCAAATAATGAGTGGGCAACGATCGTTAGGCTTTGACATAATTCTCGCCTAGGGCGCGACTTGTCATGTCGAGGTCGTGTGCATCTTCAAAATCAAAATCCACTTCCTTGTTTTGGCTTCAATCCTCGCACATAGACATAGGCCCACCTGTTGACCATCATCAAACAAACATGCATGGGACCGCTCATATTATATGATCCTTAATTGGTTATATTTCTCCTTAATTGGATTGACGGGCGATCCACATTGTGTGCTCGCGCGAAAACGCTAGTTCGGCATCATTCACACAGGCGGAAAATTCAAGTTCGTTGTTCACATCTTCCAGTCTCGGTTTGATCAAACCGATTTCATGAGCAGCAACCGTATAGGCAGCTTTCAGCTCGCTGAATTTTTTGATATGCATCCATCCGATAATCGATGATGCGAAAACAATTACTGGCTGAATCGGCCAGTACCAGTGTGGAAATTCGATCCTGCTTAATGCTAACAACGCAGCAACACAGTAGGCGAGTATTCCAACCCCGACCCACCAGTGGCCTGTTTTTCTGTTTGCTGAAGCTTTCCGACTATACCAGGAGCGTTGTTCACTAACTCGATCGTCAGCATATATTTTTTTTCTATCGGTGAGACTAAGCCCGCGTACTCGATCCATCTCTGCGGTTATCTGATCCGCGTCAGACCATTCGGTGACCATCTTTTCTGCGGTGCTTTGGTTCTCTTTGAATGTCCGTTCCAAATGTTGGCGAAATTCTTGGCGCGCTGCAGTAAGCTCCATAGATGCCGAAAATGGTTGTGCGCCCATCATGTAACGCCAAGTGAGGGTTTTTACGCTTTCAGCTAGCGCACGACAGCGGTACCAATCTTGCTCCGGTTTTATCGCCGCTCGTGAAAGCAGCACAAAAAGTGTGACCAAAAACACACACGCGTAAATCAGATAGAAGGTCGCGCCCGCAAAGAACTCCATTGAGAGGACGGCTGCTACGAACAGCAAGCCGTACTCAATGCGGATGAGCCAGAGATATAACCGCTGATTGCGATTCGCCCCTTCGTCAGCTGACCGAAAAACCGCCGGATAGTTTTCAGCGTTCAAGCTACCGTCCCGCAATAACTGCTGGCTTAAAGTAGTATCGGGGAGAAACTTTCGAGTCCAGGCTCAGGCGTGCCCCGCGCCAAGCCAGGGGCGTGCGCTGGGTCGCCTGGCAGGCCGGCGCTACTTCAAACTTTTCAGTTTCTATGAGTGACAAGGATTCCCGTCCGGAAAGCCAGCACGTTTCAGTCGAGCTTCGTCGCAATGTCAACGGCAGCGGAAACTTGACGGTCGTTCAGTGGTTAACGACTCGATGTCGACACATTAATCACGACCGGCATTCGCGATCGCTTGCTTTGTGGCAGCACCCAAGGTCGTAAGATCTCGAGTCGAGCGG
>Ga0081455_10007756_pt1 | contig 11254 bp, 8 predicted proteins | sample TabmetS3T2R1_FD_70207 | JGI IMG/M metagenome (GOLD analysis project Ga0081455, IMG submission 70207) | Tabebuia heterophylla rhizosphere microbial communities from the University of Puerto Rico - S3T2R1 | ecosystem: Host-associated > Plants > Roots > Rhizosphere ... | reverse complement strand
GGAGTAGCACATACTGTTTATCCAGCAATCATTGCTATAACTGACGGATATTTCTCAACTCTTCGTATTCCATTGATCCAGGGCAGATCATTCACACGTTCCGACAACACGAACAGCAAAAACGTCGTCATCATCAGTGAGGCGCTAGCGAAAGAGTTCTTCGGCGCGTCTTCTCCAATAGGACACTATTGCCGAATCGGCACGGACGCTGTCGATAGCGAGATCGTCGGCGTGACTTCGAACGCGAAGCTCTCAAGCGTGGGTGAGCGACCAGCGCGCGTGATGTATGTGCCGCTTCAGCAACGTCCGCAACTGGTGAGATCCGCTGCGGCTGTAGAAGTGCGGTCCAATCTTCCAATTCCTGAGCTCAGAGCAGCAATAAATGTGAGCTTGAGCAAAACCAGCCTGCGCGCGGAGGTTAAGGATTTGGAAAAGGCGAAACGTCGAATTGCCAGAACCTACGAGCGAGAAAGCTTTACAGCTTTGATTGGCGGATGCCTCGCCGCCGTTGGCCTCTTTCTCTCCTCGCTCGGCGCATATAGCGTGACAGCCATCGATGTCGCTGGCCGTGGGCGGGAATTTGCAGTTCGTGCTGCGCTTGGAGCACAGCCGAAGAATCAAGTGATGCTCATCTTGAACCGCTCCCTGTTTCGTTCTGCAATAGGAATGCTGATCTCTTTACCTTGTATTTTTGCTTCGAGCCGGTTCGTTCTACTTGTTGATTCTCCAACTCGGCTGTCCACGGTCGCGACTATACTGGCGGGTTGCTCAGCACTCATCATTAGCATAGTTGTAGTCGCTTCGTTCATCCCGGCCAGGAAATATGCTCATCTCGATCCTGCCGTCGTTCTTCGGGAGGTCTGAGGTGATCGCTGCAACACTTATTCCTTATCTCAAACGTTCTCACTCGATGGGACATGCGGATCGAAATGGCTCGACAGTTGTGCACCACCAATTGCTAGAACAGAGTTTACAGCATGGTGTCATTGATTCTGTCGAAGTATTCCTTCCACGCCTTGGCGGTTCAAGAACATCTGCCACTGGTCACTATCTACACGTTGCACAACAGGCCGTCTTTGAATATAACGCGCAGCGAAACGCCGAATCAATACGCCTCAGACAGATCGAGGATCTGCGGGACGATGGAGAGCAACGAAGATTGTTTTTAACTCGTGCGCAGGATATCGGGGCGATAGCACAGAGCAGAGCTGCCCTTGAAGCGCGATTTCCTATTTGCGGCATTGTTCATTCCGTGATCTGTGATGATTTTCAGAGCGTTTACCTTTCGAATGCTGCATGGGGGCAGCGTGCGGATAAGATCGTAGCCACTAGCGAAGCTGCGGAAAAGGCGGTCCGACAAGCGCTTGAGACTGCAAATCAGCAACTTCGTTTTGCGACAGGCAAAACGCCCGAATCCAGTCCGGGCATCGAGCGTATACCGCTTGGCGTCGATCACGAGCACTTCCAGCCCAGCGATGCAGTTGCTGCGAGGAGGTTACTCTCGCTGCCGGAAGAGGCGCTTACTGTTACCTACGTCGGCCGCCTCACAAAATCTTACAAAGCCACTCTGGAACCGCTGTTGACTGTTTGTGCAACTTTGAAGCGCCGGCATCCCAGCCTGCACTTATTATTTGCTGGAACGGTTGAGGATGAATCGTATGTGACTGTTCTAGAAAGAGTATCTCGTGAACTCGAAATCGGAGCGGCCGTACACTTTATCACAAACTTCCCCGCTTTTGTGAAGCGCTTAATCTATGCTGCAAGTGATATTGTGGTTTTGCCGGTCGACAATATACAGGAGAGCTTTGGCCTCTCAGTGCTGGAGGCAATGGCATCGGGTCGTCCCGTTGTTGCGTCCGATTGGAGTGGCTATCGAGATCTTGTCGTACATGGCGAGAACGGTTTCCTAGTACCCACAATTTGGATACCCCCAGCCGCATTCGCGGCATCCATTTTGGCGCCGCTCTCTCGTTTTCCAACTATCGAAGAGTATCTTGCTCAGCACACGGTGGTAGACGTCGAAGCGCTAGCCTCTTACCTGGACGTGCTGTGCGGCAACCCAGATCGCCGTCAGTCAATGGGGGAGAAGGGCCGTAAAAGAGTCGAGCGCTCGTTCTCATGGAGAATTGTAACTCGGTTATTGGGAAATCTCTGGCAAGATCAAGTCGCCACTGCAAAAGATGCATCTTCGTGGAAGGGCTCGGCGGCCATGGATTGCAACAAACTCTTCGAACACTATGCAACTTCTGTTCTGAGCCCCGCCGCGCGCGTCGAGTGTACGGATCGCGGACGAGTAGCGCAGAAAACGGGCCGCAGTCTTGAGAGGGGGGAGTGTCATGTTTCTCCACTCTGCTTACGCGTGTTGGCTGCACTCGAAGCAAGAACCCTCACGGTAGAAGAAATTATCGCGGACATCCCGGATTCATTAAGCTCTGTAGTGTGGTTGCTGAAGATGGGGTATTGCACGACCCGCGAGTTGCCCGCTAAGACAATTTGAAGCTCGAGAAGCGAGACCTTACGATGGCGAAAAATCAGTTTAATAATGGAACCGTCCGATACAGACGAGAAGCTCTAGAAAATAGCTGGATTTCGCCGATACCTCATGCTGGCCGGAAACCTATCTCAAACCGCTATCTCATTCTATTGTGGTCCTTTTTTCTAGTGCCTTGCCTGGTTCTGCTGGCCATGTTTGTTCGGTTGTAATTCTTTTTCGATGCGATTCCTCGAACTAATTTCTAACCATTTCCGCAAACATCGCTACGTTCGGGTACCGTTCCGCCAACAGCTTGCAGGATCAGATTGTGGTATCGCTTGTTTGGCCATGATTTTGACGTGGCACGGTCGCTTTACGACGGTTCGAGAGCTGCGGCGAGATAAACGTTATGGCAGAGATGGTGTAAGCGCATATCGACTGGCCCAGCTTGGTCGAGAGTATGGCCTCGAAACGCGGGCACTAGCGATCGAAATCGGCGATCTGAGTAGTCTAAAAATGCCGGTTATTCTCCACTGGAATTTCTGTCACTTTGTCGTGTTGGAAAGTATAGGACCGACAGCGGTCATTGTTGATCCGTCAGCTGGTCGTTTCCGTTGCTCTCTTGCGGAGCTCGGGAAGTGTTTCACGGGGATAGCTCTCACATTCAGCCCGACGGCGCCGCTTGGAAAAGGACACAAGCTCGGGATTTCTGCATGGCACCGCCAAATCAAAGCTCTCCTAGTTAACGCCGACTCTCGTATTGTGCTCGGCCAATTGCTTTGTTGCTCCATCCTTCTGCACATGATCGGTTTTGGTGTCCCTTTGCTGACACGGACAGTGCTAGACAAGATCATTCCAAATTTGCCTACGGCTTCTATTGGTGCCTTGACCCTTACGATCGGGGCCGTGATATGCGCTCTTGGTGCTGGACAGTTTCTTCGTGGGTCGCTACTGATGTACTTGCGATACCATCTCGATTCAACGACCGTTGTTGGCTTTTTTAGGCACCTACTCAGCCTCCCGTATGAGTATTTTCAGCTCCGCGATACCGGTGACCTTCTGATACGTCTAGAAAGCAATTCGTTTGTTCGAGAGACCTTCACCAATCACATTCTAGCTGTAACTCTCGATGCTTCCCTCATGATTGGCTACGCCGTGTTCCTAGTACTTCAGGCTCCGCTTCTCGGAGCTTACATTGTAGGTATTGCGGCGGTTCAGTGTGTGCTTTTCCTAGCTACAGCGACATCTTATCGCAACAGGTTAGCTCGCGAACTGAATGCAAAAACACAAGAGCAGAGCTATGCGGTCGAAGTAATTCAGAATGCCGAAGCCATAAAGGCCGCGGCCGCCGAGGAATTCGTGTTAGAGCGATGGCGCTGCTTGTTTGAGGACACCATCCTAGCGACGTTCGCTAAATCGAAACTGTTCGTGTCGATCGACTCAGCAGCTGTGGCAATCAGATCCTGTGCGACCTTAGGTGTCCTATTGCTGGGAACAAAGGCTGCTCTCAATGGTCAAATGACGGTTGGTACTGTCTTTGGAACGGGAGCAATGGCGACCTATATGCTTGGTCCAGTGCAGACTCTGCTATCCGGCTGGCAACAAATTCAACAGGCATCGGTCCATCTCGAGCGGCTAAACGATGTTCTTGATGAAGAATGCGAGATGACGGTAGGAACTAGTCGCGATGTTGGAAATTTGAATGGCTCGATTGAGATGCGGGATGTCACATTCAGATATTCCGATGAGGGAAAAGACGTCCTGCGGGAGATTTCGTTCACTGTTCCGGCTGGCGGCTTCGTTGCCTTTGTAGGGCCTTCCGGTTCTGGAAAAAGCACTCTGCTGAAGCTTTTGCTGGGATTGCACCAGCCAACGGCCGGCGCAGTTTTTTACGATACTGTCGCCCTGAATCTTCTTGATGTACGAGCTCTTCGGCAGTGCACCGGCTATGTCGCACAGGCTCCAGCTTGTTTCTCGGGCACCATCCGCAGTAACATCACTCTTTTTCGTCCCGAGGCTACCGAACTCGAGATGTCCGAGACCGTTCGCAATGCGGTCCTAGAAGAAACGATTGAGAGTCTGCCCTTGGGCTACTACACGAAAATTGGTGAGCGGGGCAGTAGCCTCTCGGGAGGACAGATTCAGCGCCTCGCCTTAGCCCGAGCGCTAATTCGGAATCCCCGAGTTCTCTTCCTCGACGAAGCGACTAGTCATCTTGACAGCGTCACAGAACAGCGACTTTACGAGAATCTCGCTCGCATGGCATGCACTCGGATTGTTGTTGCCCATAGGCTTGCGACGGTTCAAAATGCGTCCAAAATCTTTGTTTTGAGTGAAGGGCAAATTGTTCAGATTGGGACACACGAGGAGTTGATCTCACAGTCCGGGTTGTATTCCGAACTGTACGCTGCAGAGCAGGACCTCGAGAGAGCATAAGTCTGCTAGCGGTCAGATTATATATGCCAATCCTCCTATTGTTCCGCAGGCTTGAGATATGTTGCACCACATCGTTTCAATGTGCCATCCCCAACGGGCTCGGTTCCGACCTTAAAGATATCCGACCCTGGATCCACCGTTTCGAGAGCAAAGCATACGATGCAACCTAATCCAACCCCTAAGAAGACCAGCATGAAACGGTATTGCTGGCCGGTCCTATAAAAGCGCCATGAAAGATTTTGACTACTGCCCACCGACTACGACATCGGCCGCGGATGAGGACATTGAAAACAGCGCCATAGCGTCTTCAGGATGTCCCCAATTGTCGTCAGTCGCTCGGCTCTCTTCTCGCGAGTCGCACCCGATCTTCGAGGTCGCACCTCGGCGGTACAGTTCCGAAAGTACTATCATGCTCATCTACGTGGAACCCAGGCCGAGCACAGTTATGTTCAGACCTGGTGAACAGGTGATTGGCGGCGACGCTATCGTTAACCACGTCCTGCGGCGCTGTCGTGCTTCGCTCAGAAGCTCGGTCAGGGAATATATTGTGAGTGCTCCAGCGTATGCACAACTAACACACCTCGACGTGGGAATTAGCAGCATCGTCCGTCCCGCTGGAACGGGCTCCCTGCCTGAAGCCGTCACTGCGGCGTTCGCATCGCTCGATGTAAAAACTGTGCTAATTCTTCCCGATAGCGCGATTTTCGTCGACTTGGATCTTGCGCAAAATCTCCTAATTTCGCACCATAAATTACAGTCGGAAGTTACGGTCGCGCTCGGAGTTCCAGCGGGATTCGCACCTATCGCGATGGAGAGATCAGCGCTGCCGTGGTTTTGCGCTATTGCAAAACAGATGTACTCTGTGGTCGATTTACAAGAGGCATTGAACAAAGCTCCTCATCGACCTTTGGTGATAGCGGGAGTGAAAGTTTGCCGGCTGGCAGTTTCGAATTTTATTCTCGCTCGACTACCCGAACAATTGGTTATGAGTGACAGGTGGCATGTGGATGCCGCCCGAAAAGTCTTCGACAGATGGGGGCAGCAGCTCGCGCTGGGTTCTGCGCCGGCTGTGCAGCTGAAAGAGGAGTTGCTGCTGGCGCGACCAACATTCCGCTATTCCGCATCTCCCGTTTCTGTACCCACAGTCCTGTTTTCCTCGATGCAATACTCATACAGCGGTGGAGAGGAGTCACTTTTGCTTCTGATAAAGCATTTGAATCCGGATCGCTATCGTCCGATTGCGTGGTTTCCCACAGAGACCTTGCTCGCGAATCGCTGCTTGAGCCTTGGGGTCGAAGTGCAAATTGGGGACCGAGACTGCTCCACGCTCACCGCTGCGCATCTGGATTATTTCGACTCATTAGTGAACCGATGCAGCCCTTCGGTAATTCACATAGATGGCTTCGATAATCCGGCATTGATGGTAGTTAGTCGTCTTAGAAAAATACCGGTGATCGGACATGTCCGGATGGTGCTGAACCGATCGGAACAGCATCGGTTCACGCTATGCGACGTTCTAATTGGGATTTCGGAAGCCGTCTCGCAAAGCCTTCGAACCAAAAACATCGCACCGAGCGCAGTCCGCACAATCTATAACGGTGTGGATTTGAAGAGATTTTCTCCTAGTGAGCAATTGCGGCGAGAGTCTCGCCGTGCTCTCCAGATAGATCAATCCGCAATGGTAATTTGCCATGTTGGTCGTATCACGCCGAACAAGCAGCAACACCTGCTACTAGAGTCATTACCAGCCGTGCTGGCAACGACTCCGTCAGTCGTCGTACTGATGGTTGGGGAAATCCATGATCCTGAATATTGGGAGTACCTGAAGCGGACGGCGGACCGACTCAATCTTACAAAGACGCTAAAATGGCTCGGTTTTCGTCCTGAAATTCCAAAAATATATGCAGCAAGCGATATGCTTGTCCTCACCAGCTTATACGAGCCTTTCGGCCGGTGCATCATAGAGGCGATGGCGATGGGTGTTGCTTGCGTTGTTCCGAACCGGGGGGGGCCGGCTGAAATCGTCGTTCATAACGATACCGGACTTTTGTTCGATCCCTTGCATTCCACAGAACTAGAAGAGTGTCTGTTGAGATTGTGTAGCAGCAGGGTGCTACGGTCGCGATTGGCTGCTGCTGGAGCCAAACGAGCCTGTGATTTCGACGTACATAACCACGCGAACCAAATTCAGGAACTTTACGATCAACTTCGGCGAAGGGATCTACGCGACGATTGAATCCTTGTTAAGCGCCTTGTGCTGTAGTATATGTCATTTGAATCACTTGTCCCAGCAAGCTTTCCGAATTGCGGCGGAGGTCCTGGCTGAATGACCGGATGTTACTTTGCTACTTTCCTTCACAACGTATTCACACGCGTTTGTTAGCGCCTCTACAGTCAATGAATATGTTCTATTTATGTGAATTCGGAGACTTCTCAGCAAAGTTTCGATGGGAATACGATCGTTTCTTCTATGATCGATGGTGCCGCGAGGCTTACGCAACGCTGAAGAACCATCCGGAGAGGACGACCCAAAGGCAGGAAGCCAAGGTTTTAGTCATCTCAGCTACTTTGAGGTGCGTTTCCTTTGCCGGAATCAGAGGAGAATCGCTTTTTGCGATGATTAGAGATGCCGTCCTGACTAACACATCGACTCCGCACGTAGTATTCGACTTGACCGACAGCCCGCAACCACTTTTTCAGGCACCAAACCTAATTATCTGTAAGTCGGCATTTCATCGGCAACTCTATAGCCCCGAATGGGGAGTTCCAATTCCCCAATTTCCGCGTTATCAATTTAATGGACCTGGCATCCCGGCCAGTCGCAGAAGGCATATTGCGGGATTCAAAGGCAATCTCCGCGCCGAGTACGGTGATTTACGCAAGCGGTTGCTTGAGCTTGATGATGGCAAAGAGTTCGTGTTCAAATCAGCAGTATTTCGACCCGAAACCCTGTCCGTAAACGAGGATGGTGTTGTTTCAGAAGTTAGAGTCCTGGGAGATCAAAGCCATTCAGAGTTGATGGAAAACTCGACGTTTGCCGTTTTGCCGAGGGGGTGTGGTTACGCCCTGTCCTACAGAATGGTCGAGGCAATGAACGCCGGTTGCGTACCGGTAATTATCTCTGACGGCTATGTCCTTCCTTTTGAGGATCTCATTGACTACGATTCCTTCGCCGTTCTCGTACGAGAGGCTGACATCTCGCGGCTGCCGGCACTTCTGAAATTGCGCCTCAGCGACGCCGATGCGCTGCAACGAAAATCATATGCCGTATATCAGCGGTACTTTGCCTCGATTGAGAAGATTATCGACACGTCCATCCGCCAGGCGCTCGAGCGCTCTCGAGCATTTGTTGCGAAGCGGAGTGCCCGTGTAACTCCGTTATGACCGCCTGTCGCATCTGCGGTTCAGCTTCGTACCTGCGTCTCCAGTTACGGGAGATGATGTTTGGTTTGCGGGATGAATTTGAGTATATTCGCTGCTCGGACTGCGGTTGCATGCAAATTGCGGAGTATATCAACGACATGACCCGCTATTATCCGAACGATTATCATAAACCAGTCGATGTGCATCAACTTTTTGCAGCCAGCCAACAACCTGCGTTGCTGCGCCTCGCCCAAAGGGAGATTGAACGCTACTTCACCGATCTGCCCGTAAACACTGAATCTCGGATTCTCGATGTGGGATGCGGTGCTGGACGGCTGGTCGGTGTCCTCTTGGCGCTGGGCTACCACCGTGTAACCGGCGTTGATCCTTTGGTGACGTCGGCATTCGTTGGTCAATCGGGTCTCCCGCTACTGTCAGGCGAGTTACAGGATATCGAAGGCGAATGGGATGTAATAATGATGCATCACGTTTTCGAACACCTTCGGGAACCCAGGCGCGTGTTAGCGAAGGCGAACAGCTTGTTGGCGCCATCCGGGGTTTGTCTGATCAGAATTCCAATAATCGCGACTGCATGGGACTTGTATGGCGCGAACTGGGTACAAGCGGATGCACCTCGCCATTTGTATTTGCATACCGAGGCGAGCTTTCGGCTCCTCGTAGCCGGTTGCGGCTTTAACATTGCTTATCTACGTTACGATTCGACGGAGTTTCAGTTTTGGGGAAGCGAGCAGTATTGCCAAGGGATTCCTCTCAAAGCGCCGGAATCATATGCCGTCTGCCCTGAGAAGTCGCTCTTCACCGCCACTCAGATCGCGGAATTCGTGCGACGCGCGCATGCTCTGAATCAACTTAGAAAAGGGGACCAGGTCGCAGTGTGTCTAAGTCATTGATTGAATAGACTGCTACATGCGGCCTCATGGAATGTATGAAGATAAATGAAATTGATTATGTACTAGATAGTATCGGATTCGTTGTCGCGCGGAGTGCGCTGACACGGGATACAGTCGATCGTCTGAACGGCCTTGTCAACAAAGCTGTCGGAGTTAACACGGTCGCTAAGTTCGCAATTATGGAACTCGATGATGCATTCATGGATCTGATGACACATCCATGGGTTATGGATGTGTTGGGCCGCGTTCTTGGTCAGCAGTTCAGATTCGATCATGCTTTTGGCTTGCAACAGCCTGTCGCCGGCGCTAACCTTCATGGCGGCCCAGGGGCATGCCAAGGCTCTTGCTTTTATCATAATGCCGCGCTATATCCATCAGTCGGACGAGTATCTGTGGGTTTTGCACTGACGGCGCAGTCTCCGGAGATAGGAGGCTTTGCATACATTCCGGGAAGTCACAAGAGCAAGTATCCCTATCACGGATCGGTTGTACTTTCTCAGATTTGTAATAACGACTTCACTCACGAGGCTATTTGCATTCCAAAGTTGGAAGCAGGAGATATCTGCCTGTTTCCTGACTGTCTTGTGCACGGCACAGCCCCGTGGTCTGCTTCGTATACGCGCCGGGTGCTCTACTACATGTATAGCCCTGGTTACATGGCTTGGCGGCCTTATGCCGAAATTGAGCGATACACGCACCGTGCCGTAACCGATCTGCAGCGACAGCTCCTTCGGCCGCCATATGTAGCTGCGTTCGACGAGGAAGATCTGCACATCGGCTCCAATATATGGAGGACCCCTAGCATTTGAAAATAGGTATTTGCAGAGTAATAGGAAACGAATTACCTCCGCGAGACCGCGCGGGCGGAAAACTCAAGTCCCTCAATCATATTCTGGAGCGCGAAGAAGGAGTCGACAGATATTGGATCTTGAACCATTTGCACGACAAACAATACCGTGACACTGTAATCAATCTACTTTTTCAAAAGGGGGAGCGGTTCGAGGAGATCACATTTGACGCTTCTCACTATGGATCGCTATCGACATTCAGAGAACGACTCTGTTATGCGATTAATATCAACCAGGCAAGAAATCAGGGCATTCGACTTACTACCATTACAAACAACTTCTGCGCGTGTCTGGATCAGGATTGCTTTTTTACGGCCAATTCATGGCAATCAATTCTGCAGGCGATCAATAACGACCAGCAATTGTGCCCTGAGCGGTACTATTACGGCCTAATCATGAAAAGGGTCATCGATCTCAACCGCTTTGCTGCAGAAGATTTACCCAATCAAGAACCACAGTTAGTGTTCAGGAAGGATGCGCCGCGGCTATTCGATCCTGACATTCCGTTCGGAGAGGGCGACAAATCCATGCTGCTCAGCGCATTAGGTTATGGTCCGGGACCGGACTTTGCCATTACCGGTGACCGATGCCGTACGGTCGGATTTGTGTTTCACGCCCCGGCCGGTGCTATCGCGAGTGAAATAGATTTCAGCATTCGCTCGAAATTTCGAGCGGAGTCGGTAAGGCGGTTGATTCACCGACTGGATACAATCGCACATTAGGCCGTTTCTGTTCTGCATAGTATTGTTCAAAGAATCTGTTAGTTGGCATTATGGGCCGTGATTGCGTCAGGACGAAGCTGTTTAATGAGCTATTTAAGGATTACCTCTGCTGATGTCCACTCAAACCGAGATTGCCGCCACGCAACGACGTACCGCCCCGCTTGATACTTTGTCAGATCCCATTTGACGTGCATAAACGTGTCGCCATGATTGATAGCCGCATGGCCCTCAGAAGAAATCAACGTGCGATGTTCTGAGTCCTGAAATTGGACATCGTACACGCCCGCCTCGCTCGCAAACGGCAGAATAATTGTCAAGTCGAGCCGATCGCGCGGCAACACATGGGTTCCCGAATTCTGTGCTGGATTATTTCCGCCTCGATTGCCTGACGCATTCTTTAAGTTCAGGGCGGCCGGCCTATACTCCAGTCGCGCGATCTGAACCTGGCCGCCTGGCGCGGCCTGACGATGAATCAGATAGTACGCGCCGGCAACCGTAGCC